>Ga0207773_100225_pt1 | contig 38526 bp, 32 predicted proteins | sample TtaePargueraPR_2_FD_187281 | JGI IMG/M metagenome (GOLD analysis project Ga0207773, IMG submission 187281) | Aerobic enrichment media microbial communities from Bioluminiscent Bay, La Parguera, Puerto Rico - Tt and M1 (3) (SPAdes) | ecosystem: Environmental > Aquatic > Marine > Unclassified ...
TGATCGCAGCTATCGAAGCTGCTAATTGAATGCCTCTTGCCGATAAAGTGCGCCCGTAGCTCAGCAGGATAGAGCACCAGATTCCTAATCTGGGGGCCACAGGTTCGAATCCTGTCGGGCGCACCATAAAATCAAAGACTTAGAGGGATGACCTCTAAGTCTTTGATTTTCTCCGGCAGCAAATAGGTCGCAAATCTTCAGCTATCCGATATCGTCAGATTTCTGGATGATATCGCATTCCTGGCCAAAGTTTTCACGTTCATACTGCCTTAGAGCCTTGATGCCGTAGCGAATCGCGCCAGCCGCTTTGACCGGTGCGGGACCTGTTCCCTCGCTGCGTCAGGATGCAAGGTCGTACTAGTCCCTGTGGTGGAGATAGGGGGGGACGGTCAGAGTTGGTAGAAGCTTCAGAAGGACCATATGGTCACGGTTTCGCGTCGGCACTGCATTTCATGAAAGTACTTCCCCTTGATGAAGCTCGCCAGCCCTTCTTTCGAGGAAGATTTCGAGCTTGACTGGCGGAGTACCGAGTAACCCGACACTCCCACGAATGCCCTTTGGCCTGCTTCCGATTATGTGGCGACTTTTGTCAATTGTTGGGCGATTTGTTTTGATGGATGTCGCAAATGGCTAAAAATCCAAGAAGGCCACAGGGTTTATATTCTGATTCTCTGAAGAATGGACTCTGTTAAAAATCTCGACAGACGCAAGATTCTTTGGTGCACTCGAAAGTAGTAAATACTATCCAAAGTAGGTGGTAATTACTATCCGTGTTCAAAATGACAATGCTATACTTTAATATTTCATAATTTCATGTTCGTTCTAAATTAGGTATATTTTACAATTTGTTATCAAAAAAAAACGTTCATTTTCATGAAGTTGCAGTTTCTCGATTTTGTAGCAATCATATTGTTGACACAATAGGTAATCAAAGGTTAGTCCTTAGTTAAGAGCAAACAAAAGTTGTAGAAGTTGTCGGCGTAGAGGGAACAATCCCCAGATCGACAATAAATAAGTGGGCAAAGCTCGCAAAATTGGTTGGTTGGGATAAAATGACTGGATTCTGTATGTGAATTCCTGAAATGCTGGCGAAAATGTACAGACTTCAAGTTTGTATATTGCAAAATTCTTATGGGATTGCAGTAAAAGCCGTTAATTTTTCGGTTTGCAGTTCATTTGCACGCCATGCGGGAATTGCATTCGGTCGCAGCAATAATCCCCGATAAAAACGTGACGTGATTTTCAGGTGTGAAAGTTGCGTGTGAGGAAGTGTGTCTGCGGGTGATGCGGATGACAATTCTTTGCCGGTTTGTATCGTGGGCTTGTTTGGAGTGATCATTATAGATCGCCAAATAAGATATGGCGTACCTGATGTGGTTACCGGAGTTTCTGGGGCTCATTGTCTTCCGGTTCGAAATCCTGATTGGTCGGGCTGATACTGCACTAGGCGCGGTGTGAATGTTTGCGTTCGCACTTCTGCCTTTTGGTTATCGGCGCTGAATGTGATTGCGGTTAAGACGCATTGTCTTTTGGCGGGTGTTCTTATGCGTGTGGTTTTGTATTTCGAAATGGTGATGCAATGAGAGATTCTTCTGTCGCGCCCAAAGAGCGTATCAATGTCAAATTTGTTCCGGCTACCGGGGATCAGCAGGAGGAAGTCGAGCTGCCATTGAAGATGGTGGTTTTGGGCGACTTTACCGGTCAGGCGGACGATACCATGGTCGAGGAGCGCAAGGCGGTTTCTGTCGACAAAAATTCCTTTGCCAGCGTGCTTAGGGAAATGAAGCTGGAGCGGAACCTTGAGGTTCGGGATGCCTTGCGTGATGATCCCGATGCAACCATGAGCCTCAAGCTCAAGTTCGAATCCCTTCAGGATTTTTCTCCCGATGCGATCATTGAACAGGTTCCCGAGCTGAAAAAACTCTCGGACCTAAGGGAGGCTCTGACGGCACTCAAAGGGCCGCTCGGAAACCTTCCTGCATTTCGCAAGGCGCTTGGTGAAATCATCGACGACCCCGAAAAGCGTGAAGCCTTGCTCTCGGAGCTGGATGGCAGCAAGGACGAGGCCTGATCCCCGTTCCATAATTTCTTGGCGGCCGTTTTACGGCTGAGCATTGTGCTGGAAAGACGAAAGACATGAGTACAGAAACCCTGCAAGCCCCAGTCTCCGCCGAAGTGGGTGATTCCCTGCTTGATCAGATCATGGCGAAAAGCAATCTCGTTCCTGATGATGACGGTTATGATGTTGCCCGAAAGGGGGTCGAAGCCTTCATCACGGAGCTGCTCGCCAGTGAAAATGATGATGAACCAATCAACAAGGCGCGTGCGGACCGAATGATTGCCGAGCTGGACCGGAAAATTTCGCTCCAGATGGACCAGATCCTGCATCATCCGGATTTTCAGGAACTTGAATCTACTTGGCGCAGCCTGAAGCTTCTGATTGATCGTACGGATTTCAGAGAAAACATCAAAATCGAGCTGATTTCGGTGCGAAAAGACGAGTTGCTTGAAGATTTCGAGCTTTCGCCCGAGGTGCCGCAATCTGGTCTTTACAAGCATGTCTATTCTGCCGGTTACGGGCAGTTTGGTGGCGAACCGGTCGGGACAATGGTCGGGCTTTATGCCTTTAACAACTCTGCACCCGACATGAAGCTCCTGCAATATTGTGCTTCGGTCGGGGCCATGGCACATGCGCCTTTCATTTCTTCAGTCAGTCCGAAGTTCTTCGGGACGGAATCTTTCACTCAGTTGGGTGAAATCAAGGAGTTGGCATCTGTTTTCGAAGGCCCGCAATATGCAAAGTGGCGTGGACTGCGGGAATCTGAAGATGCCCGATATGTTGGACTGACAGCGCCGCGTTTCTTGCTCCGGAATCCTTATGATCCGCTTGAGAACGCAACCAAAACGTTCCAGTATCGCGAAACTGTCGAGGACAGCCACGAACATTATCTGTGGGGTAATTCGGCCATCCTGATGGCTGAACGGATCAATGACAGTTTTGCCAAGTACCGTTGGTGCCCGAATATTATTGGCCCGCAATCGGGCGGTGCCGTTCATGATTTGCCAGTCCACGTATATGAGGCTTTCGGCCAGCTTGAACAGAAAATTCCCACCGAGGTGTTGATCACTGACCGTCGGGAATTTGAGCTGGCTGAAGAAGGCTTCATCGCGCTGACGATGCGCAAGGGTTCTGACAATGCCGCCTTCTTCTCGGCGAACTCGATCCAGAAGCCAAAGCGTTTTCCCAATACCAAAGAAGGTAAAGAGGCCGAGACGAACTACAAGTTGGGCACCCAGTTGCCCTACATGTTCATCATCAACCGTCTGGCTCATTACATCAAGGTTCTCCAGCGAGAACAGATCGGTGCGTGGAAAGAGCGGTCTGATCTCGAACGCGAACTGAATGGCTGGATTGTTCAGTACGTGGCTGATCAGGAGAACCCGCCAGCAGAAGTACGTTCACGTCGTCCATTGCGCGCGGCCAAGATCGAAGTCTCCGATGTCGCAGGAGATCCAGGTTGGTATCGGGTCAGCATGTCCGTTCGTCCGCATTTTAAATATATGGGGGCTAATTTCGAGTTGTCCCTCGTTGGCCGCTTGGACAAAGACTGATGATGCGAACGGGTGTTCGTCAGGCAGTTAAGGACGTCCGGGCACGCTCTTTGCTTGAGCGCATCCGGGCGGACGATCTGCAAGAAGGGCCGCGGGCAGGTGATGCGTTATCTGCCCGGGTTGCTTCGATCAAGGGCAATCTTTTGCGTGTGCTGAATAGTCGGGCCGGTGGTTCTGCTAGCACGCAGGGCTTTGGTCTTGCTGATTTCAATGATGCATCAGTGGGATCCGCCGACATGCTGCGGATTGTTGCCAATGACATCCGCAAAGTGATCGAACTCTACGAACCCCGTGTGAATAATGTTTCCGTCAGTTTTGATCGAAAACAGGAAAGCGGCCTTGAACTGTTTTTTCAGATTTCAGCCCGTACCAGCATCGGCCACGCCCGTGAACAGGTGATGATTGATCTGGTACTGACTGAAGGTCGTGTTTTCTCGCTGAACATGGACAGGTAGTTAGCCATGCCAGCTGCACGTTATTTTCTTGATGAACTCGATTATCTTCGTAATTCAGGGCAAGAGTTTGCCCGATATTACCCGAAGCTGACCAATTATCTGTCCGAGCGCAGCACGGACCCGGATGTTGAGCGCCTGCTCGAAGGCTTCGCCTTTCTGACCGGTCGGTTGCGTGAAAAGATTGATGATCAATTACCGGAAGTAACGCAGTCGCTGCTGATGCTGCTGTGGCCTAACTTCCTGCGTCCAATTCCGTCAATGACAATCCTGCAGTTCGATCCCCTCGAAGGGGCTATTGATCAGCGACAATGCATTCCTGCCGGTTGCGAGGTAGAGAGCATCCCGCTGAACGGGACGGTCTGCAAATTCAGAACGTCATATGATACGGACATTCTGCCACTTGCCATAGGCGATGTGCATCACGGTGTTTCTAAAGAAAAGTCCGTAATTACATTGCGGCTCGATAGTCTTAATGGTGAAAATCTTCGCACCATCGGACTTGAGAACCTCAGGTTCTTTCTTGGCGGTAGCGATTATTCGTCCTTAACACTTGGGTTGTGGTTGCATCGCTATCTTAAAACAGTTGCGGTGCGAGACTTGGAAACTGGTGCCGAAATCCCGGTCCGACGCGATTGTGTAAATCCGGTAGGGTTTGGTGCCGACGAGGCTGTTCTTCCTTATCCGGACAACAGCTTTGCGGGATACAGGCTGCTTCAGGAGTTTTATGCCTTCCCGCATAAATATCATTTCATTGATATCAAATCCGTTCCCACAGCACACATCGCAACGGATGCAAGCGGTTTCGAGCTGGTATTTGAGTTAGAGCGTCCTATGCCGCCCGATGTGCGGGTAGGGTTGCCGAGCTTCAAGCTTCATTGCGTGCCAGCGATAAATCTGTTCGATCACGATGCCGAGCCCTTCCTTCTTGATGGGCGCCGCACGGAGCATCACGTTCGGCCTGCAAGACGACATGATGGCGAGATCGAGATTTTTTCGATTGACCGTGTGAACGGTTGGCGTCCGTCGAATGCTGCCAGAGGAACTGGCTCAGGAAGTGACGGAATTTCACGAAGCTTCAGCCGCTTTGAATCCTTCCTGCATGAAATCGAACGTGTTGACGGCCGGGAGGCTGTTTATTTCCGGGAAAAAGTTCGCCAATCGATTTCAGGTGAAAAGCTTGATCGACTGGTGTCCTTCATTCGCGAGGATGAGCAGCTGGATGCCGAGAATGGTGAAACAATTTCAATCCAGCTGAGCTGCTTTAACGGAAGTACGCCTGGAGATCTGGCGATTGGTGATGTTCACGTTCCGACCCACATGGTGCCGTCATTTGTGCGCCCATCCAATGTTACAAGACCTACGCCGCCCCGCTATCCGGTGGTGGACGGTACCCTTCAATGGCAGCTGATTTCGGCATTGTCGCTGAATTATCTGTCACTACAGAGCGTCGAAGCCCTTCGCACAATTCTTACCGTTTTTGATTTCAACGCCAAGGTTGACCGACAGCGTGAACGCGTTGCGGTAATGCGACTGGAGGGGATCGAAAAGCTTACCTCCGAACCGGTTGATCGCCTGTTTCGCGGTGTGCCGGTGCGCGGCATGCGCTCTGTTATCGAGATGCGAGAAAGCAAATTTGCCAACGAAGGCGAAATGTATCTGTTCGCAAGCGTGCTGGCGGAGTTCTTCGCGCTTTATGCAACTATCAACTCATTCCACGAACTCGTTGTTCGCGGTGTGGAAGCAGGGGAGGAGTACCGATGGACGGCTCGCGTCGGCAATCAGCCCCTGATTTGATCAGTGATCTTCGCAAAAATCCTCAAAGATATTCCTTTGCTCGGGCTGTCGATCTGTTGCTCAAACAATCAGGTCAGCAGGTAGAGGAGAACGCGCTGCAGACCCAGCAGGTTGACGGGTTGGTCTTCCGTGTCGACCCGGGGCTTGGTTTCCCTGCGTCCGATGTGGTTGCATTCCGCGATGCGCTGATTGAGAGCGCTGAGAGTGATCCGAAAGTAAGGGAACTGACGGTGTCGTTTTTGGGCTTGCATGGCTCGTCTTCGCCCTTGCCATCCCACATGCTTGAAACTGCAGCATGGAGTGCTGGTGAAGAAGGCGTTCAACAAACGTTCAACGACTTCTTTTCCAACCGGCTGATCTGGTTGTTTTATCTGATCTGGCGGAAATACCGATACTACATCCGCTATCGGGCAGATGCGCGTGACCAGTTTTCTGATTGGATGTTTTCGCTGATCGGAATTGGCGGCGAGGAAAGTCGCGGGCGTGCCGATATCCCATGGGCCAAGCTTCTAACTTATCTTGGTGTTGTGGCGGGGCGCGTGCGTTCGGCGGACATGATCAGTGGTGTTATCGCCCATGCCTTCGGTCTCAAGGATGTTTCAATTCGCCAGTTGGAATTGCGCAAGGTCGAAATCCCTGCCGACCAGCGCGCCCGCATGGGTAAAGGGAATTTGAGCCTTGGCCGGGATTTCGTTGTGGGTCGGTTCGCCCGTGACCGCGCAGGAAAATTTACCGTCGTCCTGAGAGATCTCTCATTTGACAGATTCCGTGATTTCCTGCCGAGCGGTCGGGATTTCTCACGGATGAAGGAACTGATTGAGTTCTTGCTCAAAGACCAGTTGGCCTACGACATCGAGCTCCACCTCCGGCACAACCATGTGCCTGCTTTGGAGTTGGGAAAAAAGCATCGGGCCAACTTGGGTTGGACGACATTTATCGGAAATACGCAGAAAGAGGGCCTGAAGCCTGTTGTTTTACAGGCTCGCGGGTAAGCCGAGGAAAATATGAAAGCAAGATTTCAGATCGAAAATGTGCATGAAGCGGTTCCATCATTGCCGGTCAGTTTCGTATTTTCGCAGCGTGGCGGTCTGATCGGTTCAGCCGACGATGCAACATGGTGTGTACAGGATGTAACCGGCAAGGTTCCCGAAATCGCGGCACGCATTGTTGTAATGGATGGTCATTTTACCATCGAGCGTGTTTCCGATGCCCGGATCCGGATAAACGATGCGAAATCGCCGATCCCGCGTGGTCGTCCGGTTGTTCTGTCTGACAAAGACCGTGTCGATATCGAACGGTTGCATTGTTCGGTCGCTATTGGTGATCGGAATTACGGCCCCGCGAAACAGGCGGGTATTCACGCAATGGTCGGTGCTGATGATGGCCGTGAGGACGGTCTTGTCCTTGACGGCGTTTATGCCGAATGCCGCACCGTCGACACCAAGCCTGCGGTTATGAGCGCAACTGATCCGCTTGATGTGCTTGAAGAAAAAGCTTCCCGACCAGGGCGTGTCGATCCGATGACGGTTTTTGCCGAAAACGATCGCCGTTCTGAAAGCGAGAGCGAGCTGCTGTTACGTTCCGGCGTTGAGCAGCGCGAAATATCCGAAAATCGCGGAACCGTTTCAGACGATGCTGACCGGCATTTCTCGGCGATGCCCAATGTTCGTGTCCAGCGTGACCGATATGGTTTCGAGGAGAGGGTTGAGGCAATGGAAGACAAGCACGCCACACCGGATGTCGATGCCGTTTCGGTCGATTTGGGGCATCCGGTTGATCATGTTGCCTTGCGTCCGTTAGCGAGGAGCTTGGGTATTCATTTGGGTGAAATGAGCACCGAAGAAGCGAACCGGGTTCTGAGCGATATCGGCGGATCTTTGCGCGCGGCGCTGGATGGACTGAACCGCATTTATCGCACGCGTTCCACCCGATCGGGCAATTTCCCGCTCGCGACGATGCATCTGCATGCGCTCGAAGACAATCCTATCCGCTTCTGCAGCGATACTGACGAAACGTTGCACGCATTTTTCTCCAAGCGCGGGCCGGTGCATTTGTCGGCTCCGTCGGCCATGCAGGAATCACTCGATCATCTGAATGGACATCAGGCATCGACAGAAAACGGCATTGATCGGGCACTTGATGCTGTTTTGGCGGCACTGCTCCCAAAGGCCTTGGAACGTCGATTCCGTGCTTACGACACTGCGGGTGTTCCCGAAGACTCAGAAGCCTATGACGCTTGGTGCTGGCGTATGTATCGCGCCTATTTCTCCGAACTCAGATCACAGCGCCAGCAGGGATTGCAGATGCTGTTCTGGGAAGTTTTCAGCAACGAATATCACGCGGCCATGCGTCGCGAACAGATGCGCCGCGATCTCGGCGAAGATGAAGAGGGGAATATTGATCAATGAAGCGTATCGCAGGGTTGCTCGTAGGAGCGGTGATGTCGTTCGGACTGGCTGGGTGTGAAACGGCCGGTAAGATTGTCGATGTCATCGCCGAACCTGATATCCAGATTGGTGAGAATGAAATTCAGCCGAGCCAGATTTCGCTGCATGCATATGCGGCAGGTGACGTGAACAAGAACTTTGGTGGCGAGCCGTCCCCGGTTGTGATCAAGGTGCTGGCACTTAGCAATGACCATCGTTTGTTCAGCTACGACTTCTTTTCGCTCGTAGACAAAATGGATGAAACCCTAGGCAAAACCTTGCTGGCCAATCTTGATGAAGTTCAGCTTGAACCCGATAGCTACAAGATTCTTGGTCCATATGAAATGCCCGAAGGAACCAAGAAAATCGCGATCATCGCCGAATATCTCGATATCGAGACATCGGTCTGGAGGAGTGCGATTAGCGTTCAGGATGTAGGAAGTAACGAGAGATTTCTGCTGCTGTTGCTCGAGGAAGAAGTCCGTCTGATCAAGGATGAGGGATAACGTCACCCATGTCATCTTTCAGCAAGGTTGTCTGGTCTGACGGGTTGTTTGTCAAACCGCATCATTTCCAACAGCAGACCCGATATTTTGAACGTCTTTCCCAGCGCTATGCATCCGGCAGCGAACCGCACAACTTTGGATTTCATCAGCTTGTTCTGAATGAAGAGCTCCTTACTTTGGGCAAGGTTGCCTTGGTTGCTGCTTCGGGGATTATGCCCGATGGAACGGTGTTCGATTTGCCAGCCGAGGATGTTTCCCCTGCTGTGCTGGACATTTCGGGTGGGTTCACTGCCAACGAAATTGTCTATCTGTGTGTTCCACTGATGATTGATGGTGGTGTTGAAACTCAGATGCCGGAAGGTGGTAGTGTGCCCGGCGCACGCATGCTTGCCGATAATCTTGCCATTCGTGACAACACCGAACAGGCGGGAGAACTGGCTGAAATCATGATTTCCCGTGTGCGACCTGTTCTGATGCTTGGGTCACAGGATCTGTCAGGTTACTCGAAGCTGGCGATTGCACGGATCGTGGATAAAACCGGCGAGGGAGCAATCGTCATCGACAAAGGGTTCTATCCGACCATGCTGTCGATTTCGGCTGCGCCTCCGCTGCGCCGTTTTCTTGGGGAATTGGCGGACGGGATTGAACAGCGCGCCGGAATGATTGCAGCCAGGATCGGTAAACCCGATCAGAACGGGGTTGCTGAAGTTGCTGACTTCCTGCTTTTGCGGGCGCTGAATTCAATTGCACCGCTTTTGCGCCATTACGTGCGTATGCCGATACTCCATCCTCGGCCGGTATATGAATTTTTGCTTCAGATTATCGGCGAACTATCGACCTTCCTTAACGAAAGCAAGGTTTGCCCCGATCTGCCAGTTTACGATCATGCCTTGCCAAGTCAGTGCTGGCCAACGGTAACGCAGCATTTACGTCAACTGGTGACAGCGACGTTGGTCGCCAATGCCGTGCCGATCCCACACGAACGCAAATTGCATGGCTACGTTGTGGCACCGGTTCATGAACGCGAGCTTATCCGGACGGCTGAATTTGTTCTCGCGGTCAAAGCCAATGTTCCACAGGAACGTTTGCACCGGGAATTTGTTGCGCAGTCCAAAGTGGGCTCTATCGAGAAAATTCGAGAACTGGTGGGCAAGCAATTGCCAGGTATTCCTTTGCGATTGATGCCCGTGGCGCCGCGGCAACTGCCTTATCACGCAGGCTATTCCTATTTCGCGCTCGAACGCAGCTCGCCGAGATGGCAGCACCTGGAAAATTCGGACGGGTTTGCGTTCCACATTGCCGGTGAATTCCCGGAACTTGAACTGCAATTCTGGGCCATCAAGGGGTAAAGCAGATGAGCGAACTTACTGTAACCGGTTTTTCGCAACGGCCATCCATTCCTGATGCGTATGCCCGATCAGGTCATTCGCGCGCGGGATCGCCTTCTGCCGCGATGCTGATGCGCCACCGTGACCCGATTGATTTCGAGCTGCGTTCAAATAAAGCCAAGAACCGCCTGCTTGAGGCGGCCGTGCCGTTGATGGGGTTGAGTGTACGGATCCGCAATCTGTACAGCTTTGAGGACGTTGAAGAACTTCACAACCGTCTGATCAACGAAATTCCTGTTTTTCAACAGGAACTTGAAGGGCACGGCTACGACGATGCGACAGTTCTGGCTGCGCGCTATGTCTTGTGTTCGATGATTGATGAGGCGGTTTTATCGCAGGTCTGGGGGGCTGAAAGCCTGTGGCCAGAACGGCCTATGCTGTCGATCTTTCACAATGAAACTTGGGGTGGTGAAAAGGTTTTTGCCATTCTGGATCGTGTGATGGATGAAGCGCACCGTTTCACCGACCTGCTTGAACTGCTTTATTACTGCATCGCGCTGGGTTTCGAAGGGAAATACCACGTGATGCATAATGGTCAGGCCAAGCTGAATCATCTTATGCATTCAATTCACACAATTCTGGAAAAGCAACGTGGCGAAGCCCCGGAAAAGTTGCTGAACCCGGAACCTAACATCTCGGACAGAAAACAAACCATGGCTTGGCGGATGCCCGTATGGGCGATTGCTGTTATCGGCATGATCATGCTCGTGACCGTGCATGTGGTCTACGATCTATCACTGGGCAGCGAGATTGACGTTATTGCGGACGATATCGAGGCATCGCTGGGCACCAAGTTGGTAAAGGGACAGTGATGCTTAAGGTTTCCAAAGAACGCATCCTTGAAAAGCTTGGGGCTTATAGTCGGGACGCCTTGAAACGGGCCAGTGAAATGGCAATTGAGCACAGCCATTTCGAAGTCACCGTCAGCCACTACCTTTTGGCGTTGTTGACCCAGCCTGGTGGCGATATCGGCAAGATGTTACCCGCTCTTGGCGTCAAGGCGGATGCCCTGGATGCGAAACTGCGCCGCTCACTTGATCACGCAAAGCGGGGGGCATCGGACTTACCTGAATTTGCAACATTGCTGATCGAGTTGCTGCAGGACGCGCTGATGCTTGGCACAGCTGAACTATCAGAGGGAAAAATCCGCGGCGGAACGGTGCTGGCTGCTATCGCACAAAATCCGGACCGGTATTGCCACTTCTTCGTCTTTTCCGAGTTCGAAAATCTTGATGCGCGCGCCATCCTCGGCGGGTTCGCCGAACTGACACGCGGAAGCATGGAAGGCGAAGGTGATCGTTCGGCGGTGGTCGGGAAAAGTGATCAATCCGAAGGCTTGGCTCAGAGCGACAGCGCCTTGCAGAAATTTGGCCGTAACATCACTGCCGAGGCTGCTGCGGGGCAAATTGATCCTGTCTTCTGTCGCGATGCCGAGATTGCGATGATGACTGACATTCTATGTCGTCGGCGCAAAAACAATCCCATACTTGTTGGTGATCCCGGTGTTGGTAAAACCGCCCTAGCCGAGGGAATGGCAATGAAAATTGCCGAAGGTGAGGTTCCTGAAACACTGCGGGGTTCAGTGCTATGGGAACTTGATATGGGAGCGCTACAGGCAGGGGCATCGGTTAAGGGTGAGTTTGAGCGTCGCCTGAAGGCCGTGCTTGATGAGGTTTTGAGTTCACCAGAAAAAATTGTTCTGTTTATCGACGAGGCCCACACCCTGATTGGCGGAGGCGGTCAGGCAGGTGGTTCTGATGCGGCAAATTTGTTGAAGCCGGCTTTGGCGCGAGGTCAACTTCGGGCAATCGCCGCGACGACTTGGTCAGAATACAAAAAATACTTTGAAAAAGACCCGGCTTTAACCCGGCGCTTTCAACTGATCAAACTGGCCGAGCCGACTGTCGATCAATGTGTGACAATCCTGCGTGGCTTAAGGTCAAGCTACGAGCAAACCCACAATGTTTATATCTCGGACGCGGCACTGCAGGCCGCGGCAAGTCTCTCTGCGAGGTATCTGACGGGGCGTCAACTTCCTGACAAGGCATTCGATGTTCTGGATACCGCGTCAGTAAGAGTTGCCGCGGGGCTGTCTGCACCGCCCCGGCAGCTTGACTGGCTGAGAAAGCGGATTTCGATGCTGGAACGTGAATTGGCGGATAGAGAGCGCGATAGCCGTATGGCGGCACAAGGCAGCTCTGACAATGTGGAAAAGATACTGAGCGATATCGAAAGGCTCAGTACCGAAGCGGATGTCCTCAGAACCCGCTGGGAAGACGAAAAAGAAAAAGTCTCTCGTGTGATTTCACTGCGCGCGCGAATTGCCGGGCAGGGTGAAACGGCCGACCAGGATGATCGTGAAACCGTTGAAGACGACGATGCATTGCGTAATGAAATCGTTCAGACACTTGATGAATTGCGATCAGAACGCCGCAACGATCCGGCTTTGATTGATTTTGAAGTCGGTGCCGCTACTGTTGCCGAGGTGATAGCCGATTGGACCGGCATTCCCGCTGCCAGCATGTCGGATGACGATGCGGAAAAAATCATATCGCTTGGCGACACTTTAAGGGCAGGTATTAAGGGACAGGACGACGCGATCAGTGTCATCCATGACCGCTTAAAAGCTGCAAGGCTTGATTTGGTGCGCCAGACAGCACCGCGCGGTGTGTTCCTTCTGGTTGGGCCATCCGGTGTTGGTAAAACGGAAACAGCTGAACAGGTTGCGACACACTTGTTTGGCGGACGTCAATTCCTGACTGTGGTCAATATGTCCGAGTATCAGGAAAAACACACCGTTTCGCGCCTCATAGGGTCTCCCCCTGGATATGTTGGTTTTGGCGAAGGTGGTGTTCTTACTGAAGCCATTCGCAAGATGCCCTATTCCGTGGTGCTGCTTGACGAGGTCGAGAAAGCCCATCCCGATGTGATGAACATATTCTACCAAGGTTTTGACAAGGGCGTGATCAATGACGGTGAGGGCCGTGAAATTGATTGCCGGAACGTCGTGTTCTTCATGACGTCAAATCTTGGTTCTGACGCGATCATGCAAAACCGGGATGCCATTGAAGATGTATCGATGGAGGCGTTGGAAAAAGCGCTTCGTCCCTATCTGCAGGAACATTTCAAACCGGCTTTGCTTGCCCGGATGCGGATACTTTGTTTCCGGCCCCTGTCTTCCGAAACCATTAGAAACATCATCGAATTGAAGTTGACGGGCCTCGCTGAACGTTTGATCGAGGTCAGAGGACTAAGACTGAGTTGGGATGAGGCAACTCTGGCAATGATCGAGAGTCTTTGCACGCATTCGGACAACGGTGCGCGCATGATCGAACAGGTTATTGATCGCTGGATCTTACCGCAGGTCGCAGAAGAGGCTCTTGAACGGATTACCGAAAAAATGCCGCTTGAGGCGCTTGAACTTGGTGCAAAGGACGGTGGCTTTGTCATGACCTTTCTGCCCGAAAACCAGAGTGTTTTGGAAGAGAGTGTCTTGAAAAACAGCGAGCGGCATTCGCAGGAAGATGGGGTCCGGAGTGCATGAAAATGCTTGAGGGGATCAACATCCGCGATCATTTCGTTCAACTGTGCAATCTGATGAATCAGACGCGCCTGGATGGTGTGATGTTACAGGGGTGTGAACTGGTGGCTGATATCACCCACTCCAGTGCATCGTTGCTCTATCTGATTGATGCAACGGGTGGAAATCTTGTTCTGTCCGCGGGGTATGCGGGCGGATTTTCGACGTGGGCGCCTCGCAAAATGGTGCATGCAATTGACCCTGCCAATACTGCGAATTGCCCGCTGTCTCAGGTTGCAATCACGGGCCGAACACTGTGTTTGAACAATGGGTTTGGCGGCTATGACATATCGTCGATTTCCGAGGCTATGGATAGTGTCGCGGTACCAAACGGTATGACCATAATTCCGTTCCGCCGAACGGATGAGAGTTTCCTTGGCCTTATGGTGGTGCTGAGCGATGGACCGATTGAGCCTTGGTTGGGTAGCGGTATATCACGCTTGGTTTTGAAGTCGGTAGCATCTGCGATTGAGACGCGGCAGATTGTATCTCGGCAAATGAGCGAGCGACGCGACCTTGAGCAGTCTCTTATTCGTATTGAACAGGATCGGTCGTCTCTGCGCAAAAACGTCTCGGCGTCATTGTCGCGCAAGATTGTCGGTCGTTCGCGGCCAATGCAGATTTTGCGAGAGCGGGTGGCCGCACTTGCCGCGCGCGAAGGTTTGCTGCTGATCCAGGGAGACGAGGGTGTTGGCAAGGAGAAAATCGCCCGCGCCATTCACGAACAGTCGACATTTTCCAATGGACCTTTTGTTTATGTTGATTGCAGTACGCTGACTGCTGACGTCTTCGCACCGGAAATGTTTGGTTATAAACGTGGTGCCATCAAAGGCATGGCCAGTCCGAGAAAAGGCCTTCTGAGTACTGCGGCTGGGGGCATGCTGTACCTTGATGGCGTTGATCGGTTGGGAGACACCGCCCAGACGCTGCTATTGCGACTGCTCGAAACGAAATATTACCGCCCGCTTGGTAGCGACCGGGACCGTGAAATATCGGCGCGGATCGTTGCATCCGCCAAAACCGATCTGGCTTCTCGTGTTCAGCAACAGCAGTTTCTGCCTGCGCTTTATTACCTGTTGCGTGAAAACATGATCGGTGTACCGGCACTTTCGGAATGCCGTGAAGATATTGGCGATATCGTCAATACCGTTGTAGTGCGGATTCAGCAGGACGAGAAACATACCATCAGTATCGATCCAGCATTACATGCTTTTCTGGCGGGCCGCTCGTTCCCGGGGGATCGGCGTGAACTTGAGGGTTTGATACGTCTGGCGGCTGCGACAGTTGGAAACGATGGTGTGTTGAGCGTGGCGCATTTTAAAGCGGTCGAGGCCGATGCCGTCAGCACACAAACCTCTTCAGATACCATGCCGCTGCCACAGGCATTGGCTTCATTCGAACAGGACATGATTTCCAGGGTGCTTGCCGAGACGGATGGTAACCGGACCATAGCCGCCGAACGTCTTGGTGTGCCCAAACGAACATTGGCAGACAAATGCAAAAAATACGGACTTTGACTTTTATTGCCGCCGGTTTTCTGACAGTCGCGGGGATTTCTGGACCTAGCGTCGCCGACAAGTTGCCTGTTGATAAAGCGGCGCTAAGCAAATGTTTTGCCGAACCCGACCGTCTGGACCGCTTGGGGTGTTATGACCAATTGCTCGGGCGTCCAGTTGCGGACAGTGCAGCATCGGCATCGTCCGCTTCGGATCAACAAAGCGATACAGTACGGCCGAGGGCCGTCGCCTATGTCGATGGTTTTCTTAATTCGCCGGTTGTGACCAAACGCGGTGTACATGTCAGTTTGATCGATCGCAAATCTGGCCAGCCCTTGACCGGAAATTACAAGACGGAAGATGGCAGGATTGATTTGCTTTCAGGTGCAACCTCTGCCGACCTTTTGCAAAGAGAAACAGATGTTTTTCTGGCGCTTGCGAATTTCGATGGCGAACAGAACGGCGTGCTCTTGGTGAGTTGCGAAAACAACATCACGCGGATGCGTGTGATGTGGGACACGCCATTTGACGGGACCACCATTTCTGCACGCTTTCTGTTTGGTAACAAGCTCTCGGGCGGGCCGAACATAGAACGGGTTCTGCGTGTTGGGGGTAACGGCTATCTGCTTGAAAGTGCACGGGGACTGGAAAGCATAAGATTACTTCGGAATATGGTGACGGGCGACAGGGTTCAGATATCGGCCGGGCGTGCCGGAGAACTGCGGTCATTGTTTTTTGATGCAGGGGCTCTTCGCGATGCACTGCCTATGGTTGGGCAGCATTGTTCATGGAAAGTTGCGAGCCGGTAAGGATTGACTGAAATGTTGATGCGGATTTTCAAGGTTCTAAAAAAACTGCTGCAACCCGTTCCATTGGTTGCCGCCATTTGCCTGATAATGGCGCCTGTTATCTGGTTCTTCGGTGACAAGGTTGGCCTGCGAGGCTTTTATCCGTTTGGAAATGACGAGGCACGTTTTTGGTCGGTATTTGTCTTGGCCATAGTCGCTGGAATTTGTCTGGCCATACTGGTCTTTCGGGCTGTTCGGGCATGGCTTTCGGCACGTAACAGAGCTGCCCAGCGCGAACCCACGGAAGAAGAACTTGAAAACGCTGCAATGAAGCAGGTTTTTGATCGTGCGGTCAAAATTATCCGACAGCGCTGGTCCGGCGAAGGGCGTAGCCTTTATGGTTTACCGTGGTATATCGTAATCGGAAGAAGCGAGAGTGGTAAGACCAGTCTGATCGAAAATAGTGATCTGCGATTTCCTATCGATCACGAAATCAACTCGGAACTTCAGGAACTTTCTGACCGCAAGGCATCGGGCTTTTTTAATTGGCGGGTTGCTGGAAATGAAGCTGTTCTACTCGATCTGAACGGTGAGTATTTCCGTCCTTACAAAGCCAGAACGGCCGTTCAAAACGTTCTGTGGGACAGGTTTCTGTTCAATTTGCAGCGTGTGCGTCCCCGGCGCCCAATCAACGGCGTTGTCCTGACGATCGACATGATCGAATTCCTCGGCATGACGCAGGAGGCGCGCGATAATTACTCTCAACTCGTTCGTGACGTGATCAATGATCTGGTTGAGAAGCTCGACACCCGGATGACCATTCATCTGGCATTTACCAAACTTGATCAGGTGGCAGGGTTCCCTGATTTCTTCGCTACTCTCAGCGCGTCGGACCGGGAATTCCTTTACGGGTTCCATTTTCTTCATGAAGGACGACATGCACCGGAATGGCTTAAACAGTTCGAAAGCCAGTATGATAATTATCTTGAAGGACTGCATCTGCGTCTGAAAAAGCGGATGCTTGAACTGAAATCGGCGCATAGCCGTCAGGAAGCGTTTGCGTTCTACCGGTCATTTCTGGGACTGGGCGGCCCGTTGCGCACATTCCTGGAAAACGCATTGTCGCCCGATAAGTTCACGACGCCCCCCTTGGTTCGTGGAATCTATTTTCTGAGTAATCGGCAGGAAAATGCCCCGCGTAACACGTTTCTTGAAGCGGTCGGGGAACGGTATGCCTTGCCTGATCCTCTTTATGGAACAAGCCAAAGATCATCTTATCCGTATTTTGCGACCAGATTCCTGAAGAAAGTGGTCTTCCCGGAGGCTGGTTTGGCAGGAAACAATCGCAGAGCCGACGAACGTTACCGACGTCATATGGTAACCGCAGCTGGCGTTGCACTGTTCCTCTGCCTGACAGGCGGGGTCTACTGGAATATTCGCTATGAGAGCAATCTGGTACAGGCCCGAGAAGTTCTGGAGAAAGTACAGCAGCTAAATGATAGCAGTGGAATAACGAGCCTAGCGGATCCTACTGGCGAAAGACTTTTGGTGCCGTTGAACCGTATACGTGATGCCATGCTGACATTTGGCGAATATCACGACGTTGGTGCGGTGCGTGCCCAGCTCAGCCTTTATCAGGGACGGCGTATTGGTCCCATCGTGGATGCGGTTTACCGTGACATGCTTAATAATCGGTTCGCACCTGCGCTGTTGAGCGGTGTCGAGCATGCTCTTAAAACCGTATGCCCAAAGGGCGGCGACGCGGAACTGGAATATCTGCGCGTTTATCGCATGATGGGTGATTTGAATGGCCGGGACAACCGTGTCGTAAGCCAGTATTTTAATGGTTACTGGACAGACAACGTCATCGGCAGCGAAACCAAAGTAGCCCAGCTCGACACGCATCTTGACTATATGCTTAATCAGGTGCCACAGGCCTATGATATACGTCAGGATGTGGTGTTGCAGGCACAGCGTGATCTAGGGAAACTGACGCCTTTCCGGCGTGTTTACCATTCGTTGCGTGCATTGACAGAACGCCAATTACCCAATCCGCTTGAATTTTCTCGTTCTGTCGGGGCGGCATTCGATCTCGTGTACGAACCCGCACCGATCGACAAATCTCAGGAAGTGGATGGGACCGTCGGTGAAAACACTCCTGGGGCACAGGAGTGCGGGGTGGTTACCGAACGCAACTTCACGGGCAGTCCGTTCAAAATTCCGCGCTTCTTCACGCGCGAACAGTTCCATGATTTCTTCGTCCCACAGGTCGAACATGTTGCCAGTATTGCCGCGGACGATTTGTGGGTGCTGGGGCAGCTTGAAGATACCAGTTACTCAAACGCGGAATATGCCGAAATCCGCACCAAGGTCCGTGAGAACTATGTCGATGAATATATTCGGACGTGGCGTGATGCATTGAACATGATGAAAGTTAAGGATTTTGATGACATCCGTGATGCAACAGAAATCCTGCAGACTCTCTCGGGCACAAATAACCCGATGCGCCGGGTGGCTGAACTGGTCCAGGAAAATACTCTTATCTACAAAGCTAAGGCCGAAGTGCCGGAAAACGGTGGGCTTGAACTTGAAAATGCGGACATCGATCCAAATCGCGAGGCGGGCATTCGTATTGCGACTGCGTTCGGTGCAATTCAGGGCATGCTCAACGAACGGCCGGATGGAAGCCCATCCAATATCGACCAGATACAGGAATCGCTGAAATCGGTTTATGATTACCTGAAATCGGTTCGTGATGCGGGGGACCCGAATGCCAAGGCTCTTGAGCTTGCAATTGCACGCGCAAAACTAAGCGGCGAAGATCCGATCTTTGTTCTGCAAAGAATTGCGGAACGAGCTCCGGCACCTTTCGATGAACAGTTACGCCATGTCGCAAGTCAGTCGTGGCGGACGATCATGGTTGCGGCCACTGAAGAACTAAACCGTAAATGGCAAGACGAGATATTTGGTGCCTATCAGCGCCTGATTGCCGGGAAGTATCCGTTCGAGCGAAACAGTGGACAGGATTTGCCGCTGCAGGATTTCAAAGAATTCTTCCGTCCGGGGGGAATTCTGGATGCTTTCTATCGTGAAGAGCTTCTGACTTTCGTAGATGAAACAACGGGAGAACCCAAAATTATTGATGGTCAGTCGCTTGCCGTCGATCGTGGTTTTTCCCGGCAGCTGCGCAAGGCTATGAATATTACCAAGAGCTTCTTTGACCAAAACGGCGAATTGGCCGTCGAATTCAAAGTTGCCCCGGTTAATATGAGCGCCAATCTCAGCCGGGCGGTTCTTAATTTCGAAGGTCAGTTGATTGTTAACAGTCACGGACCAAGCCGACCGATCACAGTGTTCTGGCCGAATATCATTGATGGACCGGCGGCCTCGCGGGTCGATCTGGCACCGTTGGGACATGGTCAATCATTGTCCCGTCAGTTTGATGGAGCATGGTCCTGGCTGCATCTTTATGACAGCGCAAGCAAAGCCAATCAGAGCGACAGCACCGTCGATATCAGCTTTGCCAATGCCAGCGGTCAGGCAGCCACATTCCGGATCCGGCCAGAAGCCAGGGTGAATGTCTTCTTTAACAGCCCTATCAGCAATTTTTCCCTACCCAGACATCTTTACGGAGGCGTTTCGTAATGACGACCAGCCGATCTAACTTTGCGCTAGCTTTTGTGGCTGGAGGACTTTTGCTTGCGGGGTGCTCTTCTACGCTACCGCAATCAGATAAAACCTTTACTGGTCCGCTGAGTGCTGAACGAGAAGCCCGGATGCGCGAAAACCGGTTGGTTCTGAGCGATGCCGAGGACAAAGAACTTGACGCAATTGATCGTGAAAGGCTCGCACTTGCCTTGGATTTAAAGGTGTTTGGCAAGGCGTCTGATGATCCAAGGCCGGTTGCGGGTTTCGGGTTTGCCTCTCAGTCCCATGGAAGCTATGTGATCTATCGTGATGGTAGCGGCAATCTGTTTTCCGATACAGGAACGGAAACTTCGTTCGAGTCCATGGTCAAGCGACTTGAAGGAGTGTTTCCAGCTGGGCCTGAAGCCAAACATATCATTGGGACACATCCGCGAGGAACCATGATGGTGCTTGATACCGGAAATCCGGAAAAGCACATCGTACTGCGCCCGCAGACCAGCACTTTTAATCAGGTTCATGTTTACGATATCGCCACGATTGCCGATTTGCCCTATGTCGCGATGGCGACCGAGGGCGGACAGCTTGAGCTTTGGGATATGAATTCTGGCGACCGGATTGAGGTCAGGGAACTGGCGGACGTGCAGCCCCGTCGCATTCTTGATGGCAGTAGTCTGGACCGTATTGTGTTCGGAACGAACGAAGGTGAGGTCCGGGAATGGAACAAAGTCGGAGACAGCACGACGCTTTATCGGCATGTCGGACCGGTACTTGATCTTCAATATGTTGCTGCCCGGGATATCCTGGTGTCATCAGCCAAGGATGGCACGCTGATTATATATGATCGTGCTGCTCAGGCTGTGCTTGACGAGATTGAGTTCGAGACGGTTGCGTATCGAGTTCATGTCTCTCCGAATGGAACGCATGTGATTGCGATCCCGTCTCTTGGGATTCCCTATGTGATAAATCTGGAAACGATGGAAGGTTTCGAGCTTTCCGCCAATTCCGGTGCAGATATCGTGGATGGTCAGTTTATTGGTGACGGAAATCTGTTCATCGCCCGTCAGGGCGCTGACCGGCTTTATATTTGGGATGTCCGGCACGGAGCTGCGATTGCAGAAATTCAACCGCAACTAGGTGGTGGACTTCTTGATTTTGCTGTCTCGGAAGAAAACGGACTTCTGATGGTCGCCACGACAGGAAACACAGTCGAATACTGGGATCTGAAAAGCGGGTCTTACATTTCCACGCCAATCAAGAGTGAAAAGGAAATTGCCGGGATAAGCGTCAGTGACGACGGCAAACGCGCACTTGTAGCTTTGAACAATGGTCAGATGGTTGATTGGCAAATTGATCGCGACATATCCGGGGCTTATGTACTCAATGACGATAATCTTTCCGGTTAAGGAAATCCTTGCCTCCTGTCCGGTCGGGGACAGCGGGTTTGGAGTGATTGATGACGATCTTTCTGAGCAACTCGATATCATTGATAACGAGTTGATGAAGCGCGGCACACTTGGTATGGAGAGCATTGACTGGAAGGTCGTGTTGATGGCTGCAGACGTGGTTTTACGTCGTTGCGCACATCTCAAGGCCTTCCACGCTGCAATAACTGCGATGTCGCAAAAACCGGCAGGGAGGGATCTTCCTGCCATTTTGGATCTTGGTGAATATTTGTTTGTGCAAGCCTGGCCAGGCTTGCATCCACAAGGCAAGCGCGGTGAAAGGTTACGCACAGCCTGGGGACAGGAAATCATCCAGTCAATGGGCAACGCACTTTGTTATGTCTGGCGTGCGGAACGGGCTATGCCCGACCGCACAGAAGATCGGGTCAGTAAACTCATCACCTTCTTGCGCGAACACAAAATCGATCCGGAGCCGTTGGAAGACGCCTTAAAACAGATGAAGCAGGCGACACCCCCACCAACGGAAAAGGAAACCGGATCATCGTCCAGATCAGACAGTTCCGGGACGGGGGGGAGTGCACGACGCGATCTTGATGCCCGCGAACGGGCGGTTTTACGTCAAGATATTCGCGCGCTTGCGTACAGAATTTCGCAATTTGATGCCGATGCAGACGTTGCCTATCTGATGCGTGGTTATGCTGCCTGGCTTGAACACAAATCTATTCCTGAAAATGTCGACGGCGTCGTGCCGCAAATGTCGATGCCGGCTTTTATCATCGAAGAACATCAAAATGCTGCAAAAAACCCCGATGATGGCGCGTTATTAAAACTGGAAGACCGGTTATTCCTGAGCCCGGACTGGTTCGAGGGGCAGAAAATAGCGGCAGATATGGCAGGGCGACTTGGCCATGAGGATGTCGCGCATGCTATTCGCAGCCGATGCGCAAGAAGACTTGCAAGGTTGCCGGAACTCAAAACCCTGTCCTATGCCAACGAGCGAACCTATGTGCCGCGGGAAATTGCCGCCTGGGCGGAAAAACTTCATGAAAGCAAGGTCGCTGACGAAGAAGATGTAATCGATAAATCTTCTGATGACGTGGCTGATGGTTTGGAAAGCCGAGCACGCATGACAAATGCGGCACTGGCTGAAAGCCAGTCTGGTCGTGAAACCGCGCTGGCCAAGCTTGATCTGGCTCGGGCATTTCGCGAAAGCAATCTTGATGCCCATGCAGCTTTGTTACTGGATGAAATTCTGCGCGAGTTCCAATTGGCTGATTTGGCTGATTGGGATCGCGCCCTACTGAACGAGGTAGAGAAAGAGCGAAAGAGTATTCCTGCCACAAAATCCGGACGGACCGGAGGGAAAAAGCGCAATGGATGATCTGGTTAATCCATCGACTGGACCAGATGGCACTTATTCCCCATGGTTGGGGAAATGTCACCTGTTGTGCCGGACGGCGGATGTGACTGCGGATTGTGCGCAGGATGTTGCGAATGTTGACGCCGAAACCGTTGCGGAATGTGAAACGGTTATTGCTGTTTGGGCATCGGATCGTCGCGAGTTTGATGAACGTCTTTCGGATTATCTTAACGGGCAGGGATGGCGATTGATCTGGTCCGATCAGGTGGCCCCGGCCATCGACTGGATGGCCAACGGCGTGGTGAATCGAACTGCGATTGATCTTGCGCGCGCCGTCCATACCAGTCGCCTTGTGGCACATGGGCCGGTGATACCTTTGAAAGAAGGTCTGGTGCCGTTAAGTGACGACGCTTTTCTTCGGGTAGAGCGCCGTGACGGAATCGTTCCGCTAGATAGCCAGTTCGGAACGTGGCCACGCAAGACCGTGCCGGATGATCTATACAGTTTTCTATTCGGAATGGCTGAGAATGAAGTTGGCGACAATAACAATGATGTGGCTGATGACAAATACCTTGGCACGTATGCCATTCTTGATGCGGCAAAGATTGTTAACACGACCGAGTTATTGGCGGTCTCGGGGCTTGAATATCGCTGTTTGTTCAAGGGGGATGCCTATGACGATCTCAAGGGGGTTGCGCCCTATATTGTCGCACTGAAAGAGGATAACGCTTTTACCCGCAATCTGTTTACCTCTGCCGGTGCGCCTTGGCATCTTTGGCCAAAGGAAGCGGGAATATATATCCGTTCGGCCGCAACGCTCGACGATCTCTGGGCGCATTTTCGCAAGTTTACCAAGATCTCTGATGAACAGGGAAAATGGTATTTCCTGCGCTTTTGGGATGGCATGTTTTTCGATTATCTGGCCGCACATCCCGCAGGCCCGTTTCCCGCCCGGTTCTTCAGCAATATTTCCAGCATTCTGCATTTCTCTGCGACGGGACGAATGATCCGCATTGCACCCGGTGAAGGTGAACAACCGTCAACCCCGGACTTTATGCAGTTTTTCAGGGATTTTGTTGCGGAACAGAAACGCGAACGTTTTGTCGATCGTGCCGTTTCTTTCCTTGGCGCCAGATATGGTGACGACCAGGGAGATGGACAGAAAGTGCAACCGGACCGTGAAATGGTTTCTGAATATTACGCGACGGCGCGGTCGATGAAGATGACGTCCGAACTTTCGGCAATCAAGACAATCGAGGCGCAATATCTGATTGCGCGTGCAGGCTCGCGGCTTGAGGAAATCGACACCGCCGGAATTGATAATTTCGAAAATCTTAGCGACGCACATCGTGCGGATGCCTTGCTCGAACTGGCCTCCAGATTAACAGGTGACTGATGGATTACGGTGATTTTTCCGCCAATGCGGACGCAGAAGAAACCTTTTTCCCATGCCAACGGCAAACCATTCCGATCCTGCCGGTCCGGTTTTCGCTTTTACCGTTTGATCTTGACAGTTTGCAAAAGCCGACATCAATCAGCAATCCCGGTTCCTATGTGATCCGCACGTTACGCCGCGGGTTTGTTTATGCCTATGTCGAACATCCGCAAGAACCGGATGGAGCAACAGATCGTCAAGGGCCTGGTTCGTGGTATGTGTTTCGTTTTGATACCAAGGGCCAAGATATCAATAGTGATTTTGTCCCAGACAAAACCGAGAATTATCATCGGGCCGATTATTCTTTTACCAAATACGAATGGACGGACCGTTACGGCGAAGATGAATGGAAATACGACACAGCCACGCCGCCCAAAAAAACGATATGGGTCCCCAGCTGGGCCAGCAAGGTCTGGCTGGCCTATAGCGAATATCGTTGGCCACCATCCTTCTTCCGCAAAGGACACGATGCCGGATATCGCAAGCAACTGATGCAACCGGTCAATTTGCGTGGAACCAATAAATGGGCGGCGCATATCGACAAAGCACCAGAACTGGTTGAAGAATATATGCCTTCTTCCATGCGAACTGATGGGGGGATAAATCAATGGCTCCTTGATCTATCCCAGGTCCGGTTTGCTTCGGCAAAGCCACCGCAGGTCACTGAGGACTGCGGCATTCTGGTTGCATTGCATGATCGTTTGGGCGATGTGCGGGAATTGCATTGTCGCCTTGCCGAGATGATCAAGCATCGGCAGAGCTTTGCCGATGCCCATATTTATCCGTTGCAGATTGGGCAAATCTGCGAAGGGTTAAAGGATCACATTCCGACACGTGATTCTTGGTACAGTGTTCGGACACCTGCTCTTGCCGAAGGGTGGGAAGATGCTTATGGCAAGCTGAAGCAAGAACTCGCCGACCTTGAGGAAGATCAGAATGATGTGCTGCGTGAAATCATCAATCACCTGAAAGACGAAGATGACTTTGGTGTGGGCAAGCAAGTCAATCTCGGTTTCGCAGAAAGAGATGATCTGGATGCCATTATTTTTGCAGGGACGTTGCTTGGGGCCGGTATCAGGGGGATAGGCGCCACGGCGCGCGGCCATCTGGCGCTTAGGGCGGCACTCGGCGGCGAAAAGGAAGAGCTGGGCGGCGATCAACTTCAAAAATACCTGAAAAACGCTGTCTCGGTATTCAAGGGGTACAATGGAGGGTTGGCAAACGGCTTCAGGCGCTGGCGATTTACCTTCGATATTATTCTTGAAGCAGTGGCAATCGAACTTGCCATGGAAAAGATGAATAACCTGAGCTTGCACCAGGAATGGCAAGAGGCAATAGAAAAGGTCTATCGACCTGCACCTGATGAACGCTTGATGCTCAAGAAGGTATCTCTTCGGTACAATGATGCTGTCAAGTTTCTTCAAGGAAACTTCTCGGAATCACAGCTTGAAGATCTTCTCTTGGGTATCGACGATACAGGAAAGCTTCACCTTTCTGGGGTTAGGCGCCCGGATGTAAATGGCGCTACGCCCATGGTGGAAATGCCTGCCGCTGAGATCAGGGGAAAAGTCACACTTCTCGGTGGATTGACCACCGAAAGGAATATTTTGACGCTGGATGCCAGTCTCGCAGGGGTTTCATTATTCCTTGGCATGTGGGGATTGGTGGAAACGGCAAAAACCCATCAAAAAGTGAATGAGCTTCATAAAAAGGGTGCTGTTACCACCGCTCTAACCAGTAAGGAATTCAAACTGACTGCGGCGGCCATTGGAATCATGGAGGGCGTTTACAGCATTCATGGAAAACTGGCGACGCTCTCCGGGCCGGTAGAGACGCTCAGCATCAAAAACATCAAGATGTTGTACCAAAAGGCTTTGCCCAGATTATCCAACGACCTGTTATACGCGCCCGAGGTATCCGCAGCCAAAGGGGTTGGTCGTTTTGCTGGGACCGCCTTATCACGTGTTTCTTGCGTGATGGGCGCTTTGGTGTCGGCGGGCGAAGCTTATAGAGGGTATGAGCGTGGCGACCTTGCCCAGTTGATTGGAAATGCTGCAATGGCAATCGCTTCAATGATGATGCTTTTCCCTGGTGTCGGAACAATTGCCGGCGCAACCGTTCTTCTTATCGGTTTTGTAATCACTCTATATCAGCGGTCAGATATTGAAGAAAGGGTTAGGACCTGTTTTTGGGGAAGTTCTGAGAAGTATTGGAATTTTAAGATGCGCCCAAAATTTGAAGAGCAAATTACATATTCAGAACAACTTCCAGGAGATGTTGAAGATTTCTTTTTGAAAGAGCTGCGTTCTTTCCAGGATCTATTGTGGGCTATTTCGATCACGAATGAAACAGTCGACGATAATAGATTGATAGTCGAAAGTGCTGCTTTTGCCGAGGAAGATGCCGGAACTGTTGAAATTCGTATCAGTTTGAAAAGCGGTCAATGGATTATCGTCAATTACGACTTGGTTGCACGACAGATTGTGTCGGGCAGGAATACAGATGATTTAAACATCATCCCGTCCCCTGATCGCACGGCATTATCACTGCAATTGCTAGACCAACAAAACCCGGTAAATCCGGTTTACGGAATTAATATCGTTAATGTTGCATATACCAGACCTGCAACCAGCGAGTTTCTCAAGGCCGATTTTTCCAGTCGAGAACGGTTCTGATGATTTCTGCCAAGAAAGACATATGTGATGAATAAGCAGGATTGGAAGCTGGACTCGCGCTATGGCATGTCTCATCCGCAAAAGAATATTGTGGAGGTTGAACATTATCGTTTTTACAGTGCGAAGCTGGCATCGGGGGCTGCGGCAATTGCCATATTGCTGGCGACTATATGGTTCGTTTGGAATGATGGCGACGTAAATCCGATAGAAGTTACGCCAGGGGGCTTAGAAATTTCTCGTTTCGACGAGCTGTTTAGTGACTTTGGATATATTGGAATGGGGTATTTATGGGGCGAAAACCCGTCTTGGCAATACACATATAAAGAAGGATGCCTTGGTAATAATTGGTATGGTTGCTCTTCTGAGACCACTCCATGGGAATTTACTCAGATGATGTTTGTCGACGGCTGGGATAATCTGCTGTCGCTTCTTTTCTTGCTCGTATTCGTTTTCTCATTTCAGTTTACCTTTTTCTTCCTGCGCAAACCGGCACCAGTACGTTTTAATCGGGGATTGGGGGCAATTTACACTTGGCGCCGCGGGCAGCTCTGGATTCTCCCGGAACGGAATTTCGATTTCACGTTCAAGACGGAGATCGATATTGCATCCTACAGGTCTGATAGCGGCCCGATGCGGATCAAGCTTTGTTCAGCAAAGAAACCAAAAAAATGCCGGACCTTTCTGTTAGGAGATTATACTACGCAACTTCCATATTACGGCAGGTGTTTTGGCGAGGATTTGCAGCGCTTTATGACGTCGGTGGACGGATTGGACCTTACCCCCGTTCCGCGTCGGCATCCGTATTTGTGGTGGCAGTGGTCGATCTTTGGCAAACGGGACTTGCCCGATGATATCGACCAGCGCGCAGCGGACTGGATAAAACAGCAGGGCATCGAGGTTCCCCCGCCAAGTGACAAGGCCGAATGGGAAGCGCGAGAGGCTTGGAAGGCCCAGGAGGCCGCGCAGAAACTGGCCGATCAGAAGCGGCAGGCCGCGGAAGAGGAAGAAGCGGAGACAGCCCGGCAAAGCGCCCTTTCTGCCGCCCGTCGTTTGTTCCGAAACAAATGAGGATGAACGGTGAAACAGATAAACCCTATATGGGAACGGCAAACCCAGCGTCAGGTGTGGTTGACATTGAACGTTTTTTTGCTGGGCTGAAAATGGTTTTTGGTCTTGTGGCGATAGGGATATGGGCTTTCACAGCATTTTACTTTCTTGAACCCGACGACCCAAATGATCAATGGGATTCCTATTACAGAATGCAAGGAATGAGTAAATGGGAACAAAAAGTGTATTTCCTTGGTTATTTTGGATATGGGTATCTATGGGGGGAGCATCCTGTATGGGGTAGAGGATATTTTGAAGCATGTGTCAAAGAGCAGTCTTATGGCTGCTCTGCCGAGACGACACCTCTAGAATTCGTACTGCTTCAAATAGAGGATGAACCTGACGATTATATCAGGATGCTCATATTCTTTGCGTTATGGTTCTGTCTCGCATTCGGCTACTTCCTGATGCGCAAGCCGACCCCGGTACGCTTTAATCGTAATCTTGGCGCCATCTATACCTGGTATGATGGCAAGCTTTGGATACATTCTGGGGAGCGGTTTCATTACGACTACAAGCCGGGCTCCGATTTATTGTCAGGCAAGGCTTTTAATGGGCCAATGCGAATAAAACTGCACTCTTCAACCCATCCGAAACGCAAAAAAACCTTCAAGCTCGGGACGTATCCTTATCCGTGTGAAGCTTACGGTGATTATCTGGGGCGGGACTTGCAAGCGTTCATGCGCGGGGCGGGGAACAGGACAGAAAAATATAGCCCTAAAACGCTGCGATATCCTTGGTGGCATCGTTCTCTTCTCGGCAAAAAGGAATTACCCGAAGATATTGATAAGCGGGCCGCAGACTGGGTGAAGATGCACGCTGGTGAACAAAATGAAGAGTGAGCAGTAAGGGCGTCGATCTTAGTGGCGATTTCTAACATTTTGGGGATTATTGTTGCCTTCTCAAAGGCATGAAAATCGATGTCACTGGCGAAAAATCGCCTGCTCGGGCGGATTTCCGCCCGTTGATTGATGATTTAGCTTCTTCTTGTTTTTGAAAAACGATTTAAATTCAGTGGTTTGATTCCAGGTGAAAAAAATCTGGAATATGCATTTTTCCCAAGAATCTGCACAGACGGGTTGGGCATGGTTAGAGCGTCGCCGATGGATCGGCGGTCGTATTAACTGCTTTCAGGGAATTCATTCCATGCCGACGCAAGCTTATATTTCGATCGAAGGTGAAACTCAGGGCCTGATCACCCAGGGTGCCACCACCTTTGACAGTGTTACTAATGAATGGCAGTCCGGCCATGAAGACGAAATCATGATTCAGGCCGTTGACCATGCTGTGATTACGCCGCGCGATCCCCAGTCGGGTAATCCGACGGGCAGCCGTATTCATCAGCCATTCAAATTCACCTGCACGCTGAACAAGGCTGTGCCGCTGATGTACAACTCATTGGTTACCGGAGAGCTTCTGCCGAAGGTTGAGATGAAATGGTACCGTATTCAGGCATCTGAACAGGTCCACTTCTTTACCACTGCATTTGAAGAAGCACTGATCGTCGATATCAACTGCGCGATGCCACATATCAAGGCTCAGGAAAACCAGGACTTCACGCAACTCGTGGATGTCAAGATGACCTACCGTAAAATCACTTGGGAACATGTGGTTGCTGGCACGTCCGGCTCTGACGACTGGCGTGCTCCGATCCAGGCATAAGTCTGGCGGAAAGGAAATGCGAGATATTCCGGGGAATTCCCATCCCGGTTACCGGGCCCGTTTTCGGGTCCGGTGCTCGTGTTTGAAGCGTCCGGTTTGCTCGGATGCTGTTCCTTGCATTCTTGACTAATGGCGTTTTAACAGGAGACGCGCAGCATGAACCAACTGGCACCGGAAGACATTCTGCCCGGGCAGGTCCAACGCTTTCTCGAGCAGAATCAGGATGTTGCTTTTTCCTTTTCAGGAGCGACAGGAGATCTTGAGGTTACGGGCTTTGCTGCGCGCGAAACCATTAATGCTCCTTATGAAATTGAGGTGGACCTTGCCTCGGGTGATCCGGACATTGATCTGCACGCGCTGATGGATGCCCCCGCCTGTCTTGGCATTTACAACAAGTATGATGAACCCCGTTTCCTGCACGGCATTGTCACAGAGATAGAGCGGGGCGACAGCGGCACGCGCCGTACTTTTTACAAAGCTGTTTTACGACCGGTTCTGTCTCATCTTGACCATGGTTCTGACAGTCGCATCTGGCAATCAAAATCGGTGCCCGATATCGTTGCCGAAATTTTTGAAGAGTATGGCGTCACCGATGTGGAATGGCGTCTGCAAGGCGGGCATGCCGCGCGCGAATATTGCACGCAGTATCGCGAAACCCATCGTGCTTTTATCGAGCGCCTGCTGGCAGAAGAGGGGATTCTGTACTTTTTCGAGCACAGCGAAAAAGGTCACAAGATGATCCTGACGGACGCGCCGCTTGCTGCGCCCATGCTACCTGGTGCTGAGACGATCAAATATAATTCACGTTCTGGCGGTCAAAGCCGCGGTAGCTGGATCAGCGCTTTTGCCCAGAGGGAAAGGCTGCGTTCCTCGCTATATGAGATGAACGATTACACTTTTAAAAATCCGTCTGCCAATCAGCGTCGACGCCATGTCGGGCAAGACAATAACGGCCTTAAGAGCGATTATGCTCTGTATGACTATCCGGGACGCTACAAGGATGCTCGTGTTGGTGACCCGTTCACCAAAAGCCGCATTGAAAGTGTCCGGGTTGATGCCACCACCGGCCACGGTACTACCAATAATATCAGGCTGTCCCCGGGTTTTCATTTTGAATTGAGCGGGCATGACGATGGCAAGGCCAATGTGCGTCACCGTATTCTGAGCGTATTGCACAAGGGCACGCAGACAACCGCCCTTGAAGAAGACGCCAGCGGTGATGCGACGACTTACGAAGCAATCTTTACCACCATGCCCGGCCACTTACCTTATCGTCCGCCACTCGCACACAAACCGATGGTAGATGGTCCGCAGATTGGCATTGTCACCGGACCAGAAGGCGAAGAAATCTATTGCGACGAATTTGGCCGGATCAAGGTCTGGTTCCCTTGGGATCGACGCGGCGAACAGAACGAGCATTCATCCTGCTGGATACGGGTCAGTCAGAACTGGGCCGGCGGCTCGTGGGGGCACATGGCCATCCCGCGCATCGGCCATGAAGTGATAGTCGATTACCTTGAAGGCGACCCCGATCAACCGATCGTGACCGGGAGGACATACCACGCGACCAACCGGCCGCCTTACGGGTTGCCGGCGAACAAGACGCGCATGACGATCAAGTCCCAGACCCACAAGGGCGAGGGATATAACGAACTGCGCTTTGAAGATGAGGCGGGGCGTGAAGAGGTCTTCATGCACGCCCAGAAAGATCATAATACGATCATTGAAAATGATGAAAACCATCAGATCGGCCATGATCGCACCAAACGCGTTGTGAATGACCAAAGCGAAAATATCGGTCGGGACAAGACAACGACGGTGGGCAACGATCACAAGGAAACCATCAAAAATGATGTGATCTATCAGGTCGGACGAAACCAGCAGGAAACCTACGGCAAGGACCACCTGCACAGTGTGGGAAACATCCACAAGCAGTCAATCACTGCCGACCATCTGTATGAAACGGGCCGGAATTACGAAGGTACGGTTGCCGGGGAATACAAGCTTGATGTTGGTAAATCGATTACGAATAACACGGCCAAGCACACCCTGATGGCCTTCGAAAAGTTCGAGATCAAGGGGCCGGGCGGCAAAATCACCGTGGACTCATCGGGCATTACGATGGAAGCCGCGCAGATCAATCTCAAAGGAAATGTGTCAATGGGGGGCTCCGGTTCCTCGCAGGTGCCGACCTTGTCAATGGCAGCAAACGAAGGCCTGCCGATTTGCGAGGAATGCGCGAAAAAGGCTACGGAGGGAAGCTGATGAAGCCGGTTGCACGCCTTGGGGACAAGCACGACTGCCCGCATCACGGCAGCAATTCAATTGTGGCTGGGGGCACCGCGTTGATTGATGGAAAGGTGGTCGCAAGGGTTGGCGATAAATGCGGTTGCGGCGCCACCATCGTCGAGGGATCCAGCCAATCCATGAATGATGGCAAACCAATTGCCTATCTTGGTTGCAAGACCAGTTGCGGCGGTGTGATTACCTCTGGCTCCGCCACGGCAAAGGTCAAACCCTGATGGATGAGGGCATGACAAATGAGCCTTGGCTCGGCCGGTGTCACTTCATTGGTAACGCTACGAACCCTGAGCCCTTGATCGGTGTTACGGCTGTTTGGGTGCGGCATCGCGATGGCTTCGACGATACGCTTCGCAGTCACCTTGCTTCACAGGATGATGGTGAAACGGGCGCTGCGGGTCTTCGGTTGCTGTGGGCTGAAGATGTCATGCCTGCGACTGACTGGATGATCAGGCATGCACGCGAGAAGGAGGCACTTGAGCTTGCGCGTCGTGTTCATGAGGGACATGTGGTTGAAATCGGGCCGCTTTCCAGTGATGGAAAACCGTCTTTGGGACCGACAGAATGGCTTGAGATCAAGGAAATAAAGGATATCCAGCCCCTGGATGGTCAGTTTGGTGTTAGCCCTAAGAAAACGGTACCTGATGCGTTAGTTGCCCCCTTGTTCGAAGAGCTGGAGCCGACTGAGGCGGAAATTTCGTCCTATGGCGGAACCAAAGAAGATGTTCCTCCCCTGAAAACCTATGTGATTATCGATGCCGCCAAAGTTCCGGATGCCAAAGGTCTTATGGAAAGGTCGGGCTTGCCATGGCGTTGCCTGTTCAAAGGGAATGCGGCCCGTGAACTTTCTGATGTGGCGCCATATCTGGTAGAGCTGGATGTTGCTGCCGATTTTACGCGGGTTTTGCTAACCCATAACCCGATGCTTCCGGCCGATCTAGTAACAGCGCATTTGTGGCATCGGAAAAGCGGCATATTTGTCCGTTCCCGTTCTGACATTGATACGCTTGTTGCGCATTTTCGTCGCTTTACCCGCATGCAGGATGAAACCGGAAAGTGGTATTATTTCCGGTTCTGGGAACCGGAATACCTGCTTAAACAGCTTGAAAATGATGACCTGGCCAAAGGGCTTTTGTCTTTTGATGACCAGGGGATTGTGATTTGTCCGGGTGACAGTTCAATCCACATGATCAGAAAGACCGGACATGACGTTATTGGTTCGCGGGCGCCCACCAAGCTTGATTTTAACGCCATAGAGCTCGATTTGCGGGGCAAATGGCTTGATCGGATCGCGGGCAAAATTGTTGCAACTTTCCCGGATCAATCCCTGAATTTCGAGAAAGTCAGATCTCGGACAGAAGCCTCCGTCAATCGTATGCAGGGATACGGTTACAAGTCGGAAAACCACTTGATCATTCTGGCGTCATGGGAAGTCTTCTATGGCGAGAATTTCGAAACAAAGGATCCGGACGGCAAACTCGAAGAGATATGCCGATCCAGTCTGCCTGCGATCAAGAAGTTCAATTCATTTCGGAAAAGAATGGAAAACCTCTCTCCCGAATTCAGTGAAACGGTTTAGACAATGAACGACATTTCCAATCCCGCAATGATTGCGCAGGCAGTTGATGATCCCGAAAACACTTCGGTTTCTGAAGGTTTCTGTAATCGTTGTCCAAACTGGATCGAGTTTCAGTTTGAATCCAGCATTCCTGAAAACATGCCGGAATATATGAGAATAGCTGGCATGACGGAGCGCGATGTCCGGCCCGATGAAGCAGGTATGTCATTTGTTGTTACCGATGTTGATAAGGAACTGGTTGAGTATCGCGGGCGGATCGGTCCGGACGGGTTTGCCCGTGTTGAGTTGCCCGGTGGGCTTGAGGACGTGCAGTTCGCCCTTGAAAGTGAAAGGCCTAATGAAACCCTTGGCGTGCCAGAAGGTGAGGAAAGAGGCCAAAACGATTCCGAAGAATGGTGGCTTGAAGGGATCGGTCGCGGCGCCCTGACCGGGGTTGAAAAGGGTATCAATAACATCATGCGCGCGGCCGATGAGTTCGGCTTCTGGGTGGGATGGAATCCCGGATGGGTGAATGTTAACGGCGAAATGGTCTGGATGACCACCGAAGAGCGGTTGTCGCACATAGAACGATACGGTTATCAGGATTTCATCGATTTCGGTGTGGACGGACCGCAGGGAACAGCCGGACAGGTAACCGAAGGGGTTGCCCAGTTTCTGATCGGGTTCATTCCCGCGGTAAGGGTCGTTCGGATGGTGAAAGCGGCCTCTGTTCTCGGATCCACCGGGCAGTTCATGATTGCCGGTGCTATTGCTGATACAACGGCGTTTGATCCGCATGAACGAAGGCTTTCCAACCTGGTGCAGGAGTTTCCGCAGCTTAAAAACCCTGTGACGGAATATCTTGCGTCGGCACCGGGCGATAGTTCTGCCGAAGGGCGTCTGAAAAACGCGTTGGAAGGGATTGTTTTCGGCGCGGTCCTTGATGGTTTTGTTCGCGCACTCCGTGTCATGAAATACGGCATGAGCCGGATGGTCATCACGGTAAAGGCCCAGTACCGCTATTATTTCAAAAGTGAATCCCTGGAGGGAGTTGTTCGGATTATGTTGCGGGCGGCCCGCGCAGTGGAACCACCAATTACGGCAACATTGCAATCAATTGCCGCAAGGTTCGGCGGACATATGGAAGGTTTGCAATTCCGTTTTAAATCTCGGGAATCATTGGCGCGGAAGATTAGCGGGGAAGCAGTAACCAGCAGCAGGATGTATTCTGAAGTGGCAGAACAGATGAAGGATGTTCTGCGCTACACAATCATCTTCCCGGACGATGCATACGCACAAGGTGTGCGTGATGCGGCGCAGGAACTGATCTCGCAGGGGAACCGGCAGATCAAATTCAAGAATACATGGGCGGGCCCCGGATATAGAGGCATCAATGCCGTATATGAGACACCCGAAGGGTTCAAATTCGAGGTTCAGTTCCACACTCGGGACAGTTATTATACGAAGGAAGTTGGAACGCATAAGTTGTATGAAGAACAACGTTTGAAGGAAACCGGTTCGACCGATTGGCAACGACTACAAGATGAAATGGATGAGCTTTTTGATGCTGTACCGACACCACCGGATGCTCGGAGCTTGTAGTTTATTCACGTTGGATATTGTAGGGATTTACCCTGAAAAAGGGTGATGAGGTCATATTATGGATGTCAAAAGTTGGGAATATGCAATTTCGTGTTACTTGGACGACGAATTTGCGGATGATCTTTCTGTCTTTCTTGTTCAGGAAAGGGTTGTGCCAGATAGCTCCCGTATCGGAGGTAACGTCGTACGGGCGAATGCTCGCATGGGATGGCAACAGAGTGCCTACGAGATACTGAAACGCCGCCAAGAATATGGCGACGTCGGGGATCACTCCCTTCTGACGGATGAGGAAGCGCAGGAGTATCTTGATACGATGGGCCTGCGTTTTGAAGACGGGAAGCGGATGCTAATAGAGGAATTCCGCCGCGTGAATGGTTATGACCCGATTCTGGTATCGGTTGACCCCAAGTTCAAGGAGCGCCGCGATTTGGCTCGTGAGAGACTGAAGTTGCCTCCGAAGGCCTAATGGGGCACTACCAAATCCATCTTTCAACCAGTTTCCTTTTTCATCCAATGTGTCGCAGCGGAGTTACAGCGATGACGAATATGCAAAAGGACGATGAATGGATATTGGTTCAGTCTGCGTTTCTTGATGATGAGGAGAAAGACAATATTGCAATCTATGTTGTAATGGAAACAGTGGAGCCGGGGAGCTACCGTATTCAGGGTCGAGCTGTTCAGGCTCGGGCTAAAGCAGGTTGGCGCTTGGATACTAGTGATTGGCTGAAGCGCCGTCAGGAATATGGCGACGTCGGGGATCACTCTTTACTTACTGACGAGGAAGCGCAGGAGTATCTTGATCCTATGGGATTACGTCTTGAAGATGGTAAGCGGATGTTGATCGAGAGCTTTAAAAAGGTAAATGGTTATGCCCCGAAGTTGCTTCCTGTCGACCCAATGTTCAAAGAACGCCGAGACACTGCTCGCGAATGGTTAAGGCTGCCCCTAAAGACATGGCATATGCACAAACTTGGTAAATGAGAATAGCGAAAAGACCATTAAATATACCAAAGAACGGGAAACCCAGAATGCTGACAGAAAATCCCGTTATGCTGATGTCTTCATTTCTTGATGATGAGGATCAGAAAAATATAGCGATATATCTGGTTCTTGAGTGGGTGGAGGTTGGTCTGTACCGGATACAAAACGGGGCAGTTCAGGGACGTGCTCGTTCAGGATGGCGTTTGGATCCTGGAGACTGGCTGAAGCGTCGTCAGGAATATGGTGATGTTGGAGATCACTCTCTTCTGACTGACGAGGAAGCGCAAGAGTATCTTGATCCGATGGGCCTTAAACTGGAAGACGGAAAGCAGATGTTGGCTGATGATTACCTCGAAGTCAACGGCCAGAACCCGGTCTTGTTGCCGGTTGACCCCAAGTTCAAAGAACGTCGCGATTTGGCTCGTGAGAGGCTGAAATTGCCTCCGAAGGCTTAATGGGATCAACGCCAAATCCATCTTTCAACCAATTCCTTTTTTCGTCCAATGTGTCGGAGCAGAGTGAGAGCGATGACAAATACGCAAAAGGTTGAAGAACGGATATCAGTGCTGTCTGCATTTTTGGATGATGAGGATAAAACGAATATTGCCATCTATCTTGTTAGAGAAAGGATTATGTCGGGCCTTTATCGAATCCAAGGGGGAAGAACCCAGGCTTCCCCAAGAGCAGGTTGGCGTCTGGATCCTGGTGATTGGCTGAAGCGCCGTCAGGAATATGGCGATGTTGGGGATCACTCCCTTCTGACGGATGAGGAGGCTCAGGAATATCTTGGCACAATGGGCCTGCGTCTTGAAGACGGGAAGAAGATGCTAATAGAGGAATTCCGACGAGTGAACGGTCATGACCCGGTCTTGTTGCCGGTTGACCCCAAGTTCAAGGAGCGCCGCGATTTGGCTCGTGAGAGGCTGAAATTGCCCCCGAAGGCTTGATGGGCTCAGTGTCAAATGCATCCAATTCATCTTCCCATACAATGTGTCGGAGCAGAGTGAGAGCGATGACGAACACGCAAAAGGTTGATGAGTGGATATTGGTTCAGTCTGCGTTTCTTGACGATGAGTACAAAGATGATATCGCAATTTACCTTGTTATGGAGACGGTGAGGCCTGGGCTCTATCGAATTCAAGGTGGGAGTGCACAAGCTTCTGCTAGAGCTGGGTGGCGTTTGGACACTGGTGGGTGGTTAAGGAGCCGTCAAGAATATGGTGATGTTGGAGACCATTCCCTTCTGACGGATGAGGAAGCGCAGGAGTATCTTGATGCGATGGGGCTGCGTCTTGAAGATGGAAAAGAGCTCAATATTAAGGAGTTCCGGCAAGTAAATGGATATGATCCAGCCCTGTTGCCGGTTGACCCCAAGTTTAAAGAACGTCGCGATTTGGCTCGTAAGAGGCTGAAATTGCCTCCAAAGGCATGAGATATGCAAAATTGTTCAAATGCCGATTGTGACAAGATGGTCAAAGCAGCCGAAGAATGGGCCGTCCGGTTCCATGCTGGACAGGTCGACAAGCTTGATCAACCGTATATCCAGCATGTTGCTGATGTTGTCCGCCGCGTTTCCAGTCATGGTTCATCGGCCATCATCGTCGCATGGTTGCACGATATTGTTGAAGATACGCCAGTAACGCTTGAGGATATCGAGGCCACATTTGGTCGCGAAATTCGTGATGGTGTGGAAGGAATGACGCGTCGACAGGGCGAAGACTACTTTTCCGACTATTTGCCAAGATTGATGCAGAACAACTTGGCCAGAATCGTGAAATTTGCCGACATGGAACACAATATGGCGAAGCTTGATGCGTTGCGTGTGGTGAACCCGGAGGACGCTGCGAGATTGTCTGCCAAGTATGAGCGGGCGATGGAGATGTTAAAATCCAAAGGGGTGTTTTGACAAAACCTCATGACTGATACGTTGCAAACGTTATAGGCACCATAAGATGGCGATCTTGCCCGTCAGGGGACGCCCCTAACTGCAGAAGGAAGTTGTATGTTTGGGGCCTTGTTTGTGCTCATTCCAGAAAGAGCCAAGCGTAATCAATACCTTTTCAAGAAGAATACAGAACTGTTTCACGATAGTCGCAACGAACAATCATAACGAATCTTTCAATCCTGTCGGGCGCACCATCTCCTTTTGCCTTACTCCTCAGAACGACCCGTATCTTCCCGATCCCGTTCATAGTGTTTCACAAGCGGAAATTCCGGCAGCCATCCCTCGCGGCGGATGGTCCAAAGTTCGTAGGTGGGCTTTAACTGATCGGGGGCGTCCAGCGCGCCCAGATTGACTTCGATTTCATCCCCGCTATGCCCGAAAACCGATGATCCGCAGGTCGGGCAGAAATAGCGCCCCTGATAATCGCGGACGTCGCCTTCGATTGTTACTGCATCCTCGGGATAAACCGCCGACGCATGAAAAAGCGTGCCGTGATGTTTCCGGCAATCAAGGCAATGACACAGGCCCACGCGGTATGGCTTTCCGGATGCCACAAGTCGGACTTTGCCGCACAGGCAACCACCAGTGATTTTGTCCATTGGTTTCTTCCTTTGAAAAACTGCTGTGCTTACTGAATGCGGGCGTCCGTACCACAATACTCGATCAGAAGATCGGTCAGGGCGCGAACCTTTCTGTCGGGATGCTGGGATGGCGGGCGGACAACATAAATGCCCGCAGGCGGAATGGGATAACGTTGCATCACGGGAACAAGTGCGCCCGACGCAATATGATCGCTGATCAGGC
>Ga0207773_100226_pt1 | contig 38413 bp, 44 predicted proteins | sample TtaePargueraPR_2_FD_187281 | JGI IMG/M metagenome (GOLD analysis project Ga0207773, IMG submission 187281) | Aerobic enrichment media microbial communities from Bioluminiscent Bay, La Parguera, Puerto Rico - Tt and M1 (3) (SPAdes) | ecosystem: Environmental > Aquatic > Marine > Unclassified ...
ACAACCATGTCCACCTGCTGGTCGACCACCCACCCAAAGTCGCCGTTTCCCGCCTGGTCAACTCGCTCAAGGGCGTCTCGTCGCGCCGCCCGCGGCAGGAGTTCCCCGACCTCGCACGCCACTACTACCGGGTCAACAAGCTCTGGTCGGGCTCGTACTTCGCCGGCTCCGTCGGCGGCGCACCGCTGAGCATCGTGACGCAGTACATCGAGCGGCAAAAACGGCCAGGTTAGAGCACTGCTCGGGCCTTGACGGCCCTCCCAGCGCGGGCCTTCACCCCCTGCCTGAAGGCCGGAGCACCGGCCCGCGTTCCGGTAGCCGGGCCACCATCCGGCCGGTGACGTCGTCGAGGCGCCACGGTCCATCGTGCCGCGAATCCAATGCGCCGTCTCGGTGGTCGCCGAGCAGGAACACCTGGCCGGCGGGCACGGTCACCGGCGTGCATTCGGTGTAGGTGCCGGCCGGCAGGTACGGCTCGTCCAGCGCGGCACCGTTGCGGTACACCAGGCCGTCGCGGCAGGTCAGCTCGTCGCCGGGTAGGCCGATCACCCGCATGGTCCGGGCCCGGTCGACCGGGTCGAGCACGACGACGTCGCCGACGTCCACGCCGGTGACCCGGTACGCCACCCGGTCGACCAGCATCCGCTGCCCCGCATCGATCGTCGGCGACATCGACCACGACGGTACGTACACGACGGTCAGCACCCACTGTTGTGCCACGGCGGCGAGCAATGCCACGACGAGCACGCCGGCCGTGGCGCGCCGTACCCAGGTGGCCGCGACCCAGCTCGCGGCCGTGACCACCCACCGGCCAGCGCCGGTGGACCGCTCCCGCAGTGACACCCACACGCCGCCGGCCGCCCAGCGCACCGCTTCCGCGTCCGTGGTGACCTCGTCGAACTCGGCGAGGACGGCTTCACCCCACGGCCCGCCCCGGTCGCCGCCGCGGCGTACCGCCCAGCGCAGAACTGCCCGAGCGGCCCGTCGAACGGGGTTGTGGCCGGCGGCCGTCGGGGTCAGCGGCGGGGCCGGCTTGGAGCTGGGCATCGTCAAGCCTCCTGGATGGTCGGGCGGGGCGCGGGCGCGGCGTGGCCGGTGGCGCGGCGGCGGGACTGGGCGTTGGCGGCTTCGTTGTGCTGGGCTTCAGCCAGCCGGGTCCGCGCGAGAGCCGCGCCGTCGGTGGTGAGCCGGTACACGTGCCGGGGTGGCCGGCCAGGGCTGGCCGGTTCCCGCCACTGCGCCTCCAGCAGGCGCTGCTCGGTCAGGCGCATCAGGATCGGATAGAGCGACCCGCTGGCCAGGCCGGTTTCCTTGCTGAGCTGGTAGCCGTAGCGCCAGTCGTCGGGCGCGGCCAGGAAGCAGGCGAAGATCCGCAGTGTCTGCTGCGAGCTGTTCGGTCGACGCGGCATGACCGAAACTCTACATATGAAGACTATGCCGGTCCAGTCCGTCCCGCCTGAGCCTGCGGCGGGCCCTACTGTCGGTCGATCGCCGGCCGGCAGCAGGGCTGAGGCACCGAACGGCTCGATCGCTATCGAGAAATATGGTCGGCCAGGTGGAGAAGTCGCGCGGTGGACCGACGGCCGCAGGGCATTGACATCGATGACACATCCCGGCAGGCTTTTGCGAAACCTCCTCGGGGCGGGCGGCGGACCCGGCTGTTTCGAGGCTGTTCCGAGTGGCGTCAGTCGATTTGCACCCCTCAGCGATGGTGGTGGATGCGTACAGATTCTGATTCGGCCTGGCCGTCTTCTCTCGATAGATCGGAGATCTGATGCGTGTCGCCCTGCTCACCACCACTCAACACGGCCACCTGAACCCGTACATTCCGGTGGTCAACGCGCTTCAGTCCGCCGGCAGTGACGTCGCGCTGCTGCTGTTGTCGGCCGACGGTGGCGTGCTCGACGAGCAGCGCGGCCAGGCCCTGGGCAAGGCGGAGGTGCACGCGGTCGGGCAGGTCGAGATGGCACCGTGGAGCGACGATCCGGCGAAGATCGGCCCGATGCTCCAGTCGTCGCCGGTGGCCGAGCAGACAGCCGACGTACTGCGCGCGACGGCACCGGATTTCGTGCTCGTCGACTCGCTGCCGGTCACCGCGTCGGCCATGGTCGGCACACATGCGTCCGGCGTGCCGTACGGGATGATCTGGGCCAATCTGGGTGGCGTATGTCCGGCTTCCCATCGGCGCGGTCGCTGGCTGTACGACGAACAGGTCGGCACCTATCTGACCAGGCACGGGGTGTCGTGGTCGATGCGTACCCATTCGGCGCGTTCACCGATTCTCAATCTGATGCCGACGATCCCCGCCCTGGTCGGCGACGACGCGGTCACCGACGACGGGGTGCAGATGGTCGGCCTGCCCGGTGCGGCGGGGGCCCGCGGCGACGAGGTCACCTTTCCCGACCTGGACCGGATCGACCCCGACCGTCCGCTGGTGTACGTCTCCTTCGGCACGATCTTCTACCGACGGCCGGACCTGCTGCGTACGGTGATCACGGGGGCGGCGGCGACCGGTGCGCAGGTGATCGCGTCGGTCGGCGACCTCACCGCGGAGCTGGCGCTGCCCGACGACGTGTTCACCGCCCCGTACCTGCCGCAACGTGAGGTGCTCGACCGCGCCGACGTGTTCATCACCCACGGCGGGTACAACTCGGTGGCCGAGTCGATCCGGGCGCAGACCCCGATGCTGGTGATCCCGCTCGCCGTCGATCAGCCCATCCAGGCGTACTTCGTGGGCAGCGCCGGCTTCGGCACGGCGCTGGAACCGGCCGGCGTCACCCGGCAGGCGGTCACCGACGCGGTCACCGATCTGCTCGACCCCGGACGGGACTACCGGGCCCGGCTGCGGGCCGCGCAGCCGCAGTGCGGCGACTCCGCCGCACGCACCGCCGACCTGGTCGTCGGCACCGTCGAAACGCTGCGGCGCGAGGGCGAGCGGTGACGATCGAACTGCAGCGGCCGGTGGGCGCCCCGATCGTGGTCGACGACCCCGACCGTCACTCGTTCCGGGTGGATCGCCGCGCCTACACCGACGCTGAACTGGCCGCACAGGAGATGACCAGGATCTTCGACCGCTGCTGGTTGTACGTCGGGCACGAGTCGGAGGTGCCCGCGCCGGGCTCCTATGTGGCACGTGACGTCGGCGGTCGACCGGTGGTGATGGCGCGCGGCTCCGACGGGGTGATCCGGGTGTTCGCGAACAGCTGCCCGCACCGTGGGGCGCTGATCTGTTCGCAGGCGGCCGGGCAGGCCCGGTCGTTCCGCTGCCCGTACCACGACTGGACGTTCTCCAACCAGGGCGACCTGGTCGGCGTGCCGATCCCGGACGGGTACGGGCCCGGTTTCCGCAAGGCGGACTTCGGCCTGGCGCGGCACCGCAGCGACAGCTACCGGGGTTTCGTGTTCGTCACCTTCGACCCGGAGCAGCCGCGCACCCTGACCGAGTACCTGGCGGGTGCCACGGAGTACCTCGACCTGATCGACGACCAGTCGGAGGTCGGAATGGAGGTGATCCAGGGTGCGCAGCTGCACGGCGCCCGGGCCAACTGGAAGCTGATGATGGAGAACAGCGTCGACATCTACCACTTCCGGGCCCTGCACAAGCGGTACGTCAGCTACATGGAGTCGTTGGGGTCGGTGCCGCCGCGACGTCGGGGTGGCTTCGGCCGCGCGCTCGGGCTGGGGCACGGCGCCAACGAGCTGCCACCGGCGGCGGCCCGCCCGCTGGCCTACTGGACGCCGATGTTCGCCGCCGACGTGCGGCCCCGGATCGAGGCGACGGCCGCCCGGTTCGTCGACCGGTTCGGTGCGCAACGCGCCGAACGGATCACCGGCACCAACCGCGCGGTGCTGATCTTCCCCAACCTGATGATCATCGACGCGATCGCGATCACCATCCGCAAGATCGACCCGGTCGGCGCCGACCAGATGGCCATCACCTCGGTCGCCCTGGCCCCCCGCGACGAGGACCCCGACATCCGGGAACTGCGCAAGAGCCACTACCTGACGTTCCTCGGCCCCGCCGGCTTCGCCACCCCCGACGACATCGAGATCATCGAGTCGTGCCAGCGGGGGTACCTCAACCGCGCGGTCCGCTACTCGGACCTGTCGCGCGGCATGAACAAGGCTGTCCCGGAGACCACCGACGAACTTCCCGCCCGCGAGTTCTGGCGGCAGTGGGACCGGCTGATGCAAGGGACGTGACCAGGATGATCACCGAGCTGACGGTCGACGACACGGCCCAGGTGCGGCTGTGGCACCGGGTGAGCCAGTTCCTCTTCCGGGAGGCGCGGCTGCTCGACGAGTGGCGACTACGCGAGTGGTACGACGAGATACTGACCGCCGACATCCGCTACTCGGTGCCGGCCACCGACGTGCGGGGCGAGCCGGCCGACGCGCTCGGGCTCATCGACGACGACGCCGCCCGGCTGCGCCAGCGCATCGAACAACTGCTCAACGGCGAGGTGTGGTGCGAGAACCCCCGGTCGCGGACCAACCGGATGATCACAAACGTGGAAATCCTGGCCGACCGGGGCACCCACCTCGACGTGGCGGCGAACGTCGTCGTGCACCGGTTCGGGCACGGACGCTCCGACGCGTACGTCGGAAAGTACCGGTTCGAGCTCGTCGCCGACGGCGAGACGTTCCGGGTCCGCCGCCGGCTCGTCGTGCTCGATCACGAGACGTTGTACGAGCACGGCAAGCTCAGCATCATCCTGTGACCGGACAGTGACGGCGGCCGCCCCGGGCAGCGCCCCACCCGTCGCCGCCACCGCGCCGCCGGGTCTGCCCCGCGAGGTCTACGTCCTCAGCGTCGTCGGTGGGTGCGTCATGCTGGGCCTCGGACTGGTGCTGCCGGTGCTGCCGGTGTACGCGGCGACGTTCGGGGCCGGCCCGGCCCAGATCGGCGTACTCGTCGCCCTGTTCGCGTTGCTGCGGCTTGCCACCAGCCCGTTCTGCGGCCGGCTCGCCGCCCGGTTCGGGGAACGGCGGGTGCTCGTCGCCGGCCTGCTGCTGTGCGCAGTCTCGTCGGCCCTGACCGCGTTCGCCGGGTCGTACGGGCAACTGCTCGTGTTCCGCGGCCTCGGCGGCGTCGGCTCGGTGCTGTTCTCGGTGTCCGCGCTGGCGACGCTGCTGGCGGTCGCCCCCGCCGAACAGCGGGGCCGGGCCAGCGCCGTGTTCGAGGCGGGCTTCCTGCTCGGCGGGATCTGCGGGCCGGCACTCGGCGGGCTGCTCGCCCTCATCACCCTGTCCGCGCCGTTCCTGGTGTACGCCGTACTGCTGCTGGCCGCCACGGTGCTGACCCTGGCGGTGCTGCGGACCCGCGCAAGCGCCGGCACCCAACCGGGCCGTGCCGTGGTCCGGCTGCCGGTCCTGCTGCGGGACCGGCGCTACCTGGTGGCCTGTACGGCGGCGCTGGCGCAGGGCTGGGTCCTGTTCGGGCTGCGCAGCGCGCTGGTCCCCACCGTGGTCGTCGGGTGGGGACACGACGTGACCTGGGTCGGGTGGGCGTTCACCATCTCCGCCGTCGTGCAGGCGCTGCTGATCATGCCGGCCGGTCGGGTCGTCGACCGGGCCGGCCGGCGACCCGCCATGATCGCCGGCACCGGGCTGGCCGCCACGGCGATCACCGCCCTGGTGTTCGTGGACACCTACGCCTGGCTCGTCGTAGGACTCTGCGGGTATGCGGCGGGATCGGCGCTGCTCAACGCCGCACCGGCCGCGCTGATCGGGGACGTCGTCGCCGGCCGGGCCGGCAGCGGCGTCGCCGTCTTCTCGATGTGCACCGACATCGGTGCCGTCGTCGGCCCGGTCGTCGTCGGGCTCGTCGCCGAGCAGGCGGGCGTCGCGGCCGCCTTCGGCAGCGGCACGGCGCTGCTGGTCGTCGCCTTCGCGGCGGCGTGGACGTTGACCACGGTTCGACCGATGACCACTGTCCCACCGACCCGAAGGAGTTGACCGATGGATCAGCCGGCTGCCCGACGTGACCGAGGTGAGGCCATGTTCCAGCAGGTCTTCGGCCGCGAACCACGCCCCGGTTCCTACCCGGAGTTCCTGCAGCTCACCGTCGACCACCTGTTCGGTGAGATCTGGACCCGCCCGCACCTGAGCGTCGAGGAACGTGAACTGGTCGCGTTGAGCGCGGTCACCCTGGCGCGCACCGACTGGGAGCTGCGCGGGCACATCGGCGCCGCCCTGCACCTCGGAATGTCGCGGGAGAAGATCATCGAAGTCATCATCCAACTGGCCTACTACGGCGGCTGGCCGGTCGCCAACAACGGGCTGCGGGTCGCCCAGGAGGTCTTCGCCGAACTTGACGCCGCCACCGGCAGGGACACCGACGATGACCGGTGAACCGTCGCCCCTCGACCCGGCCGAGAAGGTCGACCTGTGGCGGCAGCGGTTCTTCGAAGCCCAGGCCGCCGCTGAGGAGTTCATCCTCGGAGAACACGGCGAAGAAGGCCTGGCCGCGTGGATCCAGGCGAACTCGCGCATCACCGCCGACCTGCTGCGGGCGCAACGGCCGGCCGGGGTGTCCGCCACCGACCACTTCATGACCCGGCTGCAACGTCAACTGCTGCTGTACGACTCGGCGGTGACCAGTGAGCCCCAGCCGTCCGGCACCGTGCTGCGCAACGCCGACTGCGGGATCCTCCGCTACCGCAGACGGGCCGCCCGCGCCGGCGTCGTGCTGACCTTCTCGTCACCGTGCCCGTACTGCCAGGAACTCAACACGGCGATCGCCGCCCGCTACGTGGAACCGGACGTCACAGTGTCGTGCGACCAGGCCGGCGACGGGTGCACCTGGCGCGCGGAGTCCGCTCACCCACCGGAAGACGACGACGCGGCCGGGTCACCGCAGCGGGGCCGGACCGGCGACTGAATTACCGGCAACGCCGTCCGCGCGTCCGCCGGCGACCGGCTGACGTCGAGCGTCATGCCGAGCTGCCGGCCCACCGCCACACACAGGTCGACCGCGGCCGTACGGGTCAGGTCCTGATGCTCGCCCTGGGTGACGCACGCCGACGCCACGTTCCTGTTCCGTAGCCGCAGGTACCACGGGAACAACGAACCCAGCGCGGGCTCGGTCAGCATCGTGCGCGAATGCACGATCGTCCCCACCAGCAGGTTGCCGAACGGGCGCTGCCCGGCGTTCATGAAACTCTTCAACCGCTCCTGGAAGATCTTCAACACCGCCGGTACGTTGCCCGCGTACACGGGCATGGCGAGCAGCATCGCCTGCGCGCCCTCGGCCAGGTCGACGACCTGCGCGAAGTCGTCGTCGAGTGTGCACCGACCCACCTCGGGGTCCAGGCAGGTGTCCTCGCCCTCGCACATCGCGATGCGATGGTCGATCAACCGGATCCGCTCGATCCGCGCGTCGCCCACCTCCCGGACGACACCGGTGATCGCCGCCTCGAGCAACGCGTCGGTCAGCGACGGCAGACGCTTCTGTGTGCAGGACAACGCGATGATCTTCACCCGAGGGGCCTCCCCTGTCCGCTCAGCGCCACGGTGGACCGGCCGCCTGACCATGCGTACGTGGCCGCTCACCGAGGCAGCCCCAACCTACCGGGCCGCCTGCCGGGCGAGCTCGAAGCCGTCGAACCTGTCCGGTTGTCGGCTGCGCCGAACCAGCGCGGCAGGTGATGCAGCAGATCCTGCTGGTCGTCGCCGACCCAGGCCACATGGCCGTCGGGACGCAGCAGGACGGCGGCTACGTCCAGGTCGTCGCTGGCGTCGACCACGTGGTCCACTCGGTCCACCCAGCCGGTGACCGACAACCGGCCGGTCTGGTCGAGCAGCAGCCCACGGCCGCCACGCGTCAGCTCGTACAGGCGGCGGCCGCCGGTCAGCGCTACGTCGCGCAGCCGCCGGCCGAGCAGGTCATAGGCCTCGCCGCCGACGTCGTAGCGGATCCCGATGGCGGTGACCTTCTCGATCAGGCGGCGGTTGACCTCCTCGATGTCCATCAGCTCGGCGAGCAGCCGGCGCACCGCCTGCGGGCCCGGCTCGGTGGACAGCAGCTCCATCTGCGCCCGGGTGTTGTCCAGCACGGCGGCCGCCACCGGATGCCGTTCGGTGTGGTAGCTGTCGAGCAGCCCGCCGGGTGCCCAGCCGGCGACCTCCGCCGCGAGTTTCCAGCCCAGGTTGACCGCGTCCTGGATGCCGAGGTTGAGGCCCTGGCCGCCGAGCGGCGGGTGGATGTGCGCGGCGTCGCCGGCCAGCAGCACCCGGCCGACCCGGTAACGCTGCGCCAGCCGGGTGGCGTCGCCGAACCGGGACAGCCAGCGAGGTGAGTGCACGCCGAAGTCGGTGCCTGCGGTCACCCGCAGTTGCCGGGCGAACTCCTCGATGGTCGGTGCGACGCTACGGTCGGCGGCCACCCCTGCGGCGGGCACCACCACCCGGTACACGCCGTCGCCCAGCGGCGCGGCCCCGAACCGTTTCTCGGTGGCGCGGACCTCGGCGACCACGGCGGCGACGGTCTCCGCCGGTGCGGCCACCGTCATCTCGCCCAGCAGGGTGTCGACCCGGGTCGGTTCGCCGGGAAAGGCGACGCCGAGCAGTTTGCGTACCGTGCTGCGCCCGCCGTCGCAGCCGACCAGGTAGCGCGAACGCAGCCGGGTCCCGTCGGCCAGTTCCACGGTCACCTGACCGTCGTCCTGGCGCAGGCCGACCAGTTCGCAGCCGCGTCGGATCTCGGCACCGAGTTCGGCGGCGCGTTCGGTCAGCAGGCGGTCGGTGACGGGTTGCGGGATGGCGAGCACGTACCCGTGCGCGGTGTCCAGCCGGTCCGGCGCGGGTTTGTCGATGCCGGCGAAACCGCCGAACGGATACCGCTGGCCGTACGCGAGGAACCGGTCCAGCAGGCCCCGCTGGTCCATGATCTCGATGCTGCGGACATGCAGGCCGCCCGCCCGGACGTGGCTGGTCGGCTCCGCGTCCTTCTCCACGACGAGTACGGACACGCCGTGCAGCCGTAACTCGCTGGCCAGCATCACACCGGTCGGCCCGCCGCCGGCAATGATGACGTCGAACATTCGGTTCCCCCATTTCTGCGATCAGCCATCCGGGCAGCGTCGATCAGCGGACACACGTACGTGAATCCGAGTTTTCGCAGCTGATGGCTTCGGTCGCACATTCTGCGCCGCGACCCGGGTCTTGCCGCAAGACCCCCGATGCGATATACGTTGAATACGGCGAGGAACGGTTGCTCTCAGCCAGGTCGAGATCCGGTGGCGACCCTCGTCAGATGCAGCGCCGCCAGCCAGACGGCGGTCACCGGCAGGGCGATCGGTAGGAGCAGCGGCAGCCACCAGCCGACCAGGACGGCCGCGACGGGCACCACCAGACAGACCGCCAGCACCACCGTCGTGGACGCCGGCCGGACGTAGGACGTGACCAGCGGAATCGCGACGAAGACGAGCACCGCGCAGACGACTGCCGCGACACCCCAGAAGGTCTGTCGCGTCGCCGAAGCGGTGAACGCCGCGCTGACCCATGCCAGCGCGGGCAGCGCCACCACCGCGACGGCCAGCCACAATGTATGCCGGGCGACACGGGCAACCGTGGACGCGTCGGCCCGCCGACTGATCAGCACCGACGCGACGGCCACGACGGCAACACCGCCGAGGCCCGCGAACACCAGCGCGGGAAGGACCTTGCCGGTGCCGTCGGGGCACTGCAGCGGCACGCCGGGCGACACGTCCCCACCGGCCGGGCGGCACCCGATCCGCAGCGCGGACAGCACCAGCAGTCCGACGCCGCCGGTGACGGCGCCGACCAGTACTGCGGCGACCCCGGTCGCGACGTACCAGACGGGCAACTGCTCCACACCGGACCGGAGCCGAGGCCGAGGGTGCGACATCCTGGTATTCTCCCAGTCCCGGTCCACTCAGGTGCCGGTCTGCCGGAGGTCGGCTACGGTCGGCCGTCGAGGAACATCCGCAGCCGGGTCAGGGTCTGCTTGTCGTCGCCGGGCACGTGCCCGTTGACCGCACGGCACACCCAGCCCAGGCGCAGCGCCACCCGGGTCGCGGCCACCAGGTCGCCGGTGAACCGTTCGGCGTACGGCGCCAGGTAGGCGTCCCGGAACGGCGCGGTGTCGACCGAGTCCCGCACGTCGTCAAGTCCCCACGCCAGCCCGCCTTCGAGGGCGACCGACAGGGTGAAGAACGGGTGCGACACGCAGGCGTCACCCCAGTCCATGATGAGGTGGCGGCCTTCGCGGACGAAGACCTGCGCGTCGTGCAGGTCGTCGTGCTGCAGCAGCTCCGGCAGCCCGTACTGCGCCAGCTCGGCGCACAGCTCGGCCACCATCGGCGCCGCGTCGCGGAATCGTCGGCCCGCGCCGACCTCGTCGACGATCCGTTCGTACGCCTGCGGCAGGGTGGCCAGCCGCCGGTCGGGCACACCGAGGGCGAGCAGGTCGTCGACGTCGTCGGCCACGTCGAGCTGCACTGCGGCGTACAGCGGCAGGACGTCGTACCACCGGTCCAGGCTCTGCTCGCGCTGGCTCACCACCCGCAGCGTCTGCCCGGCGTCGGCCATAAGCATCCACCCGGTGTCGAGGTCGGCGGCCAGCGGCGGCGGCACCGCGTCGGGGCGGCGGGCGGCGATCCGTGTCACGACGGCCGCTTCGTGGCGCAGCGAGTCGGTGTTGGCCTTGAACCAGACGTCACCGGCGTCGGTCGGTACGCGCAGCACCGTCGACCACGGGTAGATGTGCGGTTGCACGACCGGGCCGGTCCGGGTCGTCCCGAGCTCGTCGAGCCGGCCGTCGATCCAGTCCCGCACCTGGGCCAGCCACTGCGGATCCCGCCACCGTCTGTCGTCCACAGCCGGTGATGCTAGTCAGCCGTCGACGCCGGCCGACATTCGTTTTGCCGGCCGGGCCGGCCGGCAATGTGGGATCAGTCGTGGTCGGGGGCGCCGGTCAGGTGGTGGTCGGCGGCGTACAGGGCTTCGGCGACGAGGCGGCGGACGTGGCCGCCGCGCGCCCGGTAGAGCACCCGGCGGCCGTCACGGCGGCTGGCGACCAGGCCGGCGAGCAGAAGTTTCGCCAGGTGCTGCGACACGGCGGGGCGGGCGGCGCCGACCGCCGCCGCGAGGGTGCCGACGTCGTGTTCGCCGTCGCGCAGCTGCCACAGCAGGCGCAGCCGGGTCGGGTCGGCGAGCATCTTCAACGCGGTCACCGCCGTGTCGACCTGCGCGCCGGTCGGTTGCTGCTGCCCATCCGTGGCACCTGCAGCGTTGTCGCGTGCGTACATGAGCACGTATTCTGCCATCGCCATGGACCACGACCACCACCGTCACGACCACCACCCGCACGGTCACCGGCATCCGGTGCGGCGGGCCTGGTGGCGACGGGCGCTGCACCGGCTCACCCCGCACACCCACGACACCGCAGCCAAGGTCGACGACTCCCTCGAAGCGTCCCGCGACGGACTCCGCGCCCTGTGGATCTCCCTGGCGGTCCTCGCCGCCACCGCCGCCGCCCAGGCCGTCATCGTCGCCGCCAGCGGCTCGGTGGCGCTGCTCGGCGACACCCTGCACAACGTCACCGACGCGCTCACCGCCGTACCCCTGGCGATCGCGTTCCTGATCGGCCGGCGCGCCGCCACCCGCGCCTACACGTACGGGTTCGGCCGCGCCGAGGACCTCGCCGGCGTCGTCATCGTGGTCGTCATCGCCGGCTCGGCGATCGCCGCAGGCTGGACCGCCGTCGACCGGCTGATCCACCCGACGTCGATGACCCACGTGCCGTGGGTGGCCGCCGCCGGGGTCGTCGGCTTCGCCGGCAACGAGATCGTCGCCCGCTACCGGATCCGGGTCGGCCGGCGCATCGGCTCGGCCGCGCTGGTCGCCGACGGGCTGCACGCCCGTACCGACGGATTCACCTCGCTGGCCGTCGTTGCCGCCGCCGGGGGCGCGGCGGCCGGCTGGCAGTGGGCCGACCCGCTGGTCGGCCTCGCCATCACCGTCGCGATCGGGTACGTGCTGCGCGACGCCGCCCGCGAGGTGTACCGGCGACTGATGGACGCCGTCGACCCGGCCCTGGTCGACACCGCCGAAACGACCCTGCGCGCGGTGCCCGGAGTCCGCGACGTGACAGCGGTACGGCTGCGCTGGATCGGCCACCGGCTGCACGCCGAAGCCGACCTCGTCGTCGACGCCGACCTGAGCCTGCTCGCCGCGCACGAGGTGGCCGCCGACGCCGAACACCAGCTCACCCACGCCGTGCCCCGGCTGGTGTCGGCGACCGTGCACACCGACCCGGCCGGGCACGCCGGGGCGCACCACCACATCACGTTGTCGCACCGCCGCCGGGCCGCGACGCTGCGGTAGAAGCTGTCAGCCGGTCACCTTGGCGACGAACGCGGCGACGGCGGCCAGGGTCCGGGCGGTCTTCTCCTGCAGGGTCAGTGACTCCTGCAGCCTGGCACCCGGGCCCGGGTCCTTCTTGCCACGCACGTACAGCGAGCAGGCGAGGTCGCTGCACAGGTAGGTGCCGACCGAGTTGCCCTGCTGGCCCGCCCGGCCCGCCTTCGGGGCGACCATCAACGACACCCCGGCCTGCGGCGCGGTCAGGCAGATCGAGCACATGTTGCGCCGCAGATGGCGGGCGGCCGCGTCGGGGCAGCGCAACGCGACCGCCGCGGGCCGGCCCGCCAGCTCGGTGACCAGGTAGGCGCGGGCCGGCGACTGCGGATCACGCCAGCCGAGGAAGTCCAGGTCGTCCCACGGCCGGCCGGCGAGGTCCCGCGGCACGTACAGGCGTTTCGTCTCCCCCTTGGTGCAGTTGACGAACGCGGCGCGGATCTCCTGCTCGGTCAGTGGTGTCATACCGGGCAGGCTAGTTTGCCTAAAGGTATTAGGCAAACGCATAATCGGTGTCGGTTCGACGAAGGAGGCGGGTACGGGTGGCACGGGCCGGACTGAACGCGCAGCGGCTGACCACGGTCGGCGCGGAGCTGGCCGACGAGATCGGCTTCGACCAGGTGACCGTCTCCGCGCTGGCCCGCCGCGTCGGCGTCGCCGTGGCCAGCCTGTACGCGCACGTCCGCGGCTCCGACGACCTGAGGATCCGGATCGCCCTGCTCGCCCTGACCGAGCTCGCCGACCGGGCCGCCGACGCCGTCGCCGGGCGGTCCGGCAGGGACGCGCTGGCCGGGCTCGCCGACGCCTACCGCGACTACGCCCGCGAGCACCCCGGCCGCTACGCCGCCGCCCGGCTGCGGCTCGACCCGGCCACCGCCGCCGCCAGCGCCGGCGGCCGGCACACCCGGCTGCTACGCGCGGTGCTGCACGGCTACCGGCTGCCCGAACAGGAACAGACCCACGCGGTACGGCTGATCGGCGCCACCATTCACGGCTACCTCGACCTGGCGGCCGCCGGTGGGTTCAGCCACAGCGACCCCGACCCGCAGGACAGCTGGCCCCGGATCCTGGACGCCCTCGACGCCTCGCTGCGCCACTGGCCAGCCGACTGACCACGCCGGCGCGGTCGATGCCAGTTGCTCAGCCGCAGTCAAACCAGTTCGAACCGGCGGGCCCAGCCGGCCAGGTCGGCGACGGTCACGTTGCCGCCGCAGACCACCAGGCCGAGCCGGACGTCCGGGCCGACCCGCTCGATCACCCGGCGGGCGGCGGGCAGCAGACATCCGGCTGCCGGCTCCGCCCACACCTTGGCGTGCTCGGCCAGGTCCAGGCTGCCGCGCACCGCCTCCGCGTCCGACACCACCAGCACGTCGGTGACCAGTTCGGTGACGTGGTCGTAGGTCAGCTGCGACACCGTCGGCGCGCTCAACGTCGACACGATCGACGACAGTTTCACCGGCAGCGGGCCGCCGTGTCCGCAGGCCTGCGCCATCGCCGACGCGCCGTCGGTCTCCACCCCCCAGACCCGGACGCCGGGCCGGTGGGCGCGCAGCGCGGCGGCCACGCCGGAGATCAACGCGCCGCCACCGACGCTGACCAGCACGTCCGTCGGCGCCGTCCGCTCGTCGGCGAACGCGTCGGCGGCCAACTCCAGCCCGACGGTGCCCTGCCCGGCGACCACCACCGGGTCGTCGAACGGATGCACCATCGCCAGCCCGTCGGCCTGCAACCGCGCCGTCAGGTCGAACGCCTCCGCCATGGTGTCGACCACCCGCACCGTCGCCCCTGCCGCGGAAGCGACCTCCACCGCCCGCTCCGGCGCGGAACGCGGCATCACCACCGTCGCCTTCACGTCCAGGGCCTGCGCCATTACCGCCACCGCGATGCCGTGGTTGCCGCCGCTGACCGCCACCACGCCGGCCGCCCGCTGCCCGTCGTCGAGGGTCAGCAGCTTCGCCGCCGCACCCCGCGCCTTGAACGACCCGGTCCGCTGCAGCAGCTCCAGCTTCGCCGTCACCGGTACGCCGAGCAGCGCGGACAGGCCAGGGCTGGGCACCGTCGGCGTCCGCACCACATGGTCGGCGATCCGCCGCGCCGCCGCCTCGATCTGCGCAACGTCGATGATCATTCGGTCCTCCCCGCAGCGTCCAGCGACAACGCCCCCAGTATGCCCGGCAGCACCTGCCCGACCATGCCGGACTGAAATCGATGCGGTCAGCCCGCCGGTGCCGCCCCGGCATCCGGGTCACGCAGCTCCCAGCAGGTGTAGCTGAAGCTCAGGGTGCGAGCCAGGACGTCCGGCGGATGCTCGACGGTGATCATCGCGGCGGTCGTCCGGCCGTCGGTGAAGCAGATGTCGGTGCCGATCGGCAGCCCGTACAAGCCGTTGATCATGCCGTCCCAGGTCTGCGCTGCGGCGTCCAGGCAACGGCGTACGGTGTGCTCGCCGGTCACGTCGAGCACCGCCAGCTCCCCGCCGTCGAGCGCGGTCACCCGGTCCGACCGCTGGGACAGGAACAGATCCCCACCCGGCAGGTGCTCCCCGCCGACCTGCCCGCTGTCCAGGTCGATGCTCTGATGGTCGCCGAGCACGACGCCGCTGCCGCTGCCGACCTCGACCCACCCCGGTGCGCCGTTCACCGTCGAGTCGTTGTCGCGTAACGCCGACGCGGTCACCCCGACGGCGGCGGCGACCAGCAGCGCCGACAGGATCACCGGCAGCCGGACGGACCGACGGGCAGCCGGCTCGGCCACCGGCGCTGCTGCGTCGACGGCCGCACCGGCCGGCCACCGCGTCGACGACCACAGCCCCCAGACCTGCACGGTCAGCGCCGCCACACCGAGGAACATGGCCAGCACGCCGGCCCACTGGTCGGCCCGGTCGAGGCCCTGCGCGGCCAGGAACGCCACGAGACCGACCAGAACAGCAGCCAGAACACCGCCCACGGCGATCGGCACGGGGCCGGGACGGCGGGGCACCATGTCGCCATTGTGGCAGGTCCACTCGCCACGGCCCGGAAAGGCGGCACCGGTCAGCGTCGGTCACGTGACCGGAAGTCGCCCACAAATGGGCAATGGCACGGTGTGCAGCGCCGCCGCCAGCGGCGATGATGATCGCCGTCCTGACCGGACATCTCACGTTCACCAGATCGCAGGAGGACTGTGTGAGGGATATATCCACGCCGATCAGACAGATCGGCTCCGTGCTGGCCGCCACCGCCGTACTGGTCGGTGGTCTGCTGGCGGGTCCGGCGGCCGCTGCCGGGCCCGCCCCGGAACTCGGCGGTGAGGCCGCCTTGGCCCTGGCCGACCGGCTGGGTGACCGGTCCGCCGGGGCGTACCGGGACGAGGTCACCGGTGACCTGGTCGTGACGGTGACCGATGAGAGGGCCGCCCGGGTGGTCCGGGCCGCGGGTGGGGTGGCCCGGACCGTCGAACGTGGTGCCGGCGATTTGGCCCGGGTCACCGGTGCCCTGTCGCGGTCGGCGGCTGTGCCGGGGACCACCTGGTACGCCGACCCGGTCAGTAACCAGGTGGTGGTCTCGGTCGACGCGACCGTCACCGGGACGCGGCTGGTTTTGGTGGAGGCGGTCGCGGCCCGCTTCGGCGACGCGGTCCGCGTCGAACGCGTCGCCGGAACGGTCGAGACCACCGCCGCCGGCGGCGACCCGATCTACTCCAACGGCCGCTGCTCACTCGGGTTCAACGTGTACGACAGCGCCGGCCGGCCGGGTTTCCTCACCGCCGGGCACTGCACCGAGTCGCGGATGCAGTGGATGGTCGACGGGGTCGCCGACGCCGGCACCACGGTCGCCAGCAACTTCCCCGGTGACGACTTCGGCCTGGTCCGCTGGGTCGACACCAACGTCAACCGGCCCGGGGCGGTCAACCTGTACGACGGGACGCTGCGGGACATCACCGGCGCCGGCAACCCGTACGTCGGGCAGACGGTCAGCAAGAGCGGCAGCACCACCGGAGTTACCACCGGCCCGGTCGTCGCGGTCAACGTCACCGTCAACTACTCGGCGGGTCCGGTGACCGGGCTGTTCCAGACCAGCCTGTGCGCGGACAAGGGCGACAGCGGGGGCGCGGTGTTCGCCGGCAGCACGGCGCTGGGTCTGCACTCGGGCAGCAACCGGGCCGAGTGCCGGGCCTACCACCAGCCGGTGGCCGAGGCGCTGTCGGTGTACGGGGTCAACGTCTACTGACCGTGGCCTGAGTGGGCGGCCCGACGGCCGCCCACTCAGCCGGGCCCGGTCACGGACAGCACCCGCACCTGATGGTCGGCGGTGACCACCGCGACGGTGTCGCCGCCGACCACCGCGTGCGTCACCCGGCTGGTCGCCAGGTCGACGCCGACGTCGACCGGCGCGGTCCGTCGACCGGTCGCCGCGTCCCACACCGCGACCTGCGGCACCGCCGTGCTCGACGCAGTGTCGACCCGGTGGCCCAGCACCACCACCCGGCCATCGGCCACCGCCGCCGCTGACCCGATGTCGTCGTCGGCGGCGGTGATCTCCGCACCGGCCTCGTCGAGCAGGCAGAAGTCGTCGACCGTGTCGAACGTCTGGTCGCCGAAGACGAGCCCGCCCGGCACCGCGTACCAGTTGTCCTCGAAGCCGGAGTCGGTGGCGCGGTTCCATTTCTCATCGCCGGTGCCGATGTCGACCGCGATCGTGCGGTACGTGCCGCCGTCGACCGCCGCGCACACCAGTCGCGCCCCGCACGGCTTGACCAGTTCGATCGTGTCGCCGGCCGGTAGCGGCACCTCCCACGCGCGGGTGAACCCGTCGAGGTCGTACGCGGCCAGCGCAGCCCGGCCCGGCGACGCCTCGTCGGAGAGTTTGCCGATCGCGAGCCCTTCGTAGACGGTCCACGCGTCGTGGTCCAGCGGCAGGTCACCGCTGGCGATCGGGTCGCCGTCGCCGGTGTCCAGCACGAACCCCCGGCCGCTGCCCTCACTCAGCTCGACGACGCGACCCGGCTCGGCGTGCCGGTTGTCCCGCAACCCGTACCCGGCGGTCGGCAGCACCCCGGCGTCCTCGGCACCTTCGGTGCCGGTCCACCGGGTCGCCGCCCGGATCCGGGACGCGTCGAGGACCAGCAGGTCATCGTCGGGGGCCTCGCGTCGCCACCGCTGCTCGCCGGTGGTCAGGTCGATCCGGGCGACCGCGTTGTCGAAGATGCCGTCCTTGATCTCGACGATCACGTCGGTGCCCAGCCGGACCACGTCGGTACGGTCCTGCCAGCTGCGTTTCCACCGCACCGTGCCGTCGGCGGCGTCGAGCACGACCCGCATGTCGTTGCCGCCGTCGGTCGCCGAGTCTGCGGCGTCGACGACGAGCAGCCCACCGGCGGCGGTGAGCCGCACCTCGGTCGGTTCGACATCCACGGTGGTGGTCCAGGCCGGGTCGCCGCCGCCGGTCGGTACCGCGGTGACGGTGGTGCCGCCGACGGCGACCGCCGCGTACACGGCGAGGTCGCCGGCGACGGTGACCGTCGACCCGCCGGTGCCGGCGGGCAGGGTCACCTGGTGGACCTCGGTCAGGTCGCCGGTGGTGTCCCCGGTCCCGTCACCGCCGTCGTCGCGACCGAGCAGGCCGCCGAACAGGTTGGTGTCACCGGGCCCGCCGCCGTCGCCGGTGAACTGGTCGAGGAGCCAGCCGTTGGTCAGGCCGATCCCGACGGCAAGCGTCACCGCCACGGCGGCGGCGACCGCCGTGACCGCCCGACCGCGACGCCGCCGACGTGCTGGCGGCGACGGCAGGCTGCCGCCAGCCGCCCGTGTGAAAGGGCCGGGCACCGGCGGGCCCGGCTGCACGAGGTGCGGCGCGGTCGGGGCGGCGGTCGACGGAGCCGCCCCATCCGCTGACGGCGTGTGGTGCAGCGCGCCGAACGCCACCGGCAGCTCCGGCTGCTCCGGCACCGACGGGGCGACCCCGAGCCGGGCGTGCAACCGGCTGGCGACCAGCGGCATCCGGCTCGCCCCGCCGACCAGCAGCAGCCCGGCCAGCCGCGCCGGGTCGACCCCGGCCAACTGCAGCACCCGGCGGGTCTCGTCGACCGCCCGGTCGACCAGCGGCCCGGCGATCCGGTCCAGCTCCTCCCGGGTCAGATGCATCGGGTCGTCGCGCCCGGGCACCGTCACCGGTGCCGCCGAGGCCCGCGACAGCATCTCCTTGGCGGCCCGTACCTCGGACCAGAAAGCGAGCCGGTCACGGCGGTCGGCGGCGGTCACCGGCCGGCTGAGCCGCTGCCACAGCTGCGGGTCGCGGACCGCGACCAGGTGACCGAGGTGGGCGACCAGCGCCTCGTCGACGTCGAGGCCGCCGAGATCGTCGAGCCCTCCGGTGGCCAGCACCCGCAGCCCACCGGCGCCACCAACCGCAGATTCGTTGCGGACCACCGCCACGTCCAGGGTGCCGCCGCCGAAGTCGAACACGGCCAGCGTGCCGCCCGGCGGTACCTGGCGGCCCAGCACCCGGACACAGTAGGTGGCGGCCGCGATCGGCTCGTCGAGCAGCCGCACCGGGCCCAGCCCGGCCGCCGTGGCGGCCGCGCGCAGCAGATCCCGACGCGGGGTGCCCCAGTCGGCGGGGCAGGTCAGCACGGTGCCGCCGGCCGGATGCACGCCGGCGGTCGCGGCTTCGGCGGCGACCCGGCGCAGGGTCACCGCCAGCAGCCGGGCGACCGGCAGCTCCCGGTCACCCAGCAGCACCGAGCCGTCGTCGACGCGCCGTTTCGGGTGCGGCTCGAACCGGTGCGGCTCCCCGGCGGCCAACCGCTGCGCGTCACGTCCGCTGTGGACGCCACCGGCGGCGTCGACACAGACCCCGGAGGCCAGCAGCGGAGTGCCGTCGAACAGCAGCGGCCGAGGTGGCTCGTCGCCGCGGCGGACCACCGCGACGGTGTGCGTCGTGCCCAGGTCGACGGCGAGCCGTACCGGTCCGTTCACAATCTGTCTGTCCTCTCCCGGGTTCGTGCCGGCGTGCGCTCCCGCCGTCCGGCGGGGATGCTATCGGCCGGCCGCCACCGAGGTGTCGGCACCGAGCTGCTTCAACACCCGGGTACGCAGCGTCTCGTACTGCTCGCGGCAGCGGCGCGGCGGACCGTCCGGCCGGTCGACGACCGTACCGCCGCTGATTCGCTCGTGCGGGCCGAACTGGTCGCGGGTCAGGTCGATCTCCACCACGCCGAGCCGGTTCCACCAGTGCTGGCCGGTCCGCCGCCCACCGGCGCTGACCTCCCCGACCAGCAGCTCGCCGCCGAGCAGGTCGTGCAGCACCAGCGCGGTGACCCCGCACTGGCCGCGGGCCGGGTTGCCGGTGTGCCAGTCGGCCAGGTCGGCCGGATCGCAGGTGTCGGCGGACCAGGCGGTACGGATGACACGTTCGATGTGGGTGAGGGTCCAGGTGCGGGGGAACATGGCGGCAGATCCTGCCACAGTGGTCCGACATCGCCGCCCGGCCCGGGCCCGACCCGGCAGCGTCGCCTGACCCGCCATCGCGACCCGGGCCGCCGGTGCCGGCGGTAACGGCTAGTAAGCTGCCCGGTCGTGACCGACGACAGTCAGCCGAGGACAGCCGGGCCCGGCGGCGGCGACCAGTCCGCGTTGGCGACCGCCTGCCTGGCCGCCGGTGACGGACGGCTGCGGCACGGGGCGGCGTTGAAGTTCTTCTGGGGTCCGATGGACTGCGGCAAGTCGACGCTGGCCCTGCAGATGGACCACAACCACGCCCGGCAGGGCCGCCGGGGTCTGGTGCTGACCCGCAACGACCGGTCGATGGGGCCGCAGGTGACCACCCGGATCGGGCTGGCCCACTCGGCGATCGAGGTCACCGACGACCTGGACCTGGTGGCGCTGGTGCGCGGCCGCTGGGCGGACGGCACCCGGGTCGACTACCTAATCTGCGACGAGGCGTGTTTCTACACGGTCGACCAGGTCGGGCAGATGGCCGACCTGGTCGACGGCTACGACGTCGACGTGTTCGCGTTCGGGCTGGCCAGCGACTTCCGGTCGGTGCTGTTCCCGGCCGCGCAGCGGCTGTTCGAGATCGCCGACGAGGTGTGCCGTATCCAGGTCGAGGTGCTCTGCTGGTGCGGCCGGCAGGGCCTGCTCAACGCCCGCGTCGTCGACGGTGTGGTGGCCCGCCACGGCGAGCAGGTGGTGATCGGTGACACCGTCGACCACTCCGACGTGCGGTACCAGGTGCTGTGCCGGCGGCATCACCGCACCGGCGACCTCGGCCCCGGCTAGCCGACCACGTCAGGGACCCGGCTAGCCGACCGCCTCAGCCGGCGGACGGATTTGGTTCGGCGGCGGCGAGCAGCGCCGCCTCCTGATCCGCGCCGAGCCCCAGCGGCGGCAGGTCGGTACGCAGCGCCGGACGGTGATCCACGCTGGCCAGCCAGGCCCAGGTGTCGGCGACGGTCTCGGCCACCGGCCGGCAGCGCAGCCCGGCGGACAGTGCCCGGGACACGTCACCACGGTGCAGCGCGTCGTGCAGCTCGCCCGGGGGCAGCCAGACCGGCAGCTCGGTCCAGGGCGCGACCCCGGCGGCGGCGACCGCCGCCGGGTCGACCCAGCGCAGCCGGGCGGCCGAGCCGGTTACCCGTACACAGGCCGCCAGCAGCTCCCCGATCGTGGTGTGGCCGGGCCGGCTGACCACGTTGTACGGCCCGGACAGCCCGGCTGCGGCCGCGTCGAGCAGCCAGGCCGCCAGGTCCCGGGCGTCAACGTACTGCAACGGCAGGTCGGGCGGCCCGGGTGCGGGCACGTCGCCGCCCCGGGCGACGCGGTGCAGCCACCACGGCAGCCGGCCGACGTCCTCGTACGGGCCGAGGATCAGCCCGGCCCGGGCCAGCAGCGCCCGGTCACCGAAGGCGGCGACCGCGGCGAGTTCACCGCCGCGTTTGGCGCGGGCGTAGGGGACATCGCCGCCGTCGTCGGCGGACCCGTCGACCACCGGCCCGGTCTCGTCGAGCCCGGCCGGCGGCGGGTACGCGTACACCGACCGGCTCGACACGTACGTGTAGTGCCCGACCCGGTCGCGTAGCAGCCGGGCCGCGTCGCGGACCACCGACGGCGCGCCGGCCCAGGTGTCGACGGCCAGGTCCCAGTCACCGGTGCCCAGCGCGGCGAGGCCGGCGACGGCCGTCCGGTCGCCGGCGACCACCTGTGCGCCGGCCGGTGCCGGCCGGTGGCCGCGGTGCAGCAGGGTGACCGTCCAGCCGCGCGCCAGCGCGTCCTCGACGACGCACCGGCCGACGAACCCGGTGCCGCCCAGCATCAGCAGTCGCATACCACCACTGTGCCGCCCGGCCCGACGACGCGGAAGACCGTCACGCTGCCAGCGAAACCCCACCGCGGGTTACTGTCGGGTAGTAACGGCTGTGCGTGGCGAGGAGGAGCGATCATCGTGGACCGGTACGTCCAACCTGTGCCCGCCCCCGGCGATCCGTACCGCACCGACTGGCTGCTCGACCGGTGGCTGCGCCGCCGGCTCGACCCGGCCACGCACACCGCCGCCCGGCCCCGGCTGGCCGCCCTCGCCGCCGACGTCACCGGCCCGCTGCGGGAGGCACATACCGACGCCGAGCAGCACCCGCCCCGGCTGGTCCGCTACGACCCGTGGGGTCGGCGCGTCGACCGGGTCGACACCTCCGCCGGTTGGCAGCGGCTGCGGGCCGCCGCCGCCCGGCACGACCTGGTCGCGCTGCCGTACCGCGCCGACACCCGCGCCGCCTTCGGCCCGGACGCCCGGGTGGTGCAGCATGCCCTGCTGCACCTGTACGCGCCGGAGTCGGCGACGTTCTCCTGCCCGGTGGCGATGGCTGACGGGGCCGCCGCGCTACTCAACCACCCCGACGTCGACCCGGCGGTCCGCGACACCTGGCTGCCCCGGCTCACCGCCACCGACCCCGCCGCCGCGATCACCAGCGGGCAGTGGATGACCGAAGCCCAGGGCGGCTCCGACCTGTCCGGGTCGACCACCGTGGCGCGCCCCGCCGCCGACGGCGACGGTTGGCGGCTCACCGGCGAGAAGTGGTTCTGCTCCGCGGTCGACTCGGCGGTCGCGGTCGCCCTGGCCCGCCCGGTCGGCGCCGCCGACGGCAGCCGTACGCTCGTGCCGTTCCTGGTGCCCCGCTACGCCGCCGACTCGCCGCTTGCCGGCACCGGCACCGACCCGCACGCGCCCGGCGTTCGGGTGCACCGGCTCAAGGACAAGCTCGGCACCCGCGCGCTGCCCACCGCCGAGGTCGGCCTGCGCGACGCGTACGCGCTGCCCCTGGGCGACCCCGCCCGGCCCGGCCTGGCCCGGGCGATGACCCTGGTGGTGGTGACCCGGCTGCACAACGCCTCCGCCGCGGCCAGCGGGATGCGCCGCGGTCTGGCGTACGCGCACGCCTACGCCACCGCCCGTCGGGTCGCCGGCGGCCGGCTGGTCGACTCCCCGGCGCACCGTGGCCTGCTCGGCACCCTCGCCGTCGACGCCGCTGGCGCGTTCGTCCTCGCCGGCCACGTGTTCGACCTGCTCGGACAGGTCGAAGCCGGCGCCGACGGGCGGAGAACACCCGGCGGACCGGATGCCACCGGGGCGGACCCGGCGGCCGAGCTGCGGCTGGCCGCGCCGCTGGCGAAGCTCACCACCGGCCGGCTCGCCGTCGCCGCCGCCAGCGAGTACGTCGAATGCTTCGGCGGCGCCGGCTACGTCGAGGACACCGGCGTGCCACGGCTGCTGCGCGACGCCCAGGTGCTGCCGATCTGGGAGGGCACCACCACGGTGCTGGCGTTGGACGCGCTGCGGGCGGTGACCCGCGAAAAGGCCGCCGGGCCGCTGCTGGCCCGGGTCGACCGGGCGGCCGCCACCGCGTGCGACCCCGAGGTGGCGGCCGCGCTCACCGACGCCGCCGGGCGGCTGCGCACGGACCTGGCCCGGGCCGCGGCCGACCCGGGTGGGGCCGACACAGCGGCCGGCGCACGCCCGCTGGCGCTGCGGACGGCGTACACGCTGGCCGCCGCGCTGCTCGTCGACCTGGCCGACGGGCCCGGCATCGCGGGGCCCGTCGGCGACACCGACGCGGCGGGTACCGCCGACGCCGACGCCGCCCGGGTGGCGGCCCGGCTGTGGACCCGGCGCTGGCTGGTCGGCGCCGACATCGCCGCCGACGCCCACCGCAACCTGGAACTGCTCAGCCGAACCTGAGCCACGCCGCCCGTGCGGTGCCTGCGGCGGCCACGAGCGACCCAGCCGGACCGCACCCGCCGGCCGCGCATCGTAGCGCAACGTCCCGGATTGTCCACCAATGCCGTGTGTCGGCGCGCGCGACGCCGCCTGCGGGTGCACGATCTCTGACATGGGTTCGCTGGAGATCGGCCCAGGCGTGTGGGCCATCACGATCGTCGTCATCATCGCGCTGCTCGCCCTCGACCTGGCGGTCGCGGCGATCCGCCCGCACGCCGTCGGGTTCGGTGAGGCGGTCGCCTGGTCGGTTTTCTACGTCGCGGTCGCCGTCGTATTCGGCCTGGTGTTCATGGCCTGGGCCGGTGGCGGCTACGGCACCGAGTACTTCGCCGGCTACCTGGTGGAGAAGAGCCTGTCCGTCGACAACCTGTTCGTCTTCGTCATCATCATCAGCACCTTCGCCGTGCCGGAGGAGCACCAGCACAAGGTGCTCACCTTCGGCATCATCGCCGCGCTGGTCATGCGGGCGATCTTCATCGCCGCCGGCGCCACCCTGCTGAACCTGTTCTCCTTCATGTTCCTCGTCTTCGGCCTGCTGCTGATCTTCACCGCCGTGCAGTTGTTCCGGCACCGCAACGAGGACCCGCAGGTCGACGACAACGTGCTGGTCCGGGCCACCCGCCGGGTGCTGCCGGTGACACCGGACTACGTCGACGGTCGGCTCGTCACCCGCGTCGACGGTCGCCGCGTCGTCACCCCGCTGTTCATCGTGCTGATCGCGATCGGCAGCACCGACCTGCTGTTCGCCCTCGACTCGATCCCCGCTGTGTTCGGTGTCACCCAGCAGCCGTACATCGTCTTCGTCGCCAACGCGTTCGCCCTGATCGGGCTGCGGGCCCTGTTTTTCCTGGTGAAAGGCCTGCTGGACCGGCTGGTCTACCTGTCCACCGGGCTGGCGCTGGTGCTCGCGCTGATCGGCGTCAAACTGGTGCTGCACTGGGGGCACACCCTCGACGACCGGGTCCCCGAGGTGCAGACACCGGTGTCGCTGGGGCTGATCCTGGTGATCCTCACCGTCACCGTCGTCGCCAGCCTGGTCAAGGTCCGCCGCGACCCGAGCGCCCGTGCCCACGCCGGTTCGCTGCGCGGCCACGACGACCAGCAGCGGCAACGGTGACCCACCGGATCCGGTGAGACGATCAGCCGGACGCGGCGGCGCGGGCCGCCCGCGCCGCCGCGATCCGGTACGCCGGATCCCGGTCCAGGTTGTACCGGTCCCGGTCGTACCGGCGGGTGGTCCGTGGATCGGCGTGCCCCATCGCGTCCTGCACGTCCTCCAGCGGCACCCCTTCGGCGCGGGCGGTGGTGGCGAACGCGTGTCGCAGCGAGTGCGGCGACAGCCGGTCCCACGCCGGCAGACCGGCGGCCCGGGCCAGCCGCCGGACCAGCCGGAACACGGCGTGCCGGTCCAGCCGCGCGCCGCTGGCGGTGGCCAGCAGCGGGCCGTCGAGCGCGTCGGCCGCGACACCGGCGGCCCGGGCCCGGACGGCCAGGTACGCGTCGAGCGCCGCCGCGGTGTCCGGCGCGAGCGCCCGGCGGCGGGCCCGGCCCCCCTTGCCGACGAACCGGACGCTGCGGTGCCCCCGCTCGTCGCCGACGTCGGCGACGTCCAGGCTGACCAGTTCACCGACACGCAGCCCCAGGTCGGCCAGCAACGCCAGCACGGCGAGGTTGCGCGGACCGCTCGCCCCGGTGTCGGCGCGGGCCGCCGCGAACAGCGCGTCGACCTGGTCGGGGCTCAGGCCGACGGTCGCCGAATGGTCCCGGTCGATCCGCGGCCGGTCCGCGTCGGTCACCGGGTTGGCCGGCACCGCCCGCAGCCGCACCAGGAACGCGTACCAGCTGGACATGGCGGACAGTTTGCGGGCCACCGTCGCCGGGGTCAGCAGCCGTCCGCTGCGCGGGTCGACGGTGGCCTCCAACGCCCGGGCGTACGCGTTGACGTCCAGGAACGACGCCTGCAGCGGGTCGAGCCCGGTGGTGGAACACCATGACAGCCAGCTGGCCACGTCCCGGCGGTAGGCGGCCCGGGTGTGCTCGGACAGCCGCCGGTTACGCAGCCACGCCTCGGTGAAGTCGACCGGGCCGCTGGCGGCGGTCAGGCCGCGGTCGACCGGCCGCGGGACGAGACCGGGGGTGGTGGGGCGACGCATCGCAGCAGGATGCCAAAGCCACCTGCGCCGACGATGCCGAAACGCCGTACGTGATCTTTCTGCGTTGTTCGTGACCCCGGTGCCGGCCGGCGGACGGCGGTCGCGACGCGCGGCACGGTCAGGACATCCGGACGATCTGGCCGGTCACGTAACGGGCCTGGTGCGAGGCCAGCAGGGTGACGACCTCGGCGACGTCCTCCGGGCGGGCGATACGGCTCAGCGGACTCGAACCGGTGATCTGCTTCTCCACCTCCGGCGTCACCCAGCCGGTGTCGGTGACCGGCGGCTGCACCACGTTGGCGGTCACCCCGTACGGGGCGAGTTCGGCGGCGGCCGACATGGTGTAGTTCTCCTGCGCGGCCTTGGCCGCCCCGTACGACACCTCCTCGGGAAAGCCGTGCGGGCCGCCGGAGGTCAACCCGACGATCCGCCCCCAGCTGGCCTTGCGGGCCAGGTGCCGGCGGGCGAACTCGGCGATCAGCAGCGCCGGGGCGCGGGCGTCGACGGCGAACTGGCGGTCGAAGGTGCCGGCGTCGACGTGGGTCAACGGCCGGCCGAACCGGTCCCGGCTGTCCGGCCGGAACGTGTCGCTGAGCCAGCCGCTGGCGTTGTTGACCAGGATGTCGACCGGGCCGAACGAGGCCGCCGCCTCGTCGAACAGCCGGGCCGGGGTGGCCGGATCCGCCAGGTCGGCCTCCACGGCCACCGCCTTGCCGCCGGCGGCGACGATCCGGTCGACGACGCTGCGGGCGTCCTGGGCGCGGACCCGCCCGTACTGGGCGGGGAAAGACGGATCGTCGGCGTAGGGGGACGGGTCCATCCGCAGGTACGCGGCGAGCACCGAGGCGCCCTGGGTGGCCAGGGCGAGCGCGATCGCCGCGCCGATGCCCTGGTTCGCGCCGGTCACGATCGCGACGTGCCCGGTCAACCGGGGGTCGATCATCTGCCCAGGATGCCCGGCCGGCGGCACCGGTGCGACTCGTTTCCCGGGTTGTCCCCCGCCGGACATGACGAGTCCCCGCCCGGTGCGCTCCGGCGCCGGACGGGGACTCGGTCAACTGGGTTTCAGTTGCTGAGCTGCCGGCGGCCGTCGTCGCCGACGCTGATCGAGACCCGGCGCGGCTTGGCGCGCTCCGCCACCGGGATCCGCAGGGTCAGCACGCCGGCCTCGTAGCCGGCCTCCAGCTTGTCGGTGTCGAGGGTGTCGCCGAGGAACAGCTGCCGGGTGAACGTGCCCATCGGCCGTTCGGCGGCGACGAGTTCGACCTTGTCGCCGGAGGGGCGGTGGCGCTGGGCGCGCACCGTCAGCACGTTGCGTTCCACGGTGCACTCGATGCTGTCCGGGTCGACGCCGGGCAGGTCGAACGCGGCGTAGAACCAGTCGCCGTCGCGGTAGGCGTCCAGGTGCATGACGGCCGGACGGGTGGTGGTGCCGAAGAACTGCTCGGCGATCCGGTCGATCTCCCGGAACGGGTCGGTGCGCATCAACATGGTCGGACCTCCTCACGGGTGCGGGCTTCTCGCTACTCGCTACCTCAAGTTGAGCCCCGCAGACTCAACTTACTTATAGCTATAGCGCGCAACTCTGGCGCCCGTCAAGTTGTCCCGTACACGGGACAAACCAGTGGACCGGGTCGACGCCGGACGGCAGGATCACCCGCCGTGCCCACCCCCGCCGACACCCCACCCGAGCAGCCGTTGACCGGCGGCAACGTCGCCGCCGCCGTCGTCCGGGTCGGCGACACCGTCCGACGGCCCGCCGGCGCGTGGACCCCCGCCGTGCACGCCTTCCTCACCCACCTGCACGACGTCGGCTTCGACGGCGCGCCCCGACCGCTCGGCATCGACACCACCGGCCGCGAGGTGCTGACCTACCTGCCCGGTACGGTCCCCTGGCCGGACCGGTTCGACCTGCTCGGACCGGACGCGGCCCTGCGTCGGGTCGGCCGGCTCGTCCGCGACCTGCACGACGCAGCCGCCGGCTTCACCCCGCCGCCGGGCGCCGTCTGGCGACGGCTCATCCCACCCGACGGCACCGACCTCGTCGTCCACCACGACCTCGCACCCTGGAACCTCGTCGTCGGCGACCGGTGGGCCTTCATCGACTGGGACACCGCCGCGCCGGGCACCCGGCTGTGGGACCTCGCCTACGCGGCCAAGGCGTTCGTGCCGCTGACCGCCGACCCCGCCTGGCAGCGCCCCGACGCCGCCCGCCGGCTACGGACCCTCGTCGACGCGTACGGCCTCGACGAACGCCAGCGCCGTACGCTGGTGCCGCTGCTCGCCCACCGGGCCCGGTCGATGCACGACTTCCTCGCCGCACAGGCCGCCTCCGGCGCCATGCCGTGGACCCGGCTCTGGAACGAAGGCCACGGCGAGACCTGGCGTCGCGACGCCGCGTACATCCGGGCCCGCGAACGTCAATGGACCCGTGCCCTGCTCGGCTGATCCAGTGCAGGCTGACACATCGCAGTCACCGCCGGTACGCCCGCACCAGCACCCGCCGCGAGTACGCCACGAACACCCCCTCGGCGCAGATCCTGCGGTGCAGCGCCGCCAACTGACCCCGGTAGCGGTCCACCGTGAAACCCGGCACCGTCCACACCACCTTCCGCAGGAACACGACCACCGCGGCGATGTCGAAGAACTCCACCCGCAGCGACTCCATCCGCAGGTCCACCACGTCCAGACCGGCCGCCGTCGCCGCGTCCCGCACCCGGTCCGGACGCTGATCGGCACGCGGCGGCACCGACACCCCCAACGCCGCCCGCAGCTCACCGACCGAGTCCGGGCCGATCTGCTGGGACAGGTACGAACCGCCCGGCACCAGCACCCGCGCCACCTCCGACCAGCCCACCACCGTCGGATGCCGGCTCACCACCAGGTCGAAACAACCGGACCGCAACGGCAGCCCGCCGTCCTGCGCCGCGCGCACCACATGCGCACCCAGCGGCGCCAGCCGCCGCCGCGCCATGGCCACGTTCGGCGGCCAGCCCTCCGTCGCCACCAGCAGCGGCGGCACCGACTCGACGCCGGCCAACACCTCGCCGCCACCGGTCTGCAAATCCACCGCCCGCCGGGCACCGGCCATCTGACGGCCCAGCAGCCGCGCGTACCCCCAGGACGGCCGCTGCTCGGTGGCCCGGCCGGCGAACCAGGAGAAGTCCCAGCCCGCCACCGGCACCGCCGAAGCCTCGGCGATCAGATCGTCGAACGTCGACACCGGACGAGTCTGACCCGCACCGGGCGACCCCGGCCACCGAGAATCAGTCCGGCCCACCCGCGGCCGACCCGGCTGACGCCGCCGCCCGGACACGCAGAAAGGCGTCCAGTTCGGCGGCACCGGCGAGCATCGCCCGGCCCCGCGCGGACAACCGGCCCCGCCAGACACGCAGCGTCGACTCCAGCGGGGCGACGCCACCGGCCGCACGGACCTGGGTGATCAACGGCGCGATCTGCGCCAGCAGATGGCCACCCCGGCGCAACTGGTGGACCAGCATCACGTCCCGCACGTCGTCGGCGTCGTAGACCCGGTACCCGGTCCGTCGGTCCCGGCCCGGCCGGACCAGACCGGCGGCCTCCCACGCGCGCAGGGTGGCCGGGCGCAGACCGAGCCGGGCCGCCAACGGGCCGATGAACGTCCCGCCGCGCTCCCGCGCGACCGGCACCAGATCACGCAGCGCGACCTCGACCGCCTGCACGGTACGCCGGTCCTCGACCAACCGGCAGTGGCTGTCGTCGACAAGTCGCAGCGCCTCGTCGACGACACCCCGGTTCACCGCCCGCATGATCGCCGTCGCCGTGGCGTGACCGTGCCCGGCCACCAACGCGACGAACGCCCGCAGCGCCCGCGCGTGCACCGGCGTGTAGACCCGGTAGCCCGCAGCGGTCCGCGCAGCCGCCGGCAGGACACCGGCCTGCTCGTAGTTGCGCACCGCCTGAGGGGACAGACCATGCTCCCGCGCCAGGTCCACCGGCCGCACAGCTACCTCACTGTTTGAGACTTGACGAAGCATCCCAGCGCCGAACGCACACAAACCTTACACCGTTGTTTCAACGATACCGTTGAAGGAATGGATATCACGGACACCGCCCGACCCGTCGACGGCGCAGGCATCTCGGCGTTGCTGCAGTCGCTGCCCGCCCGCCCCCTGCTGCTCGGCCTCGGTGAGGCCCGGCACTTCGTGGAGGAACTCGGCCAGCTACGCAACGACATCTTCCGGCACCTCGTCACCCACGAGGGCTACCGGTCGATCGCCGTCGAAAGCGACTGCCTGATGGGCCTCGTCGTCGACGAGTACGTCACGACCGGCACCGGCACCCTCGACGACGTCATGCGCCACGGCTTCAGCCACCAGTTCGGCACCTCACCGGCCAACCGCGACCTGGTCAGCTGGATGCGGGCCTACAACACCGACCACGACGACAAACTACGGTTCCACGGCGTCGACGGCCCCCTGGAATACTGGGCAGCCAGCCCACGCCAGGCACTCACCGGCCTGCACGACCTGCTCGACGACCCGCCGCCCGGCACCCGGGACACCCTCGACTCGCTGCTCGGCCCGGACGACCGCTGGTCCGACCCGGCCACCGTCACCGACCCGTCCCGGTCGATCGGCCGGTCCGCCGACGCCCAGCAGCTCCGGCTGATCACCGACGACCTGCTGGCGCTGCTCGACGCCCAGGCGCCGCAGCTGGACCCCGCCGACCGCGAACGGGCCGAACTGTACGGGCGTACCGCCGTCGGCCTGCTCCGCTACCACCACGCGATGGCCGACCCGTCCCCCGCCAGGATCGCCCGGCTCTCGGCGCTGCGGGACGCCATGATGGCCGCCAACCTGCGGGCCGTCGCCGACCACGGCCCCGCCCTGGTCTTCGCCCACAACCTGCACCTGCAGCGCAACCGCAGCGTCATGTCGTTCGGTGACCAGCAGCTGCGGATGTGGAGCGCCGGCGCGATCACCGCGGCCCGCCTCGGTGACCGGTACGCCCACCTGGCCTGCGCCCTCGGCACCCTCGGCGACGCCACCCCACCACCGGACACCGTCGAAGGTGCCCTCGCCACCCTGCCGTGGGACACCTGCCTCGTCGACACCCGCCGACTGGCCCGGACCCTCACCGCAGCCGTACCCCGGGTCAGCCCCGACTTCGCCTACTTCCCGCTGGACCCGGCGCAACTCGACACGATCGACGGCGTCGTGTTCGTCAACCACGTCCCCCCACCGGGCACACCACGGTGACAGCGGATGGGCGCGCACCCACCCGCTAACTCCTGCCGTCCCGTCGTCGGTGGTGTGCGCCGGCGCGACGGTGTGCCGCGCGCAGCAGACCACGCACCACGGCGTCGGCGCGCGGACCGGGGTCGACCACCGCCAGCCAGCCGCCGGCACCGTACACCGGGTGGGCGAACACGGTGTCGGCAGCGGCCGGGGCGGCCCCGCGAGGCTCATGCCCGGCGTGCCGCAGGAAATCGTCCCGTCCGACGGCGACGTTGAGCCGGAACACCCCTGGCCGGTCCAGGCGCGACGTCGCGTCGCCCGGGTAGTCCTTGGTCACGATCGTCGCGAACGGCTGCCGCCCGGTCGGGACCGTGCCGTCGGGCGAGACGTAGAAGAACGTGTCGCCCCAGCTGATCGGCGGCGTGCCGTCGCCGGACGCCGGTCTGAGGGTCAGTACGTCGCCGAGGCCGGCGACGAACGCGATGATCTCGTCCTGGGTCATACCTCAAGCGTTACATTGCAGTGCTTATGGAGACTTCACGGTCACGACAGCAGGTGGATGAGGCGGAAAGTCTCCACCCGCTGCGAATGCGCACCGTCGACGTCGCCCGGCGGGCCGGGTACGGCGTTCAGCAGATCCGCAACCTGGAGCGCGACGGCGTCCTGCCGGCGGCGGTCCGTACCGCCACCGGCCACCGGGTGTTCGGGGAACTGCACCTGCGGTGCGCGCTGGCCTACCGTGCCTTGGCCGCGGCGACGGGACCGGCCGAGGCCCGCAGGATCGTCCGGGCCGCCCACCGCCGCCCAGCCGACCGGATGCTCGCCCTGCTCGACGCGGCCCACGCCCGCCTGCACACCGACCGCGCCGACCTGCGACAGGCCCAGCTGGCCGCCCGGGCCATCACCGCCGAACCCCTCGACGACGTACGCGACTGCGACGCGATGAGCATCTCCGAGCTGGCCGCCGCTCTCGGCGTACGCCCGTCGACCCTGCGGCACTGGCACGCCGAGGGTCTCGTCGTGCCCGGCCGCGACCGACCGGGCGGACCGCGCCGTTACACCCCGGCCCAGGTCCGCGACGCCCGCGTCGTGCACCAGCTACGCCAGGCCGGCTACCGGGTCGCACCGCTGCGGGCCCTGATGCCGCGACTGCGCTCCGCCGGGCGGTCGGCCGACGTCACCGCCGCGTTGGCGGTCCGTGACGTCGACCTTACCGCCCGGTCCCGGGCCCTCGTCGACGCAGCCGCCGCACTGGCCGCGGTGCTCGCGCTCACCGCCACCCCGGGCCATCGCCCGACGGTACGATCGGTGCCGCGACACGTACCTCTTGCCGGGAGCGACCGATGACCGTCGACGCCACGCTCGCCCGCATCAACGATGGGGTGCAGCTGCACCACCAGCGCGGCCAACGGGACGCCGCCCGTGACCTGTTCGCGCGGATCTGGGACGAGATCGGCGGACAGGACGGGGATCCGCTGCACGTCTGCGTCCTCGCCCACGCGATGGCCGACGTGCAGGACGACGTGCACCAGGAGCTGCTCTGGGACCAGCGGGCCCTGGCCGCTGCCGACCTGCTCACCGACACCCGGGTGGCGCAGGCCGGGGTGGCCCTGCCGGTGGCCGGCCTGTACCCGTCGCTGCACCTCAACCTCGGCGAGTGCCACCGCAGACTCGGTGACCTCGACCGGGCCCGGGAACACCTACGGCACGCGCAGGCGGGCATCGACGCCCTCGGCGACGACGAGTACGCCCGGCTGATCAGAGCCGGCCTGGACCGGCTGACGCAGCTGCTGGCGTCCGTGTAGGAGCACCAGCTAACGGACGCCATTGAAGAACGTGACCGGATTACCGCTGAGCTCACTCCGCGCGCTGACCGATACGCAGGACGCTCAGGTACCGGCGTGCCGCTCGGTCACCCATGCGGGTGCGGATGCGCTCGGCGATGGCGTCGAGCAGCGGCTCACGGACGTCGTGATCGAGCCTGCGGTACGGCGACTGCGAGCGCAGGAGGTCGGCAAACCCGTCGCCGTCGAACCACTGAACGGTGGGGTACCAGCGCACGATCGTGGGGCCGAACAGGCCGCCAGGATCGTCGACCAGTCCCCAGCCCTCGTCGGTGCTGCGCACGTCGCCCTCAATCGGCGGACGGCCCCAGTCGGGATTTCCGGGGGAGAACCGCTCGTGAAGATCGGCGGTCTCGGCGTACACCTCCGGCTCGCCGGGCCGGCGGATGACGACGTGGCCGAGCAGCGCCATCCAGCCCCCGGGGTGGAGCACCTCGCGTGCCCGCCGCCAGCCGATCGCAGGATCGACCCAGTGCCACGCTGAAGCTGCCACGAGGACGTCGAAGCGTCGACCGCGGTCGTCCCACTCTTCGAACGTCGACGACTCGACGGTGACGTTGCCGAAGGTGGCGAGCCGTCGGCGGGCAAGCGCGGCCATACCCGCGCCCGGCTCGATGGCGGTCACCGAACACCCGAGCGCCGCCAGCGAACGGGTCGCCTGACCGGTACCGCAGCCCACCTCAAGCACAGGCGACCTCTCAAGTATGCCGGTGATGGTGACGAGGTCGGCGAACAGCGCGTCGGGGTACCCTGGCCGGACCCTGTCGTACAGTTCCGGCACCTCGTTGAACACCTGACCGAGGCCACGTCGATCCGCGCCTGCCACCGCACCATCCTCGCCGAGACCGTCGCCGACGTGCCGATTCCGGACAAGCCTACGGATCGACACATCAGATGTCGGCACCCCTGCGGCTCCAAGGCCAAGGTCGTCGCCAGCGCCAAGCTAAGCGTGACGTCTGGTGGCGGCTGGCGGACTGGCTCGGCCGCGTCAAGCCGTCCTGCTGTCGCTGTCGCTGTCGCCTGCCAACAAAGCTGACAGGAGGTTTAGGTTGTTCGGGTCGGCTTGCTTCAGGTCGAACGTTCGGCGATGAACACGAACTCTCGACCTGGGCGATCGGGTGCCTCCCGCACGTCGAGGACTCGGTAGCCGTTGGCGGCCAGGCTCGATTCGACCTCGTCGCGGCCGCGGAACCGGAGGGTCGAGTCAGATGTGATGACCTCGCCGCCGGCCAGGAACCGGTAGGCGTATCGGAAGGAGACGAATGGAAGGCTGATGTCCGTGACCTCAAGGCGCCGTTCCACCGGTCCGATGCCCGGGATATCGAGGGAGACCGGATCGACGTCCGCCGCCCACTCCCGCCAAGCGCGATGTTCGGGGCGTCGGGTTTCGAAGACGAGATAGCCGTTCGGGCGAAGGGCGGCGTGGATGCCCTGGAGGGTCTGCGCCCAGTCGTTGTCGGTAAGGAAGACTTGGGCCACGTTCCCGGTCATCGTCGCCAGATCTGCATCGAGCGCCGGCAGTGCCGTGACGTCGCCATGAATCCAGCGGACCCTCCCTGCCTGATCTTTCAGTTTCGCGACCTTGAGTGACGCTTCGGCCGGGTCGACGCCCACGACATTGTAGCCGCTTCCAGCGAGCAGGATTGCCAGCGATCCTGTCCCGCAACCGATGTCAAGCACGAGGTTCGCGGTCAACTCGCCGGCGATCGCGAGGTAGGCGGCCAGGTCGTCGCGGTCTCCGTCGAAAGCGTCGTAGACACCTGCGAGGAGAGGGTGGGCAAAGATCGCATCGGGCATCCGGGGACCATATCCACCGTCAAGCGACTCGGTGACGGACATCGACTACCTGTCCTCGAACCGCTCAGGCGACAGGAGGCGTGACCGGAGCCGGAAGTGATACGGATCCCGGAGGGCGGCGATTTCTTCCATGATCCACTCTGTGAGGGGTGGGAAATGGCGGCTGCCGTACCAGTACGACGGGAACGAGCGGACCGCCGGCACCTGCTCGAACGCGACATCTACCACATCGACCAGGTGCCGACGCACCTCACCCCCGCCCTCAACGACAAAGCCGACCTCGAACTCCACCGGATCCGTACCCTGCCGTAGCCAGCGCCGCACGTCAGAGTCCGCACCGATGGACCGACCTTACGTAAACCGCACCTGGCCGGCAGCCCGTCAGCCTGGGCGGTTCGTCACACCTCTGCACCATTGCTTCCTCGGATGCCCAGGCAGTTGGGTCAAGGCATGGCTCGGATCACGTACGACAACGCGGACGCCGCGGCGTTCGAGGCGACCCGTCACCTCACCGACGACGGACTCTCAGCCTGGCGGGAAGCCGTGACCCGACACCTTGACCCCCAGGCAGGCATGCGAATACTCGACCTCGGCTCGGGCACCGGAATGTGGGCGCGGGCCTTCACCGCCTGGTACGACCGTATCGAGGTCACGGCGGTCGAGCCCTCCGAGGCGATGCGCGCCCGCTCGATGTACCAGCCTGTCGTGCATGGCGACGCCGAGCGCATCCCGCTCGACGACGGCAGCGTCGACGCCGCCTGGATCTCCACGGTCATCCACCACGTGCCAGACCTGCACCGTGCAGCCCGAGAACTACGCCGCGTCGTCCGCCCCGGCGGCCCGGTGCTGATCCGCTCCGCGTTCGCCGGCCGACACCAAGCGATCACCCTGTTCCGTTACTTCCCCGAAGCCATCCGTGTGCTCGACACCTACCCCAGCGTGGCCGACGTCGAAGCAGCCTTCACCACCGCCGGGTTCGTCACCGTCGGCCGCGAACAGGTCCCGCAGGTAACAGCGGCCTCACTACGCGAGGCCGCGACGGCACTGCGCCGCGAGGCACACACCCCTCTGCAACTGATAAGCGACGACGAGTACGCGGCAGGCCTGGCCCGACTGCGCAAGGCAGCGCAACGTGGGACCAGACCCGTGGTTGACGTCCTGGACCTGCTCGTCCTCACCTGAGTGGCACCCGTGCGCGTTTCGTTGGCGGCTGATCCAGGCGCCTTCGATCCGTTCACCCCGGCGACACCGCGACCTGGTGGCCCGCGCTCCTGCCCTCGCTACGGGCGGACACGCTCAGCTTCGACGCAACACGCAGACCACCTTGCCGAGGAGCACCGCGCGGTCACCAGGAGTGACGGGTCAGCGCAGGTTGCGGGGTAGCAGATCCACGGCACCGTCCCGGATGCGCAAGACCTTTACGGTGGTCTCGCCGTCAATCGTGTCTGGGATGGTGTCAGCACTGTCGGCTACCGCTTGCTGCGACGTACTCATCAAAGGTCGGCACCGGCTGACGCTTCCGTATGCGTTTCCAGATACGCCCGCACCTTGTCCAGCAGGGCGGGGTTCTCCTCGACCGCCCTTGTCACCAGATTGCAGCGGTGGCAGAGCAACTGCCGGACGACTCCGCTGCGGTGGTCGTGGTCGACCGCCAGGCGCCGTGGCGCACCGCCACGGCCGCGCGCTGTCTCCGACTGGCCGCAGATCGCGCACCGCCCTGCCTGGTCGGCCAGCATCTGCTCGTACTGCGTCGCGGTGAGGTTGTACTTCTCACGCAGGACCTGCGCGTGCGAGACGCGGTCGCCGTCCTTGGTCGCGTAGCGGGCACGTTTGTCCGCCAGAATGCAGGCCTTGCATGGTCTGCGGGGCAGAGCCGAGTGCAGCTGGTCGTAGAAGGCGGTGCGTGGCTTCGTCTGGCCACATTTCCGGCAGAACACCATGTCGTCACCCACCACTACACCATACAGGTAGTGTGTTGTTGCCGCATAACTGTCATTATGGTGTATCGGTCTTCCGCACTCACACCTCGACTCCAATTATTGGATTGCGGATAACAGTAATCCAATAATTAGGCCGTAGGGTGCCGGAGGAGCCCGGTGAGCGTGAACCGCCATACTGGTCCGCCATGGACCTGGACGACTACCAGCGCGGCGCCCTGCGCACCGCCGCGCCGCGCGACAAGAAGAACGAACTGCTTCACCTGGTACTCGGACTCGTCGGCGAGTCCGGCGAAGTCGCCGAAAAGTTCAAGAAGTGGGTCCGAGACTGCGACAGCGACGAGTCCAGGCTCGACCGGGCCGATATCACCAAGGAACTCGGCGACGTCCTGTGGTACGTGGCGACCCTCGCCGCCTACCTCGACCTCTCACTGAACGACATCGCGACCGACAACCTGGCCAAGCTGGCCAGCCGCCAGAACCGTGGCGTACTCGGTGGCAGCGGCGACAACCGCTGACAGAGATGATGGAGAAGAGCACCTCCCGCCGAGGTCTGACCCAACCACTGACTGACCTCGGGTCCTCATCGGGATCTGTCGACCTCGGTCGGGAGGTGCTCGCGCACGCACCGGACGTGGCGTTGTGACCTCATAGGAGCCTGGCCAGAGGCCCCATCTCTGTCTTGTCCGCGTCGCCCAGCTGGTGCGCGCCGCCCTGCCCCAGTCACGAACGACAGGACGACGATGCCCTCCATTACACCTGACCACGCCGCGATCTTCGACGTCGCCGGCGGGGTGGACACCCATCAGGACACCCACACCGCGGCCGTGATCGACCTGGTCGGACGGGTGCTGGGTACCCAGCAGTTCCCCGCCACGGCCACCGGCTACGCCGCCCTGCTGGCCTGGATGCGCGGGTTCGGACAGCTGCTGCGAGTCGGAATCGAGGGCACCGGCGCCTACGGCGCGGGCCTGACCCACCTGTTGCGCGAGGAAGGCGTCGACGTCATCGAGGTCGACCGCCCCAACCGCAAGACCCGCCGGTTTCAGGGCAAGTCCGACCCGATCGACGCCGGCCGCCAAGACGGCCCTGGCCGGTGAACGGACCGGCACCCCCAAGCACCGCGACGGCCGCGTCGAGGCACTGCGTAACCTACGCGTGGCCCGTCGCAGCGCCGTCGACCAGCGCGCCGACGTCCAGCGCCAGATCAAGGCCCTGATCGTCACCGCCCCCGACCAGCTGCGGGCCAGCCTGCGCGGCCTGGCCGTCAAGGAGCTGATCGCCGCCTGCGCCAACCTGCGACCCGACCGGGCCGACATCGCCAGCCCAGCTACCGCCACCAGCATCGCCCTGCAATCCCTCGCGCGCCGCCACCAGCAACTGTCGGTCGAGATCGCCGATCTCGACGAACTGCTGGAGCCGCTGGTCGCCGCGATCAACCCCGCCCTGGTCGCCGCCAACGGTGTGGGCACCGAGGTCGCCGGGCAACTGCTGGTCACCACGGGCGAGAACCACGACCGGCTGGCCTCCGAAGCGGCGTTCGCCATGCTCTGCGGCGTCGCCCCGATCCCCGCCTCATCAGGCAAGACCACCCGCCACCGTCTCAACCGCGGCGGCGACCGGCACGCCAACGCCGCCCTCTGGCGGGTCGTGCTCTGCCGGCTGCGCTGGGACCCCCGCACCCGCGCCTACGCCGACCGGCGTACCAAGGACGGCCTGTCCAAGAAAGAGATCATCCGGTGTCTCAAGCGCTACGTCGCCCGTGAGCTCTACCAGATCATCACATCAAATGATCTTGAACTGGCCGCTTGACATCGATAGGAGCATCCCGGC
>Ga0207773_100227_pt1 | contig 37996 bp, 36 predicted proteins | sample TtaePargueraPR_2_FD_187281 | JGI IMG/M metagenome (GOLD analysis project Ga0207773, IMG submission 187281) | Aerobic enrichment media microbial communities from Bioluminiscent Bay, La Parguera, Puerto Rico - Tt and M1 (3) (SPAdes) | ecosystem: Environmental > Aquatic > Marine > Unclassified ...
CGCGGACGAGCCGCTCGACGGCACGATCGGCATCGGCCACACGCGCTGGGCGACGCACGGCAAGCCCAACGAGACCAACGCCCATCCCCACGCCACCGACCGGGTGGCCATCGTTCACAACGGCATCATCGAGAACTTCCGTCAGCTGCGCCAGGACCTGGAGACCCGTGGCCACCGCTTCGAGACCGATACCGACAGCGAGATCATCGCCCATCTGGTGACCGATCACCTGGATCGCGGCCGGACACCCGAGCAGGCGTCGGCCGCGGCGCTGGCCGAGCTGGAGGGCGCCTTCGCCATTGCCATCGTCTTTGCCGGCGAGCACGACCTGATGATCGGCGCCCGGCGCGGCTCGCCGCTGGCCGTCGGCTTCGGCCGGGAGGAGATGTATCTGGGCTCCGACGCCATCGCGCTGGCCCCCTGGACCGATCGCATCTGCTATCTGGAGGAGGGCGACCGGGTGGTGGTGCGCCGTGATGGCGTCGCCATCCATGACGCCGACGGCACGCCGGTCGAGCGGCCGATCCGCCAGACCGCGGCCTCGGGCGCGCTGATCGGCAAGGGCGAGTTCCGCCACTTCATGCTCAAGGAGATCTTCGAGCAGCCGGCGGTCATCGGCGACACGCTGACGAGCTTCGTCAACCCGCAGACCCGCGCCATCACCCTGCCGCCGCTGGACATCGACTGGCGGACGGTGCCGCGCATTACCGCGATCGCCTGCGGCACCGCCTTCTATGCCTGCATGGTGGCGAAGTACTGGTTCGAGCAGGTGGCCGGCCTGCCGGTCGAGATCGACATCGCCTCGGAGTTCCGCTACCGCGAGGCGCCGATGCCGCCGGGCGGCGTGGCGCTCTTCGTATCGCAGTCGGGCGAGACGGCCGACACCGCCGCGGCGCTGGCCTTCGCCCGGGCGCAGGGCCAGACGATCCTGTCCATCGTCAACGTCGCGGAGAGCACGATCGCGCGGGCCTCCGACCACGTGATGCAGACCCATGCGGGGCCGGAAATCGGCGTCGCCTCCACCAAGGCCTTCACCACGCAGCTGACCGTGCTCGCCTGTCTCGTCATCGCGGCGGCCAGGGAACGCGGCGCCATCGATGCCGGCCGCGAGGCAGCGCTGGCGGAGGCGCTGCTGGAGGTCCCGGCCAGGGCGCTGGAGGTGCTGACCCATGACGACGCCATCGAGGCGCTGGCGGCGAGCGTCTCGGAGGCGCGCGACGTGCTCTATATCGGCCGCGGCACGGCCTATCCGCTGGCGCTCGAGGGCGCGCTGAAGCTGAAGGAGATCAGCTACATCCACGCCGAGGGCTACGCCGCCGGCGAGATGAAGCACGGGCCCATCGCGCTGATCGACGAGGAGGTGCCGGTGATCGTGCTGGCGCCGCGCGACCGCTGGTTCGACAAGACCGTGTCCAACGTGCAGGAGGTGATGGCAAGGGGCGGGCGGGTGATCTTCCTGTCCGATCGGGAGGGCATCCGGGCACTGGGCGGCGGTGCCCAGGCGACCATCGCGCTGCCCACGCTCGACCCCTTCGTGACGCCCATCCTCTACGCCATTCCGGTGCAGCTGCTGGCCTACCACACGGCGGTCAGCAAGGGCACCGACGTCGACCAGCCGCGCAATCTGGCCAAGAGCGTGACGGTCGAGTAGGCGCCACGCAACCCTGCCACGACGCTTGCCATAGGGGGGTTGGCACGGCACTGTCGCGCCATCAGATTGAAACCGGAACATGTTCCGGCCGCCCCTGATTTGCACGCCTCGGTGAAGAGGCTCGCGGGTGGCGGCCGACGGCTTGCGAACAGGCACACCAAGAGGCGCTCATCATGACCGCGATATCCTTCAGCGATCCCAAACTCTTCCGCCAGCAGTGCTATATCGACGGCAAATGGGTGGATGCCGACAAGGGTGGCACCATCGAGGTGCTGAACCCGGCGGACGGCACGGTGCTGGGCACCGTGCCCAACATGGGCGCGGAGGAGGCGAGGCGCGCCATCGAGGCGGCCAACAAGGCCTGGCCCGCTTGGCGCGCGAAGACCGCCAAGGAGCGCGGCGCCATCGTGCGCAAATGGGCCCAGCTGATGCTGGAGAACACCGAGATGCTGGCCCAGCTGATGACGCTGGAACAGGGCAAGCCGCTGGCCGAGTCCAAGGGCGAGATCGCCTATGCCGCCAGCTTCCTCGAATGGTTCGCCGAGGAGGGCAAGCGCGTCTACGGCGACACCATACCGACCTACGCGCCCGACCGCCGCATCGTCGTCCTGAAGCAGCCGGTCGGTGTGTGCACGGCGATCACGCCGTGGAACTTCCCCTCGGCGATGATCACCCGCAAGGCCGGGCCGGCCCTGGCGGCGGGCTGTCCGATGGTGTTGAAGCCGGCCTCGCAGACGCCGTTCTCCGCCCTGGCGCTGGCCGAACTGGCGGAGCGCGCGGGCGTGCCGGCGGGCGTGTTCAGCGTCGTCACCGGCTCCGCCTCGCAGATCGGCGGCGAGTTCACCTCCAACCCGATCGTGCGCAAGGTGACCTTCACCGGCTCGACGGAGATCGGCCGCCTGCTGATGGAGCAGTCGGCCAGGACCGTGAAGAAGGTGTCGATGGAACTGGGCGGCAACGCGCCCTTCATCGTCTTCGACGATGCCGATCTCGACGCCGCGGTGGAGGGCGCCATCGCCTCCAAGTACCGCAACGCCGGCCAGACCTGCGTGTGCGCCAACCGCATCCTGGTGCAGGAGGGCGTCTACGACGCCTTCGTCGAGAAGCTGGCCGCCAAGGTGAAGGAGATGAAGGTCGGCAACGGCCTGGAGGACGGCGTCTCCCAGGGTCCGCTGATCGACATGAAGGCGGTGGAGAAGGTCGAGGAGCACGTCAAGGACGCCGTCGAGAAGGGCGCCAGGCTGGTGCTGGGCGGCAAGCGCCACGCGCTGGGCGGCACCTTCTTCGAGCCCACGATCATCGCCGGCGTGACGCCCGAGATGAAGGTGGCGAAGGAGGAGACCTTCGGGCCGATGGCGCCGATCTTCGCCTTCAAGACGGAGGACGAGGCGATCGCCATGGCCAACGACACCGAGTTCGGCCTGGCGGCCTATTTCTACAGCCGCGACATCGGCCGCGTCTGGCGCGTCGGCGAGGCTCTGGAATACGGCATCGTCGGCAGCAATACCGGGCTGATCTCCACCGAGGTGGCGCCCTTCGGCGGCGTCAAGGAGAGCGGCGTCGGTCGCGAGGGCTCGAAATACGGCATCGAGGATTATCTCGAGATCAAGTACTTCGCCCAGGCCGGTCTCGACCGGTAGATATCGGCCGGCACGGCCGGTCACGGCGGGATCCGGAGAATCCGACACAGGTGAACGGGGCGGGGCGGATGGTCACGCAGAGCTACGACTACGACTATTTCGTCATCGGCGGCGGCTCGGGCGGCGTCCGCTCGGCCCGCATCGCCGCCCAGCACGGCGCCCGCGTCGCCCTGGCGGAGGAGCGCCATCTCGGCGGCACTTGCGTGAATGTCGGCTGCGTGCCCAAGAAGCTGCTGGCCTATGCCGCCCACTTCGCCCACGACCTAGAGGACGCCGCCGGCTTCGGCTGGCATGTTGGCCGGCCGCATCACGACTGGAAGAAGCTGATCGCCGCCAAGGACACGGAGATCGGGCGGCTGAACGGTATCTACCGCCGGCTGCTGGAGGGTGCCGGGGTGGAGATCTTCGACGACCGCGCCACCTTCCTCGACGAGCACACCCTGCAGGTCGGCGAGCGAAAGGTCACGGCGGAGCGCATTCTGATCGCGGTCGGCGGCTGGCCCAACCTGCCCGACGAGCCGGGGGCGAAGGAGCACGGCATCACCTCGAACGAGGTGTTCTTCCTCGAAGAGATGCCCAAGCGCGTGCTGATCGCCGGCGGCGGCTACATCGCCGTGGAGTTCGCCAGCATCTTCCACGGGCTCGGTGCGGAGGTCTGCCAGCTCTACCGGGGCGAGCTGTTCCTGCGCGGCTTCGACGACGACGTGCGCATGTTCCTGGCCGAGGAGATGGCCAAGGCCGGCGTCGACCTGCGCTTCAACACCATCATCACCCGCATCGGCCAGAGCCATGACTGCCTGATGGCTGAGCTGAGCGACGGCTCGACCATCGAGGCCGACGAGGTGATCTACGCCATCGGCCGCACGCCCAACACGGCCACGCTGGGCCTCGACAAGGCCGGTGTCGAGGTGGCGGAGAACGGTGCCATCCCGGTCGGCGAGGACTACGCCACGAGCCGGCCGCACATCTTCGCCATCGGCGACGTCATCGACCGGGTGCAACTGACGCCGGTGGCCATCGCCGAGGGCCACGTGCTGGCCGACACGCTGTTCGGCGGCATGGCGGACCGCTCGGTCGACTACACCTATATCCCGACGGCGGTCTTCTCGACGCCGGAGATCGGCACGGTGGGGTTGAGCGAGGCGGCGGCGCGATCGCGCTACCCGGCCGGCATCGACATCTACCGCACCAGTTTCAAGCCGCTGAAGCACACGCTGTCAGGCCGCGACGCCAAGATGATGATGAAGCTGCTGGTCGAGCGGGCGAGCCAGCGCGTCGTTGGCTGCCATATCGTCGGCGACGATGCCGGTGAGATGGTCCAGTCGGTCGCCATCGCCATCAATGTCGGTGCCACCAAGGCCGATTTCGACCGCACGATCGGCATCCACCCGACCTCCGCGGAGGAACTGGTGACGATGCGCGTCAAGGCCCCCGACCCGGAACTGGAAGAGGCGGCGGAGTAGGGGGGCGGCCGCGGTGTCGGCGAAGACGGGCGGCCGGTCCCGGGTTTGCGGTGCGGCACTTCGCACCGCACCGCGCACGGGACGACACAAGTGATTGAAATTTTTTAATTATCGTCGTCCCGGCCGCAGCGAAGCGGAGAGCCGGGACCGGTTCGTCGTCTTCTCTCATGCACGCTCAGGCATTGAGCAGATCGAAGAGGTCGTCCCAGTTCGGGTTGTCGCGCTCGATCAGCTCGATCTTCCACGCGCGCCGCCAGCGCTTGAGACGCTTCTCAAAGGCGATGGCTGACTCAGGTTCGGCAAAGGGGGCCATAAAGACCAATCGCGTGATCGAGTATCGGTGCGCGTGCTCGCTGCCTCGGCCGGCACGGTGCTCGGTCATGCGGACAGCCAGATCGTTGGTCATGCCGACATAGAGTGCGCCGCGCGCTCGATTTGCGAGGATGTATACCCAATAAACGTTATTCACGCATAGGGTGTAGCGCGGCATCGACCCGGGCCAAAGCTTCAATCCCTTGTCTCGGCACGCGGCGGCCGGTCCCGGCTCTCCGCTTCGCTGCGGCCGGGACGACTCAAGATTTCCTAGTCAGATCATAGTCGTCCCGTGCGCGGTGCGGCGCGCAGTGCCGCTCCGCAGACCCGGGACCGGCCGGGCGTCTCCTTCGGCTTGACCATCCGATCCCCTCAGTCCCGCAGAAGGAAGCGGCGGATGGCGTAGTCGAGGGAGAGGCGGCCGGGGCCGACGATGAAGATGAGGAGACCCATGGCCATCCAGGGGAACTGCTCCGACGGGATGGCGAAGGAGCCGCCGATCACGAAATAGATCGTCGCCGCCATCACGGCCAGACCGAGCCCGGCCCAGCGGCCGAGCAGCCCGAGGATCAGCAGCACCGGCAGCACCAGTTCCGCCCCGGTCGTGATGTAGGCTGCGGTCAGCGGGTCGAGGAGGGGCAGGGGGTGGACCTGCTCGAACAGGAAGGTCTGCGAGGGCCAGCTGTTCAGGCGCTGAGTGCCGGCCGCCCAGAAGGGTGCGGCCAGCAGGTAGCGTGGCACCAGCAGGATCAGCGCGGCGATCCAGGTGGGCAGCTCGGCCAGCCGGTCGAGCGGGCCGCGGCCGAAGATGAAGGCGAGGAGTCCGGGAGCGCCGCCGGAACCCGCGGCAGGAACGGAAGTGCTGGACATGGGTCAGCTCACGTGTCGGTTTCGGGGTCGGTTCGGGGCTTCGGCGTGGGGGCGGCCGTGGCGCCGTGTTCCGGCAAGGTGGCGGCCGCGAAGGTGCCATGGCGGAGATGGCCGGCAAGCACGGCCATGAGGTCGATATCGGGCTCGACGGTGGCCGCGACCGCGGCGGCTTCGGCCAGGCTGTCACCTGCCAGCAGGGCCTTCAGCAGCGCGTGATCGCCGGGCGACAGCCGCGCGGTCTCGACCCGGTGGTAGGGCCGCAGCACCAGCGCGCGCTCCGGCATCTCGCGGCGCGGGAAGGCGGCCACCGGCTCCTGTTGGTGCGCCTGCCAGATGGCGAACACCGGCCAGCGGCTTTCCACCAGCCGCACGGAGGGGTGCAGGCGGAAGCGTAGATCGCCGTACCGCCCCATCGGGAGGGCCTCCAGTTCGCGGGCCGTCAGCACGCCGTCATCGGCGGCGAACAAGGTCTCGTTGCGGGCCCATTCGAGCCGGGCCATGTCGGCCAGGTAGGGCACGCTGGCGGCCGGTCCGAAGCCCTCGATGAAGGCCGGCAGGTCGTCCCCATAGGCCAGCAGCTGCGGCCTGGCCGGTGGATGCCGGGCGATGAAGGCGCGCGCCATCGCCTTGAAGAAGTCGCCACCGACCAGCGCCTCGACGACCGGGAAGCAGGTCGCCAGCGTCCTGGTGAGCGAGATGCCGGTGTTGAGACGGTAGATCGAGAAGCGCTTGCCGCGCCCGATGCCGTCGGCCGCGATGAAGGCGTGGGCGGCCTCCTCGTGGCCGGTCAGCACGCCCTCCCGGAAGGCGGTCTGGAGGTCACGCAACATGGGGCGCCCCCGGTCCCCGGCGCCGCTCCGGCGGTGTCGCGGCCTGCAGGAGGGCGTCGGCCTTGGCGGCCTCCGCCAGCAGGACGGGCAGGTCGGGGATGTTGGCGTCCCACTCCACCAGGGTCGGCACCGGGCCGAGCCGCGACAGCACCGCCTCGAACAGGCGCCAGACCGGCGGCGAGACGTGGTCGCCGTGATCGTCGATCAGGATGGTCCGTCGCGCCCCGGAATCATCGACGAAATGCTGGATGAAATGGCCGGCGACGTGGATCTCCTGCACCGCTTCGAGCGGCAGGGCGTCGACATAGGTGTCCGCGTCGAAGCGGTGGTTGTGGGCGCTGAGATGGATGTTGTTGACGTCGAGCAGCAGGCCACAGCCGGTGCGGGCGACGATCTCGGCCATGAACTGCCACTCGGCCATGGTCGAGGCCTCGAAGCTGACATAGCTCGACGGGTTCTCGACCAGCACCTGGCGGCGGAGGGTGGTCTGCATGCGGTCGATATTGGCCGAGATGACGCCGAGCGCCTCCTCGGTATAGGGCAGCGGCAGAAGGTCGTTGAGATAGGCGCCGCCGCTGACCGACCAGGCGACATGCTCGGAGACGAGGTCGGGCTCGAAGCGGTTCACCACCTCCGCCACGCGGGCGAGGTGGGCGTCGTCGAGACCCTCGGCAGAGCCAAGCGACAGGCCGACGCCGTGACAGCTCAGCGGATAGTCGCGGCGCAGCGTCTCAAGGGCCGCCCGGCGCGGGCCGCCGGCGCTCATGTAGTTCTCGGTGTGGACTTCCAGCCAGCCGATCGCCGGCCGTTCGCGAAGGAAGCCGGTGACGTGCGGATGGCGCAGGCCGACCCCCGCGCGGGCGGGGATCAGCAGGCGTCCATGGCGGGCGGAGCGGGGCGTGTCGGCCCGGACCGGTAGCGTTGCGGCCATCGCGATCACTCCCGCTCACCCGTCGTCTCGTTGTCGTGCGTCGCCGCTCAGGCGTCCAGCGGGCCGCCGGTGCCCTCGAACGGCTCCGTCGAGCCCGGCTCCTCGCAGGTGCCGGCGGGCACCAGCTTCCACTCGCCGCCATCATAGTCGACGGTCGACTGGCCGGCGCAGCTGTGGGTGCCGGCGGCGTTCTCGCAATCGTTCTCGCCAGCCAGCGAGATGCCGTAGCAGCGCTCCATGTCCTGGGCGCTGGCGGAGCCGATGACGGCCACGCCGGACAGCGTCATGGCGCCGGCGAGCGCGGTGGCGACACCGAGTGCGGTTTTCTTACCCATTGCGCAAATCTCCCTCTGCTTTGGCGGTCGGTTGGGCGGTCGGGTGGTCAACCCACCAAGCAAGTGGAAGCCGGCTTCCAGCACGTGAAGTAAAGCGTTCCTGACATCCCTTCACATCGACGTTATTGAACGAGCGTTTCGCTTGCTTTCGTCAGCGATGGCCGAGGGACTGGCCTTCGCCTCGCGTTCCTCGTATACCTCCCGCCCGGTCGGGCGCCCGTGACAGCGCCTGTCCGGCGGTGTCAAGATGCCCGTGCAGGTGACCGGTTCAGGTCGAACGCGTGGCGGTCCGGGGCGCCAGGCCCCGTGCAGGAGTGGTCGAGAGATGGTTGAGCGCTGGAGCCCCGAGAGCTGGCAGTCCAAGCCGGCGAAGCAGATGCCGGTCTATCCGGACCTGCCGAAGCTGCGCGAGGCGGAGGCCACACTGGCGAAATATCCGCCGCTGGTCTTCGCCGGCGAGGCGCGCTCGCTGAAGGCCTCGCTGGCGCGGGTTGCCGCCGGCGATGCCTTCCTGCTGCAGGGCGGCGACTGCGCGGAGAGCTTCGCGGAGTTCCACCCCAACAAGATCCGCGACACCTTCCGCCTGCTGCTGCAGATGGCGGTGGTGCTGACCTTCGGCGGCTCGATGCCGGTGGTGAAGCTGGGCCGCATGGCCGGCCAGTTCGCCAAGCCGCGCTCGTCGGACAACGAGACGGTGGATGGCGTGACGCTGCCCTCCTATCGCGGCGACATCGTCAATGGCTTCGAGTTCGAGGAACGCGCCCGCGTGCCCGATCCGGCGCGCATGGTGCAGGCCTACAACCAGTCCGCGGCGACGCTGAACCTGCTGCGCGCCTTCGCCCAGGGCGGCTATGCCGACCTGCACAAGGTGCACCAGTGGAACCTCGGCTTCATCGCCGAGACGCCGCAATCCGAGCGCTACGAGGCGCTGGCCTCGCAGATCGACGAGGCGGTGCGCTTCATGGCGGCCTGCGGCATCACCGCGGAGACGGCGCCGCAGATCCGCGAGACCGAGTTCTACACCTCGCACGAGGCGCTGCTGCTGCCCTATGAGCAGGCCCTGACCCGGCAGGACAGCACGACGGGCGAGATGTACGACGTCTCGGCCCATTTCCTGTGGATCGGCGACCGCACACGCCAGCCCGACGGCGCCCATGTCGAGTTCCTGCGCGGGGTGCGGAATCCGATCGGCATCAAGTGCGGCCCCAGCATGCCGACCGACGACCTGATCCGCCTGCTCGATATCCTCAATCCGGAGGACGAGCCGGGGCGCATCACGCTGATCGCGCGCATGGGTGCGGACAAGGTCGAACAGCACCTGCCGGGCCTGATCCGCGCGGTGCAGCGCGAGGGCCGCACGGTCACCTGGTCCAGCGACCCGATGCACGGGAACACGATCAAGTCGGCGAGCGGTTACAAGACCCGGCCGTTCGACGCCATTCTGAACGAGGTCGGCCGCTTCTTCGACGTACACCAGGCCGAGGGTACCTATGCCGGCGGCGTGCATTTCGAGATGACGGGCGAGGACGTGACGGAGTGCACGGGTGGTGCCGTCGCCATCACCGATGACGGCCTGTCGGTGCGCTATCACACGGCCTGCGACCCGAGGCTGAACGCCAGCCAGTCGCTGGAACTCGCCTTCCTGGTCGCCCAGCGGCTGAAGGAGGAACGCGACCGCCTGGGCCTGCGCAAGCCGGCCCGCGCGGCGGAGTGAGCGCGCCCGCCGGCCGCCCCCGGGAAAGCGGAGCGGCGGAAGTGGCTGAGCGCAGCCCCCTCGATCCCGCGGACCGCGACGTCGCGCGCTGGACCGACGCCTATTTCAACCGCACCCGCGCCGTGGTGGAAAGGCTGGGCGAGGTCCAGGTGACCTATGCCGTCTTCATGCGGCGCCCCGTGGTGTCGGCGCCACGGTTGGCCATCGACTGGCTGCAGAGCATCGCCGATGAGCGCGGCATCGGCATCGACATCGACCTGCGCTACCAGGAGGGCAAGTGGGTCGGCGCCGGCGAGCCGCTGATGTACATCACCGGCCCGCTGTCCAAGCTGGTCGACTGCGAGACCCTGTTCCTGCAGAAGCTGGGACCGGCCTGCGTTGCGGCCTACAACGCATCGATCATGTGCACGGAACTGCCGCGGGTGCAGTTCCTGGCCATGGACGCGCGGCACTGCGCGGGCACCGACATGGCCGAGATGATGGCCTACGCGGCCAGCGTCGGTTCGGAACGGGCCAGGCGCAAGGCCGGCGCCGTCGGCTTCATCGGAAACGCCACGGACGCCACCGCCCATTATTTCGGCCAGCCCGCCGGCTTCGGCACCATGCCGCACGCCCTGATCGGCTATGCCGGGTCCACCGTGCGCGCGGCGGAGATGTTCCACGAGGTGCACCCGGACGCCATGCTGACGGTGCTGGTCGACTATTTCGCCCTGGAGATCAGCGACAGCCTGGCGGTGTGCCGGCGCTTTCCCGAGCTGGCACGGGCGGGCAAGCTCGGCGTCCGCATCGACACCGCCGGCGGCCGCTATGTCGAGGGGCTGGACCCGCCGACCTCCTACGCGGTGCTGGAGAAGCACGTGCCGGAATCGATCCGCGGCTATCGCGACGAGACAGAATTGCGCTACCTGATCGGCACCGGTGTCTCGGCCGCGGCCATCCATCATCTGCGCGACTGTCTGGACGAGGCCGGCTTCGACAAGGTGCGCATCGTCGCCTCGTCCGGCTTCAGCCCCGCCAAATGCCGGGTGATGGCGCTGGCCAAGGCGCCGATAGACATCATCGGCACCGGCAGCTTCCTGCCCGAGCGCTGGAGCGAGACCTACGCCACGGCCGACATCGTCGAGTATGACGGCGTGCCGCGCGTGAAGGTCGGCCGCGAGTTCCTGATGCGGCGCTGAAGTCCGGCCGGCCGCCGACGGCCTCCCGCATCCCCGCCCTGCTCCCCGCGGGGGTTGCCTCCACCACCGCGCCGGTCCCACCTTTGCCGCGATCCTTGCTGTTTCTCATGAGGTTCCGCCGATGACCGACACGCTCGTCCTGGCGCTGGCACAGCTGAACCCGGTGATGGGGGATATCGACGGCAACGCCGCGCGCATCCTGGACGCGCGGGCGAGCGCCGCCGCGGGTGGCGCCGACCTGATGGTGGCGACGGAGCTGGTGGTCACCGGCTATCCGCCGGAGGACCTGGTGCTGAAGCCCTTCTTCCTGGCCCGGGCGGAGCGCGCGGTGGCGCGCCTGGCCGAGGCGACGGCGGGCGGGGGACCGGCCATGGTGGTCGGCGCGCCCTGGCGGGAGGAAGGGCGGGTCTACAACGCCGCCCTCCTGCTCGATGGCGGTCGGATCGCCGCGGTGGTGCGCAAGCACGAGCTGCCGAACTACAGCGTCTTCGACGAGAAGCGCCTGTTCGCCGCCGGCGATCTGGGTGGGCCCGTGAATTTCCGCGGCGTGCGCCTGGGTCTGATGGTGTGCGAGGACATGTGGTTCCCCGACGTGACCGAGTGCCTGGAGGAGTCGGGCGCGGAGATCCTGGTGGTGCCGAACGGCTCCCCCTTCGACATCGAGAAGCACGACGCCCGCATGGCGCTTGCGGCCGCGCGGGTCACCGAATCCGGGCTGCCGCTGGTCTATGTCAACCAGGTGGGCGGGCAGGACGAGCTGGTGTTCGATGGCGCCTCCTTCGTGCTCGACGCCGGGCGCCGGATCGTGGCGCAGCTGCCGTCCTTCACCGAGGATCTGCGCCTGGTCACCTGGCGGCGTGGCGCGGACGGCTGGCAGCCGGAGGCGGGCGAGGTCGTCAAGGCGCCGGCCGGCAACGAGGCGATCTACCAGGCCATGGTGCTGGGCCTGCGCGACTACGTGGCGAAGAACCATTTCCCCGGGGTCGTTCTGGGGCTGTCGGGCGGTGTCGACAGCGCGCTGTCGGCCGCCGTGGCCGTCGACGCGCTGGGTGCGGAGAAAGTGCGCTGCGTGATGATGCCGTCGCCCTACACCTCGGCCGACAGCCTGGAGGACGCGGCGGCCTGCGCCGAGCTGCTGGGCGTCTCCTACGAGAGCATCGACATCGGACCGGGGATGGCCGCCTTCGACGCGATGCTGGCGCCGCTGTTCGCGGGGCGCCAGCCCGACATCACGGAGGAGAACATCCAGTCGCGCCTGCGCGGGATGACGCTGATGGCGCTCTCCAACAAGTTCGGCCACATGGTGCTGACCACCGGCAACAAGTCGGAGATGTCAGTCGGCTACGCCACGCTCTATGGCGACATGTGCGGCGGCTATTCGGTGCTGAAGGACGTCTACAAGACGACCGTCTTCCGGCTCTGCCACTGGCGCAACCAGCACCGCCCGTCGGGCGCGCTGGGTCCGGCCGGCCGGGTGATCCCGGAGCGCATCATCACCAAGCCGCCCTCGGCCGAGTTGCGCCCTGACCAGAAGGACGAGGACAGCCTGCCGCCCTACGACGTGCTGGACGACATCCTGCACTGCCTGGTGGAACGGGAGATGGGCCTCGACGACATCACCGCGCGTGGCCACGACAAGGAAACGGTCTCCCGCGTCTGGCGCCTGCTGGACCGGGCGGAGTACAAGCGCCGCCAGGCGCCGCCGGGGGTTAAGATCACCAGCCGGGCCTTCGGCCGCGACCGGCGCTATCCGATCACCAACGCCTTCGTCAGCCTGCTCGCCTGATGACCGTCAAGACCCGCTTCGCCCCCAGCCCGACCGGTCTGCTGCATGTGGGCAATGCCCGCACCGCGCTGATCACCTGGCTGTTCAGCCGCCACGAGGGCGGGCAGTTCCTGCTGCGTCTCGACGACACCGACGCGGAGCGCAGCGAGGCCCGCTTCACGGCGGCCATCCACGCCGACCTGATGTGGCTGGGTCTCGCCTGGGACCTGGAGGCACGCCAGTCGGAACGCTGGGAGGTCTACGAGGACCGCTTCCAGGCACTCAAGCGCGAGGGCCGCCTCTATCCCTGCTACGAGACGGCGGAGGAGCTGTCGCTCAGGCGCACGGTGCAGCTGCAGCAGGGCCGGCCGCCGATCTACGACCGGGCAGCCCTCAGGCTGGGCGAGGCGGAGCGCGCCCGGCTGGAAGCCGAGGGCAGGCGGCCGCATTGGCGCTTCAGGCTGGAGCACGAGGCCATCGTCTGGGACGATCTGGTGCGCGGGCCGGTGCGCTTCGAGGGTGCGGATCTCTCCGACCCGGTTGTGATCCGCGCCGACGGACGGCCGCTCTACCATCTCTGCTCGGTCATCGACGACGCGGATTTCGGCATCACCCACGTGATCCGCGGCGAGGACCATGTGGCCAACACCGCGACCCATGTGCAGATGTTCCAGGCGCTGGGCGAGCCGGTGCCGGGTTTCGCCCACCTGCCGCTGGTCGCCGACGCCGAGGGCCGGGGACTGTCCAAGCGCATCGGCAGCCTGAGCCTGGAGAGCCTGCGCGAGGAGGAGGGGCTGGAGCCGATGGCGATCGCCAACGTGCTGGCCAGGCTCGGCACCAGCCAGCCGGTGGAGGCCTTCACCAGCCTGGCGCCGCTGGTCGAGAGCTTCGATTTCCGCCACTTCGCCCGGGCGACGCCGAAGCTGGACCCGGCGGAATTCAATCGCGTCAACCGCCAGATCGTTCATGGCTTGCCCTTCGAGGCGGTGGCCGCGCGGCTCGAGGCGCTGGGCTGCCGGAGCGTCGACGCCGCGTTCTGGGAAGCGGTGCGCCCGAACCTGGAGAAGTTGGGTGAGGCGGCGGACTGGTGGACGATCGCCCGCGGCGAGATAGCGCCGATGCGCGACGACCCGGGCTTCCTCGACGAGGCCGCCGGGCTGCTGCCGCCAGAGCCCTGGGGGCCGGAGACATGGAAGGACTGGACGCAGGCGGTGAAGGCGGCGACGGGGCGCAAGGGGCGCGACCTCTTCCGGCCGCTGCGGCTGGCGCTGACCGGTCTCGACCACGGCCCGGAGATGGCGCAGCTGCTGCCGCTGATCGGGCGCGCGCGAGCCCTTGCGCGGCTGACGGGGCAGCGCTGAGGCCGAGCGGCGTTGCCAAGCGCACCCCGCAAGGGGTAGGGATCATCCCCGCCATGACCGCCGCGCCGCTGCCAAGGCGCCCGTGAACCGGACGAGCAACAGGGCCCGAGACGATGTCCGAGCTGAGGATCCACAACACGCTGAGCCGCGCCAAGGAGCGGTTCCGCCCGCTCGACCCCGGCCATGTGCGCATGTATGTCTGCGGGCCGACCGTCTACGACTATGCCCATATCGGCAACGCCCGCCCGGTCGTCGTCTTCGACGTGCTCTACCGGCTGCTGAAGCGGCTCTATCCCAAGGTCACCTACGTCCGCAACATCACCGACGTGGACGACAAGATCATGGAACGGTCGCTGGAAACCGGCGAGCCGATCTCCACGATCACCCGGAAGACCGCCGAAGCCTATTTCGCCGACATGGCCGCCTTGGGAGCGCTGACCCCGGACGTGCAGCCCCGTGCCACCGAGCACATCGCCCAGATGATCGCCATGATCGGGCGGCTGATCGAGACCGGCAACGCCTACGAGGCGGACGGCCACGTGCTGTTCAACGTGCCCAGCATGGCCGATTACGGCCGGCTGTCGGGCCGCAACCGCGAGGAGCAGATCGCCGGCGCCCGGGTCGACGTCGCGCCCTACAAGCGCGATCCGGCCGATTTCGTGCTGTGGAAGCCGTCGAGCACGGACCAACCGGGCTGGGACAGCCCCTGGGGCCGTGGCCGTCCGGGCTGGCACATCGAGTGCTCGGCCATGGCCGAGGCGCATCTGGGCGAGGTCTTCGACATCCATGGCGGCGGCATCGACCTGGTCTTCCCCCACCACGAGAACGAGATCGCCCAGTCGCGCTCAGCCCACGGCACCGAGCTCATGGCCCGCTACTGGATGCACAACGGCTACCTGTTGAGCGAGGGCGAGAAGATGTCGAAATCGCTCGGCAACTTCTACACCGTCCACGACCTGCTGAAGGAGTATCCGGGCGAGGCGCTGCGGCTGGTCCTGCTGTCCGCGCACTACCGCCAGCCGGTCGACTTCACCCGCGAGGGGGTCGAGGCGGCGATCAGGAGGCTGGACGGCTGGTATGACGCGCTCCGGCGCACGGCGGATGCCGATGAGGCGGCGGACGATCCGTTCGAGGAGGTGGCGGCTTCGTTGCTCGACGACCTCAACACGCCGGCGGCGCTGGCGCGAATGGACGAGTTGGCGCATGCCCTCAACAAGGCGGGCGACGCGGCGGAACGGGCCCGTCTTCGGTCGGCGATGGCGGCGCTTGGCAGCCTGCTGGGGCTGGTCGAGCAGTCGCCCGACACCTGGTTCCGGGGCGGCACGGACGAGGCCGAGGTGGCCCGGATCGAGCAGGCCATCGCCGACCGTGTCGCGGCGCGAAAGGCGAAGGACTTCGCCACGGCCGACCGCATCCGCGACGATCTCGCGGCGCGCGGCATCGTGCTGGAGGACGGCGCCGGCGGCACCACCTGGAAGCGGGCATGAGGGAAGAGGCGAAAGTACGGGGTCATGTCTGATCGGGTCCATCTGTTCGACACCACGCTGCGCGACGGGGCGCAGATGCAGGGCGTGGACTTCACGGTCGCCGACAAGATCGCCATCGCCCGGGAACTGGACGCCATTGGCATCGACTATATCGAGGGCGGCTGGCCGGGCGCGAACCCGACCGACGACGCCTTCTTCGCCAGCCCGCCGGCGCTCGACCGGGCGACCTTCACAGCCTTCGGCATGACCCGCAGGGCCGGGCGCAGCGCGGCCAACGATCCTGGTCTCTCCGCCCTGTTCAACACCACAGCACCGGCGGTCTGCCTGTTCGGCAAGAGCTGGGACTTCCAGGTCGAGGTGGCGCTGGAGATCCCGCTGGAGGAGAACCTGGAGATGATCCGCGACAGCGTCGCGGAGACGGTCAGGCGCGGCCGCGAGGCGCTGTTCGACTGCGAGCATTTCTTCGACGGCTACAAGAGCAATCCCGGCTATGCGCTGGCGGCGGCGACGGCCGCCTATGAGGCCGGCGCCCGCTGGGTGGTGCTGTGCGACACCAATGGCGGCACGCTGCCGCACGAGGTGGCGCGCATCGTCAGCGAGATGACGGCGCATATCCCCGGCGAACGTCTCGGCATCCACGCGCATAACGACACCGAGAACGCGGTCGCCAACTCGCTGGCGGCGGTTCGGGCCGGCGCGCGACAGGTGCAGGGCACGCTGAACGGGGTGGGGGAGCGCTGCGGCAACGCCAACCTGATCTCCGTCATCCCGTCGCTGATGCTGAAGCTGGGCCTCGAGACCGGGGTCAGCGAGGACGGCCTGAAGGGCATCACCCATCTCGCGCGCTGGTTCGACGACCGGCTGAACCGGCACTCCCACAACGGCCAGGCCTATGTCGGGCGCAGCGCCTTCACCCACAAGGGCGGGGCGCACGTCTCGGCGGTCAACAAGGACCCCAGGACCTACGAGCACATCGAGCCGTCGCTGGTCGGCAACCGCCGGGTGATCGTCGTCTCCGACCAGTCGGGACGGGCCAACATCATCGCCCGCTTCGCCGATCTCGGCATCGACCTCGACCCCAGGGACGCCAAGGTGCAGCGCCTGGTGGACCTGGTGAAGCAGCGCGAGTTCGAGGGCTACGCCTACGATAACGCGGAAGCCAGCTTCGAGCTTCTGGCGCGACGCATGCTGGGCCAGGTGCCGGACTACTTCCGGGTGCAGCGCTTCACCGTGGTGGACGAGCGGCGCTTCAACGCGCGCGGCAAGATCGTGCAGGAATCCGAGGCGACCGTGATGGTCGAGGTCGGCGGCAAGACGCTGCACGAGGTCTCCTTCGGCAACGGCCCGGTCAACGCGCTCGACAACGCCTTGCGCAAGGCGCTTGAGCCCTCCTATCCGGTGCTGGGCAAGCTGAAGCTGACCGATTACCGGGTGCGTATCCTGCGGGCGAGCGAGGCGACGGGTGCCATGCCCCGGGTGCTGATCGAGAGCATGGGCGCCGACGGCGACACCTGGTCGACGGTCGGCGTGTCGACCAACGTCATCGACGCCTCCTTCGACGCGCTGTCGGACAGCTTCGCCTACAAGCTCTACCGTAACGGCGTGCAGCCGCTCTGAGGCCATGGCGGGGACAAACCGCAAGTCCGGCGACGCGGCGGACCACATCCATCCGGGGCCGGCGATCGTGCTGGTGGAGCCGCAACTGGGCGAGAACATCGGCGCGGCGGCCCGGGCGATGCTGAATTTCGGCCTCGGCGAGCTGCGTCTGGTCAATCCCCGCGACGGCTGGCCGAGCGCGCAGGCGGTCGCCAGTTCCTCCGGCGCCCTGGCGGTGCTGGAGCGTGCCCGCGTCTTCGCCACGACGGCGGAGGCGGTGGCCGACTGCCACGATGTCTGGGCGACCACGGCGCGGCCGCGCCATGTGGTCAAGCCGGTTCTGACCCCGCGCCAGGCGGCCGGGCAGATCGCCGGCGACGTCGCCGCCGGCCGCCGCGTCGCCGTTCTGTTCGGCGGCGAGCGCGCCGGTCTCGGCAATGACGACATCAGCCTGGCGACGCGCATCGTCTCGGCTCCGCTCAACCCGGCCTTCTCCTCGCTGAACCTGGCGCAGGCCGTGCTGCTGGTAGTAGCGGAATATGCCGAGGCCAGACCGGAGCGCACCCCCTCGGCCTGGCCCGAGGTGAGCCCGCCTTCGACCGCCGAGGAGCGCGAACGGCTGCTGAAGCATCTGGAACTGGCGCTCGACCGGACCCGCTTCTTCACCTCGCCGGAGAAGAAGCCGTCCATGCTGCGCAATCTCAGCGCCATCTTCACGCGGGCTGACCTGACCCGCCAGGAGGTGCGCACGCTACACGGCGTAATCTCCGCCCTGGCCGACATGCGCGCCGACGGCCGTCCGGCCTGAGGGGCAGGCATGCGGCCGCACCGGGGCGGCGTGCTTGACATCCGCGCCCGGGACGGTGATAACCCGCGCATTCCCGAGAAAGAGGGTCTGGTGCATGTCAGGCGCACGATCGCGCGACAGCCTGACGTGAAGCCAGCGCCCCGCCGGGACCGGCGACGGTCCCACCATCGAGGCCTATCGGGACAACCGGAAATCGCGCGTTCGACAAGCAAGAAAGGAGCTTTGTCCCGATGGGCAAGCGTCTCGCCGCCAAGCACAAGATCGACCGCCGTCTCGGCGTCAACCTCTGGGGCCGCCCCAAGAGCCCGATCAACCGTCGCGAATACGGCCCCGGCCAGCACGGCCAGCGCCGCAACAAGCCCACCGATTTCGGCACCCAGCTGATGGCCAAGCAGAAGCTGAAGGGCTATTACGGCAATATCTCCGAGAAGCAGTTCCACAAGTACTACCAGGCCGCCTCCAGCCACAAGGGCGACACCGGCGAGATCCTGATCGGCCTGCTGGAGCGCCGGCTCGACGCCGTGGTCTACCGCATGAAGTTCTGCCCGACCGTGTTCGCCGCGCGCCAGCTGGTGAACCACGGCCATGTCAAGGTGAACGGCCGCCGGGTGACCATCCCGTCCTACCTGGTGAAGGAAGGCGACACGGTCGAGATCAAGGACAAGTCCCGCGAGCTGCCGATCGTGCTGGAAGGCGCGCAGTCGGCCGAGCGCGACGTGCCGGACTATCTCGACGTCGACCACAACAAGATGACCGGCACCTTCGTGCGCACGCCGCTGCTGGCGGACGTGCCCTATCCGGTGCAGATGGAACCCAACCTGGTCATCGAGTTCTACAACCGCTGATCCGTCGCGGTCCCGGACCGGAACGAAGGCCGCGCCCCTGTCGGGGTGCGGCCTTCGCCGTTTCAGGACTGCGCCTGCTCTCCGCCGGTGAGGATGCGCCGGCCGGTCGCCCGCACCTCCATGACCCGGTTCAGGGCATTGACCCAGAAATCGGCACCCAGGCTGGCGGCGAGCGCGGTCAGCAGCCAGCCGATCAGCAGGCTCAGCGCCACGTCCCAGAAGCCGGCGGACCACAGATAGTCACCGAGGACATAGCCGGCCTGGCAGGCGAGGCCGGAACAGTCCGCCCCGGGCGCGTATCCCGTCCACTCCACCCGTTGCCAGCCCACCGGCAGCGTGGACAGGAAAGCCACCTGGTTCTCGATCACGGCCAGAGTCTCTCCCGCGGCGCCACCATCCGCCGTGTCGGCGGGCGCCTCAGTCATTTCGGTACCGGGAGGCGGTGGCAAGAGACCGTCGATTCCCGCCTGCAGTGTTTCGACCGCCGCCGGGTTGGCCGAGAAGAAGCGCGCGGCGTCGCTGGCGCTGGCATTCATCAGCGCGCACACGGTGAAGCAGACGAGGAAGAGCAGACCGCGCGTCCGCCGCTTGTACCAGCCCGTGGCGCGGTCCATCGTGTCGTTGAACCATGCCTCGATGGCCGCTGTCTGCTCCGCCACCGTGAAGCTCGTGGAGTCGATTCGATCAGGATCTTGCGCGCCTGGTTGGCGCAGCACCCAGTCCCTGACGATTCGTCCGACGTCGGCCTGCAGCCCCTCGGCGGCCTGTCTCTCGCGGTCATCCGAAAACGTCTTGCGAGCCTCCTCCACCACCAGGTCGCGGACCACCGCCGCGGCCGTGGCCGGCGGCACATAGGACGGCTTGCGGCGGCCTTGCGACAGTCGACTGATGCGTCCATCGGCGAAGAAGGCGCGGGCGAGGTCGTTGGTGAGCATTGCCGCGACCGCCCGCTCGAGCGTGTCGCCGCGCCAGCCGCGCTTCGCCGCGACGTATTCGACAACCGCCGTGCCGATCAGGGCGACGGTGAGAAACAGGGTTATGAGACCGAGCGCGACATCGAGAGCGGTGAGGCCGAACATGGCGGTGCTTCCGGAACGATTGAGCCGGAAGCAACTATAAATAGTATATCTTGAATATCAACTATCGTTTATCGCCGGGGGACATGGCCGCTGGGAGTCTATCCCCGCCGGGCCCGGCGCAGCAGATCGCCGCTGAAGACCACGAGACCGGCCCAGATGCAGGCGAAAGTGACCATGATCGAGGGGTCGAACGCCTCGTCGAGCACGAACACGGCGATGAGGAACTGCAGAGACGGGGCGATATACTGCATGAGCCCCATGATCGCCAGGTTCAGCCGGCGGGCACCGACCACGAAGAAGATCAGCGGCGCGCCGGTGACCACGCCCGAGGCGATCAGCGCCAGGCTGACCCAGAGGCCGCCACCACCGATCAGGCCCGGGCCGAAGCTGCCCAGGCCGTTGGCGGCGTACCAGGCCAGGATCCCGAGGAAGACCGGTGCGGCGATCAGCGTCTCGATGAACAGGCCGGGCGCGGCGTCGACCGGTGCGGTCTTGCGCACGAGGCCGTAGAGACCGAAGGAGAGCACGAGGACGAGGGCCACCCATGGCACCGTGCCCAGCGCCACCAGTTCGTAGCCCACACCGATCGCCGCCAGCGCCACGGCGACCGCCTGCGCCCGGCTCAGCCGCTCCTTCAGGAACAGCACGCCCAGCGCGACGTTGAACAGCGGGTTGATGAAGTAACCGAGGCTCGCCTCGTGCAGGTAGCCGTTCTGGATCGACCAGACGAAGAGCGTCCAGTTGGTGGTGATCAGCGCGGTGGAGATCAGGAGCGGGCCGGCGGTGCGCCATTCGCCGAGCAGGGCCACGGTCATCCAGAGGCGCCGACGCACGGCCAGGAAGCCGGCCAGCATCACCACGGTCCAGATGGAGCGGTGGGCCACCATCTCCCAGGGGCCGACGAAATCGAGCGCGGCGAAGTAGAGCGGCGCCACGCCCCAGGTGCCATAGGCCCCCAGAGCCGCGACATAGCCGAGCGCGTTGCCGGGCGAACCGGGGTTGCTGCGGCTGGCGAGAAGGGGCGCGCTGGTGGTCATGACGCGCCGACCGTAGGGAGCCGGAACGCCGCGCGGCAAGCCGGCTGACCCGCATGACTGCCCTGCGGCGGCGGGTGCCGGACCAGACGAGGAAGATCGGCCGATCCCGGATCAGCAGCGTGTCACGTCGTGCCGCGCGGCGTCCGGGATGACGCTGGCGGATGGCGGTTCAGCCAGGCAACGCGCCGGCCCGTCGTCCGCCTACGCGGTCTGCGGCTGGACGTTGACGCCGTTGGTGGAGAGCAGCTCCATCAGCTCGCCGGTCTGGAACATCTCGCGCACGATGTCGCAACCGCCGACGAACTCGCCCTTTACGTAGAGCTGCGGGATGGTCGGCCAGCTGGAGAATTCCTTGATGCCCTGGCGCAGGCTGGGGTCGACCAGCACGTCGACGCCCTTGAAGGGCACGCCCAGATGGCTGAGCACCTGCACGACCTGGGCCGAGAAGCCGCACTGCGGGAACACCGGCGTACCCTTCATGAAGAGCACGACGTCGTTCTCCTGGACTTCCTGCTGGATGCGCTCGAATACCGGGTTTTCCATTGTCGGGTTCCACTCTCGCGTGTCGGACCTCCCTGGTGGGAGGTGGCCTATTAGTCAGGCCGTCTGTTCGGGCCGCCTATTCGGGGACTGATGTTTGCAGGGCGAGGGCGTGCAGTTCCTGGCCCATGCGGCCCTGCAGCGCCTGATAGACCATCTGGTGCTGCTGCACCCGGCTCTTGCCGGCGAAGGATGGGCTGGCGACATAGGCCGCGTAGTGGTCGCCATCGCCGCGCAGATCCTCGATCGTCACCTCGGCGTCCGGAATGCCTTCCTTGATCAGCCGAACGATATCGGCGGGATCCATCGCCATGTCGACAGCCACTCCCTCTCGGCGTCGTTGTCCGTCCCGGCGTCTATTCGGCGGCCAGGTCCTGACCCATCAGGCCCGGCAGCCAGCCCTCGTGGGCGCGCCGTAGTTGAGCAACCGATATGGCGTGGCCGCCATTCAGTGTCAACGCGTCACCCCCGCTCCGGCCGACCAGCCTGGCCGGCACGCCGGCGGCCTCCGCGGCGGCCAGAATCGCCCTGCCGTCGTGGGCGGAGACAAGGTAGCGCGCCTGGTCCTCCGCGAACAACCACGCTGCCAGCGGCAGCGCCTCGTCGACCGCGAGATCCGCGCCGATGCCGCCCGCCATCGCCATCTCCGCGAGGGCAACATAGAGCCCGCCGTCGGAGAGGTCATGTACGGCGGATATCAGGCCGCCGGTGATCAGCGAGCGCACCAGATCGCCGTTGCGGCGCTCGGCCACCAGATCAACCGCCGGTGGCGCGTGATCCTCCCGCCCGAAGACCTGGGCGATGTAAAGGCCGCATCCGAGGTGGCCGGTGGTTTCGCCAATAAGGACAAGGTCCTCGCCCGGATTTTTCAGCCGCGGCGTCATATGTTGATCAATATTGTCGATGACGCCGACTCCGCCGATCGCCGGGGTCGGCAAAATGGCCTCGCCATTGGTCTCGTTGTAGAGAGAGACGTTGCCGGATACGACCGGAAAATCAAGCGCCTGGCAGGCGTCCTTCATGCCCTGCACGGCGCCGACGAACTGGCCCATGATGCGCGGCTTCTCGGGATTTCCGAAATTCATGTTGTCGGTGATCGCCAGCGGACGCGCCCCCGCGGCGGTGAGGTTTCGCCAGGCCTCCGCAACCGCCTGGGCCCCGCCGCGGACCGGATCGGCCTGGCAGTAGCGCGGCGTGCAGTCCGTGGTGATGGCGAGCGCCCGCGCCGTGCCGTGGATGCGCACCACGGCGGCGTCGCCGCCCTCCTCGATCCCGGGACCTTCGGCGGTGTCGCCCATGACGGCGCTGTCATACTGCTCGTAGATCCAGCGCCGCGAGGCGAGGTCGGGCGAGCCGATCAGGCGCTCCAGCACCCGTTCGGGCGCCTCGGGCAGCGGGAAGTCGGCGGCCTCGGCGGGCGGCGCCGGCGGCGTCGGCTCCCACGGACGCTCGTAGAGCGGCGACTGCTCGACCAGGGGGGAGACCGGCAGGTCGGCCCGGACCACGCCGTCCTTGGTGAGGACGAGGCGGCCGGTGTCGGTGACACGGCCGATCACCGCGAAGTCGAGCTCCCATTTCTCGAAGATGGCGCGCGCGGCCTCCTCGCGGCCCGGCTTGAGCACCATCAGCATGCGCTCCTGGCTCTCCGAGAGCATGATCTCGTAGGCGGTCATGCCGTCCTCGCGCACCGGCACCAGGTCGAGATCGAGCGCGATGCCGCAGCCGCCCTTGTCGGCCATCTCGACCGAGGAGGAGGTGAGGCCGGCGGCTCCCATGTCCTGGATGGCGATGATGGCGTCGGTCGCCATCAGTTCCAGGCACGCCTCGATCAGCAGCTTCTCGGTGAACGGGTCGCCGACCTGCACGGTCGGGCGTTTCTCCTCCGCCGCCTCGTTGAACTCGGCCGAGGCCATGGTGGCGCCGTGGATCCCGTCGCGCCCGGTCTTGGAGCCGACATAGACGACCGGATTGCCGACACCGGCGGCGGCGGAATAGAAGATGCGATCGGCCGGCGCGATGCCGACCGTCATGGCGTTGACCAGGATGTTGCCGTTGTAGGCGCGGTGGAAATTGGTCTCCCCGCCCACCGTGGGCACGCCGACGCAGTTGCCGTAGCCGCCGATCCCGGCGACGACGCCGGAGACGAGGTGGCGGGTCTTCGGATGATCCGGCGCGCCGAAGCGCAGGGCGTTCAGGTTGGCGACCGGCCGGGCGCCCATGGTGAAGACGTCGCGCAGAATGCCGCCGACGCCGGTCGCGGCACCCTGATAGGGCTCGATGAAGCTTGGGTGGTTGTGGCTCTCCATCTTGAAGACCGCGGCCAGCCCGTCGCCGATGTCGATGACTCCGGCATTCTCCCCCGGACCCTGGATCACCCAGGGCGCCTTCGTCGGTAGCTCCTTCAGCCAGCGGCGGGAGGACTTGTAGGAACAGTGCTCCGACCACATGACCGAGAAGATGCCGAGCTCCGTCAGACTCGGCGTGCGGCCCATGATCGAGAGCATCAGCGCGTACTCGTCAGGCGTCAGCCCGTGCTCGCGGGCCAGTTCCTCGGTGACGGCGGGTTCGGTAAGGGGGGGATTCGAGGTCATGGGGCGGACACTCAGTCGTCGTTGTCGCCCCCTGTCATCCCCGCGAACGCGGGGATCCAGGAGACGGATCGGATGGCTGTGCCGACTGGATTCCCGCGTTCGCGGGAATGACAAGGGGAGGCATTCGTCACGATCAAATCACCCGTCGTTCCGGCCGAGCGCAAGCGAGAGCCGGAACCTCGCGCGGCAGGGCTCGACCATCGGCGAAGACGGGCGCGAGGTCCCGTGTCTGCGACGCGGCACTGCGCGCCGCATCGCGCACGGGACGACGGAAGCGCGTTTGAGACCGCCCCGTCACGCCAGCACGGTGACCAGGCCCTCGAACAGGGCCCGGCCGTCGGTGTTGCCCAGCGCCGGATCGACGGCGCGTTCGGGATGCGGCATCAGGCCGAGCACGTTGCGCCGGTCATTCAGGATGCCGGCGATGTCCCGCTGGCTGCCATTCGGGTTCTGACCCTGCTCGCGGACATAGCGAAAAGCGACGCGGTCCTCGCCCTCAAGCCGGTCGAGCGTGTCGTCGTCGGCGAAATAGTTGCCGTCGTGATGGGCGGCCGGCAGGTCGAGGTGCTGACCCCGGGCATAGGCGCGGGTGAACGGGCTGTCGGTCGTGGCGACGCTGAGCGCCACTTTGCGGCCGAGGAATTTCAGGTCGCGGTTGCGCATCAGCGCGCCTGGTAGCAGGCCGGCCTCGGTCAGCACCTGGAAGCCGTTGCAGATGCCGAGCACCGGCACGCCCCGTTCGGCGGCCTGGACGACCGCCGGCATGATGGGCGAGCGCGCGGCCATGGCGCCGGAGCGCAGATAGTCGCCATAGGAGAAGCCGCCCGGCACGCCGACGAGGTCGAGCCCATCGGGCAACGCGGTCTCCCGGTGCCAGACGGCGGCCGGCTCGCGCCCGGTGATCAGCCTCAGGGCGCAGATCAGGTCGCGGTCGCAGTTGGAGCCCGGGAAGATGATGACGGCGGCGCGCATGTCCCGGGTTTACCCATGGGCGAGGGCCGGGGCAAGTACGCCCGTGCGCAGGGCTTGGTCATGGATTTTCGATGTCCCGCGACGACGCCGTCGCGCCGACTCATGGACCCGTCCGCCTTCCCTCAGCCGCTCGAACGGGCGCGCTCCAGCGGCTCGACCGGCTTGATCCAGGAGACCTGCGGCCCATAGGCGCCCTCTACGCCGGAAGCGGCGAAGCGCACCATCTGGCCCTGCTCGACATCGGCGAAGGCCATGTCCTCGCAATGCACGTCGTTGAAGAACAGGTTCATGCCGCCGCTGGTCTCCACGAAGCCGAAGCCGGCCTCGCGGTTGAGGCGCACGACGCGGCCGGTCTGCGGCCCGTCGGCCTGGCGCTGCGGATCCCGCCGCTTGCCGAGCTTGTGCTCGATCTGCTCGGCCACGGCGTCGATCGCCTCGGTGACGCAGGCATTGGCGTCCATGTTGGCGTGCACCTCGTGCGGCCGCGTCTCGCGCTTGGCGACGGCCCGATCGCCGCGCAGGGAGACCTCGACGGTCGCCTGCAGCGTGCCCTTGTGGGGCTGACGGTGCGGGCTCTCCAGGGTGACCTGGATCCACTGGATGGCGTCGTCGTGATGCGCCAGCTTGCGCAGGCGCTGGCGGGTCCAGTTTTCCAGCGCGTCGGAGTGCTGGATTCCGTGGAAGGAGATTTCCGTGCGGTCCTCGAGCGGGGCGGCCATGGTCGACTCCTCATCATTCAATCCGGCGCGCCGGCGGGAACGGCCGGTCGCCTTATCTGCAGTTGGGCTCTGTGGCGACTGGTTCAACGCCTATCGGCGGCGGCGTGGCACTGCGCCACGCCCGCACGGCCGGTCAGTCGGCGCGCCTGCGCCGGGCGGCCGCGGGTTTGCCGCTCTTGGTGTTACCGCTCTTGGCGTTACCGCTCTTGGCGTGACCGGACTCTGCGCTGCCGGAGGTCGCACCACCGGACTTCCTGGCCGCCGTCTCGGTACGCCGCTCTGCCTGCCAGGCGAGATAGATGCGCCACAGCATGAAGCTGGCGGCGCTGCGGTGCGGCCGCCAGTCCTCGCCGAGCGCGTAGAGATCGTCATGGCCCGGCCGGGTCTCCGTTCCGGCGGCGATCTGCCAGCCGATCTGCAAGGCCAGGTCCTTGGCGGGCAGCACGTCGCGGCGGCCGAGGCCGAACAGCAGGTAGCATTCCGCGCTCCAGCTGCCGATGCCCTTCAGCGCGGTCAACGCCTCCATGGCCGGCGTGTCCTCCAGCCTCGCCACATGGTCGAGGTCGATGTCGCCGTCGAGGATGGCGCGCGCCAGCGCCTGGCCGTAGGCGGTCTTCTGGCGGGAGAAGCCGCAGGCCTTCAGCGTGTCGGCGTCGAGGGTCAGGAAACCCTCGGGCTCGACCGCCGGCAGGGTCTCCTCGAGGCGCCGCCACATGGCGTCGGCCGCGGCGGTGGAGACCTGCTGGTCGAGGATGATCTTCAGGAGCGTGGCGAAGCCTGGCCCGCGCAGCCGGACCGGGAAGCGCTCGACATGATCGAGGGCGGGGGCGAGCACGGGAATGCGTTCGGCCAGCACGGCCATGTCGGCGGTGAGCGCCACCTCGGCCGCTTCGATGTCGGTGGACGCGGCTCGGCCGGTGCGGCGCGTCATCGGCTCAGCCGTCGAGGCTGATGTCGTAGCGCTCGATCACCGGGTTGGCGAGCAGGCGGCGGCACATCTCCTCGACCCGCTCGCGCGCCTTCGCCGGATCGCTCTCGGCGATGTCGAGCTCGATCAGCTTGCCCTGGCGCACCTCGCCGACCTCAGCGAAGCCGAGACCGTTGAGGGCGTGGCCGATGGCCTTGCCCTGCGGGTCCAGCACGCCGGATTTCAGCCGGATGCGCACCGTCGCCCTCACGCCTCGCCGCCCTTCTGCTCGGAGAGCTCGATCACCTCGCCATCCTCGAGGATGCCGAGGCGGCGGGCGACCTCGCGATAGGCCTCCTCGACATTGCCGAGGTCCTGGCGAAAGCGGTCCTTGTCCATCTTCTCGCCCGAATGGACGTCCCACAGCCGGCAGCTGTCGGGGCTGATCTCGTCGGCGAGGATGATGCGCATCTCGCCATGCTCGTTGTAGATACGCCCGAACTCGACCTTGAAGTCGACAAGGCGCAGACCGATGCCCAGGAACAGGCCGGTGAGGAAGTCGTTCACCCGGAGCGCCAGGGCCATCATGTCGTCGAGGTCCTGGGGGGCGGCCCAGTTGAAGGCGGTGATGTGCTCCTCGGAGACCAGCGGATCGCCCAGCTCGTCGTTCTTGTAATAGTACTCGACGATGGAGCGGGGCAGGGCCGTGCCCTCCTCGATGCCGAGCCGCTTGGAGATCGAGCCGGCGGCGATGTTGCGCACCACCACTTCGACCGGAATGATCTCGACCTCGCGGATCAGCTGTTCGCGCATCGACAGGCGGCGCACGAAGTGGTTCGGCACGCCGATCTCGGTCAGCCGGCTCATGACGAACTCGGAAATACGGTTGTTCAGCACCCCCTTGCCGGAGATGACACCGCGCTTCTGGGCGTTGAAGGCGGTGGCGTCATCCTTGAAGTACTGCACCAGGGTGCCGGGCTCCGGACCCTCGTAGAGGATCTTGGCCTTGCCTTCATAGATTCGGCGGCGCTTGGTCATGCGGGTCGTCGCGCCTCGCTCGATGGGTGTGGGATGGGGCACTCGGTTGACTGGCGTAGGGCCAGCTTCGCTCGCTGTCAATTGGAGGCCGTCATATAGCAACCGGCGGCCGGCACCACAATTCGCCCGGGCGCAGCCCTGCCCCGGCGGGGCTGCACGCCTGGGCGACGGGCGGGCCGCGATGGATGCCGCCGGAATGGCTGATCAGGATCATTGAATTGCCGCCGCCCAGCGTCTAAGTCTCCCGCAAGGACGCCGCCAGGGGATGCCGCCACGATGACCACCTTCGACGATCGCAAGCAGGCCTTCGAAGCCAAGTACCAGCACGACCAGGAATTGCTGTTCAAGATCCAGAACCGGCGCAACAAGCTGCTCGGGATCTGGGCCGCGGAGTTGCTGGGCAAGACCGGCGAGGACGCCAACAACTACGCCAAGGAGGTGGTGATGTCCGATTTCGAGGAGGCGGGCGACGACGACGTGCACGACAAGGTGGCCGCCGACCTGTCGGCCGCCAATGTCGACCTCTCCGAGCATCGCCTGCGCAAGAAGATGGACGAGCTGCTGCAGGTCGCGCACGACCAGATCATGACGGAGACGAAGTAGCCGGCGGTCGCGGCGCCCTCGACGCTCCGCCGGTGATGACGGGCGGCCGGTCCCGGATCAGCAGCGCGTCACTGGCGTGCCGCGCAGCATCCGGGACGACGACCTTGTCTGACTTTCATATCCAAACAGCGTCATCCCGGCCGACCGCAGGGAGAGCCGGGACCGGGTGGTCGTCCGCACCAGACGCTACGCCCCCAGCGATGTCGTCCCTGGCTTGATCGGGGACCCGGAGGCGGTGCGGGAGGCCACGCCGGCCTGGATTCCCACTTTCGTGGGAATGACAACGTTATTTCAATAGATTGCGGCGCGGTCTGACGGCGCCGTCTCAACCACCGCCTACCGGCAGGTCGACGGTGAGGAAGACGGCGCGGCGGGCGGCGGGGTCGCTCCACAGCGGGGTCGTCTCGCCGACGCGGAAGACGGCCGCGCCGGGCTCCAGGCCGGTCTCCTGGGTGAACAGCACATGGCCGTCCCTGAGCGCGTAGGTCAGCGACGGCCAGGTGCCGTTCTCGGTGCCGGCGAAGACCGAGAGGTCGAGCGGCGCGCTCATCTGCTGGCAGGCCTCGCTCTCGCACCAGAACATCGGCGCCACCGGGTGCGGCCGGTCGCCCCAGAGCACCGGCATGACGAGATAGCGGCCCTCCATCGGCACCAGGAACACGGAGTCCGGCGGATAAGGCGCGCGTTCCGTCGCGGGCAGGCCAGCGAAGGCGGCGTCGACGGCACCGGTGATACGCTGCCGGGCGGCGGCGTCGAAGGCGAAGTCGTCGACGTCCACCCAGTCGAAGGCGCGGACTACGGCCATGTTCTCGTCGGCGACGGCCTGCACCGTCGGCCCGTCATCCGGGATCAGCTCGCGGACCGGGTTCAGCCCCGGCGCCATGCCGGAGGAATGGAAGGTGCCGATGCGGTCGACCACTGTCCAGCGGCCGTTCGCCAGTTCCTCGACCAGAATGATGCCGGGCGTGCCCTCGCCATACATCGGCGGGCTGCTGATACTTTCACCCTGGTAGCGGAAGACGAGTTGGCCGTCCTTGCCGGTCTCCGGCGGGCCGTCGGCGTCGACGATGTGGGCGACACGCGGCCGCCCTGTCGCCGGGTCGAGCCACATCGTCCAGTCGTAGAAGCCGCCATCCCAGCCGGGGACGGTAGCGCTGAACAGGCCGATGTCGAAGCTGTCCCAGGGATAGGCCAGAAGCTCGTCATCCTCCAGCGCCACCGTGTGCCGGCGTTCGGCGTCGAAGGCGAGGGCGACCGGGCAGTCGACCGACACCCGGTAGCCGCCGGTGACGTCCGTGCCCGCCGGCCGGTGGTACCAGACGCAGCCATTGTCCTCCTCGGCGACGTAGTGGAGCGCCGGGCCGAGACTGGTCTCGTCCAAGGGCGGCTGGCCGTCCGGGCCCTTCTGCGCCAACGCCGCCGCCGGCAGGGCCAGCGTCACCGCCAGTCCGGCGATCAGGATGCCGCCGAGCCGGCTGGTGCGGATCATACCTCGACCGAATCGCGTGAGCGCTTCCGTTGAGCCGTGATCCTGTCTAGGCGCCGAACACCCGCGCGAAGATCGTGTCCACGTGCTTGGTGTGGTAGGCGAGGTCGAACAGGCGCTCCAGCGCCTCGTCGTCGAGGTGGCGGGTGACATCCGGATCGCCCTTCAGTTGCGCAAGGAAGCTCGCTTCGCCTTCCCAGACCTTCATGGCATTTCTTTGGACGGCCAGATAGGCCTCCTCCCGGCTCATCCCGGCTTGGGTGAGGGCGAGCAGCACGCGCTGGGAGAAGACGAGGCCGCCCAGCCGGTCGAGATTCTTCTGCATGGCGTCGGGGTAGACGAGCAGGCGGTCGACGACGCCGGTCAGCCGGGCCAGCGCGAAGTCGAGGGCGATGGTGGCGTCGGGGCCGATCACCCGCTCGACCGAGGAGTGGGAGATGTCCCGTTCGTGCCACAGGGCGATGTTCTCCAGGGCCGGCGTGACGGCGGCGCGCACCAGACGGGCGAGGCCGGTCAGGTTCTCCGTAAGCACCGGATTGCGCTTGTGCGGCATGGCCGAGGAGCCCTTCTGGCCGGCGTGGAAGAACTCCTCCGCCTCGCGCACCTCGGAGCGCTGCAGGTGGCGGATCTCCGTCGCCAGATTCTCGACCGACCCGGCGATGACGCCGAGCACGGCGAAGAACATGGCGTGCCGGTCGCGCGGGATCACCTGGGTGGAGACCGGTTCCGGCGTCAGCCCCAGCTTCCCGGCGACATGCGCCTCCACATGCGGGTCGATATTGGCGAATGTTCCGACGGCGCCGGAGATGGCGCAACTGGCGATTTCCGCCCTGGCGGCCAGCAGGCGCTCGCGGTTGCGGGCGAAGGCGGCGTGGTGGCCGGCCAGTTTCAACCCGAACGTCGTCGGCTCGGCATGGATGCCATGGCTGCGGCCGATGGTCGGCGTGTAGCGGTGCTCCTCCGCCCGCCGCCGGAGCGCGGCCAGGAGGGCGTCGAGATCGGCCAGCAGCAGGTCGGCGGCCTGGGTCAGCTGCACCGACAGGCAGGTGTCGAGCACGTCGGAGGAGGTCATGCCCTGATGCACGAAGCGGGCGTCGGGGCCGACATGCTCGGCAAGGTTGGTCAGGAAGGCAATGACGTCGTGGCGGGTCTCGCGCTCGATCTCGTCGATGCGGGCGAGCTCCCACTTGCCCTTCTTCCAGACGGTCTCGGCGGCGGATTTCGGGATCACGCCGAGCTCGGCCTGGGCGTCGCAGGCATGCGCCTCGATCTCGAACCAGATGCGGAAGCGGTTCTCGGGTTCCCAGATGGCCGTCATCTCGGGTCGGGAATAGCGCGGGATCATGGGGGCGGACCTCGGTCGGGCAGGGGATTGGCGTCGCGCCGGACCATAGCAGCGGCGGCCCCCAGGGCAAGCCGGCGCCGCCGCAGGGGAGGCGTGCGGGGCGGGGTTGAGTGGCGGCCCTCCCGCACCCGGCCCCTACCCCCGCCGCGCCCGGGTCAGCAGGCGGTCGAGGCTGTTGAGGAAGGCCTGGCGGTCGGCGGCGCCGAAGGCGGCGTGGCGGGTCTCGTTGCGGGTGGTCTCGCGCAGGTGCTGGGCGATGGCGCGGCCGGCCAGCGCCTGGCCGATGGAGGCGGCGGTGAATTCGCGTCCGTCCGGGCCCAGCACGGTCGCGCCCGCGTCCAGGCAGCGCGCGGCCAGCGGCAGGTCGCGCGTCACCACCACGTCGCCCGCACCGACGCGCATGGCGATCCAGTCATCCGCCGCGTCCGGCCCGTCAGAAACCGCGACGACGGAGATGAGCGGATCCGCGCTCGGCCGGATGCCGCCATTGGAGACCATGACGGCCGGCGTCCGCGTCCGCCCCGCCACCCGCTCCACCTCCGCGCGGACCGGGCAGGCATCGGCGTCGACATAGATGGTGGTGGGCATGGGAAGTAGCCGCCTCTGCCCCTCAGCTCAACCCGACCACCGGCAGCAGCGCGCCGTGGATGGCGCGGGCGGCGGGGGAGGTGAGAAAGAGGATGGTGGCGGCGAGGTCTTCCGGGGCGACCCATTTTGCGGGGTCGGCCTTGGGCATGGCCTGGCGGTTGGCCGGGGTGTCGATGATCGAGGGCAGGACGGCGTTGACGTTGACGCCCTTGCCGCGAAGCTCGGCTGAGGCTGCCTCGGTCAGGCGCATGACGGTGGACTTGGCGGCGGTGTAGGCGCCCATGCCGGCCTGGCCCCGGAGGGCGCCGGCGGCGCCGATGGTGACGATGGCGCCATGCCCGCGTTCGACCATGCCGGGCACCACGGCGGCGAGCGTGAGGCGCAGCGTGGTGACGTTGAGCGCCTGCATGCGGTCCCACAGCGCGGCCTCGGTCTCGTGCACGGCAGGACCCATGGCGAAGCCGCCGGCGATGGCGGCCACGGCGTCGGGTGGGCCCGCCAGAGCCGCCGCCCGGGCGAAGCCGTCCCGGGCCGAGGCGGCGTCTGTGAGGTCGCAGGCGACGGCGGCGACCCGCTCGTCATCGCCGAAGGCCTCGGCGAGCGCGTCGGCGTCGAGATCGAGGGCGGCGACGCGCCGGGCCCCGGCGGCCAGATAGGCGGCGACGGTGGCGCGGCCGAGCGCGCCGGCCGCACCGGTTACGGCGACGCTGGCCGACCGGAAATCCCAGGCGATCGCTGGCCGGTGGTCGGAAAGGGGCTCGGGCATCGTCACCTCGCGCTGTCGGGGTCTGCTGTCGGATCCGGGATGGACCGCCCGGCCTCCCGCCTGCCAGAGGCCCGCCCATCCGGGAGGCGTCAGCCGGTCGCGGCGGCCTTGTGGTCGAAATAGCGGTGCGTGCCGCGATGGACAACCGTGTCGGTGTCGAGCACGGCATGCGCCTCGATGTCGCTGGCCGAGGCCAGGCGGTCGTAAAGATCGCCGAAATCGCGGTAGCAGGCGTCGAGCAGGGCCTGGAAGCCGTCGATGACGAAATAGGTCTGCTGGAAGTCGTCGATGATGTACCGCGTGCGCATCACCCGCTCGACATCGAAGGCGACGCGGTTGGGCGAGGCGTCCTCCAGCGCGAAGACCGATTCCGCCGGCGAGGAGAGAATGCCGGCGCCGAAGATGCGCAGGCCTTGCGGCGTGGCGATCAACCCGAATTCCACCGTGTACCAGTAGAGCCGGGCGAGGTTGTGCAGCCGGCCGAGAGCCATGGCCCTGCGGCCGCCCTTGCCATAGGCCTCCATGAAATCGGCATAGACCGGATCGGCGAGCAGGGGCACGTGGCCGAAGACGTCGTGGAAGACGTCCGGCTCCTCCAGATAGTCGAGCTCGCTCTCCGGCCGGATGAAGGCGCCGGCGGGGAAGCGGCGGTTGGCCAGGTGATCGAAGAAGACCTCGTCGGGCACCAGGTCGGCCACCGGCACGACCTGCCAGCCGGTCAGCGACAGCAGCTTCTGGGACAGCAGGGCGAAGTCCGGAATGCCGCCGTCGGAGAGCTTCAGCCGCTCGAGCGCCGCCAGATAGGTGGGCGCGGCGCGGCCGGGCAGGATCTCCATCTGGCGCCGGTAGAGCCGGTCCCAGCGATCGTGCTCCGCCGGCGAATAGGACGTCCAGTCCTGGTCGATGGTGTAGTCGGCGTTCTTCGGCACCGCGCGATAGCGGTTCTTGGCGTCGATCGCCGGATCGGCGGCCTTGGCACCTGTTTCGGTGCGCCTGATAGCGGTGTCGGCCATGGGAGCGGCTCCCTTCCTGGCGGTGACGGGGAAGCCGTCATCATAGCCCGCACGGGACGAAAAGGGCTTTCATCCTGCACCGGAAATAGTGATGATTTGAGCAAGATGGTTCAGAATGCCGGCGATAATGAACGAACAAACCACAGAGTACCGCATCGGCGAAAGCGATCGCCGGATCCTCGCGGCCCTGCAGGCCGACGCCACGCTGACGCTGAAGCAACTGGCGGAGGCGGTGGCGATGTCGCCCTCCACCGTCTGGCGCCGGGTGCAGGACCTGGAGGCCGCCGGCGTGATCGTCGGCCGGGTGACGCTGCTAGACCCGGCCCGGCTCGGCCTGCAGGTCTGCGTCTTCGTGCATGTCGACATCCGCGATCACCGGGCGGAGACCCGCGACGCCTTCGAGCGCTTCGTGCGTGGGCGCCCGGAGGTGATGGAGTGCTTCTCGATCACCGGCGCGCACGACTACATGCTGATCGTCCGCACCGAGACCGTGGCGGCCTTCGAGGACTTCCTGATGCACGCCCTGCTGTCCCAGCCGGCGGTCGCGGCGGCGTCGTCCAACTTCACGCTTCGGCAGCAGAAATACACCACGGCCCTGCCGCTGTGAGGCCGCCGCCGGGGCGGGCGAGGGCGGGCGTTGGCGAGGTCGGGCAGCCGGTCCCGGGTCTGCGGCGCGGCACTGTGCGCCGCGCTGCGCACGGGACGACGCCAGGGTTATCAAGTTCCTGATTTTCCTTGTCATTCCCGCGAAAGCGGGAATCCAGTCCGCCGGTGCGAACTGCGCGGTCGGCCTGGATCCCCGATCAAGTCGGGGATGACACTGGAAGGGGTGGACGAGGGCAGGTGGTCGGTCCCGGGTCTGCGGCGCGGCACTGCATGCTGCACCGCACACGTGACGACGCCAGGGTTTTCAAGCCTCTGATTTTCCTTGTCATTCCCGCGAAAGCGGGAATCCAGTTCGGAGGGGCGAACTGCGCGGTCGGCCTGGATCCCCGATCAAGTCGGGGATGACACTGGAAGGGAAGGGAAGGGAAGGGAAGGGAAGGGGTGGGCGAGGGCGAGGGCGAGGGTGCGGGCGGCGGGCGCTTACTTCAGATCAGGCCCAGCGCCTTGAAGCTGGCGGTGTCGCGGCGGCCGATGATGACGTGGTCGTGCACGGTGACGCCGACCGGCTCGAGGGCGCGGACGAGGGTGCGGGTCATCTCGATGTCGGCGCGCGAGGGCGCGGGGTCGCCCGAGGGGTGGTTGTGCACCAGGATGAGCGCGGAGGCGGCCAGTTCCAGGGCGCGCTTGACCACCTCACGCGGGTAGACCGGCGCCTGGTCGACGGTGCCGTGGCCCTGAACCTCGTCGGCGATCAGCCGGTTCTTGGCGTTGAGGAAGAGCAGTCGGAAGCGCTCCGCCGGCTCGTGCTGCATGGTGAGCTTGAGATAGTCGATGAGCCGGCTCCAGGAGGAGAGAACGGGCTTTTCCATCACCTCCTCGGCCAGCATGCGGCCGGCCGCCGCGGCCACGGATTTCAGCGCGATGACCGCGGCGGGGCCGAGCCCGGCCCTGGCGGCGAGCTGGTCGGCCGGCGCGTTCAGCACCGCGCCCAGCCCGCCGAAGGCGGCGAGCAGGCCCTTGGCCAGCGGCTTGACGTCGCGGCGGGGGATGGCGGCGAAAAGCAGCAGCTCGATCAGCTCGTAATCGGCCAGCGCCTCGGGACCGGCGGCGAGGAAGCGCTGGCGCAAGCGGTCGCGGTGGCCGCGATAGTGCGCCTCGTCCTCCGCCCGCGGTTCGCGTTCCTGCCCCATCACCCCCGTCGTCCGCGCGGCCCCCGGCGCCCGGATGCACACGCCTGCACGTCACGCGCTAGTCATAGGAGGGATAGGTATAACCTTTGGGCGAGTGGGTAAAGATTTCCACGCCGTCGGCGGTGACGCCCACCGAGTGCTCGAACTGGGCCGACAGGCTCTTGTCGCGGGTCACCGCGGTCCAGCCGTCAGACAGCACCTTCACGTCGGGGCGGCCGGCGTTGATCATCGGCTCGACGGTGAAGAACATGCCCTCCAGCAGCGTGACGCCCTCGCCGGGACGGCCGTAGTGCAGGACGGAGGGCGGGGCGTGGAAGACCCGGCCGAGGCCGTGGCCGCAGAAATCCTCGACCACGGAAAAGCGGCGCGGCTCGGCATGGCTCTGGATGGCGTGACCGATATCGCCGAGGGTGGCGCCCGGGCGGATCGCCTGGATACCCAGCATCATCGCCTCGTAGGTGGTCTCGACCAGCTGGCGGGCGCGCACCGGTACCCGGTCGCCGGCATAGAACATGCGGCTGGTGTCACCGTACCAGCCGTCGAGGATGACGGTGACGTCGATGTTGAGGATGTCGCCGTCGCGCAGCCGCTTGTCGCCGGGAATGCCATGGCAGACGACGTGGTTGATCGAGATGCAGGAGGCGTGCTTGTAGCCGCGATAGCCGATGGTCGCCGAGGTGGCGCCGTTATCGTAGACGAAGGCCTCGATCAGGCGGTCGAGCTCGCCGGTGGTGACGCCGGGCTGGACGTGCGGCGTGACGTGGTCGAGCGTGGCGGCGGCGAGCCGGCCGGCCTTGCGCATGCCGGCGAAGCCGTCCGCGCCGAAGATCGGGATGCGGCCGGCCTCCGTCATCACCGCATCGGTCTCGAAGCTCATCGATCGTTCCATCATCGTCAACGCATCCCGGCGACGTTCCCTGGCCCGGACATGCCTCTCCGCGGTCCGGACGGGCGCCCCTATAGCACCATGGGCAGCCGCTTTTCCACGACGATGGCCTCAGGGGAGACATGACAGGCATAGACCAGGGCCTCGACCCCGGCGGCGAGCGCGCGCCGCAGCGCCGCGTCGTAGGCCGGGTCGATATCGCCGGCAATCCGGAAATGGTCGTTGTCGCCGCGCTGCACCAGATAGACCATCACCGCGCGGTGGCCCTGGCGCACCATGTCCGACAGTTCGTCCAGGTGCTTGGCGCCGCGCGCGGTGACCGCGTCGGGAAATTCCGCCGCGGTGGGGAAGGGACCGTCGGGCCGGGTCAGGTGGACGTTCTTGACCTCGACATAGCAGCGGGGGCGGTCGGGGTCCTCCAGAAGCAGGTCGATGCGGCTCGCCCGGCCGTACTTCACCTCCCGGCGCCGGCTGGCGTAGCCCGCCAGCTCGCTGATGGTGCCGTCGGCGATGGCCTCCTCCACCAGGCGGTTGGGATGGCTGGTGTTGATGCCGACATGGGTGCCGTCGGCCAGCCGCACCACTTCCAGCGAGTGCTTCAGCCTGCGGCTCGGCACGTCGTTGTAGGACAGGAAGCAGGCGAGGCCCGGATCCTTCAGCCCGATCATGCCGCCGGGATTGGCGCAGTGCGCGGTGACGATCCCGCCGTCGGCGAGGCGGATGTCGGCCAGGAAGCGCTTGTAGCGCTGGACGAGGGTGCCCTCGATGAGGGGGGCGGGAAACCGCATGCGGGACTCCGTGGCGGCGGTGTCGTGGAGGCGGACGGCAACTTCGCCGAAGCCGGGCTGTCAGGCAAGCGAGGCGCGCGCTTCCCGGGCCGCCGTCTGCTCGGCGGCGGGAGGCGATGCCGGCGGTGATGATTCACCGGTCCGGCACGCAAATTGATTGAGTCGTCCGGATGATCGACCACAATACGGAGAATAATGGAAAATTTAGTTCTTACACATGTGCCCAATTTATCATCAATGACCAAAATACTAACCGAATGAGATGATGCGTTTGTATAGGTGAGGATTGAATTCTCTTTCTTAATCGCGCCGCGTGGAATCGTATATTCCCCGTAAAGTGCAAGAGGATTGTGTGGTGGGGCTGACAATCAAGTTCAGCGAATCCCGCCCCGTTGGCCGTTGTCGGGCAAGCACGGTAGGCGGGCTGGGGCGCATCGCTTCGGCTGCGCTCGTCTCGGCCGCAATATGCCTGGGTTCCCTTGGCTGGACCGCGGGCGGCGTGGCGCGTGCCCAGGACCTGCCGACCGAGCAGGAGATGGCGGCGATCGCCGAGGAGCGGGCCCGCGTCTTCGAGCAGATGCGGCGCCAGCCCGACAATCTCGACCTGATGTTCGCCTATGCCCAGCTGTCATCCGCGCTCGGCGAGCTGGAGGCGGCGGCGGCGACCTTCGAGCGCATGCTGCTCTACAACCCGAACCTGCCGCGGGTGCGCCTGGAGCTGTCGCTGCTCTATTTCCGCCTCGGCTCCTACCCCTCGGCGCGCGCCTATGTGACCGAGGTGCTGGCCGAGCCCGACCTGCCGGAGCAGGTGCGCACGAATGCCGAGCTGCTGCTGGCCCGCATCGAGGAGGCGGAGGATCCGAGCCGCTTCTTCGGCAGCGCCTTCGCCGGCATCCGCTGGCAGTCGAACGCCAACGCGGGACCGGCGAACCCGGAGATCACCCTGTCGGGCATCGACCTCGTGCTCGACGACGACGCGACCGAGCAGCCGGACTTCAGCGCCATCGGCTCGCTGCGCTTCGGGCATGTCTACGACCTCGGCTTCCAGGACGGAAC
>Ga0207773_100228_pt1 | contig 37895 bp, 36 predicted proteins | sample TtaePargueraPR_2_FD_187281 | JGI IMG/M metagenome (GOLD analysis project Ga0207773, IMG submission 187281) | Aerobic enrichment media microbial communities from Bioluminiscent Bay, La Parguera, Puerto Rico - Tt and M1 (3) (SPAdes) | ecosystem: Environmental > Aquatic > Marine > Unclassified ...
GGTGACGGCCGCCATCTTCTGGCTCAAGGCGCGGGCCGGCTGGCAGGAGACGCGGCCGCAGCCGACCGGCGGCGACTACAGCCTGGCCACCATCCTCAGCCAGCTTGCCGACGAGGGGCTGATCCCGCCCGGGATCGACGGCACGGCCACGGAAACACCCGACGACGGGGACTGATCGGACTACGTACAAACCGCAATCGGTGGTATGCCATGTGTACGTGCCAAGTCATTGATCGGACACATGAATCCAGCCATCGCCTATCTCCGCGTCTCGACCCGAAGGCAGGAGCGGTCCGGGCTCGGCATCGAGGCGCAGAAGGCGACCATCACCCGCTTCGCCGAGGCCGAGGGGTTCGCCATCGACAGGACCTTCATCGAGGCGGAGACGGGGAAGGGGGCCGATGCTCTCGACCGCAGGCCGGTGCTGGCCGAGGCGCTGGCGGTGGCCAAGCGACTTCGCTGTCCGGTGATTGTCGCCAAGCTCGACCGGCTGTCCCGCGACGTCGCCTTCATCGCCGGGCTGATGGCCCAGCGGGTGCCGTTCATCGTGGCGGAACTGGGCATCGATGCGGATCCCTTCATGCTGCACCTCTACGCCGCCCTGGCGGAGAAGGAGCGGCGGCTGATCTCCGAGCGCACAAGGGCGGCCCTGGCCCAGCGCAAGGCGTCGGGCACCAGGCTCGGCAACCGGACCAACGCGCCGGTTGCGGCCTCGCTCGGGCGGCGGGCTCAGGCGGTTGCTGCCGATCGGTTCGCGGCCAACGTCCTGCCGGTGATCGAGAAGCTGCGTGCCGCCGGCGTCACCGACCTGCGGGGCCTCGCCGACGCGCTCAACGCCCGCGGCATCCGCACGGCGCGGGGCGGGCGCTGGCATGTGTCGAACGTGCGGAATGTGATGCGGCGGGTTTTGTGCCGGCAGTTCGCCTTGCCTACATAGTCCCTGCGTGAGCTTGCAGGTGAATCGCTATTGCTGGCGGCTAACTCGCCTGGTCGAGACCGAGCTTCGACATCTGGTAGCGAAGGGCATGACGGGTCAGTCCGAGAGATCGCGCGGCCGATGAGAGTCGGCCATCTGCACGCGACAGCGCCAGCGTGACGAGTTGGCGCTGAAAGGCCTGTGTCGCCTCGTGGAACGGCTCGATTGCCCTGTCGCAGCCTGCGGCTGACGCTGGTCCGGCACGGTAGGGCGGTGGCGAACTGATGCCGTCGGTGCGGTTGATGCCGCAGACCTCGCGCAGGATCCGCGCCGGCAGATGGCGCACCAGGACAGTATCCTCGGCCTCGAGGATGGCAATCCGCTCGAGCAGGTTTTCGAGTTCGCGCACATTGCCGGGCCAGGAATAGGCGCGCAGGATCCGTTCGGCCTCCGGCTCGAAACCGTGAATGACCCTGCCGTATCGATCGGCGAAGCGGCGGAAGAGGAAGTCGGCGAGCACCATTACGTCGTCGGCACGTTCGCGCAGTGGCGGGATGTTGATGGCGACGACCTGAAGCCGGTAATAGAGATCCTCCCTGAAATTTCCAGCGTGTGTCTCGGCCAGCAGAATGCGGTTGGTTGCGGCGATGAAGCGGACATCGACCTCGATCGGGCGGACCGCGCCGACCCGGCGGAAGCTCTGGGTATCCAGAAGACTCAGGAGCTTCGCCTGCAGGGTCGGGTCGAGTTCGCGGATCTCGTCGAGAAAGACGCTGCCGCCATCGGCCGATTCGATCAAACCGGCCTTTTTCGCCACCGCCCCGGTGAAGGCGCCGCGCTCGTAGCCGAAGAGCTCTGCCTCCATCAGGCTCGTGGGGATGGCGGCGCAGTTGATATCGACGAACTGACTGGCCGCGCGCGCCGAGTGGCGGTGCAGCAACCGCGCCACCAGCCCCTTGCCGGTCCCGGTCTCGCCATAGATCAGCACGGCGCGGGCCGGGCTGGCGGCGACCCGGCGGACGAGGTGCCGCAACTCCGCGATGGCCGGCGCCTCGCCGACGAGTTCGTCGTTGTAGAAGCTCATTCTGACCGCGTGAAAATTTCACATCCAGGCGTGAAAATCACACGCTGGAGCTGCCATGGTCAACCGTCGATATCGCGGCATTGCGACCTATTCCGAAGTTGGCATGGCATTTGCTGAGTTGGTGTCGGCACCGCATGTCGACACACTTTGGAGATTCACGTTGAAGATCATCTGCCCAAACGGGCATCTCGGCTTCGCCCCCCTGAAGCCGGAGAGTTTCCAGATCGGTGTCGAAGCGGGCCCCGACGTCATCGCTGCGGATTCCGGCAGCGATGACGTCGGCCCAGGTCCCCTGGGATCGGACACCTCGACCAGCCCACGGCAATGGCAGGAACATGACCTGGAGGTCATGCTGCTGGCCTCGCGCGGCCTCGGCGTCCCGATGATCATCGGCTCGGCGGGGGACACAGGCACCAACAGCCGCGTCGATCTCTATGTCGACATGATCAAGGCGATCGCCAAACGACACGGTCTCGGTCGCTTCAAGGTCGGTTACTTCTACTCCGAGGTCGAGGCGTCGTTGATCCGCGAGCGCATGAAGGCCGGCGAGACCGTCGAAGGCCTTGACGGACGCTCGGCGCTGACGGCGACCGATCTCGATGCGACCGACCGCATCGTCGCCATGGCCGGCGTGCATCCCTACATCGATCTGCTCGACCAGGGCGCTGACGTCATCATCGGTGGCCGATCCTCCGATGCCGCGGTCTTCGCCGCGCCGGCGCTGCGGGCCGGTCACGGTACGGCGCTCTCCTACTATCTCGGCAAGGTTCTGGAGTGCGCCTCGTTTTGCGCCGAACCCTATGGCGGCAAGGAGACGGTGCTGGGCGAGATCACGCCCGACCATGTCGAAGTGACGGCGATGCATCCGGCGCAACGATGCACCGTCGCCTCGGTTTCCGGACACGCCATGTACGAGCGCTCCAATCCGTTCCACGAGTATGTCGCCGGCGGCCGGCTCGACATGACCGATTGCCGCTACGAGCAGGTCGCCGAGCGCACCACGCGCATCAGCGGCCCCAGCTTCACCCCTGCCGATCCGATGCGCGTGAAGCTGGAGGGCGCCGGCAAGGTCGGCGAGCGCTTCGTCGGCATCGCCGGCATCCGCGATCCCTACACCATCGCCAATGTCGACGCCGTGATCGCCTGGGCACGTGACCAGGTGCGCGCCCGCTTCGGGGAAGACGGGTACGAACTGCATTACGCGGTCTACGGGCGCGACGCCATCATGGGGCCGCGAGAACCGATACGGACGCCCGCCCACGAGCTGTGCGTCGTCGTCCAGGGGCTGGCACCGACCGCCGAGATGGCGGAGGAGGTCTGCATGACGGGAACACGGCAGATGTTCTACGCGCGCCTGCCCAACGTGAAGGGCACCGCCGGGTCGGTGGCCTTCATCGTGGACGAGGTGCTGCCGGCCAGCCCCGGCTATCGCTGGACGGTCAACCACACGATCACCGTGAAGGATGGTCTCGAACTGTTTCCCCGTCACCTCACCGAAGCGGGAGTCTAGTCTCCGATGACGACCAGGCCGTTGTCCGATCTCGCCAAGACGATCCGCAGCAAGAACGCGGGCGTCGACCGCATCACCTTCGACATCATCTTCAGCGACCGGGGAAACTACGACCTTGTGCGGCGGTCCGGCGCGCTCTCCCGCGCCAAGGTCGCCAGGCTCTTCAACGTCCCGGATTCCCGCATCTCGGATTTCGTCGAGTTCGATCCGGCACCCGCAATCAAGTTCACCATCGCCCGCGAGCAGCCGAGCGGCAGTCCGGGTGACGCGGATATCTTCGGCGCCCAGCAATACGCCCCGCTGATCGACCTGCCCATCGAGGTCGGTGACGAGCCGGAAGGCGGCGGGCGGTGAGCGTGGTCGCGAGCCGTCCCGGCGAGCAGGCGCTGGGCGAGCGCATCGACCAATTGATCAGCCTCGACGCGCCCGCCCGCGGCGTCATCGCGCAGCTTTATCGCTGGGCGCGGGACGACGCGCCAGGTCCGCTGGCGATGACGGCGGCGCGGCTTCTGGCGGAACGCGTGGATCGGGAATCGGTGGTCTTCATCGCCACCGGCTGGCCCGACCGGCCGCACATCACGCCTGAGATCGCCGAGACCGACGGACCGCCCGGCGCTGCCGCGCTTGCCCTGGCTCTGCATCGCGGTCTGGGTGCCGTTCCGGTGGTTCTGGTCGAGCCGAGCCTGGTACGGGCCACCGCCCAGGTCGTCGAGGCCACCGGCCTGCGTGTCCTTACGCCACATCAGGCGAAGGCGGCGGCACGTTCGGCGGCGCCGATCCACGCGGCCGCGGTGCTGCCGTTTCCGACCGACAGGGAGGAGGCGAAGGTGGAGGCCGTCCGCCTGCTCGACAGTTTCGTCCCCGCGGCCTGTGTCGCCATCGAGAAGGGCGGCATGAACGAGAAGGGCTTCGTGCACACGAGCCGGGGCGACGAGACGAGCGAGCACATGTCGAAAGTCGACTACCTGTTCCAGGAGGCGGCGCGGCGGCACGTTGCCACCATCGGCATCGGAGATGGCGGCAACGAAATCGGCATGGCGCGCATCCGCGAGAAGATCGCGCAAAACGTGCCCTACGGCGCCGCCGGCAAGGACCCCGCCAAAGGCGGCATCGCGCCCAGCACCATGACCGACGTGCTCATCGCGGCTTCCATTTCCAACTGGGGCGCCTACGGCCTCGCCGCCGGCATCGCCTACCTGCGTGGCGACATCGGCATCCTGCACGATGCCGATGTGGAAGCCCGGCTTCATGCCGCTGGCGCCCGAGCGTCCTTCATCGACGGGATCACCGGCTATGTCGAACCGGGCGCAGATGGATTGGCTGCGCCCATCCACCAAGCCTTCGTGACGCTGCTGCGGGAAACCGTTCGCCAAGCGCTGCTGAAGGAAAAACCACCAATCCAGGGAGACGAGAGATGAGACGAGAGATCACCACCATCGCGCTGTCCGCCCTCGCGGCGGCGTTCTTCGCCGGTTCCGCCCTTGGGCAGGACTACACCATCCGACTGTCGCACGAGTCGCCGCCGAGCCACGCCAAGGGCGCGTGGGCGGATTGGTTCGCCGAAGCGGTGGAGGAGGGCTCCGACGGCCGCATCGCCGTCGAGGTGTTCCCGCAAGGCCAACTCTACTCCTCCGAGCAGGCGGCCATCGAAGCGACGATCGGCGGCCTGATCCAGATGGCCATCCCGAGCACCGGTTACGTGGCCAGCATCGTTCCTGCCTTCGAGGTCGTCGACCTGCCGCTCATGTTCCCCGACCAGGAGGCGCTCTACGCCTTCCAGGACAGCGCGGTCGGCGAGGAACTGCTGGACATGTTGGCGCCGCATGGTCTGGTAGGACTCGGCTACATCTCCAACGTGCCTCTCGATATGTTCAGCCGCGAGCCGATCGCCGATCTCGCCGACTTCGATGGCAGGCGGATCCGCGTTCACTCGGCGCTGCTGGAGGAAACGGTGCGCGCGCTGGGCGGAAATCCGGTGACCATTCCGGCGGCGGAGCTCTATCTCGCCCTCGATCAGGGGGTGGTCGACGGCGCCTTCACGACGGCGGCCTACGCGGCGCCCAACCGCTACTACGAGGTGACCCCCTACCTGACCCGCAGCTCCGTCAGCTCGATCGCCTATCCGGTGGTGATGAACGGTGCCTTCTACGAGAGCCTGCCGGACGATCTGCGCCAGGTCGTCGACGATGCCGTCGATACCGCGACCGACCGCAACCGCGAGATGCTGGCCGAGCAGACGGCGGGCTATTTCGAGACGCTGGAGGAGGGTGGTATCACCGTCATCGACCTGAACGACGAGCAGCGGGCCGCCTGGGCGGAGGCCCTGCAGGCCGTCTATGGCGAGGTCGAGGGACGGATCGATCCGGCGCTGATCGAGCGGGTACGCGACGCCGGATAGCCGGGATCGGGGCCGGGCGGCGCCAGATGCTCGCCCGGTCCCTTGAGCGGGGATGAGAGATGGACCTCAATCCGGAGAAGCCGGACGACCTGCTCGGGCGCATCGAGAGGTGGGTGGTGGCGTTCGCCATCGCCTTCGCCGCCGTTCTGGTCTTTGCCGCGGTGCTGCTGCGCTACGGTATCGGCTATTCGGTCTCAGCCTTCGACGAACTCATCCGCTACGCGATCGTTCTGGCCACATTCGTGGGCGCCAGCCGACTGCTGCACCAGGGTGGCCACGTAAAGGTCGACGTGCTGCTGATCAATCTGGGACCAAAGTGGCGCGATGGCGTGCAGCTCGCAGCCTATGCCATCGGGGCGGTCTACTGCCTCGTGCTGGTCTATCTCGGCCTCGTGCTCATCGACCAGACGATGACCACGGGCATGCGATCGATGTCGAACTTGCGCATACCGATGTGGATTCCCCAGGCGGCGGTGCCGCTCGGCGCCGGCCTCCTGTTCATTCGCTTCGTTCAGAAGGTCCGCGAGAAGGCCGCCGCCCTCCGCGCGCATCGCCGGGGGGCGCCGCCGCCAACCCCGCCAACGGAAACCTAGGGGTGCGACCGCGATGTTGATCGCCATCGGCGTCGGCCTTCTGCTCGTCCTGCTTCTGGGCGGGCTGCCGATCGCCTTCTCCCTCGGTCTGACCGGTCTGCTGCTGCTCTACCTGATCATCGGAGAGTCGGTGATGATGGCCGTGCCGCAGATGATGTTCGTCGCGGTCGACTCCTTCACCCTGCTTTCGATTCCCTTCTTCATTCTGACCGCCGACCTGCTGATCGCCAGCGGCGCCACCAAGCGCCTCATCGAGGCCGTCGAGACCCTGATGGGGCACTGGCGCGGCGGCCTCGCCACGGTCGGCGTGGCGACCTGCGCCTTCTTCTCCGCCGTGTCCGGGTCGAGCGCCGCGACCGCGGTCGCGGTCGGCTCCGTGCTGGTACCGGAAATGATCCGGCGCGGCTACCATCCGGCCTATTCCGCCGGGCTGGTCGCTGTCGGCGGTGGGCTCGGCATCCTGATCCCGCCCTCCATCCCGATGATCGTCTACGGCGCGGTCGCCGAGGAATCGGTGGGACGGCTGTTCATCGCCGGCGTGCTGCCGGGACTGGTGCTGACCCTGGCGCTGATGGCGATGGGCATGTACATGCTCGGTCGCGGCCGGGAGCCGCTGCCCCGCGCCGCCTGGCGGACGCGGGTGCGCGCAATCCGTGAAGCCATCTGGATCATCCTGCTGCCGGTCATCATCGCCGTGCTGATCTATGGCGGCATCGCCACGCCGACGGAGGCGGCCGGCGTGTCCGTGGTCTACGCGCTGTTCTGCTCCTTCTTCATTTACAAGGACATGCGCGTCAAAGACCTGCCGAGGGTTCTGGCCGATGCCGGCGGCAAGAGCGCGATGATCCTGCTGATCATCGCCGGCGCCACGGTCTTCGGCTACGTGCTGACGCTCCTGCAGATCCCGCAGACGGTGACCGGCGCCGTGCTCTCCAGCGAACTGACGCCATCGCTGTTCCTGCTGATCGTCAACGGCATCCTGCTGGTTCTGGGCATGTTCTTAGACATCACCTCGATCCTGCTGCTGACATCGCCCATCTTCCTGCCGATCGTCGAACAGCTCGGGATCGACAAGGTGCATTTCGGCATGGTCTTCGTGCTGAACATGGAGTTGGCCTTGATCACCCCGCCGCTCGGCATCCACCTGTTCATCCTCAGCTCGATAACCGGACTTCCGGTGGCCACCGTGTTCAAGGGCGTGATCCCGTTCACCTTGGTGGCCGTGCTGGTGCTGGTCCTGGTTACCTACGTGCCGGCACTGAGTCTGTTGCTGATCGGCCGCTAGCTGCATCCTGCGGAACGGCGTCGGCACGCCGGCCTTGCCCTGCCGCGGCGGTGATCCCGTGCCCTAGCCCTTCGTGCCACCTGCATGAGGGGCGCGGCGGTAAGGCGTCGTAGCGGATTTCCACCGGCACCTGCCGACCGGGTAGAGCGACCCGTCGAGCTGAACCGAGAGCATTGGGTGGAGGTCGTTGACCACGCCTTCCACCGTGGATGTGACCTGCCCCAGCACCGCCCATTCACGAGCCTTGATGGGCTCACACCGCTGGAACATCGAAATCGATCGGAGAAGGACCCCACTCGGAACATACTCACCCTTTGAACGAGGGCGAGCAGGGGGAGAAGTGACGCGTATTGAGCGCCGCCTGAAACCGACCGTTCGGAGCGATATACGGGAGAAATGGAACGCTCAATGAGTGCGGCACACCGTTTACGCCCGTGCGCGTCTTCCCCGGACCGCTTTGAAAATCACCCATAGGACGATCAACAGCGATAGCGCCAGCAGCGTGCCGCTGATCGGCCTGGTAACCAGCCCCATGAGGTCGCCCTGCGTTAGCAACAAGGCGCGGCGCAGGTTCTGAGAGGTGGTCCCTGAAATCCGGACGGACGGTTAGGCTGTTCCCGTCGATGAAAAGGACGGGATTGGACGGGCATGCTCAAGCTCAGAAGCCACGGAGCTGATTTCAGGGCGAAGGATGGTGCAGGCGCGACGATGCCATTCTGCCGCGCAGCGCACTCGGATACGAACTCTCGAATAGATCGAGCTGTCGGGCTGGCGGGTTCGCTTCACTCCGCTCCGCTCCGGCGACCGGCAAGCTCGGCAGATTGAGTCGAGGAACGACCTGACGCCAAATCGAGACCGGATGGGTGTGCAGGCCAGCGATACAAGGCGGTGCACTTCGACCAGACCCTCATACGATGGAGCAGAAGTGCAGACTTGTCCGACCTCAACCCAGTATCATGATTGAAGAGGTGATCTCGGGTGCGAAAGGACAATAGATGTTGCACGTCCTGACGAGAGTTTGGGCCCTCCTGCTCGGCATCGTGCTGATCATGCTGGGCAACGGGATGCATTTCACCTTGATTGGCCTTCGCGGCGGGATCGAGGGGTTCTCGGCGACGGAACTGGCCGTGATCACCTCAGGCTATTTCGTTGGATTTCTGTCCGGGGCGCGCCTCACGCCGTTGTTGATCTCGCGGGTGGGCCATGTGCGAGTCTTCGCGGCGCTTGGCAGCTTCATGTCGGCGGGATTGATCGCGTTCACGCTTTTGGCCGAGCCATGGGCCTGGACGATGCTGCGGCTTCTGGTGGGCTTCTGCATGTCAGGCATCTATGTCGCGGCGGAGAGCTGGCTGAACAACGCGGCCACCAACGAGACACGAGGCAAGGTGCTGTCAGCCTACATGATCGCGCAGACGCTGGGCATCATCGGGGCGCAGGGCTTGCTCACGCTGGGCGACGCGGCGACGGCCAGCCTGTTCATCGGCGCCTCCATCCTTGTATCGATATCCTTCGCACCCATTCTGTTGTCTGTAGCTCCAGCGCCGGTGGTAGAGGTCGCGCGTCCGATGCCGCTGCGAGCCCTCTACAAGGGCTCGCCCCTCGGCACGGTGGGAATCTTTCTTCTGGGCAGCATTTACGCGACGCAGTCGGGCATGGGCGCGGTTTTCGGCAGTCAGATCGACCTGACCACGTCGGAGATCGCGTTGTTCATCGCCATGCTGTTCGCCGGAGCGCTGGTCTTTCAATACCCTGTCGGCTGGCTTTCGGATCGGGTTGACCGGCGCAAGCTGATCTTCGGGGCGGCTGTGCTGGGCGGAACCTCATGCGCGCTGGGCTGGCTCGCCGGCAGCGGGATGGCGTGGCTGGAGCCGATCGGGCTTTGGCCGCTCATGATCGCGGCCTTTCTGGCCGGCGGCATGACGACCCCGCTCTATGCCCTGCTGCTGGCCTACACCAACGATTTCCTGTCGGCCGAGCAGATGGCCGCGGCGTCCGGGGGTCTTGTCTTCACCTTCGGTCTTGGCGCCATCGTCGGCCCGCTGGCGACTGGCTGGGCGATGCAGGCGCTTGATCCGCATGCCTTCTGGCTGGTGCTGGCCGCGACCTTCGGCCTCCTGGCGCTGTATGCGCTCTACCGCATGACGCAACGCGCCAGCCTCCCCGTTGAAAGCACAGAAAGCTACCTTGGCGTCGTTCCGACAGCCTCTCCTCTGGCGGTGGAGGCAGCGGGAGCCTGGGCCGCCGAGCAGGTCCAGGCCGAGCGCGAAGGCGAAGATCGGTTCTGACCGCGCCGAGCTCCCCGCCGCGTGCGATCTCTCCGGAGAGAGTGCCCCCGGCGTCCACCCGCACCCGGCTGGTCTGTCAGTCGCCATCCGGACGGGCGATGCGAAGCTGTCTGCGTCTGCCCAGGAGGCGGCGCAATCCCGGGCGGTCGCTGGGCAGCAGCGAAAGGCCGACCTGGGTGATCCGCCCGCTGTCCTCCAGGTTCCTGACGACGATCCCGACATCTCCCAACTGCATCCGGTCGCCGATTTCCAGCCGGCCATGCAGTTCGGCCGAGAGAGTATCGGCAACCGTCGCCGTGTCCGATCGGTCACCGATGTCAGCGCCGTATAGCCGCCTCAGCTCGCCCAGGGGAACCTCCGGGGACAGCGGGAAGTCGCCGAGAATGTCGCTGTCCCAGGCAGGGGCGGGGGCGCCGTAGACCCTGTCGAGCAGTTCCAGCTGTCGTGGCGTGGAGAACAGATAGACCCGGTCGTGCGGCAGGATCGCTCCGGCATTGTGGATGGTGTAGGCGCGGTCCCCACGCACCACCAGCACCGGTCGGGCCCAGCGCGGGGCACGCTCGCCGCGGCCGACGGGACTGTCGGGGTGACGGTGTGCGGGCGTCCCATGGCTGACCAAGCCGAGACGCCGCCGGGCAGTATACCGCACATGGACTCCGATCGTTCGCGCCCGGGTCGATTTCTTCCGCGATGACGGGTCGTGGTGACTTTTGAGGGCGGAGTTCTTCCGTCTGCGGCTTCTATGAATATTCTGGTCACGGCGAATGGCGGTCGCTTGCCGGCGGCGTTCCGCAGGAGATCGATAGGCTGCGGCACAAAATTGGAGGTGAAGCGCAAATATTGGTCGCTCATGGAACGATTCAACAAAGCATCAATGATTAATGAAATTTAGTTATACTTTCAACAATTTGACTGCACGATTCTTATATAAACAAGAAGTTATGTGATGCTTGATTCTCTCCTGGGTCTTTTCCTGATCCTCGACGTGATCAACGGCACCGAGATCACGACGGCGATGAAGCGGGCCATGTTGCAGATCACGACCATGGCGACGTCGAGGCCCAATGCCAGGGCCATCACCGAGGTCTCGGGAAGCCCGCCAGGCGTGAGTACGAGGATCAGCTGAGCGGTTTCCAGCCCTATTGAGGGTGCCATCAGGAATGCCGTGCCGATCGCGATGGCAAGAATGACGAGGGACCAGCAGATGCCCAGGATCATGTCGCGAATGAGCATGTCCAGGCGCAGGCCAACGAAACGCAGTCCGACGGAAATGCCGATGAAGACCTGCACGGCCGCGAGCAACGCCATGGGCGGATGAACTTCGATGAAGCCGGTCGCATGCGCGATCGCGCTCAGGATGAGGGGGCCGAGAACGGTCCTGCCCGGGAGCCTCAACAAGCGTCCGGCAATGAGACCGGCGCCTCCCAGGCCGGCAAGTAACAGCCAATCCAACGCATGCTGAGCTTCGGAATGGACGCCGGTCTCGGCTGCGGGTTGAGCCGATGGCTCCACCATCGCCATGAGGAGCAAGGGCACGATTGCGAAGATCGATAGCACGCGCATCGCGTGCACCACGGCGATACGTCGCGTATCTCCGCCTGTTTCCTGCGCCAGCATCATCAGCATGACGAAGCCGCCCGGCGCCGCGGCGTAGGTCGCAGTGGCGATATCGTAGCGAGCGAGTTTGCGGAAGTAGATCCAGCCGCTTCCAAAAGTGAAAACGAACAGGGCCAAGGTTATCGCGACGAGCAGCGGCCAGCGCTCGACATTCACGATCAGGTCAGGACTGAAGCGTGACCCTATCAGCAGGGCCAGGATCACGTGGGACAAATGGACCGAGGGCATCGGCACCTGGACGGGTAGCCGGCCCGCTATCGCCATTGCGATGGCGGTGAGGGCGCCCAGCAACCAGGGCAGCGGCAATCCGAGGACGGCGAACGCCGTGCCTCCGGCAATACCAAGAATAAGTGTGAGGATTGGTTCCGCGGTTGCCCGTCCCACCCCCCGAACCTACCCAGTGAAGACCGGCTCGCGCGTGCCGTGCGTCGCGACGAGCTTGCGACGGAAATACTTCCATGAGTGCTCGATATGAACCGCCGTCATGATCTGTGAATGCCGAAGGTGACGATCCGCGGCGGTCGGCAGGCTCCAGCGAACGTTCATGCCCGAGGCGAGCACATGGGCCCGACATGCCTTTTCGAGGAATATCCCGACGCAGATGGCGTGCGCCACGTTCGTTCCGCAGAAGGTTACGCCGTGATTGGCCATGAAGACCGCGACGTTGCTTCCCAGCGCCTCGGCCAGATCAGCACCCAGCGCCGGTGTGTTGATCAGCGCCGACGTCTCGGTATGTCTCGGCAGGTCGACGAAATAATCGGCGTCGACCGTGACCGGCAGAAGCGGGTCGGTCGAGCCTGAGACGACGCAGGCATGGATCGGGTGGGTGTGGGCGACGACGGCGATGTCGGGCCGCCTCTTCAGGATCTCCGCATGGATCGGCCATTCGGAATGACGGCCGCCCGAGCCCTCGAGCTGGTTGCCGTCAAAATCGAGCAGGACGAAATCTTCGTGATCGATGATTTCTCCTAGGCCGGCCCGATTGCGCTTCAACCAGAAGCCGCGCGACTTCGGGTCGCGAAGAGAGATGTGGCCGAGGGTCATGTCCCCATGACCCTCCATTTCGAGTATACGGCAGCCTTCGGCAAGTTCATTCAACAATTCGGGCAGGGGTTCGGAAGCCGACATCTCTATTCTTTCGTCCTCAGGTTGAACATTTATGGCAGTTCTTGCTGTACTTTGCTGCCCCATATTTGGAACAAGGCATCGTCACTGGAGCGAGGCGCAGTCATATCCCGGAAGTTAGATATCAGGCAAATATCCTTATTAGACCTTGACGCTCGCACGACCCGCTCCGTATGGTTATTATATTAACAATTGTTCCGTATTTGGAACAACAAGAGCAAGAAGTTCCAGGCGCCCTACAGGTGTCAGGGGACCGTCAATCAGGGCCATCGGGATGGGCGGATGTTTGTTGGAAAGCCGCTGAGGCGACGGGAGGACGTGAAGTTCGTGAGCGGCAAGGGCCGCTTCGTCGACGATCTCCTGCCCGCGCAAACCGCCCATGTGGCCTTCGTTCGCAGTCCTCACGCACATGCCCGGATCGGATCCATCGATGTGGACCAAGCCAGGCATGCCGATGGCGTGCTTCGTGTCCTGACGGCCGCGGACTGGGAGGCCGCCGGAAACGGCAAGCTGGTCTGTGTACACCCCATGCCGTTCAGCGACGGCCGGCCGATGAACGAGGTTCTGCGGCCGGCCTTTGCAGCCGGGAAGGTATGTCACGTCGGCGACATCGTGGCCGCCGTCATCGCGGAGACGAAGCATGCCGCCGTCGATGCCGCCGAACTGGTAGAAATCGACTATGAGGTGCTTCCGGCCAATGTCGAGACTGCTCGCGCGCTGGATGCGGACTGTCCGCTGGTGCATGAGGAGTTCGGCGTCAACCTGATCAACGAGGTCGTACATGGCGACCGTGAGGCGACCGACGCCGCCTTCGCCAAGGCCGCCCACATCACCGAACTGACCCTCGTCAGCAACCGCCTCGCGGCAATGCCGCTGGAACCGCGCGCCTACCTGGCGGATCACGATGTCGAGCGCGACGAGACGACGCTTTGGGCGACGGCGCAGATGCCGCACATGCTGCGCCAGTGGATCTGCCGCTACGCGTTGCACCTGCCCGAGCACAGGCTTCGCGTGATCGCGCCCGATGTCGGCGGCGGATTTGGCGTCAAGGGCAACTTCACTCCCGAGATACCGACCATTGTCTGGATGGCTCGCGAGCTTGGCCGTCCAGTGAAGTGGACCTGTACGCGGGCGGAGGCGCTGCAGTCGGACTCCCAGGGGCGTGACCATGTCACCCACGCCCGCATGGCGTTCGATGAGGAGGGACGGATCCTCGGCCTCGAGGTCGAGACGCTGGCCTGCCTCGGGGCTTATCTCAGCAACTTCGCGCCCAGCATCCCGGGCAATTCCTACCCGCAGACACTGACCGGTCTCTATCGTACGCCTGCCGCCTACGCGCGGGTGCGCGGCGTCTACACCAATACCGTCCCGATCGACGCCTATCGCGGCTCGGGCCGTCCTGAGGCGACGCTCGTCAACGAACGCCTGCTTGAAAGCGGCGCGCGTGAGATGGGCATCGACGTCGTTGAGATGCGCCGGCGCAACCTGCTGTCCCGGGAGGATTTTCCCTACAAGACGCCGATCGGCCGCACCTATGACAGTGGCGATCCTCAGGCGATGCTGGACAAGCTTCTCGCCCTGGCCGACTACGAGGCGCTGCGGCGAGAGCAGGCGCGCCGGCGCGCCGATGAGGGGCGGCTGATGGGCATCGGCCTCGCCGTCTTCCTCGACAAATCCGGCACCGGACCGAGCAAGTCGCTGGCCCGCAAGGGCGGGTTGCACGGCGGCTACGAGACCGCCTGCGTGCGGGTCAACTCCGACGGCGGCGTCACGCTCTTCATGGGCACCCACTCTCATGGCCAGGGCCACGACATCACCTACGCGGCGATCGCGGCAGACCAACTCGGACTCGACATCGATGCGATCGAGGTGGTCGAGGGCGACACAGGACGCATCGCGCATGGCAATGGAACCTGGGGATCGCGCTCGGTCTCCGTGGGTGGAGCGGCGCTGCACCGGGCCTGCGGCGAGGTGATGGCGAAGGCCCATCGCATCGCCGCCCACCTGCTGGAGGTTCGTATGGAGGAGGTTCGATACGAGCCGCCGCTTTTCGCCGTCCCGGGCAGCAATCGCAGCGTCTCCTTTGCCGAGGTCGCCGACGTCGCCTATCACGGTGCCCGTCTGCCCGCCGACCACAGCATCGAACCCGGGCTGGAAAGCACGGTCTTCCACGATCCGGACGATTCCAACGACCCGTCGGCCATGCACCTGGCGGTGGTCGAGGTGGACGCGCGCACCGGACGCGTCGCCCTCGAGCGCTACCTCACGGTCGACGACTGCGGCACCGTGATCAATCCAATGATCGTCGAGGGGCAGGTGCATGGTGGCCTGGCCCAGGGTCTCGGCCAGGCGCTGATGGAGAACGTGGTCTACGATCCGGCGTCGGGCCAGCTGCTTTCGGGCACCTTCATGGACTACGCCATGCCGCGTGCCAGCGACATGCCTCCACTGGCGATGGACTTCCACGCCTCGCCGACGCCGAGCAACGTGCTCGGGGCGAAGGGCGGCAGCGAGACCGGTACCATCGGCCCGCCGGCGGCCCTTACCAACGCGATCGTGGACGCGCTCTGGCATCTGGGCGTGCGCGACCTGCGCATGCCGCTGACGCCCGGCCGCGTCTGGGAAGCGATCGCACAGGCACAGTCCGGGAGAGACTCGTGACCAGCGCGCCGACGAGGACCATCCGGCTCAAGGTGAACGGCCACCCGGTCGAGGAGACGGTGGAGTGCCGCATGCCGCTCGCCGAGTTGCTGCGCGACCGTCTGCGGCTGACCGGCACCCATGTCGGCTGCGACACCAGCCAGTGCGGCGCTTGCACGGTGCATGTCGATGGTGTGGCGGTGCGCTCCTGCACGCTGTTCGCGGTGCAGGCCGATGGCGCGGAGGTGCTGACGATCGAGGGCGTCGGCGAACCCGGCGCGCTTCATCCCCTGCAGGCCGCCTTCCAGGAGCACCACGCGCTGCAGTGCGGCTTCTGCACGCCTGGCATGATCATGACCGCGCTGGAACTGCTGCGCCGGGAAGCGCGGCCGACGCCGGAGACCGTGCGGCGTTATCTGGAAGGCAATATCTGTCGCTGCACCGGTTACTACAACATCGTCAAGGCGATCCTGGCGACGGCGGAGGCAGGCACGGCCGAACAGAAGGCGAGCGAAGGGGGCGGGCATGCACCCCTTTGATCACCTGGCACCCGAGACGCTCGACGCCGCCGTCGAGGCTCTCGCCGGCGACGAGGACGCGCAGGCCCTGGCTGGCGGCATGAGCCTGGTGCCGGTCCTGCGCCACCGGTTGGCGGCACCCAGTGCGCTGATCGATCTCTCCCGCATTCCCGGCCTCTCCTTCGTGCGGGAGGAGGGGGATCGGGTGGTGATCGGCGCCATGACCCGGCACGCGGTGGTCGCGGCCTCGCCCGAACTCGGCAGGCGGATCCCGGCGCTGGCCAGGCTGGCGGGCGATATCGGCGATCCCCTGGTGCGCAACCGGGGCACCATCGGCGGCTCGCTGGCGAACAACGATCCGGCCGCCTGCTACCCCTGCGCGCTGCTCGGGCTTGGCGCCGTGGTGCGCACCAACCGCAGGGAGATCGCGGCGGACGACTTCATCCTCGGCACCTTCGAGACGGCGCTGGAGCCCGGCGAGCTGATCGTCGCGGTAACCTTCCCGGTGCCCGACCTGGCGGTGCATCTGAAGGAGAAGAACTTCGCCTCGCGCTTCAGCGTCGTCGGCCTGTTCCTGTCGCGCCGCGGCGGGCAGGTGCGTATCGGCATCACCGGCGCTGGCCCCCACGCTTTCCGACCGACAGCCTTCGAGGAGGCGTTGACGGCCGATTTCAGGCCCGATGCGCTGAAGGGCCTGGCGGTGCCGGCGGAGGAATTGAACACCGACCAGCATGCGTCGGCCGCCTACCGCTCGCACCTGATCTCGGTGCTGGCGGAAAGGGCGGTTGAGCGGTGCCTGGCCGGCGACGGCGACGCGCGGGGAGACCGGGCATGAGATGGCATCGAAATCAGCGAGGTGACGAGCAGGCATGACCGAACCCAGTGAGATATCCAGGCGGATCGCCGAGGAGTTGGCGGCCTGTGGTGTTGGCCTGGTGGCCAGCCTGCCGGACAACTGGATCACCGGAGTGATGGACGCGATCGAGCGCAACAACCAGCTCACCCATGTGCCGGTGAACCGCGAGGAGTCGGCGGTCGGCCTGTGCTCGGGTGCCTATTTCGGCGGCATCGGCGCGGCCGCGCTGATGGGCGCCTCGGGATTCATGACCTCGATCTACGCCATCACCAAGATCAACTACACCTACGAGGTGCCTCTGCTGATCGTGATCACGCTGCGCGGCACCTTCGGCGACCACCACAAGCACCACGTCTCGAACGGCCTCTACCTGGAACCGGTGCTCGACGCCATCGACCTGCCCTATCTGATCGTCGACCGGCCGGACGAACTGCACCGGATCGGCGAGGCCTATCGCCACAGCCGGACCTTCAGCCGGCCGGTAGTGGTGGCGCTGACCCGCTCTCTCCTGAAGGGAGGTCACCAGCCGTGAGGTACCGCGACTGCTTCGCCCATCTGGCCAGCCGGCAGACCGACCAGTTCGTGGTCACCTCGGCGGGCAATTCCGGGCAGATCTGGTGGGATGTGACGCGCGACCATGAGCGCGTCTTCTATCTCGATGCCTCGATGAGCCTGTCGACCATGTTCGCATCGGGCATCGCCATGGGCCATCCCGAGCGGCAGGTCTGGGCCTTCATGGGCGACGGCGCCTTCTGCATGAACCCCGGCATGCTGATGGTCGAGCGCCAGATGAACCTGCCGAACCTGGTGCATTTCCTCGTCTCCAATCGCCGCTATGGCGCCACATCGAACGCCGCGCTGCCCAATCAGGCCGCCAATGACTACGCGGCGATCGCGCGCGGCATGGGGCTTGCCCGCGTCTTCGAGTTCGCGAGCCTGGAGGCGTTGGAATCCGGTCTCGACGCGGCGCTCGACGGTGCCGATGGCCACACCTTCGTCGTCCTGGAGGTCGAGCCGCTCAGCGACGCCGAGCAGAAGCTGCCGCAGCCGCCGATGGACGGGCCGGAGCTGAAATACCTGTTTGGCCGTCATGTCGAGCGCAGCACCGGCGTGAAGATATTCGATCACGCCCTTTGATCCAGCCGGGAGAGTTCCCGGACGGGCGGGCGTGGTGCCACCACCGGCACAACCAAGAGGAGGAGAAATCGATGGCACAGGTGATGAAAACGGGCTGGACCCGCTGGGCGGCGACGGCGCTGGCCGGCGCGGCGATGTGCGTATCCGCGTCCGCCGCCGCGCAGACACCGGAAGAATTCTACCAGGGTCAGACGGTGACGATCCTCGTCGGCTCGCCGCCGGGCGGCGGCTATGACGCCTATGCCAGGCTGCTGGCGCCGCACATCGCGGAGCGGCTGGGCGCCGAGGTGGTGGTCGACAACCGGCCGGGCGGCGGTGGCCTGCTGGCGCTCAGCATGCTGGCGGACGGCAGCCAGGACGGGCTGACGCTCATGCATGCCAGCGCAGAGGGCGCCATCATGAGTCAGCTGGTCGACCGTGAAGGTGTCCGCTGGGACGTGGGCGATCTGAACTGGCTGGCACGCACCGCCGAGGAGCCCAAGGTGCTGCTCTTCGGCCCGGATTCGCCGCTGGAGACGGTCGAGGACGCGATGAATGCCGACGTCGTGACCTGGTCGGCGACGGGACCGGCGGACAATATCAGCGACGTCGCGGCCGTGCTGTCCCACGCGTTGGGCATCAATTCCGAGATCATCACCGGCTATCAGGGCGCGCGTGACATGTCCCTTGCGGTGGTGAATGGCGAGGTGGACGCCGGCATCCTGTCGGCCAGCTCCGCATCGCGCCTGGTCGAGGGCGGACAGTTGCGGGGCATCGCGATCATCCATCGCAATCGCACGGATTACCTGCCCGACGTTCCGACCATCTTCGAGCTTGTCGATATTTCCGAGGAAGACGCCTGGTGGATCGACTTCCGGGCGGCGATCGGTGAGCCGCACCGGGCCATGGTAACCGGCCCCGGCGTCCCCGAGGATCGGGTGGCCTATCTCCGTCAGGTCATGGAGGACGTGCTGACCGATCCCGACGTCATCGCCGAGGGCGAGGAGTCGGGCCGCCGGATCGGCTTCATGCCCGGTGAGGAGCTGCAGCAGCTCATCGTCGAGACCTACGAGTCGGCCGCCGGCGACCGCCTGGACGAGGTGCGCCGGGTGATGCTCGAGGACTACCTCTGAGCCTTGCGTCACGGATCGCCGGTGTGGTGAGAGCCACCCGGCGATCCTGATCTTCACATCATCGGCAATGCGGGATCGTGTGAGCCCATGAGCGATATTCTGTCCGGCCTGGCCAGCTTCGGAAGTCCGACGGCGCTCGCCTTCATGGTCGCCGGCATCCTCATCGGCTGCATCTTCGGTCTGGTTCCAGGGCTGAGCGGCCTTACCGCCATTGCCCTGCTGCTGCCCTTCGTCTACGGCATGGACCCGGGCGTGGGGTTGTCCTTCCTGCTGGCCACCCACGCCGTCGTGAACACGGGTGGCTCGCTGACCGCCATTCTCGTTGGCATTCCGGGTGCGCCGTCGAATACCGCCACGGTGCTCGACGGCTATCCCATGGCGCAACGCGGCGAGGGCGGGCGCGCGCTCGGCGCCGCGCTGGCGGCCTCAGCGGTGGGTGGCATTCTCGGCTCCATCGTGCTGATCGCCATGCTGCCGGTGCTTCAGCCGATCGTGCTGTATTTCCAGTCTCCCGAGACATTCATGATCGCCGTGCTCGGCATCACCTTCATCGCCGTGCTGGGCAGCCAGGACATGGTCAAGGGTCTGCTCTCCGGCGCGCTGGGCATGTTCATCGCGACCTTCGGCTATCATTCCGTATCCGGCGTTCCGCGTTTCTGGCTTGGCATCGACCAGATGCTGGATGGTTTCCCGCTGATCCCAGTCGCCCTGGGACTGTTCGCGATCCCGGAGATCGTGGCCCTGGGACAGACCGGTGGCGGCGTGGCGCGCCGCGGTATCGCCGAAACGTCGCTGCGCAACATCCTGAAGGGGGCAGCCGACGCCTTCCTGCGCATGTGGCTGGTGGTTCGTGCCTCGCTGATCGGCGTCTTCGTCGGCCTGATCCCCGGGCTGGGGGGCGAGACGGCTCCCTGGATGGCCTACGCAGCGGCGAAGGCGACCTCTCGAAAGCCCGAGGCGTTCGGTCGCGGATCGGTTGAAGGCGTCATCGCACCGGAAGCCTGCAACAACTCCAAGGAAGGCGGTGCCCTGGTGCCGACCCTGGCGTTCGGCATTCCGGGCAGTTCCGCCATGGCGATCCTGATCGGTGCGTTCTTCGTCCTGGGACTGGAGGCCGGTCCGCAGTTCCTGCGCAACCACATGGATATCGCGGTTCATCTTTCCGTGACGCTCGCGGTGGCGAACATTCTCGCGGCCGTGGTTCTGATCCTGCTCGGCCCCTATCTCGCGCGCGTCACCGTGGTGCCAGGACGCATCCTGGCGCCACTGCTCATGGTCACGCTGATCGTCGGCACATACTCGGTGGAGAACAACCTCTCGCACGTGCTCTTCCTGATGATCTTCGGCGTGCTCGGCTTCCTGTTGAAGGAATTCAACTTTAACCGACCGGCCATGCTTCTCGGCTTCGTGCTGGCGCCGATGATCGAGACCTACATGCATATCGCCAGCCGGGCACATGGCTGGACCTTCATCTTTCGGCCGCTGCCCCTGGCGATCCTCGCGATCATCGTTCTCGCCATGGCCTGGCCCGCCATACGGCGTCGCAGAGGAAGGGCGGATCGATGAGATCCTATCGCAGCGTCGAATTCGTCTTCCTCGCCGGAATCATCGCGGTCATCGGCTGCTTCCTGATTCTGGGCGCCTGGTACTACGCCTACAACTGGTCCGTGTTCGCCTTTCCCCTGGTGCTCGGCCTGCTTGCCATCGTCCTTACCTGCCTGCGCATGATCACCATGTTGCGCGGAGGCGATAAGGCGGCGCCGGCGGACACGGAGCCGCCGGCGGCCGCCGTGTCACCCGTCGCCGCGCCATCGCTGTTTTCCGGCGCCGCCTGGGCGCAGCTCGGCTGGATGCTCGCGATGCTGGTCGTCAGCTACCTCATTGGCTTCCTCGCCGGCCCGGCGCTCGTCGTGGGGGTCTATGTGAAGGTCTACCGCTTCGGCTGGCTGGCGACGATCCTGATGATCCTTGGCACACTCGCCATTGCCTATCTCGGATTCACGGTACTGCTCCAGGTACCGCTACCACTTGAGCCGTTCTGGTCCCGCTAGGCGATCACGGCGGCCATCTCCAATGCCGCCGGCATGGCGGGAACCGCGCAGCAACAAGGATTGATGCCATGAGCCGCACCGCCTCCGAAACGGGCCCTGACGAGACGATCAAGCTGGAGGAACAGGCCGGCGAGGTCACCGACGCGAGGATCCGGGCGTTCGACTACGCCAAGCCGCCGGTAACGGAGGTCAGCAAGGCGATCGTCCTGCTCGGCCGCTCCGACATCATGCGCGCGGCGGTCCAGGTGGTCAGGGAAGGGGGGGAGAACAACCTTCATGCCCATGCCGGCATGGACATTTTCTACATGGTGCTTGCCGGCAAGGCACGCTTCTACGGCACGGGAGACGCCCTGCTCGGCGAGTTCGGCCCGCAGGAAGGCGTGCTGATCCCGCGCAACGGCGCCTACTGGTTCGAGAGCATCGGCGACACGGAACTCGAACTTCTGCAAGTCGCCGCGTTCGACCGCAGCGTGGAGAACAAGCGGATCGATCACGAGCCTCGCGGCCGGGAAATCGAAAGAGTCAAGCAGTTCAGCGCCATTGTGAAGAACTCAGGTTAACTTGAGAGCTGTGTTGTTTACGAGGTGACAAGCCCCCGAGGCGCCGGGCGAAGGCAATGACCGGCGGTCCTGGGCGGTGGGGCAGCGCTTCGGCTTTCAGACACCCCGGGTCGACAGAGGGTCGCGGCACCCCTGTCGGCGGCTCTCAGCGTCTGGTCGCCGGGTACAGCTGACCACTCATCTTGTCGCCGATCAGGCTGATCGACAGGGTGGCGACCACCGTCACGAGGCCGGGGACCACGGCGATCCACCAGGCCGTTAGCAGGTGGTTGCGGCCCTCGCCCAGCATCTGTCCCAGGCTGGTGAGCGGCGGCTGGATGCCGAGGCCGAGAAAACTCGGGATACAGTCGCGTGAAATCGTCATGACAGTGGGCGGCGTCGCAGCCGGCCCACCTCGACCCCATGTTGGCGGTCGCGAACGTCTCGACCGGCGGGCTGCCGGCTACCAGCACGCGAGGGCCGCGAGGCGCCACCTCGTGGCACCGCCGGTGTGACGGTCAGGAGGTCGCATCCGCATGGGAACCGATGGTCACCAAGCGGTGTCTCCGTACCTATGAATGCTTCCCCGAAGAATGCGCCACCGACGAACGTGTCGGGGCCGCCCCCCTCCGATGATGCCCGTGCGCGCCGGCGACCGCGGTCGATCCTGCTTCTCGCGATCGCCATCCTGTCATGCGGCGGCGTTTTGGCGGTCCGCGCGGAAGAGACGCTGCCGCCAGCCGACTACGTGCGTTTCGCGACGGCGCTCGGCTGCATCGCCGCGCCGCTGCCGGAAGCACCATGGCCACACCGGCCCGAGTTCCCCGGCTCCCTGATCGAGGAGGCCGAGAACTGGCACTCAGACGGCCGGTTGGCGCCGCTCCTCGCCTCGGTCGAGCTCTCGTCCGACCGCTTCTTCCAGATCCTCGACCTCGCCCAACGCGATGCCGGGTTGTGGACGGATCTTCGACCCTATCTCTTCACCGCCAACGGAACATGTTCATGAAGACCGCAGGGTGGCCGCACGGCACCAGTCCGACAATCGCGTCCCTTGTCGCGGGGGCGTCCCTTCTCACCGGGATCGCCTGGGGTGCCGGGATGATGACCGCCCGCTCCCAGACCTTCTGCTCCGAGCCGCTGGAGCCGGTGTGCATGTCGACGCTGCCCGACACCAGCGACGATCTACAGCGGACCCGCTGCGTGCAGGACGTGGAGAACTATGCCGACGCGGTCGACGAGTATGTGGAGTGTGTCCGCAGCGACCTGGACGCCTGGGAGCAGGACGTCCGTGACGATGTCCAGTCCTTCCTGTGCGATCATGAATCCCTCCTCGTGAACCGCGTCTGCGAGGATTGAGCCGGCCTATCCCTGCGGCGGTTCGCTGGTGTTTTCCTGCTGGATCAGCGGGTCGGGCGCGGTCTCGATGACCGGCAGCACTTCCGGTGCCGGCGCCCGGAAATGCTGCGAGGTGAAGACGCGCCGGATCTCCCCGGCGACATCCTCGAACCGGTCGACCTCGGCGCCGATCACCACGGCGGCGAAGTTGTCCGACTGCCAGAAGGCGATGTCGCGGCCGTCCCGGTCACTGAAGCGAAGCTGCTCGGCCACACCGCTGAACGGCGCGCGCCAGATGATGGAGAGCCGTCGCCTCGTCTCACCGGTAACATCTGCGGATCGCGGACGATAGACCGCGATCGTCGCCTCCATTCCCTGGCCGTTCTCGACCTGGGACTGGCTGACCAGATGATAGCCGAGGTGACTGAGGTCGATGGTCACGCCGGAGGATACCGGCTGGGCGAGGCTGGCCTCGTCGGGCGTGTGGGCGGCCCATATCAGGGCCTCCTCGACGAAGAAGGACAGGGCCTCGGTCACCTCGCCGTCGCGCAGACCGTCGACGGGCCAGTTGTCGCGCGCGATCCAGCCGGCCGAGGCGCTCACCAGCACGGTGGCGGCGATCGCCGCGGCGACGCGGAGCCGTGACAGGCGCGGCCGTCCGCGCCGCCGACGTCGCGCCGGGCCCGTGGTGGCGGATCCCGGCGGCCGGTCATCGATCGCCTCGGCATAGCGCCGCAGCAACTGCTCGGACCGCAGGGCCCGGTTGACCGCCTCCGCCAGTTCGGGATTATCGGCCATGGACCGGCGAACCCGCGAGCGCTGCTCGGGCGTCGCGTGGCCGTCGATGAAGGCCTGAACGTCTTGGTGCTCGAAGTCCATCCAGCCTCACTTCACCCGGACGAGGTGTGGCCGAGAGGGGGATTGGAGCCGCTCGTTCAGCGCGATCCGGGCCCGGGCCAGGCGGGACCTTACCGTACCGACCGGCACCGACAGAAGGGTTGCCGCCTCGACATAGGTAAAGCCCTCGATGGCGACCAGGACGAGCACGTCGTGCTGCTCCTCGGGCAGGCTGTCCATGCGCGCCAGCACCTCGCGCAGTTCGCTGATGATGCCTGGCGCCTCCACCGCCTCGAACTCCGCCAGCAGATCCAGGGGAACGGCGATGCCGCGGCGCTGCTGGCTGCGCCGCTGATTGAGGAACGTCCGGTAGACGATGGACCGCAGCCAGAACCGCAGGCTGCCGCGCTTGCGCCATTGATGGGCGCGCCTGACGGCCTTCTCCAGGCTGTCCTGGACCAGGTCGTCGGCGAGATCGGCGCGCCGTGTCAGGGCGAAGGCGAAGCGCCGCAAGCCAGGCAGTTCGGCGCCGATCAGTTCCTCGATCTCCTGTCCTCGCGTCATGGGAACAAGGACACGGCCGGCACCCATTCGGTTCCAGCGGAATGCGGCGAAGCCCGGGAACGCGGCCGCGCCGATGGCGTCGAAGTCATTTGAACCACATCGCGGAGGCGGTCTGCCCACGGGTACGCAGCGGCTGGGGATAGGACTTCACATCCGCCCACCGCAAGATCCATGTCGCATCGAGCGTGGCTCAAAGGTTCATGCGGCACTCGTCGGACAGAATGCACGCTTCGAGAGCCGCCCTGGTCTCCGGGCCCTCCTCGCCGTTCTCGGGGCCGGAGTAATAGCCGTCTTCCGCGAGTTCCCGCTGGACGTCCTGAACGAAGGATTCTCCGTCCACCGCAATTCCGCGCTCGTAGGCGGCAAACGCGTCGGCTGTCGAATCCACGAGGGAGAACGCACGGAAATAGGTCTCGATCACCTGCGTCCGCTCGTCCAAGACCGGTAGTGCCTCGCGCGAGGTGCGAACGGCGCTGTAGACGTCGTCAAGCTCCAGGTAGGTTCGTGTAAGCCAGCGATAGGGCCACTCGTAGTCCGGCTCCGCCTCGATCGCCTGGCGGAACGTGAGGATGGCCTCATCATACCGATCGAGGAAAAGCAGCACGCGGCCCTTCTGGTAGGGGTAGTAGGCCTCGTCGGGATCGAGCGCGATCAGCCGATCGTAGTCGGCCAGGGCGAGATCCCACTCCTCCAGATCCTCGTAGTACTCCGCGCGGTCGAAGATCTGATCCTCCCGCGTCGGATCGATCTCGATGGCCGCCGTCAGGTCCTCGATCGCGCCCTCGATGTCGTCGAGGTCCTCGAATACCCGCGCACGGCGGCGCAGGGCGATGTCGTCATCGGGATTCGCCTCCAGATAGCCCGTGAAATCCGCCAGTGCCTGCTCCGGATTGTCCATCTCGTTGTGCACGCGCCCGCGCCAGTAGAGCAGCCGCGTATTCTCCGGGTCGGCCTCGATGGCCGTGTCGATCGCCTCCAGCGCCTCCGGATAGCGGTCGATATCGCGCAGTATGCGCATCTGCCGGTAATAGGCGGGCGCGTAGCCGGGCGCGGCTTCGATCGCCCGGCTGATGCTTGCCAGGGCGTCATCCGGCCGGTCGAGGTCCTCGAACGCCTCGGCCCTCTCGATATAGATGTCCGCGATCTCCTCTCCGGACGCGCCGATGGCCAGGCTGCGCTGCACCAGCTCGTCGCAGGCCCTAACGCTGCCCATCGGGAACTGATCGATGTCACCGGAGCCGCGGCAATCGCGCTCGAGGTCGCGGAAGCGCCCGCTGAAAGGGCGATCACTTTCGCAGGCGGCCACGGCGATAAGCGCCATCAGCGCAAGCGGACGGGCCAGGCGCCAAATCAAGCTCATTCTATACTCCAGATTACGAACGTTTATGAAAGTGAGTGATCTTCCGCATGACATCAGAAGCCGCCGGCGACAGCAAAGTACGCGGTGAGCAATGTAACGAAAGACGGTGCACAGACTTTCCTTCTTATCGTCACGCGCGAGAATTCGACGCGCTCATCTTCGCGAGGCGAGTGTTAACCGGTGGAAAGCGGGAAGCGGCGAAGCCGCCGTGCCGCCCCGATCGCCGCTGACCGAGGAATGGTCAATGGATGACCGGCGGCAGCCAAAACCGCTTTCGCTCTTGGTGCGGCTTGTGGGGGCGAGGGCCAGATGCCGCCACCCGAGGGGCGGTTCGGCGCCGATCCGGTCCAGGTTTTGCCGTCCAGTTCGTCATGAGACCAAGGACACGGCCGTGGGGCATTCGGTTCCATGGCACCGAGGGAAGGCGTGGAACCGAACCCGTCCTGCCGGTGTCGGAGTCATTGAACGCGTGCCGAAGAAGTGCGCGGACAACGCCTCCATCCCATCACTTCAAACAACTCATCTGGAACGGATTCTCCATGGCTCATCGACAAAACCTCATGCTCGCCATCGCCACGCTGTGCATCGCGGCCCTGCTGCTGCTGTTCGCGCCAGGCGCACCCGCCCAGCAGCCTGCGACACCGCAGAACGAGCAGGAGATGACCGCCTTCGTCGCGGCCTTCGAGGACGTGCAGGTCATCCAGAACCAGGCGCAGGCGGAGATCGCCGCGGCGGAGACCGAGCAGGCCCAGCAGCAGGTCCAGGTCGCTGCGACCGAGGAGATGGTCGCGGCGGTCGAGGCCCAGGGCTTCACGGTCAACCGGTTCAACGCGCTGGTGGCCGGCCTGCAGGCGGACGAGGACTTCCGCGCCCGCTTCGCCGCGCAACTCGAGCAATAGGAGCGGCATCCCGCGCGCCCGTCACCCGAGCGTCACCAACATGAGCGAGCGCCTCCGGCGCATCGAGCCAAAAAAGCGTGGCGAGGCGCGGCTGCCGCGGCCGACAACAAGGGAGAAGGACAATGAAAACGCTACCCGTGGTGATCTCGGTTGCCGCCCTGGCGTTCTCCGCCGGCGCACCGGCGCAGATGTCTCCGTCCACCCCGGATCCCGCCGGCACCATGCCCGAACAGCCGGCTCCGGTAGAGCCGGTCGATATCTTCGCCGACATGAGCCAGGTTGAAGAGGGCATGATCGACACCGATGGCCTGCTTTATGCCGACGTCTATGGCGACGGGCAGGCATATATCGGCGAGGTGGGCAGCGTGGTGCTGACCGCCGACGGTGCGATCGACGCCCTGGTCGTGGACATCGGCGGCTTTCTCGGGATCGGCGTGAAGCACGTCGCCATCGGCTTCGATGCGGTCGAGCTTTACCAGGACGAGTCCGGCTACCTCTATATCTCCACCCCGTTCACCGAGGTCGAGTTCGAGGAGGCGCCGGCCTACGACGTCCAGACCTATCCGCAGGATCGCGAGACGATCCGCCTGTCGGCCAGCGAATGAACGTGCTCCGGCAGATCGGCCCGGCGCCAGTCCTCGGCGTCGGGCTTCAGGCGCGCTGGCGTGTCCCGTGACCTGCGCGCCGTGTCGGTGCAAGCCGCCAGTCACCGAATGCGCCCAGCAGCAGCGCGAACCCGGCCAGTTCCAGCGGCAGGCTGTTGCCGGCGAAGGAAGTCCACAGGACCAGCGCGGTGCCGGCGATGGCCGATACCGACGGCCACAGCCGCCGGTGACGCCGCCAACCCATACCCACGGCCGCGAGGAGGAAGGTCGGCACCCCTGGCAGCGGCGGTGATCCGTCGCAACGGTCACGACCGCGACGATCGGATCGCGCCGCGTTAACTTCTCCTTCACAATTCCCATCTCGACGGCGCTTTGTCGACCTGCGACCCTTTGGCTTGCCGGATCTCGGCGCACCCGACTGGAGAGCGCTGGCTTTTCGGCAGCATCCATGGAGAGAGAAATGATGGGAAGGTACGAAGGAAGCCCGTTTCGCCTGGCCCTCGGGGCTGCCCTTTGTGGCGTGATGTTGGCCGGTCCGGCGGCGGCGCAGGACGATCCGACCTTTGACGAGATCCGGGCGGCCATCGACCGGTTCCGCGACGTGGACGTCGCGCTTGCCGAGGGGTACATCCCCGATCCATCGGGACACTGCGTCGATGCGGCAGCCGAGGGTCTGCCAGCAGAGTGGGGTGGCATGGGCATCCACTACCTGCATCCCGCCATGCTTCAGTTGACGGGGGACACACCGCGGGTGAACGGCGAGGGGACACACACCGACTTCATGCGGCCGGCAATCCTGCTCTACGAACCACAGGAAGACGGCAGCCTGGAACTCGTGGGCGTCGAGAATCTGGTCTTCGAGGCCGCCTGGGTCGCGGCTGGCAACGACGGTCCTCCAGTGTTCCACGGGCGTGCCTGGGATCACATGGCTGACGATCCGGCAACGGCTGCCGACGAGGCGCATGGCTTCATGCCGCACTACGACCAGCATGTCTGGCTCTATCGGGAGAATCCCGCCGGCGACCTGATGCCCTTCAATCCGAACGTCACCTGTGAGCATCACGACCAGATGGCCCACTGATATCTGACGCGAGCGGGTCGAGCGCAGCGACATCGGGAAAGACCGGTCATCGCGATCACGCCCGAACCAACCACGACCAAAACGCGAAACCGAAATCGGTCGATATCGCGAAGCGCCGTCAACGGGTGTATAGGAGTGCCGGGAGCGGGGTTGGAACTGCGCCTCTGCAAGGCGTGCGGCTCCAGCCTCGCGAGCGCCGGTCGACTTTTCATGCAAGATGAGGAGGACGGATCGATGACACCCTGGGAACTGCACGGCATCGAGCTGGCGAACTGCAATTGCGCCACCGGATGTCCCTGCCAATTCATGGCCCTGCCCACGCACGGGAACTGCGAGGCTGTGGCGGCGTTCTCGTTTAACTCGGGGCATTACGGGGACACCGATCTCAGCGGCACCCGGTCGGCCATGCTCGTCAAGTGGCCCGGCCCGATCCACGAGGGCAACGGGGTGATGCAGCTCGTCATCGACGAGCAGGCCACCCCGGCGCAACGCGACGCCCTGCAGCGGATCATGGTCGGCGAGGACACCGACGAGATGGCGACGATGTGGTGGGTGTTCTCCGCCATGTCCCCGACCAAGCGCGAGACGCTCTATCGTCCGATCGAGCTGGAGATGGATTTCGAGTCCCGCCGCGGCCGCATCGACGTGCCGGACGTCTTCGAGACCACCGCGGGGCCCATCACCAATCCGGTGTCCGGTGCCGAGCATCGCGCCCGCATCAACCTGCCGCACGGCTTCGAGTTCAGGGTCGCGGAGATGGCCAAGGGTACGACGCGTACCATGGGCGAGATGACTCTCGCCGGTAACCGGGATACGCACGTGCACATGGTGGAAATCCACCTCTCGAACAGGGGCGTGCTGGAGGCCGCCTGATCGCGGGGGCGGGCCCATGACGGCCGGCAATCTGACCGAGCGCCTGCTACGGCGTGACAGGCTCGTCCTGCTCGCCCTGATCGGTCTGCTGTTCACGCTTGCCGCCCTGTACTCCGTATTCGGCGTCGGCATGCGCATGACCGCCATCGAGATGACCGGGATGAGCGGCATGCGCGACATGCCGGGTCCCCGGATCCCTGGCGACTGGCCGGCTGCCTATGCCGCGCTCGTCTTCCTGATGTGGTGGGTGATGATGACGGCGATGATGCTGCCGAGCATGTCGCCAACCGTCCTGCTCTATGCCGCCCTGCTGCGCCACGGTCGCCGGGCGGAGCGTGTCTTCGCCGTCTCCACGGCCTTCGTGTCCGGCTATCTCCTGGTCTGGGCCGGGTTCAGCGTCGTGGCGACGGCGGCGCAGTGGCTGCTGGAGGATCAGGGCGTGGTGTCGGCGACGATGATGACCCTGGTCGACACGGTTCCCGGTGCCCTGGTGCTGATCGCCGCGGGTGTCTTCCAGTTCACGCTGCTCAAGCGGGCCTGCCTCGATCACTGCCGGTCACCGGCGAAATTCCTCGCCGAACGGCGTCGCCCCGGCACCGCGGGCGCCCTGGTGATGGGGCTGGAGCACGGCCTCTTCTGCCTGGGATGCTGCTGGTTCCTGATGGCCCTGCTGTTCGTCGGCGGCATCATGAACCTCTACTGGATCGTCGGCCTCGCCGCCCTGGTCGCCTTCGAGAAGCTCACGCCGTTCGGCGAGACGGCCGCGAGGCTGGCCGGAGTCGTGCTCGTCGCCTGGGGCGCCTGGGTTCTCTTCGGCGCGTTGTGATCGGATGGCGACGGCTGGCTTGTCCGGTCGCGTCGCGCCGCGAAAGGCGCGGCCTTGCCTCCGCCTTGGGACGACCCGTCGATGAGCATCGCCGCTCCGGCCGCCTGTCTGGAGTTTGTGTAGTCACCGAGCCTGCACAGGTGTATTTTCAGGACACGAGGTGCACATGGAAAACAGGCTCGCCGCCGTGCTCGCCGCCGACATGGTCGGCTACAGCCGGCTGATGGAGGCCGATGAGAAGGGCACGCTTGCCCGTCTCCGCACGCACCGGATTGAATTGATCGACCCGGCCATCGCCAAGAACCAGGGACGGATCATCAAGACGACCGGCGATGGCATGCTTGTGGAATTCCCCAGTGTCGCCGATAGCGTGCGCTGTGCCGTGGAGGTGCAGGCGCGCATGATGCGACGCAACGCCGATGTCCCGGAAGACAGGCGCATTCAGTTCCGCATCGGCATCAATCTGGGCGACATCATCTTCGAGGACGACGATATCTTCGGCGATGGCGTGAACATCGCCGCGCGGCTCGAGCAATTGGCCGATGTCGGCGGCATCTGTGTCAGCGGGGCCGTCTTCGATCAGGTGGCCGACCGGGTCGAGATCGGCTTCGAGGACCTGGGCGAGAAGACGCTGAAGAACCTGAACCGCTCGGTTCGGGTCTACAAGGTTCTGCTCGCGAATGCGGAAGCGGCTGGCGGTTCGCCGTTCGCCGCGGGAACCACGGGACCGCAGGTGACGGCCAAGCCCACGGTCGCCGTGCTGCCCTTCGAGAACATGAGCGGCGACCCCGAGCAGGAATTCTTCGTCGACGGACTGACCGAGGACATCCTGACCGAGTTGAGCCGACGGCACGAACTCTTCGTCATCTCGCGCAACTCGACCTTCGTCTACAAGGGCCAGTCGGTAAACATTCGGGAGGTGGCCCGGAAACTCGGCGCCCAGTACCTGGTCGAGGGAAGCGTCCGGAAATCCGGCGACCGGCTGCGGGTGACGGTACAGCTCATCGACACGGCGAACGACGCGCATGTGTGGGCCGAGCGGTACGACCGGCAGCTACACGACGTGTTCGAGATACAGGACGAGATCACCGCGTCCATCGTGGCCACGCTGCCCGGCCGTGTCGAAGCTTCCCAGCACGATCAGCTGTCGCGCAAGAAGCCGTCCAGCCTCGCGGCATACGAATGCGTCCTGGCGGCCAAGGTGCTGCATCACCGAAGCCGGCGCGAGGATAATCTGCGCGCCCAGGAAATGATCCAGCAGGCCATCGATCTGGATCCGGAATACGCGCATGCCTATGCGTGGCGCGGCTGCATACTGGGCCAGGCCTGGGGGTATGGCTGGTGCGAGGATCGCGATGCGGTTTTCGCCAAGGGCGCGGCGTCGCTGGAGAGAGCCTTGGCACTGGACGAGAACGACGCCGACGTCCACCGCATCCTGGCGGCCGTGAACATCCTCCAGAACGATCTCGCCAAGGCGCGCTATCACCAGGAGCGGGGCCTCGCCCTCAATCCCAATTACGACCTGCTCGTCGTTCAGATGGGCGAATACTTCACCTGGGTGGGCAATCCGGAGGAGGGCGTGGCGTGGATCCGGCGCGCCATGAAGCTCAACCCCCATCATCCGCAACGGTTCTGGAGTCACCTTGGCAAGGCCTATTTCGCCGGCCGCAAATATGCCGAAGCGATCGAGGCCTTTATGCACATGTCGCAGATGGGCGTGCTGGAGCATGCGTTCGTCGCGGCGGCTTATGCGCAGATGGGCGACACGACAGCCGCCGCCGCCCACGGCGATCGGCTGACGGCGCTGGACGCCGCCTTCGACGTGGAGGCGTTCCTGGCGACGATGCACTACCAGAAAGCCGAAGATCTCAACCATCTGCGCGAGGGGCTGGCCAAGGCGGGCATCGGCCCCCGGAAGGCGGCGTAAGACAAGCCGCGGCATGGAGCGCGGGCGCCATCTATCGGCGTCCGGCTGTCACGCGGCTGACGGCAGTGTAAGCGCGATCTGCCGGTGCTCGACCGGTGGCCTGTCTCGACGCAGCCCGGCTTGAGAGAATGGACCGCGCCGGAACGTTGAATCCGAAGGGCGCGCGGCGGGTGCCACGCATGTGGCGAACGTGCGGAACGTCAATTGGCCGGTCCTGAACAGGGGGAGGCTGGCCGCTTCGATGTCCGGACGACCTTCCTTGACCTCCCGATCACTTTCGATCCGGTTCGGCCGGATCGTCCCACCCGTCGATGAAGTCGTCGGGATTGGCGATCTTCGTCAGCTGCGCCCGGTCGGTGATGACCATGTCGGCGCCCGCGATCTCGACACCATTCGCCCTCAGCGTCGCGAAGGCGCGCGACAGGTTCTCCGGCGTGCAGCCCAGGAGCGAGGCTAGCACGCGCTTCTCCAGGGTGAGCCGGAACTGCCCGCCGGAGCCCTGGCGGCGCTCCTCGACGAGGAGATAGTTGGCCAGCCTCTCCACCGTGTTGCGCAGCTTGAAGTTCTTCAGCGTCCGCACCATCAGCCGGTAGCCGCGCGCCAGCTCCGCGATGATCGCGCTGGCGAAGCCTGGCTCGGTGGCGACGGCCTCGCGGATTGCCTCGACGGGTATCAGCAGGATGTTGGACTGCGTGATGGTCCGGCCGGACATCAGATAGGGGTTCTCCTGCACGGCGGCCGCCGTGACGAACGTGGTCACCGGCTCGAGAATCGCCATGGAGCATTCGCGGCCGTGGCTTTCGGCATAGAGTTCCACGGCGCCCTCGATCACCACATGCAGGAAGTCGGGGCGGTGTCCGGTCTCCAGCAGGACCGTGGCGGGCGGAAACATCTGCAGATAGGCATTGGCGGCCAGCCGGTCGAATCCCGGCGCCGATATCGCCGCGAAAAGCGGCAGCCGGCGCACGACGGCAAGCTTCTCGGCACGCATGGCATGGTTCCTCGATCGCGATCAGGTTTGATATTTATCAAGCCGGATCGTGGCATGCAACATGATATTGATTGATCATAAGCATAGATTAAATAAATCTGAGTCAATACTGGCGGAATATTGCCCGAGCGCATTGACCCTTTGCGCCATATCAATTCTTCTTCCAAGAGGAACGAGCATAAGCGGGTCGGCGGCCCAGGAATTAGGTCGTCACGACCATACCGGCCTCGGAAGCCACGCTCATGCACACTGCAGACGACATAAGTCGGGTCGATCGTTTCAGGGCTCTCGGGCTCAGTACCTTCTCCTTCACCGCCTGCTTCGCGGTGTGGACGATCTTCTCGATCATCGGTGTCAGGATCAAAGAGGAACTCGGCCTGAGCGAGACCGAGTTCGGTATCCTCGTCGCCACCCCGGTCCTGACCGGCTCCATCAGCCGGATCTTCCTCGGCGTGCTCACCGAGCAGTATGGCGGGCGCCTGATCTTCACCGTGCAGATGCTGGCCACGGCCGTTGCCTGCTGGCTGCTGGCCTCGGTGCAGACCTACGAGATGTTCCTGGTCGCCGCACTCGGCGTCGGGCTGGCCGGCGGATCCTTCATCGTCGGCGTCGCCTATACCGCCCAGTGGTTCCGCAAGGAGCAGCAGGGGACCGCGCTCGGCATCTTCGGCGCCGGCAATGTCGGCGCGGCGGTCACCAATTTCGCCGCACCCTTCCTGGTCGTGGCCTTAGGCTGGCAGGCGACCGCGCAGATCTACGCCGTGATCCTGGCCGTCGTCGCGGTGCTGTTCTTCCTGCTGGCCAAGGAAGATCCGACGACCGTGGCGCGGCGGGCGCGCGGCGAGCGTCCGGTCTCCGCCTGGATGCAGCTCGAGCCCCTGAAGCGGCTCCAGGTCTGGCGCTTCGCCACCTATTACTTCTTCGTCTTCGGCGCCTTCGTGGCGCTGGCCTCCTATCTGCCGCGCTTCTATGTCGGCGCCTACGGCGTCGACCTCGCGGTGGCGGGCATGCTGGCCGCGGCATATTCCATGCCGGGCTCGATCTTCCGGGCGCTCGGCGGCTGGATGTCCGACCGCTGGGGCGCGCGGTCGATCATGTACCTGACCTTCGCGGTCTCGCTCGTCTGCCTGTTCGTGATGAGCTATCCGCACACAGCCTATACCGTCGCCGGCATCGACGGTCCGATCAGCTTCAGCTTCGGCATCGCGCTGCCCGTCTTCGTCGGGCTCAGCGTCGTGCTCGGCTTCGTCATGTCGCTCGGCAAGGCGGCAGTCTACAAGCACATCCCGGTCTACTACCCGCACCATGTCGGCTCGGTGGGCGGCCTCGTCGGCATGATCGGCGGACTCGGCGGGTTCGTGCTGCCCATCGTCTTCGGCATTCTCAACGACCTGACCGGTGTCTGGACCGCCAGCTTCATGCTGCTGTTCGTCATCGTCGCCGTGAGCTTCGTGTGGATGCATGTCGCCATCCGCGCCATGGAGCGCCGGCGCTATCCGGCCCTGGCGGACGAGCGCTATCTCAGCGACGTGCCCGAGGCGCCGCACCCGGGACCGTCCTCCCTTGCACCGGCCGCGGCGACCTCCGCTGCACCGGCATCCCCCCGCCCGACCGCGAGCCGCAGCCAGGGAGCCAGCCGATGACCACGCTCAGCGAGATCGGCGGCACAGCCGGCCACGTCATCGGCGACTGGCGGCCCGACGAGGAGCGCTTCTGGCAGCAGGTCGGCCGGCGTGTCGCCCGCCGCAATCTTTGGATCTCCGTTCCGGCGCTGCTGCTCGCCTTCGCGGTGTGGATGGTGTGGAGCGTGGTCGTCGCCAGGCTGCCGGCGATCGGCTTCGCCTACACCACCAACCAGCTGTTCTGGCTGGCGGCCCTGCCGGGGCTCTCCGGCGCGACCTTGCGCATCTTCTACAGCTTCATGGTGCCGATCTTCGGGGGCCGACGCTGGACGGCGCTGTCGACGGCGTCTCTCCTCGTGCCGGCGATCGGCATCGGCCTGGCCGTGCAATCGCCGCAGACGCCCTACTGGGTGTTTCTCGGCCTGGCGCTGCTCTGCGGCTTCGGTGGCGGCAACTTCGCCTCGTCCATGGCGAACATCTCCTTCTTCTTCCCGAAGAAGAGCAAGGGCAACGCGCTGGCGCTGAACGCGGGACTGGGCAATGCCGGGGTCAGCGTCATGCAGTTCGCCGTGCCGCTGGTGATCACGGCGGGTGTCTTCGGTGCCCTCGGCGGCGATCCCCAGCCGGTCGGGGAGGGGGGACGGATCTGGCTGCAGAACGCCGGCTTCGTGTGGGTCCCGTTCATCCTCCTGTCGACGCTGGCGGCGTGGTTCGGCATGAACGACATCGCCAGTGCCAGGGCGTCCTTCGCCGACCAGGCGGTCATCTTCCGGCGCCGGCACAACTGGATCATGTGCGTGCTCTATACCGGCACCTTCGGATCCTTCATCGGCTTCTCGGCCGGCTTCCCGCTGCTCGCCACCACCCAGTTCCCCGAGGCGGACGCGCTGCAATACGTCTTCCTGGGTCCGCTGGTCGGCGCGCTCAGCCGGGCCGGCACGGGCTGGATCTCGGACCGCTTCGGCGGCGGCCGGGTCACCCTTGCCACCTTTCTGGTGATGATCGCCGCGGCGATCGGGGTGATCGTCTTTCTCGGCCTTAAGGATCAGCCCGGCGCCTTCTGGGGCTTCTTCGCGATGTTCATCGTCATGTTCTTCGCCACCGGCGTGGGCAACGCGTCGACCTTCCAGATGATCCCGGTGATCTTCCGCAAGGAGATCCCGCGCCTGATGCCCAGTCTCGGCGAGGCCGAGGCGCTGCGCCAGGCGGAACGCGAGTCGGCCGCCATCATCGGCTTCACCTCGGCGATCGCCGCCTATGGCGCCTTCTTCATCCCCAAGGCGTTCGGCTCCTCCATCGACATCACCGGCACGCCGGTCGCCGCCCTTGTCGGCTTCATCGCCTTCTACGCCGTGTGCGTGGCGCTGACCTGGTGGTGCTACGTGCGGCCCGGCGCCGCCATCCGCTGCTGATGACCGTCCTCCCGTTACCTCTGGAGCAAACTTCATGAGCCATTTTCTCGATCGCCTGACCTTCTTCCGCAAGAATGTCGGCACGTTCTCCGGCGGTCACGGCATCACCACGCGCGAGAACCGCGCCTGGGAGGACGGCTATCGCAAGCGCTGGGCGTCGGAGAAGATCGTGCGGTCGACGCATGGCGTGAATTGCACCGGCTCGTGCAGCTGGCGCATCCACGTCAAGGGCGGGATCGTCACCTGGGAGACCCAGCAGACCGATTATCCGCGCACCCGGCCTGACATGCCCAATCACGAGCCGCGCGGCTGCTCGCGTGGCGCCAGCTACAGCTGGTATCTCTACAGTGGCAACCGCCTGAAGTACCCGATGATGCGCAAGGCGTTGGTGCGCCTGTGGCGCGAGGCGAGGCGCGACAAGACGCCGGTGGCCGCCTGGGCGTCCATCGTCGGCGACGACGAGAAGCGGCGGTCCTACATGACGCGTCGCGGCCTCGGCGGTTTCGTGCGTGTGACCTGGGACGAGGCGACGGAGGTGATCGCCGCGGCGAACGCCCACACCATCCGCGAGCACGGGCCCGACCGCATCATCGGCTTCTCGCCGATCCCTGCGATGTCGATGGTGAGCTACGCCGCCGGCACGCGCTACCTGTCGCTCCTGGGCGGCACCTGCATGTCATTCTACGACTGGTACTGCGACCTGCCACCGGCGAGCCCGCAGACCTGGGGCGAGCAGACGGACGTGCCGGAGAGTGCTGACTGGTACAACTCCTCCTTCATCATGGTCTGGGGCTCCAACGTGCCGCAGACCCGCACGCCGGACGCCCATTTTTTCACCGAGGTCCGCTACAAGGGCGCCAAGGCTGTGGTGGTGTCGCCCGACTACGCCGAGGCCACCAAGTTCGCCGACCTCTGGCTGTCGCCCAAGCAGGGCACCGACGCCGCGCTGGCCATGGCGCTCGGCCACGTCATCCTGAAGGAGTTCCATTTCGAGAAGCCGTCCGCCTATTTCACGGACTACTGCCGGCGCTACACCGACATGCCAATGCTCGTCGGACTGGAGGAGCAGGACGGGCGTCTGGTCGCCGGCCGTCTGCTGCGCGCCTCCGACTTCATGGACGGGCTCGGCGAGACGAACAATCCCGACTGGAAGACGGTGGCCTGGGACGAGGACGGCAAGCTGGTCGTGCCGCGGGGCTCGCTCGGCTTCCGCTGGGGTGAGGCCGGCAAGTGGAACCTAGAAGAGAAATCCGGCGACGGGTCCGATACCAGACTCACCCTGAGCGCGATCGACGGACACGACGAGGTGGCGACGGTCGCCTTCCCCTATTTCGGCAATCGCGAGCACGACCACTTCACCGGCACCGACCATCCGGACCTGCTGGAGCGGGCGGTGCCCGCCAGGCGGCTGACCCTGGCCGACGGCAGCACGGTCCTGGCCACCACGGTCTTCGACCTGTTCGCGGCGAATTACGGTATCGACCGCGGGCTCGGCGGTGACGCGGCCAGCTCCTTCGAGGACGACGTGCCCTACACCCCGGCCTGGCAGGAGCGCATCACCGGTGTCGAGGCGAGGCGGGTGATCGAGGTGGCGCGCGCCTTCGCGGAGAATGCCGACCGCACGCAGGGGCGCTCCATGGTCATTCTCGGGGCCGGCCTCAACCACTGGTACCACATGGACATGGCCTATCGCGGCATCATCAACATGCTGGTGATGTGCGGCTGCATCGGCCAGTCGGGCGGCGGCTGGTCGCACTATGTGGGGCAGGAGAAGCTGCGGCCGCAGACCGGCTGGACCAATCTCGCCTTCGCGCTGGACTGGGCACGGCCGCCCCGACAGATGAATTCCACCAGTTTCTTCTATGCCCATTCCGACCAGTGGCGCTACGAGCGGCTG
>Ga0207773_100230_pt1 | contig 36955 bp, 30 predicted proteins | sample TtaePargueraPR_2_FD_187281 | JGI IMG/M metagenome (GOLD analysis project Ga0207773, IMG submission 187281) | Aerobic enrichment media microbial communities from Bioluminiscent Bay, La Parguera, Puerto Rico - Tt and M1 (3) (SPAdes) | ecosystem: Environmental > Aquatic > Marine > Unclassified ...
CCCCCGCCGAGACCAGACGGTGCCGCAGGACACCGTCGACGCCAGCTACATGGTCGGCGTGGAAATGACTGATCACCAACAGCGGCACCCGGCTGATGCCGAGACGACGCAGGCACCGGTCGGCCGCAGCCGGGTCCGGGCCGGCGTCGACGACCACAGCGGACCGGGCACCGGCGGGTAGCACCACCACGTCCCCCTGACCCACCGCGCAGACCGCGACCACCCAGCCATCCGGTGGCCAGCCCGACGCGGCGAGCCGCACCGGCAGCGCCCCGACCACGGCTCCGACCGCCACCACCGCCAGCACTCGACGGGTGAACCCGTGGCGGGCCAGGACCAGCACGACGACCGTCAACGCGGCGAGGGACAGCGCACCGAACGCCCCGTCCGGCCACGGCAGCGACCCCGCGGGAACCCGCGCCCCGTATCTGGCCACCGTCACCAGCCACCAGGCCGGCCAGTGACCGAGCCAGGCGAGCAGTTCGGCACCGCCCGGCCAGACCGGTGAGACGACGGCTGTCGCCACCCCGAGCACCGTCGCCGGGGCGATCGCTGGCACCACGAGCAGGTTGGCGGGGACCGCGACCAGGCTGATCAGCCCGGACAGGCCGGCGACGACCGGGGTGCAGGCCAGCTGCGCCGCCGCCGGGATCGCCAACGCGTCCGCCAGCGGAGCGGGAACGCCACGAGCCACCATCGCGTCCCGCCAGCCAGGTGCGAACAGCAGCAGACCACCGGTCGCCAATACAGACAGGGCGAACCCCGCGTCCGAAGCCAGCTCCGGATCGACCACGACCAAGACGGCCACGGTCGCGCCGAGCGCCGGCAACGCCGCCCGCCGACGTCCGGTCGCCAGCGCGAGCAGCCCGACCGCACCCATCACCCCGGCCCGTACCACACTGGGCGAGGGACGGGCCAGGATCACGAAGCCGACCAGCGCCACGGCGCACGCGACCGCTGTCAGGCCGGGACCGGCCCGGCACCAGCGCATCCCGAGCAGGACGAACCCGACGACGACCGCGACGTTGGAACCACTCACCGCGACGAGATGGGTCAGCCCGGTCGCCCGGAAGTCCTCCTCCACCGCAGGATCCAGCCGGCTGGTGTCGCCGACGACGAGACCGGGCAGCAGGCCACCGGGCTGGTCTGGCAACGGCTCGCAGGCGCGCTGCAGGCCCGACCGCAGAACACCAGCCGCCCGCTGCGCCCAGCTCGAGGACCCGACCGGCGTCGGGTCCTCCCCAGTGGACAGCACGGCTGCAGTCAGATCACCACCGCGCGGTGGCGCCAACCGGCCGGCGACCCGCACCCGCTGCCCGGGCAGCAGCCCGTCCCAGGCGTTGCTGGTGCCGAGGACGAGCAACCGCACCGGACCGACCAGTCGACCCGCGACGCCGTGGTCGGGCCGGACGGCCGGCGAGCCGGACAGGCCAGCCAGCCGGACCGGCACCAGCCACAGCGGCGGTCCCGCCACCGCCGACCTGACCCGTCGAGGATCGTCGCGGATCACCAGCTCCGCGGTGACCGCCGCCCGGTCGTCGACCAGTGCCGCGAGTGGCCCGGCGTCACGCGCCGCTACCCGTGCGCCGGCAGCGGCGGCACCGCAGACGACCCCGAGCACCACCGCCATGGCCAGCCAGCCGTACGCGTGCATCCACCTGGTCAGCCGGGGCAGGTCGGAGTCGTTGCCGGGCGGCCCAGCAGGCCGGCTGCGGCCGGTGCCCGTACCCCTGGTCAGGTAGACGCCGAGCAGGCCGACCAGCGTCACGCCACCGATGACCAGTGCCACCGCCCGCACGGCCGTGCCGCACACCACGGCGAAGGCGGCCAGCCAGCAGGCCACCGCGAACCCGGCCAGCCGCAGGTCCGGCGGCCCGGCCCGGTTGTCGTCGGATGCCTTCACACCGTCACCAGCTCGCGTAGCTGGTCGAATCGCGCGTCGCCGATACCGCTGACCTTGCGCAGGTCGTTGACGGACGCGAACCCGCCCACCCGCTCGCGATGATCGATGATCCGCTGGGCGAGCACCGGGCCGACCCCCGGCAGCGTCTCCAACTGCTGCTGGCTGGCGGCGTTCAGGTCGACCTTGCCGGTCCCGCCCGGCTGGCCGGCGGCAGGGGCAGGCCCGGTCACGGCTCCCGGCGGCGGGGTGACCCCGACCACGACGAGCTCGCCGTCCTGGACCGGGCGGGCAAGATTGAGCCAGGCGATGTCGGTGTCGGGCAGTGCACCACCGGCCGCTTCCAGGGCGTCGGCCACCCGGGAACCTGCCGGCAGGGTCACCAGACCTGGCCGGTGGACCCGACCGGTCACCGCGACGATCAGCTGTGTCGGTCCACCGGTGCCGGTCGTCCCGGGTCCAGCCGCAGCGGGCCGGCCCTCAGGACTCGGGCCACCGGCCGCAGCCGGCACCGGGGCGGTCTGGGCCGGGACGCCGTCGGCGGACGGCACCGGCTCGACCCGGGGTCGCGCCCGCCAGGCGAGCAGCGCGGCGACGGCGACCACCACGACAGCCACGGCGGCGAGCGCCCGTACCCCCCGCCGGCCAGGGTCGAAGGCGGGCAGCCGGGCGGTCGCCCCGGAGAAGGCCGGGTCGTCGAGGTCGAGCGGGTCGCCCGATCCGGCCGGATCTGCCCGGTCGCGGCCGGTCGGACCGCTGCGGCCGGTCGGGTCCCCGCGGTCGCGGCCGGTTGGACGGTCGGGGTCTACCGGCGCCCGTAGGCCGCCACCGGTGTGGGTCAGTAGGCCGCCACCGGCGTGGGCCAGCAGGGCCAGCCGCCGCTGGACGGTGTCGTCATCGGTCACGTGCAGAAGCTAGGCCGCCGGCCAGGACGGCGGACCGGGCTGCCGGCCGGGCTGTGGACGACCGGCGCGTTGTGGACAGTGCCCCGTACCGGACCCGGATCTTGCTATGGGCCGGCGGTCAGGAGCCCGCCCGCCGGTGCACCACGACCGAGAGCAGACCGGGGCCGGCGTGTGCCGTCACCACCGCCCCGATCTGCGCCACGTGCACGTCCTGCAGCCGGTCACCCAGCCGGGAGGTCAGTTCCGCACACAGGGCGGCGGCCCGGTCTGGATCGTCGAGGTGGTGCACGGCGACATCGACCCGCGACGCGTCGTCGGCCGCGAGACAGGCGAGGTCGACCAGCTTGGCCAGGGCCCGGGCGGCGGTACGTACCTTGTCGCGCAGCACGATGTGACCGTCCTGCACGTGCAGGATCGGCTTGACCGCCAGCGCCGTACCGAGCAGCGCGGACGCTGCCGTGATCCGACCACCGCGCCGCAGATGCTCCAACGTGTCGACGTAGAAGAAGGTCCGGGTGCGGGCCGCTGCGGCGGTCGCGGCGGCGCTGACCTCGGCCAGGTCACCCCCGGTAGCCGCCACCGTCGCCGCAGCGAGCGCCGGGAAGCCCAGCCCCATGCCGGTCGAGCCGCTGTCCACCACCGCGACCCGGTCCGGGCCGGTCTGCCGGGCGGCCAGTTCGGCGGCCGCGACCGTGCCGGACAGCCCGGCCGACAGGTGCACCGACACGACCCCGGAGCTACCGGCGCCCAGCAGTCGCCGGTACGTCTCGGCGAACTGCTCGGGCGCGGGTCGCGAGGTGCTGACCGTCGACCGCCGCACGGTCAACGCGTGAGCCACCTCGGTCGGGGTCAGATCGAGGCCTTCCCGGCGTTCGACGCCGTCGACCAGCACGGTCAGCGGCACCACCGTGAGGTGGTGCCGCTGCGCCAGATCGGCCGGCAGGTAGGCGGTGGAGTCGGTCACGACCGCGACGGACATGCCGGCACGCTAGCTGATCATCGGCAATCGTGCCGGGCCAGGCCACCGGTGGGGTCAGACCGGCTGTCGGGTCAAGCCGGCGATCGGGTCAGACCGGCTGTCGAGTCAGACCGGGGCGGGGATGTCCCGGGTGCTGCTCACCCCGACGTTGTGTGCCCGCAGTTGCCAGCCACGCGACTCGTCGTACCGCAGCTCGGTCCAGTGGCAGTTCTGCAGCGGCGCGACGGTACGCAGCACCGCGACCCCCCAGCCGAGCAGATGGCCACAGCCCTGCCGGGCCGCCCCGCCGTGGGTGGCGACCACCACGGTCCCGCCCGGCGCCGCGTCAGCCGCGTCCTGCAACGCCTCCCCGACCCGTTTGCCAAGGTCGTCAAGGCTCTCCACGGCACAGCCGGGCGACGGATCGCCGGATCGCCAGCGGGCGTGCTCGGCGGGGAACCGTTCCGCGATGGTCGGCATGGTGAGCCCTTGCCAGAGCCCGTACTGCCGCTCCCGCAACCGGGGATCGGAACGGACCGGAAGGCCGGTGAGCGCCGACAGGGCCGCCGCGGTGTCGGCGGCCCGCTGCAGGTCGCTGGCGACGATCGCGTCCGGTCGTAGCGCCGCGATCAGCGGCGCGGCGGCGGTGGCCTGGGCCCGGCCGAGGTCGTTGAGCGCGGTGTCGGTCTGGCCCTGCACCCGGTCGCCGGCGTTCCAGTCGGTGTTGCCGTGCCGCCAGACGATCAATCGGGTCACTCGGTGGCCCCGGCTTCGGCCTCGACCAGGTCGCGGTCGACGAACGGGATGACCGGGCAGTCCTTCCAGAGCCGGTCGAGGGCGTAGAACTCGCGTTCCTCGGTGTGCTGGACGTGCACCACGATGTCGTTGAAGTCGAGCAGCACCCACCGGCCGGCACGGTCGCCTTCACGCCGGATCGGCTTGGCCTTGTCCGGCAGCCGGACCAGGCTCTCCTCGATGGCATCGACGACGGCCAGCACCTGGCGCTCGTTGGGCGCCGAGGCGAGCACGAAGGCGTCGGTGATCGCCATCCGGTCGGCCACGTCGATGACGACGATGTCCTGCGCCTTCTTGTCGGCGGCGGCCTGGGCGGCCGTCAGGGCCAGCTCCCGCGCGCGCTCTGAGGCGCTCATCGGATCACCTCGACAACACTCCTTCAGCTAGACAGCTTCGCTGCTCTAGCCTCTCACACTCGACCAGCCAGGAAATGCGGATATAACACCCAAAATATGACACCGAGGAGTCATTCCCCCGAAGATTCCGTCTCGTACAGCCGACGTTTGGCGATGTACTGCACCACCCCGTCCGGCACGAGGTACCACAGCGGTTTGCCGGCAGCCACCCGCGCCCGGCACTCGGTCGACGAGATCGCCATCGCCGGCACCTCGACCAGGGAAACCGTGTCGGCCGGCAGGTGTGCGGCGGACAACTCGAACCCCGGCCGGGTCACCCCGATGAAGTGGGCCAGCTCGAACATCGTAGCCGTGTCCTTCCAGGACAGGATCTTCTCCAGGGCGTCCGCGCCGGTGATGAAGAACAGCTGCGCCTTCGGCCCGTACACCGAGTGCAGGTCGCGCAACGTGTCGACGGTGTACGTCGGGCCGGGCCGGTCGATGTCCGCCCGGCTCACCTGGAACGTCGGGTTCGACGCGGTCGCGATCACGGTCATCAGATACCGGTCCTCGGCCGGGGTGACCGTCAGCCCGGCCTTCTCCCACGGATCCCCGGTCGGCACGAAGACCACCTCGTCGAGCGCGAAACGCTCGGCCACCTCGCTCGCCGCGACCAGGTGACCCTGGTGGATCGGATCGAAGGTGCCGCCCATGATGCCGACCCGACGGATACCATCATCCATCGACGAATCGTATGCCGATGATCTACCCAGCCGGGCTGTCGCGTGGCGTAGGCAACACTATCGGGTGCCAGCTCCCGCTCTGTACCTACGGCGATTTCTGCCTACCACGATCCTCGCCTACACCGGTCCGGCTCCGGCTGCGTACCGACGCCGAGCGGTCAACGCCCGGTCCAGTTCGTCGGTGGCGTCGGTGACCACCCGGCGCAGCCCGGCGGTGAGATCGTCGCGAGCCAGCATCGCGGTCGCCGCCGCCCGGGTCCGCTCGCTCACCGCGAACTGTGGAAAGGCCGATTCCGCCACCCGGTCGGCGAGCCACGCCGTGCGGCGCCGGGTCGCCGCCGGCAGATCGACGAAGTACCGGTCGACGTACGGCGCCGTCAGCTCGATCTGTTCCGGCTGCCAGAACCCTTCCGCGTACGCCTCGACGAGACGGTTGGACAGCCTGGTGTCGGTCACGATCGTCTGCCAGGCACGCTCCTTGGCGGCCGGGTCCGGCACCGCCGCACGGCACTTCGCGGCCCACTGCTCACCGGCCGCGCTGCGGTCCCGGCCGGCCTCGTCGTCGATCTCGGTCGCGCCGACACCGCCGCACGCTGCCAGCCGGTAGAGCAACAGCCAGCGCAGGTCGGCGTCGACCGTCAACCCGGCCGGCACCACCCGCCCCGTCAACCACCCCCGCAACCAGTCCGCGTCCCCGCTGGCGGTGATCGCCCCCCGGGCGGCGGCCAACTGGACCGACGTGCCGGGCCCGGCCACGGCCAGCAGCCGGGTGCAGGCAGCGCCGAGCCGGGACCGCAGCACCGGACGGTCCACCGGGTGGGCGTACCGGTCGATCACCGACCGGCTCAGCCGCAGCACGTCCTCGACGACCACCACCACGGTCTCGGCCGGCAGGGCCAGCTCGATCAGCGCCGCCAGGTCGGCCACCGGCTGCTGCGCGTCACGTACCGCGTCCAGGGTCGCCGTCCACGACACCGCCCGGGCCAGCGGATCGGTCATTCCGGGCAGCATCGCCGGCAGCGCGGCCGCCGACGCCGGGTCGAACCGCACCTTGGCGTACGTAAGGTCACCGTCGTTGACCAGCAGCAGGTCGGCCGCCGGCTCGCCGACCAGCGCCGGCACCAGGGTCCGCCCGCCGTCGACGTCCGGGGCCAGGTCCACCGCCAGCCAGCGCCGCCGCACCGACATCCGCCGGTCCCCGGTCGCCTCGGCGTCGAACAACCCCAGCCCGATCCGGTGCGGACGCAGCACCGGATGGCGCTGCGGCGCGGTCTGCACCAGGACGACCTCCCGGTATCGACCGGCCTCGTCGACGACCGTCTCGGCCCGGATCGTGTTCACCTGCGCCTGCCGCAGCCACCGCTCCGCCCAGCCGGACAGGTCCCGGCCGCTCGCCGCGGTCAACGCGTCGAGCAGGTCGGCCAGCGTGGCGTTGCCGAACCGGTGGGCGGCGAAATGCGCCCGTAGCCCGGCCAGGAACGGCTCGTCGCCCAGCCAGGCCACCAACTGGCGCAGCACCGACGCGCCCTTGGCGTACGAGATGCCGTCGAAGTTGAGCAACGCCCGCTCGGCGTCGGCGACCTCCTCCGGCGCCACCGGATGGGTCGACGGGCGCTGGTCCGCGGCGTACCCCCAGGATTTGTAGAGGATGCCGAAAGTCGTCCAGGCGTCGGTGAACCGGGTCGCCTCGGCGGTCACCCGCACCCCGAGGTACTCGGCGAACGACTCGTTCAGCCACAGGTCGTCCCACCACCGCATGGTGACCAGGTCGCCGAACCACATGTGGGCCATCTCGTGAGCGATGGTGGTGGCCCGCCGCTCGCGTTCGCTGTCGGTGACCGCCGACCGGAAGATGTGGTCGTCGCGGAAGGTCACCAGGCCCGGGTTCTCCATCGCGCCGGCGTTGAACTCGGGCACGAACGCCTGACCGTAGCCGCCGAACGGGTACCGCACGTCGAACAGCTCGTGGAACCGGTCCAGGCACTGCCGGGTGATCGTGAAGATCTCCTCGGCATCGGCGTCCAGGTACGCGGCGAGCGAACGCCGGCAGTACAGCGCCAGCGGGACGCCGTCGTGCTCGGCGTGGCGGGCGTGGTACGGCCCGGCGATCAGGGTCACCAGGTACGTCGCCAGCGGCACCGTCGGCGCGAACTCCCAGCGCCCGTCCACCGGCGCGCCGACCGGCTGGCCGTTGCCGGCCACCGTCCACTGCGGCGGCGCGGTGACCCGTAGCCGTACCGGTGCCTTCAGGTCTGGCTGGTCGAAGCAGGCGAAGACGCGCGGCGCGTCGTCCAGGAACGACATGGCATACAGGTACGTCTCACCGTCGGCCGGGTCGACGAAGCGGTGCAGCCCTTGCCCAGAGTTGGAGTACGCCATCCGCGCCTCGACGGTCAGCGTGTTACGCCCGGCGAGCCCGGTCAGCGGCACCCGGTTGTCGTCGAGGCTCGCCGGGTCGAGGTCGACGTCGTTGAGCCGTACCCGGGTCAGTTTCGCCGGGGCGACCTCGACGAACGTCGCGGCTCCCGGCGCGGCCCGGAACTCGATCACGCTGGTCGAACCGAACTCGGTGTCGCCGATGGTCAGGTCGAGGTCGATCGTGTACGACTCGACGGTGATCGTCTCGGCGCGCTCGGCCGCCTCGACGCGGGTCAGGCTCGGCATCCGACCATCCTGCCGCACCCGCCCGAGGCGGCGGGCGTTAGCCTGTGCCGGTAACCGGGCGTGTACCGCCCGACATGTCCCGCGCGTGTTACCAGTATCTGTTTCCAGTATCGAAGGAGTCGACGATGGCGCAGCACCCCAAGGGCGATTTCGACCTGTCGCGGGCGGTGTGGCAGCGGGCCGAGGGCGACGCGTCCGAGGGCGCGGTCGAGATCGCGTTCGTCGACGATCTGATCGGGATGCGCAACTCGGCCGAGCCGGACGGTCCGATCCTGGTCTTCACCCAGGCCGAGTGGGACGCGTTCGTCGCCGGCGCCCAGGACGGCGAGTTCGACCTGGACTGATTCGGCGGTCGCGGCGGCCCGGGCCAGCGCGACCTGACCACTCGGCTGGCCGGAGGTGCGTGACAGTGGACCGCACAGGGCTGGTCAAGGCCCAGGCGTGGTCGGCGTTGCTCGACGCACTCCCCGCACACCAACGCTGAACAGCAGTGTCGGCCAACCCGTGGAAGTGGGACGAAACCCTGTACGCCGATAGCGACCCGCACCACCGCACCTGTTCGCCGATCGGCTGCCGGCCTTCGAGTCGGACCTGTGCGACCTGCTGACCCGGTCATCTGACGGCGGCCGGTTCGCGGAGCGGACCAGAGAGATCGCGGTGGTGATCTGGGTATCCGGGTCAGGCGTCGATCGGCTGATTCGTCGTCGAGCTCGAAGATCAGTTGATGTAGAACCGGGATGCTGCCGGCGTGTCGTCCGGTTCTACATCAACTGATCTTGGCTGCCGAACGGGTCCCGGCCACCGAAGTCGATGCCGTACGAATGCCTGAACTCGCCCGCCCTTGGCCTTGAGCTCGGCGTAGGTCTTGCGGGCGTCGTCGGTGGTGGAGCCGACGGTGAATGCACTCGTCCCCTTGGCGATCAGTTCGCGCACCTGCTCGGCGGTGCCGGCGTCCATCGCCGGTGGGCTGGGCTTCTCCAGGGAATGATCCGGTCCGGATCGTCGCCGGGCACCCGGACGGTCAGCCAGCGCATGACGACACGTGCGGGGCGGCCCGACGACGGTACGCCGTCGGCGACTCGCCGACGACATCGTGGACGTGCGACTGAAGGTGCCAAGGCTGGTGAACCCGACCCGGCCGACGGTTGGACTCCTCGACCGCCATGGCTCACGGCGCCGTTACATCAGCCGCCCGGACAGGATTCGCGTTCGCCGGAGAGCCACCGCTGTGCACGTACGCGCACAACCCGAAGGATGTGTACGTACGTGCACAGCAGAGATGCTGAGCGCGAACGCGCACAACAGCTAACCTGGGTACGTACGCGCACACGATCGGAACAGGATGCGAATCAGCGACGCACGAGACCTCGGGCTCTTCGTCCGCCAGAGCCGACAGGACAAGGGCTGGACTCAGGCCCATCTTGCCCAGCAAGCGGGGGTGAGTCGACGGTGGCTTTCCGACCTGGAGGCAGGAAAGACGTCAGCCGAGGTCGGCCTGGCCCTGCGGACCCTGAGCGCGCTGGGTGCCACCGTGAACGTGTCGTTCCCTCCTCCCGGCGCAAACGGCATCGACCTGGACGAGCTGTTGAAGGACTTTGAGGGTGGCCGTGGCCGAGCAGACTGAGACGGGAGCCGCAACGACGTTGACCGCAGTCATGGCCGGCTCCGTGGTCGGGGTGATCACCCAACAGCGTGATGGTCGGTTCATGTTCTCGTACGAGAACGACTGGCAGGCCAGGCAGGATGCCACACCGATATCCCTGTCGATGCCGCTGGCACATCGTACCCACGATGATCCAGCGGTACGGACAATGATGTGGGGCCTGCTACCAGACAACGAGCGGGTGCTGGAACGTTGGGCACGTGACTACCAGGTCTCGGCCGGCAATCCTTTCGCCCTTCTTCGACACGTCGGCGAGGACTGCGCTGGCGCGGCCCAACTCGTCACCCAGGATCGAGTGCAGGCGGCCGTCGACGGTGATGGCGGCGTCCACTGGCTAACCGATGACGACCTAGAGCTTCGACTCCGCACGCTCAGAAACGACCCCACATCGTGGCACCTCAACAGCAGCGGACAGTTCAGTCTCGCCGGCGCCCAGGCCAAGACAGCGCTGTATCTCGACGAGACGACCCGACGGTGGGGCGAGCCCTGGGGTGCCGTTCCGACCACCCACATTCTCAAGCCAGCGGTGACCGGCCTGAACGAGCACGACCTGAACGAACACCTCTGCCTGGCGGCCGCTGGGCTTGCCGGATTGTCGGCTGCCCGGTCGTACATCGTCAGTTTCAGCGGCGAACGAGCGATTGCCGTCGAGCGGTACGATCGCAGGTACAGCCATGGGGCGTTGCACCGAATCCACCAGGAAGACACATGCCAGGCACTCGCGATAGCGCCGATGCGGAAGTACCAGAGCGAGGGCGGTCCGTCGCCCGAGCAAATCATCGAGCTGCTTCGGCGAGAAGTCAGACCGGCAGGGGTCGCCGCCGAACATATTTCCCGATTCGTCGATGCCCTGGCGTTCAACTGGATCATCGCTGGCACCGATGCGCACGCGAAGAACTACTCCCTCCTACTTGCCGGGTCGCAGGTGCGGCTGGCACCGCTCTACGACGTCGCCAGCGCGCTACCTTACGACGACATGTATATGCCGAAACTGCGTATGGCGATGCGGATCGGTGGTGAATACCGGGTCGACGCTGTCCGGGGTCGTCACTGGCATAGGTTCGCCGAACAGAACGGGCTCGACGCACCGGAAGTACTGGCGCGGGTGGATGCCCTGGCAGCCCGTACCCCGGATTGTCTCGCGGCCGCCGCCGACGACGACGCGGTCCGCTCGCTCGGCAGCGAGTTGCCGGCTCGCCTGGTCCAGCGGGTGACCGTTCGCGCGGCGCGTTGCCGCCAGGTGCTGACCGATGTGTGACCGGCGGTCAGTCGGCGCAGCGCAGGACGGCCTGGCCGCGTACCTCGCCAGCGGTGACGTAGCGGATCGCCTCGGCCGCCTGCGCCAGTGGGAACGTCCGGTCAGCACGCCGAAGCGGCGGCCGAGGTCGCGCAACGGTGTGCTGGCGTGTAGTCGACCACCTCGTCGGCGCCGAGCCCGGCCACCAGGTCGATCTTGCTGGTCCGGCACATGCCGGTGACGTGTGCGCCGTACGCCTTGGCCAACTGGACCGCGTAGGTCCCGACGCCGCCGGGCGCCCGTGCGGACCACTACCTCCCGCTCGCCCGGCACCGGCCGGTCGACGTCCCGCAGAACCATCACCTCCTCCGGGGCACCGTCGGAGCCCTGAGTGATCGCTCTCGTCGTCGTTTCCATCCGGATCGAGGGGTGGTCAGGCCGGCTCGTCGCCGGCGTACTGGAACACGTCGTCGAGCGGGACCCGGAAGACCCGGGCGATCTGGAACGCCATCTCCAACGACGGCGAGTACTTCCCCTGCTCGATGGCGATGACGGTCTGTCGGGTCACGCCGAGCCGTTTGGCCAGCTCGGCCTGGGTCATCTCACCGTTGGCGAACCGTAGGGCCCGGATCGAATTGGTCACCCTGGTCGGTCGGCCCACCTGTCACCACCCCCGGCGGTACGCGACGATCTTGACGATCGCGCCGACCGACATCGACACCACGAACACCGCGTAGATGGCGTTGACGATCCAGAAATGGTCGAGCTCGGCCAGGGTCAGCCCGAGCGGCAGTACCATCCCGACCGACAGGATCAGCCCGGCGACGTAGTCGCCCCAGCGGTTGATGTCCTTGTCGCGGACGTCGATCTGGTACGTCTCGCTGGGTGCCGCCATCTTCACCACGATCCGTACCACCATCGCCGCGACGATGGCGACAATCTTTGACACTCCTGGACCGGGAGACACCGGCTACAGCAGGCGGGTCGGACCAGGACTACAGCGCGTCGTCGAGCAGGATGCGCCGCTGGTCGGTCGGCGTCACCAGGTGTACGCCGAGCAGCCGCACGCCGGCCTGCCCGCACACGTGGTACGCGGTGTGGAACCAGAGCCGGTCCGGGTCGCTCACCGCGCTCGAACCGGACCGGGTGAGCACTACCAGCATCGAGCCGTCACCCGCCCGTTCCGCGAGCGCGTTGGCGAAGATCCCGACCGCCTGGGCGCAGTCGTCCGGGTCGAGCCGCGCCGGCAGGTCGTCGACCGGACAGTGGACCTGCACGCGGTCCTCCGCGTCACAGAGAACGAACCGCACCCCGCGCCGACCCCGCTCCCACCGCTCAATCGCCGCAGCGAGATGAGCATCGATAGCCTCGGGGCTGTCCAGAACCGGCGAATCGCTCATGACCCGACATCGTCCACCATTCGCCCGGGATCGGCCACCCCGTCCGTCTCGCCGGGCACCATGAGCCAGGACGGTCAGGCCGCGGCGACCGGAACCCGCTTTTCAAAGCAGACGCTGTACGGATTGCCGACGTACTCGCCGTAGACCGGGATCCGGGCGTAGCCCGCCGACGCGTACAGGTGCAGCGCCACCGGCAGGTAGCTGCCGGTCTCCAGTCGGAAGACGGTGTGCCCGGCCGCGTACGCCGACTCCTCCAGCGCGGTCAGCAGGTGCCGTGCGATCCCCCGGCCCCGGTAGGCCGGTCGTACGTACATTTGTCTGATCTCGGCGGTCTGCGCGTCCAGCGCCTGGACGGCGCCACACGCGACCGCCCGCCCGTCCAGCACGCACACCAGGTACCGGGCGTCGTCGTGCACCGGGTACCCGACCGGGTCGACCGGTCGGCCGGCACGCTCCGCCTCAGCCAGCTCGCGCTGCTGGGTCATGATCAGGGCGGCGACCTCCGGGTCGGTAGGCAGACGGCGCTCGATCAACACTCAGTCACGATAGACAAAGCGCGTTTCCCGAAGGTTTCGTCCAGTTGGCCGGGATCAGGCCTGATTCCGACAACCCGACGTTCAACTGCCACCAACCCGCTTGGTAACAACCAGTTACCTCGATCCGTCCGGGTCGTCCTCGGCCGGCCGCTGCCGGCGGGCCTTGCGGTCCGCCAGCCGCTGCGCGGCGCTGGCCCGGCTCGACTGCTCCTCCAGCCGGACATCGGTGCCACGGGAGCTCGGCACATACTCGACGTCAACGAAGTGGCTCGGCTGCCAGTCGAACTCCCACGAGCCGATCCGCACCAACGCACCCGGCTCGGCGCCCGCCTTGGCCAGCGCGTCCTCCACGCCCAGCCGGGCCAGCCGATCGGCGAGGAAGCCGACCGCCTCGTCGTTGTCGAAGTTGGTCTGCCGTACCCAGCGTTCCGGGCGGGATCCCCGGACCCGGTACCCGCCGTCGGCGACCGGCTCGACGGTGAATCCGGCGTCGTCGACGGCCGCCGGCCGCAGCACGATCCGAGTCGGCTCCAGCTCCGGGGCGGCCGCACGGGCGGCGGCGACCAGTTCCGCCAAGGCGTAGGTCAGCTCCCGCAGCCCTTCCCGGGTCGCCGTACTGACCTCGAACGCCCGCAGCCCGCGCGCCGCCAGGTCGTCCCGGACCAGCTCGGCCATTGCCCTGCCGTCCGGTACGTCGATCTTGTTCAGCACCACCAGCCGTGGACGGTCCGCCAGACCGCCGTACGCGGCCAGCTCCGCCTCGATCGCGTCGATGTCGGCCAGCGGGTCCCGCCCCGGTTCCAGGGTCGCCGTGTCCACCACATGGGCCAGCACGGCACACCGCTCGATGTGCCGCAGGAACTCCAGACCGAGGCCCTTGCCGGTGGCCGCACCGGGAATGAGCCCGGGTACGTCGGCGACGGTGAAGGTGTGCTCGTCGGCCCGGACCACCCCGAGATTGGGAACCAGTGTGGTGAACGGGTAGTCAGCGATCCTCGGCCGCGCCGCCGAGATCACCGAGATCAGCGACGACTTGCCGGCCGAGGGGAAACCGACCAGACCCACGTCGGCGACGCTCTTGAGCTCCAGTACGACGTCGAGCTGCTCGCCCGGCTCGCCCAACTCGGCGAAGCCAGGGGCCTTGCGCCGGGCGCTGGCCAACGCGGCGTTGCCCCGGCCGCCCCGGCCACCCCGGGCGATCTCCAGGCTGGTGCCGGCGCCGACCAGATCGGCCAGCACCTCGCCGTCGAGACTCTGCACACTCGTCCCGTTCGGGACCTTGAGCACCAGGTCGGCGCCTTTGGCACCGTCCCGGTTGCCGCCCGCCCCGCCCTTGCCGTTCTCCGCCTTGGCGTGCGGCCGGAAGTGGAAGTCGAGCAGGGTGTGCACCTGCGGGTCGACGACCAGGGTGACGCTGCCGCCGTGCCCGCCGTTGCCCCCGTCCGGTCCACCGAACGGCTTGAACTTCTCGCGGTGGATCGAGACGCAGCCGTGCCCACCGTTCCCCGCCAGCACATGCAGTACAACCCGGTCGACGAAGGTCGTCACGGCCCTATCCTCTCCACTGCCGCCGGAGGGACCGGCGGACACGACAAAGCGGGCTGGGACCTCTGGTCCGCAGCCCGCTCGTCAGGTTGCTCGACAAGCGTCAGCCAGCAACGCCAGGGCGCCTGCCTGCGGCGGCGCTGTACGGCAGATGCTACTGCGCCGCCGGCACGATGTTGACCGTCTTGCGACCGCGCTTGGTGCCGAACTGCACCGAGCCGGCGGCCAGCGCGAACAGCGTGTCGTCGCCGCCCCGGCCAACCAGGTCACCCGGGTGGAACTTGGTGCCACGCTGACGGATCAGGATCTCGCCGGCGCTGACGACCTGACCACCGAACCGCTTCACGCCGAGACGCTTGGCCTCGGAGTCACGGCCGTTCCGCGAGCTGGACGCGCCCTTTTTGTGAGCCATGGCTGGTGCCTACTTCCCGTTCGAGATGCCGGTCACCTTGACCTGGGTCAGCGGCTGACGGTGACCCTGGCGCTTGTGGTAGCCGGTCTTGTTCTTGAACTTGTGGATCCGGATCTTCGGACCCTTGGTCTGCGCGGCGATCTCGCCGGTCACAGCGACCTGGGCAAGCTTGGTCGCGTCGGTCACCAGGTCGTCGCCATCGACGAGGAGCACCGCGGGAAGCGTCACCGCGTCACCGGGGGCGCCGGTGATCTTCTCGACCTCGATCACGTCGCCCTCGGCGACCTTGTACTGCTTGCCGCCGGTCTTGACGATCGCGTACATCGGACGCGGACTCCTGTCGTTTGTCGCTGGCGGATGGTGTTCGTGGCAGCTCGGTGGACCGTCGGCTACGCCGTGGGGAACGGACGCGGCGGTCTCGGACTGAGCAGTCACGGGCACGCGGGAACCTGGCGCACCGGGTGCGCCACCGGCAAGGATACGCCATGCCGGTGGCAACCCTCAAATCGACCCCGGTCAGGGACGGGTCCGGCGGCGGGTGCCCCCGCTGCGACGGACCCGCCGCCGACCGCCGGCGGCGTGGTCGGCCGCGGACGTGTCCTGGTCATCGTCGTCATCGGCGAGGTCGGGATCGTCCGCCCCGGCCAGGCGGACCGGTGCCGCGCCGTTGCCGTTCTCGACCACCGGATCCACCTCGTAGCGGGACAGGTCGTAGCCCATCGTCTCGTCCTCGTCCTCCGCGGTCGGATCGACCAGCGGTTGCGCTGCCGCGACGGGAACTTTGATCACGCCGGTGGTGGTCGGGGCAGCCTCGGCCGGACCGGTCGTCGGCTCCGTCACCGCCGGCTCCCGTACCGCAGGCTGCGCCACCGCCGCGTCGGCTTCGGCGACGCGAGCGACCACCACCACGTCGGCCGGCTCATCTGGCTGGTCCGCCCCGGTCACAGCCGTGACGTCAGGTGGATCGGTGACGTCGGGCGCAGAGGTGACATCAGGCGCAGAGGTGACATCAGGCGCCGGGGAGGTATCGTCCGCCGGTTGGTTGGCCTTGCGGCCCCGGCGGCGACCGCCGCCGGCCGTCGCACCACCCGTACCGCCCGTACCGCCACCGCTGGCCGGAGCTGCGGCGACCGCCTTCGCCCGGTCCCCGGCCCCGGTACCGCCCGACGAGCGCGGCTTCTCCGGCACCGGCTCGGTGTGGATGATCAGCCCGCGGCCCTTGCAGCAGTCACAGGTCTCGCTGAACGCCTCCAGCAGCCCGGCACCGATCCGCTTACGGGTCATCTGCACCAGACCCAGCGACGTGATCTCGGTGACCTGGTGCTTGGTGCGGTCCCGGCCCAGGCACTCGGTCAGCCGGCGCAGCACCAGCTCCCGGTTCGACTCCAGCACCATGTCGATGAAGTCGATCACCACGATGCCGCCGATGTCGCGCAGCCGTAGCTGGCGGACGATCTCCTCGGCGGCCTCCAGGTTGTTACGGGTGACCGTCTCCTCCAGGTTTCCGCCGGCGCCGGTGTACTTGCCGGTGTTCACGTCGATGACCGTCATCGCCTCGGTCCGGTCGATCACCAGGTGACCACCGGACGGCAGGAACACCTTGCGGTCCAGGCCCTTGAGGATCTGCTCGTCGATGCGCCGCTCGGCGAACACGTCCGCCACCGCGGCGTGCCGGCGCAGCCGGGCCAGCAGGTCCGGCGAGACGTGCGCGAGGTAGGACTCCACCATCTCGTACGCGGTGTCGCCCTGCACGACCAGTTCGCGGAAGTCTTCGTTGAACAGGTCCCGGACCACCCTGATGACCAGGTCCGGCTCCTCGTAGAGCAGCGTCGGCGCGCCACCGGAACCCGCCTTGGCCTGGATGTCCTCCCACTGTGCCTGCAGTCGCTTGACGTCGCGGGACAGCTCGTCCTCGCTGGCGCCTTCGGCCGCGGTCCGCACGATGACCCCGGCACCGTCGGGCACCAACTTCTTGAGGATGTCCCGGAGCCGCTTGCGTTCGGTGTCCGGCAGTTTGCGGCTGATCCCGGAAGCGTTGCCGTTCGGCACGTACACCAGATGCCGGCCGGAGAGCGCGACGTGACTGGTGAGCCGAGCGCCCTTGTGCCCGATCGGGTCCTTGGTGACCTGCACCAGCACCGAGTCGCCGGAACGCAGCGCCTGCTCGATGGACCGGGACCGACCTTCCAGGCCGGTGGCGTCCCAGTTGACCTCACCGGCGTACAGCACCGCGTTGCGGCCACGCCCCACGTCGACGAAGGCGGCCTCCATGCTCGGCAGCACGTTCTGCACCTTGCCGAGGTAGACGTTGCCGGCCATGGTTCCCGACGAGGCCCGGGTGACGTAGTGCTCGACCAGGACGCCGTCCTCCAGCACGGCGATCTGGGTCCGGTCACCGCGCTGGCGCACCACCATGTCCCGGTCGACGGCCTCCCGCCGGGCCAGGAACTCCGACTCGCTGAGGATCGGCGGACGGGTCCGCCGCTGCTCACGGCCGTCCCGACGGCGCTGCCGCTTCGCTTCCAACCGGGTCGACCCAGTGACGCCCTGCACCTCGTCGACGGTCTTGCGCGGTTCACGGATCTTGACGACGGTCGGCACGCCGTCCTCGGCGCCGGACTCGGCGTCGCCGGAGCCACGGCGGCGCCGCCGACGCCGCCGGCGGGTCGTGGAGTCGCCATCGCCGTCGCCATCGGCGTCGTCGGCCGACCCATTGTCAGCGGACGCCTCGGTCTCGTCGCCGGTGTCGGCGTCGTCCTCCTCCGCGCCGCCCTTGCCGCGGCCCCGGCCCCGGCGACCACGGCGCCGACGGCGCCGGCCGGCCGGCGTGTCGTCGTCATCGTCGTCCGTGTCGGTGTCGGTGGTCGCCGCAGCGGGCTGCTCCTGCGGCGCCTCGGCTGCTTCGGTGACGGCCTCGGCCGTCGGCTCGCTGTCGGCGCTACGCCGGCCCCGCCGACGCCGCCGCACCGGCTCGTCCTCGCCGGCCGCCTCGGCACCGTCGACGGCCCGGACAGTGGCCTCCGCTGCCGCCGGTTGACCGGCGTCGGTGGCGACCGGCGGGCTTTTCGGATCGGGCGCCATGAACAGTACGACCGGTGGGCCGGCTGCCGCTCTGCGGCGGCGGGACGGCGGCGCGGCGTCCGGCGCCGCAGCGGCGTCGTCGGTCGCCGGGCCGGGCTGGTCCACGGCGGCACCCGGTTCCGCGTCGGAGGCGGCGGTGGCCGAGCCGGATTTCGCCGCCGCCCCGGACTTTTCCGCCGAGCCGGACTTTTCCGCCGAGCCGGACTTCGCCGACCGCCTGGTTGCCCGGGTCGGCGCCGGTTCGGTGGCCAGCGGCTCGGCGGCCGGGGATGGCTCGGCGGCCTGCGTCGCGGGACCGGCCGGCGGCGATGTGGCCAGTTGGGCAGCGGCTGCTCCCGGGGCGGGTTCGCTCTCCTCGACCGGCACCACGACGGCCGGCTCGGCCGCCTTCTTCCGCCGGGTCCGAGTGGTCTTCTTGACGGCCGGCTCGGCCGGCTCCGCTGCGGAGTCGGCCGGCGGGCCGGCGTTGTCGGCCGGGCCACCCGTACCGGTGGTATCCGCGCCGGTGGTGTCCGCTGCCGTCGAACGGCGACGGCGGGTCCGCGACACCGCAGCCGGTTCACCGGTGGCTGGTGCCGGATCGGCCGAACCACCGGTCGCGGCCGCATCGCCGCCGGTGGCCTCCGCCGCCGGCTCGGCGGCCGACGCCGCAGCCTTGCTGGTCCGCCGCCGCGTCGTACGGGCGGTTGTGGATCGGGTCACATCAGCGGGAGCGCCGGCCGGTTCGGTACCGGTCCGGTCCCCGCCCTCGGGCTCGTTTTCGAGCATTGGACGTTCTCCAGTTCTGGCCGCCCCGGGCGCGGGTGAGCGCTGCCACGCAGGGTTGCCGCAAAAAGTGATCCGGCGGACGCGCCGCTGAGCTTCCGGCCCGGTGGGGCGAAAGACCCGGAGGCAGACCGCCGAAGTCTGGCTTACTGAGCGCCGGCCGGAACACGGCTGGCGTTCACCGATGGCTGCCCAGCTCGATCCGCCTCCAACGGATCGACGATCTCCCCCTGCGCGGTCAGTGTTCCCTGCGCTAGCCGGGTCACTCGGGGCGGCACCGGCGGCTCCAGGTCGGCCATGACGCGCAGGCCGGAGAGGACGTCATCGGGTCGTACCGACGGGGTGACCTGCCGGACGACTAGGTCGAGTATCGCACACGGCACCGAGCTGACCTCGGAAGGTAGGCCGCTGCCCGGACCGGCACCCGGTCCGTCGGTGTTGTCGGGCCGGTCGGCGACCACGATCCGCACCACTGCGGCACGGGCGTCGAAGGTCCGTCGGCCCTGCTTGGTCAACCGCTCCACCAGCACCTCCTCGGCGGCGGCGAACGTCGCCACCGCCCGGCCGGCCGACTCCGGATCGACCTCGGGCAGCTCGATCCGCCACCGCGACGCGTCGATCCGGTCGGCCAGGCTGCCGCCGGTCGCCTCGACCGCCTCCAGAACGTCGAGACCGGGCGACAGCGCGGCGTCGAGCGCCAGACGCAGCCGGTCGGGATCGACCTGCTGCTGCAGACCGATCTCCAAGTACTCGGCCTCGCTGGCGACACCGGTCGGGGCCGCGCTCGCGTAGGAGATCTTGGGGTGCGGGGTGAATCCCTGAGAGAAGGCGACCGGGACACCGCCCCGACGCAATGCCCGTTCGAACGCCCGGGCGAAGTCGCGGTGCGAGGTGAACCGCAGCGGGCCGCGCTTGGCGTACCGGATCCGGATCCGTTGCACGACCGGTGCCTGGCCGCCTGCCGGTTGTGGCTTCCTGCTGATCGTGATGCTCCTCGGAAGGGGTAGGGAACGTCGTTCATCCTCACCCGGATGGGTGCGGCGCGCCAGTCAGCCCGCCGCCGGGGTCCGCAGGCCGGTGTTGACCGGCGTCAGCGGCAGCAGCTTCTGCCCGGTCGGACCGATCTGGATCTCAGTATCCATTGACGGACAGACACCGCAGTCGAAACAGGGCGTCCACCGGCAGTCATCCTGCTCGTACTCGCCCAACGCGTCCTGCCAGTCCTGCCAGAGCCAGTCCTTGTCCAGCCCGGAGTCCAGGTGATCCCAGGGCAGCACCTCGGTGGCGTCCCGGTCGCGGACCGTGAACCAGTCCAGGTCGATCCCGTACGCCGGCAGCGTGTCAGCGGCCGCGTCGACCCACCGCTGGTACGAGAAGTGCTCGCTCCAGCCGTCGAACCGGCCGCCGGACTCCCAGACCCGGCGGATCACCGCACCGACCCGCCGGTCACCGCGCGACAGCAGCCCTTCGATCAGCGACGGCTCACCGTCGTGGTAGCGGTAGCCGATCGCCCGGCCGAGCGACCGGTCGGCGTTGATCGCCTGTTTGAGCAGCCGCAACCGGTTGTCGATCACCTCCGGGCGCTGCATGGACGCCCACTGGAACGGGGTGTGCGGTTTGGGCACGAACCCGCCGATCGACACCGTGCAGCGGATGTCCTTGGAGCCGGTCGCCGCCCGGCCCGCCTTGATCACCTCGTGGGCGAGCCGGGCGATCTGCAGCACGTCCTCGTCGGTCTCGGTGGGCAGCCCGCACATGAAGTAGAGCTTCACCTGACGCCAGCCGTTGGTGTACGCGGTCACCACCGTGCGGATCAGGTCCTCCTCCGAGACCATCTTGTTGATCACCCGGCGGATCCGCTCCGAGCCGCCCTCCGGGGCGAAGGTCAGCCCGGTACGCCGACCGTTGCGGGACAGCTCCTGCGCGAGCTCGATGTTGAACGCGTCGACCCGCGTCGACGGCAGCGACAGCGACACGTTCGTGCCCGCGTACTGCTCGGCCAGGCCGGAGCACATGTCGCCGATCTCCGAGTGGTCGGCCGAGGACAGCGACAACAGACCGACCTCGTGGAAACCGGAGTACTCCAGGCCGTCGGCGACCATCTGGCCGACCGTGGTGATGGACCGCTCCCGCACCGGACGGGTGATCATGCCGGCCTGGCAGAACCGGCAGCCGCGCGTACAGCCGCGGAAAATCTCCACCGCGTAGCGTTCGTGGACCGTCTCGGCCAGCGGCACGATCGGCTTCTTCGGGTACGGCCAGGCGTCCAGGTCCATGGTGGTGCGCTTGTGCACCCGGAACGGCACGTCCGCCCGGTTCGGCACCACCCGCTGGATCCGGCCGTCCGGCAGGTAGTCCACGTCGTAGAAGCGCGGCACGTAGATGCTCTCCGTACGAGCCAGCCGCAACAGCAGCTCGTCGCGCCCGCCCGGCGACCCTTCGGCCTTCCACTGCCGGACGATGCCGGTGATCTCCAGGACGGCTTCCTCGCCGTCGCCGAGCACCGCCGCGTCGATGAAGTCGGCGATCGGCTCCGGGTTGAACGCGGCGTGCCCACCGGCCAGCACCACCGGGTGTGAGTCGTCCCGGTCGGCGGCGGACAACGGGATCCCGGCCAGGTCGATCGCGGTCAGCAGGTTCGTGTAGCCCAGCTCGGTGGCGAACGAGACACCGAAAACGTCGAAGTCGCCGACCGGCCGGTGTGCGTCGACGGTGAACTGCGGCACCCCGTGCGCCCGCATCAGCCGTTCCAGGTCCGGCCAGACCGTGTAGGTCCGTTCGGCCAGCACGTCGGGCTGCTCGTTGAGCACCTCGTACAGGATCTGCACGCCCTGGTTCGGCAGGCCGACCTCGTAGGCGTCCGGGTACATCAGGGCCCAACGCACCGTCGCGGCGTCCCAGTCCTTGGCCACCGCGCCGAGCTCGCCGCCGACGTACTGGATCGGCTTGCTGACCTGAGGCAGCAGCGGCTCCAACCGGGGCCAGACCGACCTGGCCGTCGGGCCACCCACGGTCGCCGTCGGGGCAGTGCCTGCCGGGACACCCATCAAACCTCCTCCAAACCGCACCGGACACCGGATCAACCACCCAGAGTACGCGGGCGGAGCGGGCGGGCTGGCCGCACGGTACTAACCTCGAACGGGTCCGAGAGGAGATGCATCTGCGATGCGGCAGCCGCAACCGGATGAAGGTCCGACCACGGACCAGCCGGCCGGGGCGGGCGGGTCCGACCCGGCCACGTCACCGGCAACGTCACCGGCCCCGTGGCGGGGCTCGGCAGCGGTGCCGCCACCGCGGCCGCGCCAGCGCTGGTGGCAGCGGGGCGCCCCCCGGACGGAGCAGCCACCACCCCGTGACCCCACCCTGCAGCTACCACCCGACGGGTTCGCCGAGGACGATCCGGCGACCCGCACCCCGGTCGACCCGTGGGCCGCCGCCGCCCCCTGGCCGGCCGGTCAGTCGACCGACCCACCCGACGAATGGCCCGGTGCCGGCCCGCCGACGCCGGAACCGATGGCCTTCCCCCCGCCGGTGTCCCCACCCGCGCCCACCTCGCCCCCGCACCCGCCACCACCGGTCGCCGGCCCGCACCCGCCGAACCCGAGCCGGCTCCCGGTGACCCGACCGCCGGTCACCGGGCCACCGGTCACCGGGCCACCGGTGCCGACCGGAAAGTCGGCCCGTCGGCAGCGCCGACAACAACGCCGACGATGGCGCTGGCCCTGGAAGACGACGCTGTTCACCCTGCTCACCGTCGCCTGCTGCTGTGGCTGCCCGGCCTACTACGGCAAGCCGCTGTGGGACCAGTACCCGGCGAACGCCACACTCCCCGGGCAGGTCGCCGACCTGCGGCTCAGCGACGACGGTTCCAGCCAGGAGACGGTCGCCCGGTTGGAAGGTGAGATGCGCACCGCCCATCTGCTGGCCGAGGACACCTTCGCCGGGGTGTACCGGGACGGCAACGGCAAGCTCGTGGTGCTGTACGGCATCACCGGCTTCCGGATGACGCCGGGCAGCGACCTGGACAGCGAGGTCGGCCGGATCAGCGACGCGTACCAGATGGATGCCGTCGAGACGTTCGAGACCGGCGCCCGGGGCACCCACCTGAGCTGCGGAACCGGCGTCTCCGACGGCGACGACGTGGTGGTCTGCGCCTGGGCCGACCACGGCAGCCTCGGCACCGCGCTGTTCACCCGCCGGTCGGTCGAGGAGAGCGCGACGTTGACCGGGCAACTACGCGCCCAGGTGATCAGCCGGGAGTGACCCGGGAGCGGCTCAGCCGGCGGCGTCGCCGTTGCCGTTGCCCGGCTGGCCGTCGCCGGTCCTGGCCCCACCAGCGGTACGCGGTGGCGCGTACCGGGGCACGTACTCCTGGCCGGTGAGCTGCTGGATCTCGCTCATCACCTCGTCGGTGATCCGGCGCATCTCGGAGCGGTCGTCGCCGCGCCCGGTGAAGTCGAGCGGCTTGCCGAACCGGACCGTGACCGTGCCCCGGCTCAGCTTCGGCCAGAGCGACCCGATCGGCTGGATCTGCGCGGTGCCGACGAAGCCGACCGGGACGACCGGCACCCCGGCGGCCAGCGCCAGCCGGGCCACCCCGGTCCGGCCCCGGTACAGCCGCCCGTCCGGCGAGCGGGTGCCCTCCGGGAAGACAGCCACCTGCCGGCCGGCCCGCAGCAGCGGGATCGCGCCGTCGAAGGCGCTCAGCGCCGCCCGCCCGCCGCCGCGTTCCACCCGGATCGCGCCGAGCCCGGTCACCAGGCCCTTGGTCAGCAGGCCACGGAATCCGGTGCCGTCGAAGTACTCGGCCTTGGCCCAGAACGCCACGTGCCGGGGCAGTACCGCGCCGAGGAAGTACTCGTCGGCGACGGACAGGTGGTTCGCGGCCAGGATCACTCCGCCGGTGGTGGGGACGTTCTCCCGCCCTTCCACCTTGGGTCGCCAGCCCAGCAGCAACGCTGGTCCGACAGTGACTTTGCCGATCGAATACAGCGGCGGCACGGATCCTCCGGCGACGGGACAGGCATGGGTGGGTCGGACAGACACGGTAGCGGACGGGATCCCGCCCGGACCGGTCAGACCCGCTGCACCCGCACCGACACCGGCTCACCGTCGCCCACCTCACCGGCGAATCCGCCCGCCGGGCCGGCGGCCGACGCCCCGGACGGGTCGAACGTCACCTCGTCGGCGAGCACCTCACCGGCGACGAAGTCCTGGTACGCCCGTACCGCCGCCGCCACCTCGGCCCCGGCGGCCACCGTGACCCGGACCCGGTCGGTGATCCGCAGGTCGGCTTCCCGCCGGGCCTGCTGGATCACCCGGACCAGGTCCCGGGCCAGCCCTTCGGCGGCCAGCTCCGGTGTGACGGTGGTGTCCAGCACCACCACCCCCTGCCCGGCCGGCAACGGTGCGGAATGCTCCGGGTCGGCGGCGACCAGCTTCAACTCGTACTCCCCGTCGGCCAGCCGGACCCCGGCGGCGACCGGCGCGCCGTCGTCGCCCAGCGCCCAGTCGCCGGACTTCACCGCCCGGATCACCGCCTGCACCTGGCCGCCGACCCGGGGGCCGAGCACCCGGGGCACCACGGTCAGCACCTGCTGGCAGTGGTCGGCGACGGCGTCGGTGAACTCCACCGACTTGACGTTGACCTCGTCGGCGACCAGGTCGGCGAACGGCCGCAGCCGCGGCGCGGCGGCGCTGGCCACGGTCAGCCCTGGCAGCGGCAGCCGGACCCGCAGATTGCGGGCCTTGCGCAGCGACAGCCCGGCCGAGCAGACCTCGCGGACCGCGTCCATCGACGCGACCAGGTCGTGGTCGGCGGGGAACTCGCCGGCGGCCGGCCAGTCGGTCAGGTGCACCGACCGGGCACCGGTCAGCCCGCGCCAGATCTCCTCGCTGGTCAGCGGCACCAACGGCGCCACCACCCGGGTGAGCGTCTCCAGCACCGTGTACAGCGTGTCGAACGCGTCGGTGTCACCGGACCAGAACCGGTCCCGGGACCGGCGGACGTACCAGTTGGTCAACGCGTCGAGATAGGTGCGCACGCTGGCGCAGGCACCGGAGACGTCGTAGCCGTCCATCTGCCGGGTGGCCTCGTCGACCAGTTCACCGGTCTTGGCCAGCACGTACCGGTCGAGCAGGTGGGTGCTGTCGGTACGCCGGGTCGCGGTGTAGCCCTCCGCGTTGGCGTACAACGCGAAGAAGTACCAGACGTTCCACAGCGGCAGCAGCACCTGCCGGACGGCGTCGCGGACGCCGCTCTCCACCACCGCCATGTCGCCGCCGCGCAGCACCGGCGAGGCCATCAGCATCCACCGCATCGCGTCCGAGCCGTAGGTGTCGAACACCTCGTACACGTCCGGGTAGTTGCGCAGGCTCTTGCTCATCTTGCGCCCGTCGGCGCCGAGCAGGATGCCGTGGCTGACGCAGTTGCGGAACGCCGGCCGGTCGAACAGCGCGGTGGCCAGCACGTGCATGGTGTAGAACCAGCCCCGGGTCTGCCCGATGTACTCGACGATGAAGTCGCCCGGATAGTGGTGCTCGAACCACTCCCGGTTCTCGAACGGGTAGTGCACCTGGGCGAACGGCATCGACCCGGACTCGAACCAGCAGTCCAGCACCTCCGGCACCCGGCGCATCGTGGACCGTCCGGTCGGGTCGTCCGGGTTGGGCCGGGTCAGCTCGTCGATGCCGGGCCGGTGCAGGTCGGCCGGGCGTACGCCGAAGTCGCGTTCCAACTCGTCGAGCGAGCCGTACACGTCGACCCGCGGGTAGGCCGGGTCGTCCGAGCGCCAGACCGGGATCGGCGATCCCCAGAACCGGTTCCGGCTGATCGACCAGTCCCGCGCGCCGGCCAGCCACTTGCCGAACGAGCCGTCCTTGACGTGCGCCGGCGTCCAGGAGATCTGCTGGTTCAGCTCCACCATCCGGTCCCGGAAGGTGGACACGGCCACGAACCACGACGACACCGCCTTGTAGACCAGCGGCGTGTCACAGCGCCAGCAGTGCGGGTACGAGTGGGTGTAGGTGTCGTGGCGCAGCAGCAGACCCCGGTCGCGCAGCTCACGGATGATCGGCTTGTTGGTGTCGAAGACCTGCTCCCCCGCGTACGGCGGGACCAGGGCGGTGAACCGGGTGTGGTCGTCGACGGTGACGATCGTCGGGATGCCGGCGGCGTTGCAGGTGTTCTGGTCGTCCTCACCGAACGCCGGGGCCATGTGCACCACCCCGGTGCCGTCCTCGGTGGTGACGAAGTCGGCGCCGAGGACCTGGTAGGCGTTCGGGCCGGCCCGGTCGACCAGGTAGTCGAACAGCGGGGTGTAGCGGCGTCCGACCAGGTCGGCGCCGCGGACCGTGCCGACCCGCTCGAACCCGTCCAGTTCCTTGGCGTACGCCTCGAGGCGGGCCGCCCCGAGCAGGTACCGCTGCCCGTCGCGCCGCAGTACCGCGTACTCGATGTCCGGGCCGACGGCGAGGGCCAGGTTCGACGGCAGCGTCCACGGCGTGGTGGTCCACACCCCGATCCGTTCCGTCTCGCCACCGGGCTGCGCCGGCGCCAGCTCGAACCAGACGGTGACGGTCGGGTCCTGCCGGTCCCGGTACACGTCGTCCATCCGGGTCTCGGTGTTGCTCAGCGGCGTCTCGCACCGCCAGCAGTAGGCCAGCACCCGGAAGCCCTCGTAGACCAGCCCCTTGTCGTACAGGGCCTTGAAGGCCCACATGACGCTCTCCATGTAGTCCAGGTCGAGCGTCTTGTAGTCGTTGACGAAGTCGACCCAGCGGGCCTGCCGGGTGACGTAGCGCTCCCAGTCCTGGGTGTAGGTCAGCACCGAGCTGCGGCAGACGTCGTTGAAGCGTTCCATGCCCAGCTCGACGATCTCCGCCTTGGTGGAGATGCCGAGCTGGCGTTCGGCTTCGACCTCGGCGGGCAGCCCGTGGCAGTCCCAGCCGAAGCGGCGCTCGACCCGCCGGCCGCGCATCGTCTGGTAGCGCGGCACCACGTCCTTGACGTAGCCGGTGAACAGGTGGCCGTAGTGCGGCAGGCCGTTGGCGAACGGCGGGCCGTCGTAGAAGACGTACTCGTTGGCGCCGTCCGGACCCGGGTCGCGCTGGTCGACGCTGGCTTCGAAGGTCTTGTCCGCCGTCCAGTAGTCCAGGACGCGGCGCTCCACCTCGGGCAGGTCCGGACTGGCCGGCACGCCGGTGGCGGCGGGGTCGGTCATCGGGTACGCCATGGTGGTGCCCTCTCCTCGCGCAGCTCACTGTCTCGTGGTCTGCGAGGACGAACCCGCCGGGCGGTCGCCGGCTGCTGCCGGACGTCGCCACGGTGGGCCGCGGTACCACCTCGCTTGGCGGTCGCCGAGGTGCGCGACCGCCCGCTCATCGGCCGGCTGTGACGGGCCGGACCCGTCCGGTTCTACTGGGGCCGCCGCTGCCGGGCAGTGGTGGCCGGTTCTTCCGGAGGCTCACCGGTGATGGCCGGGTCGTCGCCTTTGGGTTGCCTTCGGATTCGAGCGTATCCCACCCGTCGAGCCGGTTTCCGTCCGCCCGCCACTTCCGGTCTCAGCCGGCGGGTGGGGCCGGCAGCGTGGTCGACCAGAGCGAACGGCCGTCCCGGTCGCGCAGATGCACGGTGAACGCCCGGGACCCGCCGTCGACGAACACCTCGCCGTAGTGCTGGAAACCTTCAGCCGGCGACGTGTTGGCCCGCGGCGGGGCGTTGACGAACACCGCTTCCGGGCCGAACGTACCGTCGAGGGTGTTCGGGCCGAACGCCCCGGCGTGCGCCGGGCCGGAGACGAACTCCCAGAACGGGGTGAAGTCGGCCACCGCAGCCCGCGCCGGGTCGTAGTGGTGGGCGGCGGTGTAGTGCACGTCGGCGGTGAGGAAGACGATGCCGGTGACGCCGGCCCGGTGCGCCGCGCCGAGGATCTCGGCGAACTCCAGCTCCCGCCCGGCCGGTGCGCCGCCGTCGCCCTGGGCGATCCCTTCCTGGGCCCCGCCACCGTCCGGCACGATCAGGCCGAGCGGCAGGTCGTTGGCGATCACCTTCCAGGTGGCCGTCGACCGGGTGAGCTCGCGGATCAGCCACTGCCGTTGCTGGGTGCCGAGCAGGCCACGACGCGGGTCGGCGTACGTGTTGCCGTCGTTGGGGTCCTTGTAGGTGCGCATGTCGAGGACGAACACGTCCAGCAGCGGCCCGTAGCGGACCACCCGGTACAGCGGCCCGTCGTCCGGGGTCGGCAGCCACTCGTGGAACGCCTGCCGGGACCGTGCCGCCAGCACGTCGACCCGGGTCTCGGTGTAACGCGGGTCGGTGAGGATCTCGCCCGGGTACCAGTTGTTCGTCACCTCGTGGTCGTCCCACTGGTTGAGTTGCGGCACCTCGGCGGCGAACGCCCGCAGGTGCGCGTCGAGCAGGTTGTAGGCGAACTGGCCGCGGAACTCGGTGAGCGTCTCGGCGACCTTCGTCTTCTCCGGGGTCACCAGGTTGCGCCACACCCGCCCGTCCGGCAGGGTCACCGTCTCGGCGAGCGGGTTGTCGGCGTACACGGTGTCGCCGCTGCACAGGAAGAAGTCCGGCCGGCCGCGCCGCATCGCCTCGAAGATCCGCATACCGCCGAAGTCCTCGCTGATCCCCCAGCCCTGACCGGCGATGTCCCCGGTCCAGACGAACCGCACGTCGTCGACCCGCCCGCCGGGACCGCCGCCCGGCCGGCCCCGGTGGGGTCCGTGGTGGCCACCGGCGCGGGGTGCGGTGCGCAGCGAACCGGTCAGCGGTTCGCTGACCAGGCCGGGACGGTGCAGGCTCTCCACCCGCACCCGGTAGTGCAGCCGCTCGCCGGCGGGCAGGCCACGCAGCCGCACCTTGCCGGTGAAGTCGCCCCGGCTGTCGAGCACCGGGCCGCGTACCCGTCGGGCGTCGCGCAGGTCGGGCCGGCGGCCGACCTCGACGATCAGCCGGCCGACGCGGTCGGCGCGGGTCCAGACGACGGCCTCGCCGGGGCCGACCACGCCGCTCTGCACGCCGTGGGTGAGCACCGGCCGGCCGGTGGGGTGCCAGGCCGGTGTGATGGGCCGGCCGGACGCGAGGTCCGCGCCAGCGGCCGCACCGGCTCCACCGAGCAGCGCGCCGCCGGCGAGCCCGGCACCGCCGGCCAGTCCGGCCCGCAGCAGGGTACGGCGGTCGAATGGGTTCATCGAAATCCTCCCGGGAAGGCACGTCAGGCGTTCCCAAGAGGTCTATCGATGGAATGTGGCGAGATCCACCGGATCAGGTGACCAGCACACGAACCGGCCGATAACCCGCGGCTGATCGACCGGGATCAGCCCAGGTCGGGGAACCAGAGCTTGATCTCGCGGGCCGCGCTCTCCGGGGAGTCCGAGGCGTGCACCAGGTTCTCCCGGTTGGACAGCGCCAGGTCGCCGCGAATGGTGCCGGCTGCCGCCTTGCGTCCGTCGGTGGTGCCGATCAGCGCACGCACCACCTCGATCGCCTGGTCACCGGCGAGCACCAGGGCGACCAGCGGCCCGCTGGTCATGAACTCCTTCAGCGGCGGGTAGAACGGCTTGTCCACATGGTCGGCGTAGTGCGCGCCGGCCAGCTCCTCGTCCATCCGGCGCGACTGCAGGGTGACCAGGTGCAGTCCCTTACGCTCGAACCGGCCGAGGATCTCGCCGACCAAGCCGCGCCGGACCGCGTCCGGCTTGATCAACACGAGGGTACGTTCGACATCGGTGGGGCTGGACACGCTGGCTCCTTATCGACGGACCGGCACCGCTCCCCTGCGGAGCGATCCGGTACGGACTGGCGCTGCCAGCCTAGTGGGTCCACGCCGCCCCGCGCGTCATGATGGAGGGCCAGGGGACGGACGAGGACCGGCGGCTACCGACGCCACCGGTCGCGGCTCTTCCATCCTCGCCGGGCCCGGCCTAGCCTGGCCTTGACGCAGGGAGGTCTACTGTGGCGAACGGCCATCGATCGGTTTCCACCGCCCGCAAGCTCATCGCGACGGTGCTGGGCACTTTCGCCACGTTCATCATCCTCTTCGGCGCCGGCATGACCAGCTGGGCCATCGCCGCGCTGGGCGTGGCACTGCTGGTGCTCGCGGTCAGCCTGGTGCTGATCACCGCGTTCCCCGGCACCGAGCGCGCCTGGGTGGCCGGTATCGCCCACGTCCGCAGCGTTTCCGAGCCACCGGCCTCCTCCACCTACGGCCGCTGTGAACTGCAGATTCTGGTGGACGCGCCGGGCGTACCGCCCCGGTCGGTCAAGGTCCGCGACCCCCGGGTGCCGGTGGCGAAGTGGCCCGACCCTGGCGCCACGCTGCCGATCATGGTCGCCATCGACGACCAACGCCACGTACGGATCATCTGGGACGACGTGCTGACCCACGCTGAAGCCGCCGCGGAGCGGGCCGACCTGCCGCCGGAGTTCGACGAGCCCGACTTCAGCACCCTCGACGACGACCTGCTCGACGTGGATGAGGAGCCGCCGTGGGCGCGGCGACGCTCCGACGACCTGTTCCTCGACCCGGACACCGCCCAGACCGCCGATCTCGGCGCGGGGCTGCGCGACGACGATCCGGCCGAGCCCGCCGGTCCGGCCGACGATCCGCGTCAGCGCCGACGCGACCCGGCGGAAAACCCCCGGCCGGACTTCGCCACCCCGGGATTCGACCCCGACATCGAACAGTCCGAGCCGGCGGATCCGGGCCGGGTCGACGCCCCCGGCAAGGTCGACGACCCCGTCGTGGTGAGCCAGTCACCGGGGGGCCACAAGGTGGTGGACGGCACCGTGGTGGACCCGCAGCCGGTGCCGTTGCCGCGCCGTGCCCGGCCACGGCCGTACTCCCCACCCGCCGAGCCGGAGGCCGGCGCGGTCACCGCCGGAGCGGACCGGGGCCGGGCCACCGCCGAGGCCCGCGCCGAGTCGTCGACCGCCACCGGGACGGCGCTTGCCGACCAGCCCGACCAGGACGCAGACGACCCCGACGGCGGGTCGGTGACCGACCCGGACGGCCCGCTCGCCGACCTGGCCGCCGCCGGCCCGGTGACCGGCCCCGACACCCTGGCCGACGAACCCGACGACCACGGGCCGATCCACGGCGTCGGGCTGACCCTGCTCGTCGCGGACCTCGACCGGTCGGTCGGGTTCTACCGCGACATGCTCGGCTTCTTCGAGATCGACGGCGGGGACGGCAACGCGGTGCTCGCCTCCGGGCAGACCCGCCTGGTGCTGCGGTCGGTGCCCGAGGTCGCCCCGGTCAACCGTCGGCTCATGCACCTCAACCTCGAAGTCGACGGCCTGCAACGGATGCACGACGAACTCAAGGCCAAAGGGGTGCGGTTCACCTACGCGCCCCGGGCGGTCAACCGTGGTGCCCGGCTGGAGCTGTGGGCGGCTGCTTTCCGCGACCCGGACGGCCACGGTATCGCCATCATCGAGTGGCGTGACCGTGACCAGCCGACGTCCGACGCCGACACCGACGCAGCACAGTGATTGTCAGCTGAGAATGACCCGCCGGACGTGCCACACGTACGCCCAGACGACGCCGAACAGCACCCCCACCACCAGCAGTGACCAGTGCAGCAGGCCGGCGAGCAGGACCAGCCCCTGCAGCACCGTGCCGGCGTACCAGGCCCAGCCGCGCCGCAGCAGGCCGGCGAGCGTCACCGCGCCGACGGCGAGGACGGCGCTGGCCACCATCGCCGCCGGGCCGGAGCCGTCGCCCAGCATCCGGATCGGCTGGATCGCAAGCACCAGCACCAACGCTTCCAGGCCGAGGGTCGCCGCGCCGAGCCCGCGCGCGGCGGCCGGCGGGTTGCGCAACCCGGACCGACGCGGCGGCGGTCCGGCCGGGTCGTCGGTCGTTGGGTCGTCGGTCACCGGGTCGGCGCTCACCGGGTCAGCAGCCGGCGTGCGTCGGCCACCGTCACCACCGATCCGGTGATCAGGACCCCCACCCCGCTGAGCTCCCCGTCGAGGTCAGCCTCGGCCAGCTCCACCGCCGCCTCGATCGCGTCCGGCATCTGCTGGGTCACCCGTAACCGGTCCACGCCGAACGCCTCGACCGCGAGACCGGCCAACTGACCGACCGGCATCGCCCGCGGCGACGAGTTGCCGGTCACCACCAGTGCGTCCGCCACCGGCTCCAGCAGATCCAGCAGCGCCTCGGCGTCCTTGTCGGCCAGCACGGCGAGTACCACCACGAGCCGCCGGAACGCGAACTCCTCCTGCACGGCGGTGACCGTGGCCGCCATCCCGTGCGGATTGTGGGCGCCGTCGAGCAGGATCGTCGGCGCGCTGCGTACCCGCTCCAGCCGGCCCGGTGACGTCACCCCGGCGAAGCCCTGCCGGACCGGCTCGGCGTCCAACGTCCGCCCCGGGCCGGCACCGAGGAACGCCTCCACCGCCGCCAGCGCCAACGCCGCGTTCTGCGCCTGATGCGCCCCGTGCAGCGGCAGGAACACCTCGTCGTACCGGCCGCCGAGCCCCTGCAACGTGAGCATCTGCCCGCCGACCGCGACCGCGCGGTGGACCACGCCGAACTCGCCGCCCTCCCGGGCGATGGTGGCCCCCACCTCGGCGCACCGGTCCAGGATCGGCCCGGCCGCCTCCTCCGGCTGCACCGCGGTGACCACCGTCGACCCGGCGTGCACGATGCCTGCCTTGGCCCAGGCGATGTCGGTGAGGGTGTCGCCCAGCCACTCGGTGTGGTCGAGACCAATCGGAGTGATCACGCAGACACCGGCGGACAACACGTTGGTGGCGTCCTCGGCGCCACCCAGCCCGACCTCCACCACCGCCACGTCGACCGGGGCGTCGGCGAACGTCGCGAACGCCAACGCGGTCGTCATGTCGAAGTACGTCAACGGCTCCGCCGCCTGCTTGTCGACCAGCTCGGCCAACGGCGCGACCTCCCGGTACACGGCGGCGAACCGCTCCTCGCTGACCGGCTCACCGTCCAGGCTGATCCGCTCCCGCACCGTCTCCAGATGCGGACTGGTGTAGCGGCCGGTGTGCAGCCCGAAGGCCCGCAGCAGCGAGTCGATCATCCGGGCGGTCGAGGTTTTGCCGTTGGTCCCGGTCAAGTGAATCGACGGGTACGCGCGCTGCGGACTACCCAGCAGGTCCAGCAGCTGGCCGATCCGGTCCAGGTCGAACACCATCCGGGTGAAGCCCCGGTCGGCGAGCTCCTGCTCGACCCGCGCGAACTCGCCACCCGGCCGCTGCTTCGCACCGCCGGTGGCCCCCGGGCGACGTACCGTCACGACTGCTCACCGTCGGCAGCCGGCAGCGCGGCGAGCGCTCCGGCGATGCGGGCCAGCTCCGCCTCGGCCACTGCCAACCGGGTACGGATCTTGTCCACCACCGGGGCCGGTGCCTTGTCGACGAACGCACTGTTGCCCAGCTTCGCCCGGCACTGCTCGGCTTCCCGCTCGGCCGCCGCCCGGTCCTTGGTCAACCGGGCGCGTTCAGCCGCCACGTCGATCGAACCGCGGGTGTCGAACTCGACACCGACCTGTGCGGTCACGGCGAGCTTCGCGGTGGCCGAGAAATCGGCGGCCGGCTCGTCCAGCCGGGTCAGCGACCGGATCAGCGGCTCGTGCCCGCCGACGCCCGCGTCGGCCAGACCGGTCAGCCGGGCGCTGACCCGCTGGGTCGGCCGCAGCCCCTGGTCCGACCGGAACCGGCGGACCTCGGTGACCACCCGCTGCACCACGGCCAGCTCCGCCTCCGCCGCCGGGTCGTGCCACGCCGGATCGGCGACCGGCCAGGAAGCCACCATCAGGCTGCCGGCCGCCGGCTGGCCCGACCCGGCCAGCGCCGACCACAACTCGTCGGTGACGAACGGAGTGACCGGGTGGAGCAGCCGCAACAGCTGGTCGAGCACGTGGCCGAGCACCCGGCGGGTCCGGTCGGCGGCCTCCCCGCCGGCGCCCAGCACCGGCTTGCTCAGCTCCAGATACCAGTCGCAGACGTCGTCCCAGGCGAAGTGGTAGAGCGTGTCACACGCCTTGGCCAGCTCGAACGCCTCGAACTGCTGGTCGACCTGGGCCGTCACCTCCTGCAGCCGGGACATGATCCACCGGTCGGTCATGCCCAGATCCGCCGGGTCGGGCAGGTCACCGGTCAGGTGCGCGCCGTTGAGCAGCGCGAACCTGGTGGCGTTCCACAGTTTGTTGCAGAAGTTGCGGGAACCCTGGCACCACTCTTCGCTGACCGGCACGTCGGCGCCCGGGTTGGCGCCCCGGACCAGGGTGAACCGGGTGGCGTCGGCGCCGAACCGGTCGATCCAGTCGAGTGGGTCGACGACGTTGCCGTACGACTTGGACATCTTCTTGCCGAACTGGTCCCGGACCATGCCGTGCAGGGCCACCACGTCGAACGGCTGCCGGCCCTCCATCGCGTACAGCCCGAACATCATCATCCGGGCCACCCAGAAGAACAGGATGTCGTAGCCGGTCACCAGCACGCTGGTCGGATAGAAGGTCCGCAGGTCGTCGGTCTGGTCCGGCCAGCCGAGCGTGGAGAACGGCCACAGCGCGCTGGAGAACCAGGTGTCGAGGACGTCCTCGTCCTGCCGCCAGCCGGCACCGGCCGGCGGCTGCTCGTCGGGTCCGACGCAGACGACCTCGCCGTCCGGACCGTACCAGACCGGGATCCGGTGCCCCCACCACAGCTGCCGGGAGATGCACCAGTCGTGCATGTTGTCGACCCAGGCGAAGTAGCGTGCGGCCAGCTCCGGCGGCTCCACCCGGGTCCGACCGTCACGCACCGCGTCCCCGGCGGCCTTCGCCAGCGGGCCGGTCCGCACGAACCACTGCAACGACAGCCGCGGCTCGACCGTGGTCCGGCACCGCGAACAGTGACCGACCGCGTGCACGTACGGCCGCTTCTCGGCCACCACCCGCCCTTCGGCCCGCAACGCCGCGACGATCGCCGGCCGCGCCTCGAACCGGTCCAGTCCTTCGAACGGTCCAGCCGCCGTGACCACCGCCCGCTCGTCAAGGATGGTCAGGCTCGGCAGCCCGTGCCGTTGGCCGATCTCGAAGTCGTTGGGGTCGTGCGCCGGGGTCACCTTCACCGCGCCCGTGCCGAACGTCGGATCGACGTGCGCGTCCGCGACGATCGGGATCCGCCGACCGGTCAACGGCAACTCAACCTCGGTGCCGACGAGATGCCGGTAGCGGTCGTCGTCCGGGTGCACCGCCACCGCAGTGTCGCCCAGCATCGTCTCGACCCGGGTGGTGGCCACCACGATCGACGCGTCGCCCTCGCCGTACCGGATGGAGACCAACTCGCCGTCGTCGTCGCTGTGTTCCACCTCGATGTCGGACAGGGCGGTTCGGCACCGCGGGCACCAGTTGATGATGCGCTCGGCGCGATAGATCAGCTCGTCGTCGTAGAGACGCTTGAAGATGGTCTGCACCGCCCGGGACAGGCCCTCGTCCATCGTGAAACGTTCCCGGTCCCAGTCGACCGAGTCACCCAGACGGCGCATCTGCCCGAGGATGGTGCCGCCCGACTCGGCCTTCCACTGCCAGACCCGGTCGATGAACTGTTCCCGGCCAAGGTCGTGCCGGGACAGCCCTTCGGCGGCGAGTTGTCGCTCCACGACGTTCTGGGTGGCGATCCCGGCGTGGTCCATGCCGGGCAGCCAGAGCGCTTCGAAGCCCTGCATCCGCTTGCGTCGGATCAGCGTGTCCTGGATCGAGTGGTCGAGTGCGTGCCCGACGTGCAGCGACCCCGTGACGTTCGGCGGCGGCACCACAATGGTGAACGGCGGCTTCCCGCTGCCCGCGTCGGCCCGGAAGTAACCCTCGGCTACCCACCGCTCGTACCGCCGCTGTTCGACCTCACCCGGAGCGTACTGGGCCGGCAACATGGGGGCTGCGTCGTGTTGGGGCTGCGGAGTCTCGGTCACCCATCGAGTTTACGGAGCCCCCGCACCCGGATTCACGCAGGCCCGACCGCGGCAGACCGACTGCGGCAGGCCAGCTGTCTCGGGCCGCTTGACGGGCCGACGGGCGGCACCCACCGCTCGGCGGACTCGGTGACGTACGGTGTCGGGCATGGTCGACGACATATTCGGCGGACGACGGTCGGCTCACCAGGGACCGGTCGACCGTCAGGAGCCGGTCGACGTGACCCCGGACGCCCAGCCGACGCCGGGCGACGGAGAGGGCCGCGGCCGAGGTGTCCGGGCCGGGCGCGGCCGGCGCGTCGCCGTCATCGGCTCGCTCGCCGCGATCGGTGTACTGGGCGCCGGTCTGCTCGGTTCGACCGGCTTGCGCATCGCCGCGCAGAAGGATGCCAGCCTGAGCGCCCCGGACGAGGCGGCCGGGCTGGTCCGCGACGACGGGGAACAGGCCAGGAGTACGGCCGACTACCTGCACAGCGCCTTCGCCGCCGGAATCGACCTGGACCACAGCACGGCTGCCGTCTACCGGGACCCGTCGGCGGCGGACCGCAGCGTTCTGGTCTTCGGTGGCACCGCCCTGCTCTGGTCACCCGAGCACGACCTGGACGCGCTGCTGAAGATCGTCGGCGACGAGGAGGGTTCGGTGACCGGCGTCCACCAGGTGCCGGCCGGGACGTACGGCGGAGTGATGAAGTGCGGCAGCACGCCTACCGGTGACCAGGAGATGCCGGTCTGCGGTTGGGCGGACCACGGGAGCATCGCGGTGGCGCTGTTCCCGGGGCGTACCGTCGGCGAGTCGGCCGCGCTGCTCGCGGACCTGCGGATGGACCTTCAGCAGCGGGACTGACGTCCGTACGACGGTCTTCTGCACGGTCGGCACGGGGTCGTTGTACAGGGCGGTCTTCCGAGGGATTTTCCCTGGAAAACACACTTGTGGGCCACCCGTACGGGTGGCCCACAAGTAAAGATGTCCGGCGGTGACCTACTCTCCCACACCCTCACGAGTGCAGTACCATCGGCGCTGGAGAGCTTAGCTACCGGGTTCGGAATGTAACCGGGCGTTTCCCCTCCGCCATAACCGCCGTAAC
>Ga0207773_100231_pt1 | contig 36912 bp, 37 predicted proteins | sample TtaePargueraPR_2_FD_187281 | JGI IMG/M metagenome (GOLD analysis project Ga0207773, IMG submission 187281) | Aerobic enrichment media microbial communities from Bioluminiscent Bay, La Parguera, Puerto Rico - Tt and M1 (3) (SPAdes) | ecosystem: Environmental > Aquatic > Marine > Unclassified ...
CCCATCCAGCCGCAGATCGCCGGCCAGGCGGCGTCCCCATGGTCTGGATGGGCCCAGATCAGCGCCGGCGCGCCCGGCCCGCCGCAGAGATATTTGTAGCCGCAGGAGACCGCGAAATCCGCGCCCGTGCCCATCAGGTCGATGGGGATGGCGCCGGCGGCGTGCGACAGATCCCACAGGGTCAGGGCCCCGGCCGCCTTCGCACGGGCATTGACCGCGCCCATGTCGCGGCGCCGCGACGAGCGGTAGTCGACAAGGCTGAGATGCACCACGGCGACGTCGGCGTCGATCGCCTCGGCCAGATCGTCGTCACCGTCGACCAGCCGGATCTCCGGGGCGCCGCCCAGAAAGCGCGCCATCCCCTGCAGCACGTAGAGGTCGGTCGGGAAATTGCCGCGTTCGCTGACGACGACATGGCCGGACCGACGGATGGTCCAGGCCTGGGCCAGGAGCTTGAACAGGTTGACCGTGGTGTTGTCGGCGACCGTGACATCCTCTGGCCGGGCGCCGACCAGCGGCGCCAGGGCCGCGCCGATCGCCCGCGGCCTGTCCAGCCAGTCGGTGCTGCTCCAGGCCCGCCGCCGCTCGTTGGTCCAGACCTCGCGGCACAGTCGCTCCAGGCGCGCCGGCACCGTCCTGGGCATGGCGCCGATTGAGTTGGCGTCGAGGAAGATGCGGTCGCCGGCGGGCCGCTCGAAGCGATCGGCGAAGGGACGGAGCGGGTCCGCCGCGTCCAGGCTCCGGCAGTGCTCGAGCGTGATCATCCCGTCGATCCGACCCTTCCTGATTTCCCGGAGAACGCTAGCAAAATTAGCAATTCTTGCAAATTTGAAAGTTCTCCCACATTCTGCATCCGACATCACAGACCACCAGCAGGGAAAGGCATGCGATGGGCGCGGGCACGTCGACCCAGGCCGCGATACGCTTGGCCGCCGACATCGGCGGCACCTTCACCGACATCGTGCTGGAAGGCCCGTCCGGACGCACCACCACGAAGGTACTGACCACACCCCGCGCGCCGGAGGAAGGTGTGATGTCGGGGATCGCCCAGGTGCTGGATCTGGCCGGGGTGAAGCCGGCCGACGTCGCCATCCTGGTGCACGGCACCACGCTGGCCACCAACGCGCTGATCGAGCGCAAGGGCGCGCGCACCGCCTTCCTCACCACTGCGGGCTTCCGCGACATCCTGGAGATGGGCTTCGAGAAGCGCATCGCGCAGTACGATCTCGATGCCGACCGGCCGGTGCCGCTGGTCCCGCGCACCCTGCGCTTCACCGCCAGGGAGCGGGTGGCGGCCGATGGCGGCCGGCTGATCCCGCTCGACGAGGACGATGTGGCCCGTGCCGGCGCGGCGATGGCCGAGGCCGGTGTCGGGGCCGTCGCCATCGGCTTCCTGCACGGCTACGCCCATCCCGACCACGAGCGCCGCGCGGCGGAGATCCTGGCCCCGCTGCTGCCGGACGCGACCATCTGCCTGTCCTCCGAGGTCTGCCCGGAGATGCGGGAGTACGAGCGCTTCTCGACGACCTGCGCCAACGCCTATGTGCGCCCCCTGATGCAGGGTTATCTGGAGCGGCTGCGCGCCGCGCTCGACCGCATCGGGCTCACCGCCCCACTCTACCTGATGATGTCGGGCGGCGGCCTGACCACGCTGGAGCAGGCGGCACGCTTCCCCATCCGGCTGGTCGAGTCGGGACCCGCCGGCGGCGCCATCCTGGCCGCGGACATTGCCGCGGCAAGTGGGCTCGACCGCGTGCTCTCCTTCGACATGGGCGGCACCACGGCGAAGATCTGCCTGATCGAGAAGGCGGTGCCGGAGACCAGCCGCAGCTTCGAGATCGCCCGGGTCTACCGCAACATGAAGGGCACCGGCCTGCCGGTGCGGGTGCCGGTGATCGAGATGGTGGAGATCGGCGCCGGCGGTGGCTCCATCGTCCGCGTCGACGCCATGGACCGCATCACGGTCGGGCCGGACAGCGCGGGCTCGGAGCCGGGCCCCGTCGCCTATGGCCGCGGCGGCAGCGAGCCGACGGTGACCGACGCCAATGTGGTGCTCGGCAAGATCGACCCGGCGCGTTTCGCCGGCGGTACGATCGGCCTCGACCGCGACGGCGCGGAACGCTCGCTGGCCCGGACGGTCGGCGACCCCCTGTCCCTCGCCGGCTTCTGGCCGGCCGCCGGCGTGGCGGAGATCGTCGAGGAGAACATGGCCAATGCCGCGCGCGTGCACGCCATCGAGCGCGGCCGCGACATCGCTCGCCACACCATGATCGCCTTCGGCGGCGGGGCGCCGCTGCACGCCGCCAGGCTGGCGGAGAAGCTGGGCATCGACACCGTCGTCGTGCCCAGGGGCGCCGGCGTCGGCTCGGCCATCGGCTTCCTGCGCGCGCCGGTCTCCTACCAGGTGGTGCGCACCTTCCGCGCCCTCGTCGACACCAGCCAGCTTGGCCCGCTCAACGACCTCGTCATGGGCATGAGCGCGGAGGCCCGTGCCGTCGTCGCCGAGGGCGCCGGCGGCGACCCGATCGACGAGGAGCGGCTGATCGAGCTGCGCTACCAGGGTCAGGGCCACGAGCTTTCGGTCGCCCTGCCCAACCGCGCCCTGGCGGCGACGGAGATCGCCGCTCTCACCGAGGCTTTCGAGAGCCTCTACGAGCGCATCTACGGCCTGCGCATCCCCGACGTGCCCGTCGAGGCGGTCTCGGTCTCCGTGCGCGCCGCCACGCCGGGCGACCCGTCGCCGGCGCTGGCCGCCGTCGGCCGGGTCAACCCCGTCGCGCCCACCGACCACCGCCTGGTCTACGACGCCGGCCGGGGCGACATGGTCGAGCACGGCCTCCACTGGCGGCCCGATCTGGCTCCGGGCGACCAGCTCGACGGACCGGCGGTGATCGCCGAGGACGAGACCTCGACCATCGTGCCCGGCGGCTTCACCGCGCGCATCGATGCCGCCCATTCCATCGTGCTGGAGCGCCGCCCCGCCGGCGCGGAGACCGCCCCATGACCGTGCAGTCCGGAAAGGCCGCCCTGCAGGCGATCCACGAGCAGGTGATGTGGAACCGCCTCGTCGCCGTCGTCGAGGAACAGGCCCAGGCTTTGCTGCGCGCCGCCTTCGGCTCGGTGGTGCGCGAGGCGGGCGACCTGTCGGCCGGCGTCTACGACGTCGAGGGCCGCATGCTGGCCCAGGCGGTGACCGGCACGCCCGGCCACGTCAACACCATGGCCATGGCGGTGTCGCACTTCCTGGAGCGCTTTCCCGTCGCCACCATGGCGCCGGGCGACGTCTTCGTCACCAACGACCCCTGGATGGGCACCGGCCACCTCTTCGACTACGTGGTGGTGACGCCGGCCTTCCTCGACGGCCGACCGGTCGCCCTGTTCGCCTCCACCTGCCACGTCATGGATGTCGGCGGCCGCGGCTTCTCCGCCGACGCCAACTCGGTCTTCGAGGAAGGCACGCTGATCCCGCACATGAAGCTGCGCGACGGCGGCCGGCTGGACGAGAAGCTGCTCGCCATCATCGCCGCCAACTCCCGCAACCCGCTGGAGGTGCGCGGCGACCTCCTGTCGCTGGTCGCCTGCAACGACACCGGCACCAAGCGCCTGGTCGACATGATGGCGGAGTTCGGCCTCGCCGACCTCTCCAGCCTCGCCGGCCACATCCTCGCCGCCTCTGAGAAGGCGATGCGCGAGGCGATCCGCACCGTGCCCGACGGCGTCTATCGCGCGGAGACCAGCACCGACGGCTACGAGGAACCGATCCGCCTCGCCCTCGCGCTGACCGTCGACGGCGACCGCATCGGCCTCGACTACGCCGGCTCCTCGCGCGCCTCGCGCTTCGGCATCAACTCGCCCAAATGCTACACCGACGCCTATTCGGCCTTCGCCCTGAAATGCGTCATCGCGCCCGACGTGCCGAACAATGCCGGCTCGCTCGGCTGCTTCGAGGTGGCGGCGGAGCCGGGCAGCTGCGTGGCGCCGGAACGGCCGTCGCCGGTCACCGCCCGCCACGTCATCGGCCAGATGCTGCCCGACGCCGTCTTCGGCTGCCTGGCCCTGGCGCTGCCCGGCCGCATCCAGGCGGAGAGCGCCGGCTCGATCTGGGTGCTGCCCATGCAGAGCGACGACGACCCGTCCCGGCCCGCCGGCAACACCCGGCGCTTCAACGTGCTGAATGTCGGCCTCGGCGGCATCGGCGCCCGGCCCGGCCGCGACGGCGTCAGCACCACGGCCTTCCCGTCCGGTGTCGGCACCATCCCGGTCGAGGTGACCGAGAGCGAGGCGCCACTGGTCTTCTGGCATAAGGAACTGCTGCCCGATTCCGGCGGCGTCGGGCAGTGGCGGGGCGGCCTCTCCCAGCGCATCCGCATCGGCCACCGGCACGGCCATGGATTCCTCCTGTCGGCCGCCACCTGGGACCGTCTCGACACGCCGGCCAGGGGCCGCGAGGGCGGCGGACCGGGCGCGCCGGGGGCCGCCCGGCTCGACGACGGCACGCCGCTCGCCGGCAAGTCCTGGCACCGCATCCCGCCCGGCCGCACCGTCACCGTCGACCTGCCCGGCGGCGGCGGCTTCGGCGACCCGGCCAGGCGCGCCCCCGAAGCGATCGCCGCCGACCTGGCGGCCGGCTACGTGACGACCGACCCGCGCGGCCAGACAGGATCAGCTTAACGGAGCCGGCGCGGCGCCCTCCATCAGGCCCTTGAGCAGCAGGATCTCCGCCTCGTGGGTGACCTTCAGGCGGTGCCAGCGGTCGTCGTCCATGGCGGCGGGGCGCCAGGCGGTCAGCACGACGAGAGAGGTCCCGGCATCGTGGCCGAGGCCGGCCCCGTCATGCACCCGGGCGCTGATGCGGTGGGCGAGCGCGTCCGCGGCGCCGCCGACGAGATAGTCGACGAGGCCGAGCTCGTCCCGGCGCACGACCTTCACGAAGGCCTCGCCGCCGTCGAAGAGCGAGCGGCCGCGCCAGACGTCGTCGGCGACGGGGACCGTTCCCCAGGCGCCGAGCGCCCAGCGGCCGAGCGTCCCGGGGTCGGCGAGCAGGTCGAGGCAGCGCCCCGCCGGCGCCGAGACCAGGGCCGCGCAGGCGTGGACCCGCTCGCGAATGTCCGACATAGGCGCTCGCCCTCCCCTCAGTCGAAGCCCACCAGACGGGGCAGCGTGGTCGACAGGGCCGGCACGTAGGTGATCATCGCCAGCCCGACGACATTGATGACGAGGAAGGGCAGCGTCGCGCGGATCAGCGGCCCGAGGCCGCAGAGCGCGATGCGTTCGGCGGCGAACAGGCAGACGCCGAGCGGCGGCGTCAGCAGCCCGATGTTCAGGTTCAGCACGATGATGGTGCCCAGATGCAAGGGATCGATGCCGACGATCGCCGCCATCGGCACCACGATCGGCGCGAACATGACGATCGCCGTCGACGGATCGATCAGCATGCCGATCACCAGGAAGAACAGGTTGAGGACGATCAGGAAGGTCCAGGCCGGCAGGTCCAGATCGGCGACGAAGCCCTGCAGCAGGCGCGGCACGTTCTCGTTCGCCATGACCCAGGAGAAGATCGCCCCGGCGCCGACGATGATGACGAGCTGGCCGGTGAAGCGCACCGTGCGGGCGAGGATGGGGCCGAGCTGGCGCAGGCTGATGGTGCGGTAGATCGCCATCGCCAGCACCAGGCTGAAGATCGCCGCCGCGCCGCCGGCCTCCGTTGGCGTCATCACGCCGCCGACGATCGAGACCACGATCAGCAGCGGGATGGCGAGCGGTAAGAGCGCGTCGCCGGTCGCGCGCAGCACCGCCGGCGGCCGACGGTCCACCTTCACCGCCTCGAAGCCGCTCCTGTGCGCCTGCCAGGCGACCAGCCCCATCTGCACCAGGGCGATGACGATGCCCGGCACGATGGCGGCGGCGAACAGCCCGCCGATCGAGGTGTTGGTGACCGAGCCGTAGATGACGATGACCAGCGACGGCGGCACCAGGGGCCCGATGATCGAGGAGGAGGCGGTGACGGCGGCGGCGTAGGCGGCGCTGTAGCCCTCCTTCACCATGGCCGGGATCAGCACCCGGCCGATCGCCGCGATGTCGCCGAGCGCGATGCCGGTGATGCCGGAGAACAGCAGCGAGGCGGCGATGTTGACGTGGGCGAGCCCGCCCTTCAGCCAGCCCACCGCCACATTGGCCAGATGGATCAGCCGGTCGGCGATGTTGCCGGCCCCGATCACCTCGCCGGTCAGGATGAACAGCGGCACCGCCATCAGCACGAAGATGTCCATGCCCTGGTAGAGCCGTTCGGGCACCAGCGGCAGGAACTGGTAGTGCCCGCCCACCAGCATGTAGAGCACCGAGGAGGCGATCAGCGCCCAGGCGACTTCGAGGCCGAGCAGCAGCAGGGCCAGGAAGGCGGCGAAGAACAGCGCCAGCTCCAGGCTCATGCGCGGCGGCCCCTGACCAGGCCGAGCAGGGCGAACAGGAAGGCGAGACCGAAATAGACCGGCAGGCCCATGAACGACCAGGCGAGCGGGATGCGCAGGCCCTGGCTGCGCTGGCCCCACATGAAGTCCACCGTCTCGATGCCGTACCAGGTCAGCAGCCCGAAGAGGCCGAGCGCGATCAACCGGTTCGCCCGGTCGATCAGCACCTGCAGCAGAGCGGGCAGGGCCTTCACGATGATGTCGAGGCGGATGTGCTCGCGCGTGTGCACCGACACCGCCGCGCCCATCAGCGTGGTGTGGATGAGGAGGTAGCGCCCCACCTCCTCGCTCCATTGCGGCGTGATGCCGAGGAAGTAGCGGAAGATCACCTGGGCGCCGACTCCGATCACCAGAAGGCTCAGCAGAACGACGCCCAGGACCTGAAGGATGGCGGAGACGAGGTCCGCCAGACGGTCAATTGGCGACGGCATCCACCGCCTCGAGGACGGCGTCGACGAAGGCCGGGTCGCTGACCTCGCCGCGCAGCCACTCGATGACCGCCGGCTGGGTCAGCTCGGCCAGCTCGGCCCGCGCCTCGGCGTCGTACTCGATCACCGTGACGCCCTCGTTCTGCACGAACTCCAGCGCCTCCGCCTCGCCGGCGCGGCTGGCCTCGCGGTTGTACTGCACGGCCGCCTCGGCCGCCGCGTCGATCGCCTGCTGCTCCTCGGGCGTGAGGCTCTGGTAGAAGGCGTCGTTGATGATCACCGGCCCGAAGGAATAGACATGGCCGTCGAGCATCAGATAGTCCTGCACCTCGTAGAGGCGCACCAGGCGGAAGACGTTGACGGCGTTGTCCTGGCCGTCCACCACACCGGTCTGCAGCGAGGTGTAGAGCTCGTTGAAGGGGATCGGCGTCGCCGAAGCGCCCAGCGCCTCCACCGGGATGGCGAAGACCGGACCCATCACCCGCATGCGCAGGCCGGCCATGTCCGCCGGCGTCTCGATCGGCTGGTTGGCGCTGTAGTGACGGAAGCCGCCGGCCTCCCACCAGCCGAGCACGCGGATGCCGGTCTCCTCCAGGATGCGCGCGGCCAGCTGGTCGGCGAAGTCGCTCTCGAAGAAGGCCCAGGCCGTCTCCTCGTCCGGGAACAGATAGGGGATCGACAGCGCCTGGATGTCGGGGAAGATGGTGGCGAAGGCACCCTCGGAGACGTCGGACATCTGCAGCGTGCCGCGGCGCACCTGGCTCAGCCGGTCTTCCGGGCCGCCCAGCGTGCCGCCATAGACCAGCTCGACCTGGATCGAGCCGTCGGTGCGCGCCTCGACCTCGCGCTCGAAGGTCTCGAACATGCCGTTGACATGGTCGAAGCCCTCCATGCCCTGCGGCAGGGTCAGGCCGATCTGCAGGTCGGTCTGGGCGAGGGCCGCGCCGGACGCCAGCACGGTGGTCGTGACGAGGGCCGCTTTCAGGAACGAATTCATTGCTCTGCCTCCCCTTCGGCATGGGTGGTGATGAACGCTTGCCGGTCGCCGCCGGCCCCCGTCCGGTCCGCCCGACGCAAGGGCGCGCGGGGGTGGGGCATGGGGGCGGGCGCCGGGCTCATGACACGATGCACATTTGCATGATGGGCTGTTTTCTTGCAAAAATGCAAGAACCCTCTGTGCCGTCGTGCCCTGCCAGACCCGCCAGTCCGCGCCCCACGGGACGGTCACTGGTGGCCGGCCACCGCGCGCGGCCGGTAGGGCGCCTCCATCATCTCGACATCCTCGGCGGACAGCTCGATCTCCAGCGCCTTGATGGCGTCGGGGAACTGCTCGAGCTTGGAGATACCGACGATCGGCGCGGTGATGCCGGGCCGGCTCGCCACCCAGGCATAGGCGACCGCCGCCATGGAGGTGCCGTGCCGTTCCGCCACCTTGGCGACGGCGTCGATGATCGGGCCGTCGCGCTCGGCGTCGTAGAGCATCCCGGCCATGCGGTCGCTCTCCGATCGCGTCGTCTTCTCGCCGCCACGTGTGCGGTTGCCGGCCAGCCAGCCGCGGGCGAGCGGGCTCCACGGGATCACGCCGATCCCCTCCTCGCGGCAGAGCGGCAGCATCTCGCGCTCCTCCTCGCGGTAGAGCAGGTTGTAGTGGTTCTGCATCGAGACGAACGGCGCCCAGCCGTGCTGGCGCTGCAGGCCCAGCGCCTTCATGAACTGCCAGGCATGCATCGAGGAGGCGCCGAGATAGCGCACCTTGCCCGCCCGCACCACGTCGTTGAGCGCGTCCAGCGTCTCCTCCAGCGGCGTCTCGTAGTCGAAGCGGTGGATCTGGTAGAGGTCGACATAATCGGTCTGCAGCCGCTTCAGGCTGGCGTCGATGGCCTCGAAGACGTGCTTGCGCGACAGCCCGCGGTCGTTCACGTCGTCGCTGACGGGATTGTAGAGCTTGGTGGCGATCACCAGCTCGTGGCGCTTCTTCAGGCCCTTCAGGACGGTGCCGGTGATGACCTCGCTGGCGCCGCGCGAGTACATGTCGGCGGTGTCGAAGAAGTTGATGCCGTGCTCGACCGCCTTCTCGATGATCGGCCGGCTGGCTGCCTCGTCCAGCATCCATTTCTGCCAGGAAGGATCGCCGAAGGTCATGCAGCCCAGCGACAGCCGCGAGACCTTCATGCCGGTGCGGCCGAGACGAACATATTCCATGAGAAGTCTCCGGGTTTTTCGTGTGCTGTAGGGGCATCACAGAGGCGTCACGCCACACTCTGCCAGACCACCCCCGGCGATCAAGTAGTTTAAGATTGCCGCCGTGACGGAAACAAAACGCCGAATATCCCTTGGGAAATTCAACTTGCGCCCGGTTCGCGGTGATATATTCTGCCATCACACTCGGGGTCAGGGCGTGCGCATGTTCCGTATCGACCGCAGCATGATCGACAAGTCCCAGCCGGTGCCGGTCGGCACCCAGCTGCGCGGTCTGCTGGCCTACATCATCTCCCATGGCGACATGCCCTACGGCACCCGGCTGCCCTCTGTGCGCGACCTGGCGGAGGAGCTCGCCGTCGCCCCGGTCACCGTCAACCAGGTCTATCGCGACCTGCGCTTGGCCGGCCTGATCGAGATCCGACGCGGCCGCGGCGCCTTCGTCGCCCGCGACCCCGACCGCAAGCTGGGGACGGCGGCGCCGGCGGTGCAGCTGCGTCGCCAGATCGACATCCTGCTCGACAAGGCCTCGGAGCTGCAGGTCGACCCGGGGTTTCTCGTCTCCATGATCACCGCGCAACTGCAGGTGCGGCGCACGCGGCGCGGCCTGCGCCTGGTCTTCGTCGGCATCTTCCGCCAGCCGGCGCAGGACTACGTGGCCGATTTGCGCCGCGTGCTGTTGCCGGAGGACGAGATCGAGATCGTCACCATTGACGAGCTCCGTGCCGATCCTGAGGCCGTGGCCCTGTGCGGCCGCGCCGACGCGGCGCTCACCTTCGTCCACCGCGAGGCCGAGGTGGCCGCGCTGATCCCGGACACCGAGATCATCACCATCCGCTTCATCCCGTCGAACGCCACCCGCCAGGCGCTGGCGGCGCTCGATCCGCGCAGCCGGCTGCTGGCGGTTTCCCACTTCCAGGAATACCTCGCCATCATGCGGCCCTCGATCCAGCAGTTCGCGCCGCACCTCTCCGACATCCGCGTCACCTATTCGGGCGCCGAGAAGCTGGCCCAGGCCATCGCCGACCGCGACGCCGTGGTCTACGCCACCGGCGCCGACGCGGTGGCGGAGCTGGTGCCCGAGGGCGTGCCCTGCTTCGAGTACCGGCACGTGCCCGACCCGGGCGAGGTCGACCGCATCCTGGTCCCCGTCCTCACCCAGAAGCGGGCCGAGAAGCTGGCCCGGCAGGAACCGCGCCGGACCGTCGCCGCCGACAAGGCGACGGCCGCGCCATAGAGCGTTTTGCAGTCCAACAGGCAAGAACAGGAGGCAACCATGAAAGCGATCTCTCTCTCGACGACGTCCCTCACCACCACCGCGATGGCGCTGGTGCTCGGCCTCGGCTGGGCGCTGCCCGCCACGGCGCAGCTGCCCGACCCGGTGCGCGTCGGCATCGATGTCGACGCCGGCTCGCTCGACCCGCGCCTGGCGCGCGACACCACCGCCTATCGCGTGGTCGATCTGATCTATGACGGGCTCGTGCGCCTCAACGCCTCGCTGGAGCCGCAGCCCGGCCTGGCGGTGAGCTGGGAGAATCCAGAGCCGACGGAATGGATCTTCACCCTGCGCGAGGGCGTGACCTTCCAGGACGGCAGCGCCTTCACCGCCGAGGACGTGGTGTTCACCTACGAGACCGCCCTCAACCCCGATTTCGGGGCGCCGTTCCGGGCCCTGATCTCGCCGATCGAGACGATCGAGGCGGTCGACGACCATACCGTGCGCATGACCCTGTCGGCGCCCTACTCGCCGCTGCTGTCCTATCTCGACATCGGCATCGTGCCCAGCGACCTGGTCGAATCGGGCCACGACATCGCCATCGAGCCGGTCGGCACCGGGCCGCTGACGCTGGAGGAGTGGGACCGCGGCAGCCGTCTCCTGCTGGCCCCCAACGAGGACTATTGGGGCGAGGTGCCGGCGGCCTCGATGGAGATCGTCGTCATCGGCGATAATACCTCGCGCGCCCAGGCCTTCGAGGCTGGCGACCTGCACCTCATCCAGTCGCCGCTGTCGCCGCGGGACATCCTGCGCCTGGCGGAGGACGACAGCTACGAGAACGCCATCGAGAGCGGTCTCGGCGTCACCTATCTGAACATCAACACCAGCGTCCCGCTGCTCTCCGATCCACGCATGCGCCAGGCGATCGCCATGCTGGTCGACCAGGACACCATCGTGAACCAGATCTACGAGGGCGTGGACACCGTCGCCAACGGCGTGCTGCTGCCCTCCTCCTGGGCCTATTCGGAGGATATCCAGCAGCCCGGCTTCGACCCGGAGGGTGCGGTCGCGCTGCTCAACGAGCTGGGCTGGACCGACAGCGACGGCGACGGCATCCTCGACCGCGACGGCGAGACGCTGACCATCGAGGTCGCCACCCACAGCGAGGACCCGAACCGCATCCAGTCCGTGGAGTACATCCAGGCGGTGATGCAGTCGGTCGGCATCGACGCCCAGATCTCGATCTCCGACTGGCCGTCCTATTCCGGCCGGGTGCAGAACAGCGGACACCAGATCGGCCTGCAGGGCTGGCTCAACATCGTCGACCCCGACCGCATGCTCTTCGGCCAGCTCACCACCGACGGTCCGCTGAACTGGGGCGGCTATTCCAATCCCGAGGTCGACGCGCTGCTGCGGGAGGGCCGTCAGGCCCTGTCCCAGGAGGAGCGAACCGAGGCCTACCGCGCCGCGGCGGAGATCCTGTCCGAGGAGTTGCCCTACTACATCATCTCCTACCAGGGCTATCAGGTGTTCTGGGATCCGGCACTCGGTGACATCGACGTCAACCCGCGCGGCTTCCTGCGCGGCGTCGTGATGGACTGACGGTCGCTCCGCATCCTCCCTGGCCCCGGCGTCGGCGCCCTCACCCCATCGGGCGAGGCGCGCCGGCGCCGGGGCGGCTTTTGTCGCCCGTTCCAGCCGATCCAGTTCCCGCCGACCAGGCACCGCCGACATGATCGCCTACATCCTGCGACGCCTGCTGCTGCTGCTGCCGATGGCCGCGGGCATGATCGTGGTCACCTTCGGCCTGCTGCTGCTGATCCCCGGCGATCCGGCGGCGGTGCTGCTGGGGCCGGAGGCGACGCCCGACCAGATCGCGGCGCTCAGGGACCGTCTCGGCCTGAACGAGCCCTGGTACGTCCAGCTCGGCCTCTATTTCGGCAATGTCGCCCAGGGCGATCTCGGCATGTCGATCTTCCAGAGTCAGCCGGTCCTCACCGTCATCCTCGACCGCCTCGGCGCCACCATCGAGCTCGCCGTCGCCGCGCTGGTCATCGCCACCATCATCGGCGTCACGCTCGGCATCCTCGCCGCCACCCGGCAGGGCAGCTGGATCGACACCGCCTGCATGCTGTTCGCCCAGCTCGGCGTCTCCATGCCGGTCTACTGGCTCGGCATCCTCCTGATGCTGCTGTTCGCCGTAACGCTGGGCTGGCTGCCGTCGATCGGCCGGGGCGAGCCGATCGTCGAGGCCGTCGGCGCTGCACTGACCGGCCGGCCGGGCGTGCTCGTCGACAGCCTCGCCCACCTGCTGATGCCAGCCATCGCGCTCGGCGCCAATTCCGCCGCCATCATCAGCCGCCTGGTGCGCACCGCCATGCTGGAGGTGCTGCGCGAGGACTTCGTGCGTACCGCCTATTCCAAGGGCCTGCGCCGCGGCCGGGTGATGATGGGCCACGTCTTCCGCAACGCCCTCATGCCCGTGATCTCGATCATCGGCCTGCGTTTCGGCATCCTCCTGGGCGGTGCCGTGCTGACCGAGCAGATCTTCGGCTGGCCCGGCCTCGGCCAGCTCACCATCACCGCCATCTCGCAGCGCGACCTGCAGCTCATCCAGGGCGTGCTGCTCTCCTTCGGGCTGATCTTCGCGCTCGTCAACCTGCTGGTCGACCTCACCTACGCGGCGGTCGATCCACGCGTGCGGTTGGGCTGAGGCGGCGGCCGATGCTCAAGCGCGCGCTCTCCAACACCTCGCTGGTCGTCGGCGGCACCATCTCCGCCACGATCCTCGTCCTCGCAGTCTTCGCGCCGCTCTTCGCCACCCACGGGGTGGAGCAGATGGACATGGCCAACCGCTTCGCCGGTCCGAGCTGGGAGCATTTCATCGGCACCGACAATTTCGGCCGCGACCTGTGGACGCGGATGATCTACGGCGCCCGCATATCGCTCACCATCGCCCTGCTCTCGGTCGTCTCGGCCGCCGCCATCGGCACCGTGGTGGGTCTCGCCGCCGGCTATTTCGGCGGCTGGATCGACCTGCTGCTGATGCGCATCACCGACATTTTCCTGGGCTTCCCGGCCCTCATCCTGGCGCTCTCCGTGGTCGCCGTGATGGGCCCCGGCGTCTACAACGTCGCCATCGCGCTGATCCTGGTCTTCTGGACCGAATACGCCCGGGTGGTGCGCGCCACCACGCTGGTCCTGCGCGAGCAGGCCTATGTCGCGGCGGCCAAGACGCTCGGCGCCTCCTGGCGACGCATCCTCTTCCGCGAGATCCTGCCCAACGCCATGGGCCCGATCATCGTGCTGGCCACGCTGGGCCTCGGCACCGCGGTGATCGCTGAATCGGCGATGAGCTTCCTCGGCTTCGGCGTGCCGCCGCCGGAGCCGACCTGGGGCTGGACGCTCGCCTACGGCACCCGCTTCATGCGTGACGACCCGTGGCTGTCCATCGTCTCCGGCCTCGCCATCATGATCACCGTGCTCGGCTTCAACCTGCTGGGCGATGGCCTGCGCGACCTCCTCGATCCCCGCCAGCTCAGCCGCTCGGACCGTGCCCCGCGCGGCAGCCAGGCCCGATGACCGGCACCCGTTTCACCCAGGAAGGACCCTCAGAGCGATGAGCAACACGATCCGCATGACCAAGCCCGTCTTCTCCGTCCATGCCGACGGCTCGGACGCCTGCCTGACCCTGCACGAGATCGTCGGCTCCGGCGACGGGCCCACGATTGGCATCTCCGGGGCGATCCACGGCAACGAGCCGACGGGCACCGAGATCATCCTCGACCTCTACCGCCTCCTGAAGGACACCCCCGTCAAGGGCCGCATCGTCCTGCTGCCGGTCGCCAATCCGCGGGCCTACGCCGCCAACAAGCGCTTCACCACCACCGACGAGCTCAACCTCAACCGCGAGTTCCCGGGCGACAAGGGCGGCAGCTTCACCCAGCAGCTCGCCGCCGCCATCACCGCGGAGTTCCTGGAGAAGATCGACGTCCACATCGACCTGCATTCCGGCACCGACCGGCCGACGGTCGATTATGTCTATCTGCTGAACGACGAGAAGCTGTCGCGCAGCTTCGGTTCGACCGTGCTCTACCGGCCGGAGCAGACCCGCCAGGGCACCTATTTCACCGGCACCTCCAAGGTCGTGACCGTCGACCGGCGCGGCATCCCCTGCGTGGTGGTCGAGCTCGGCGGCGGCATCGTCCAGCAGAAGCCCTATGTGGAGCGCGGCGTGAAGGGCGTGATGAACATGCTGCGCACGCTGGGCGTGATCGAGGGCGAGCCCTCCCCGCCGCCGGCCCAGACCGTGGTGCGGGAAATCGCCACGATCCGTCCGACCCGGGGCGGGCTGATGGAGACGCTGGCCCCGCCGCTGGGCGAGGTGATCAAGGGCGGACTGCTGGCCCGCATCGTCAGCCCCTACACCTTCGAGACCCTGGAGGAGATCAAGAACCCCTTCGCCGAGGGCATCATGATCCTCTCCCATCTCAGCCGGAATCTGGTGGAGCCCGGCGACTACGGCTTCATGGTCGGCAACATGGACGGCGCGGAGCGCTGATGACGGCCGCGGCGCACCCGACCCCGGCGGCGACCGAGGCCGCCCCGGTGCTCTCGGTCGAGGGCCTGGACGTGACCATCCGCACGGCCTCCGGCCCGTGGCTGGTGGTGCGCGACATGGCCTTCGACGTCGCCGCCGGCGAGACCTTGTGCATCGTCGGGGAGTCGGGCTGCGGCAAGTCGATGACCGCCCTCTCGCTGATCGGCCTGCAGCCGGAGGCCGCCTGGGTCTCCGGCGGCCGGGTGCGTCTCGACGGCGAGGACCTCGCCCGGGCGCCTCGGCGCCGACTGGAGGATGTGCGCGGCCAGGAGATCGCCATGATCTTCCAGGAGCCGCTGACCTCGCTGAACCCGGTGATGCGCATCGGCGATCAGATCGCCGAGGGCCTGCGCCGCCACAAGGGGCTTTCCCGGTCCGCCGGTGCGGCCCGGGCGGTGGAGATGCTGAAATCGGTGCGCATGCCCGACGCCGTCATGCGGGCGCGCCAGTATCCCCACCAGCTTTCCGGCGGCATGCGCCAGCGCGCCATGATCGCGCTGGCGCTCGCCTGCCAGCCGCGGGTGCTGATCGCCGACGAGCCGACAACGGCGCTCGACGTCACCATCCAGGCGGAGATCCTGCGCCTGATCGCCGACATGCAGCGCGCCATGGGCACCGGCCTGATCCTGATCACCCACGATCTGGGCGTGGTGGCGGAGATGGCGGACAAGGTGATCGTCATGTATGCCGGCGCCCGGGTCGAGGAGGCGCGCGTCGAGGCCCTGTTCGACGATCCCAAGCATCCCTACACCCGCGCCCTGATGGCGGCGATGCCCCACCGCCGCTCGGAGGGGGCGGCGCGCCAGGACCTGGCGGAGATCAAGGGCACGGTCCCCCGGCCGGAGGACCTGCCGGCCGGCTGCGCCTTCGCGCCCCGCTGCCCCATCGCCACCCCGCGCTGCCATGCCGAGCCGCCGCCGCTCGAGGTGAAGGCGCCCGCCCACACCGCCGCCTGCTGGGAGGTGCCGCGCCATGACGGCTGAGCCGGCCCTCCTGGAAGTCCAGGACCTCGCCGTCCACTTCCCGATCCGCGCCGGGGTCTTTCGCCGCCAGGTCGGCGCGGTGCGCGCCGTCGACGGCGTCAGCTTCGCCCTCGGCCGGGGCGAGACGCTGGGCCTTGTCGGCGAGTCGGGCTGCGGCAAGTCGACCACCGGCCTCGCCCTGCTCGGCCTCGTCCCGCCGACCGCGGGGCAGGTCCGGCTCGACGGCCGCTCCATCGGCGACCTCGCCGGCGGCGGCGTCAAGGCGTTGCGCCGGCGGGTGCAGATCGTCTTCCAGGACCCCTTCTCCTCGCTCAACCCGCGCCAACGGGTCCGCGACATCATCCGCGCGCCGCTCGACATCCACGGCATCGGCACCCCGACGGAGCGCCGGCTGAAGGTCGAGGAACTGATGGCGGCGGTCGGCCTGCGCGCCGACCAGGCGGCGAAATATCCGCACGAATTCTCCGGCGGCCAGCGCCAGCGCATCGGCATCGCCCGGGCGCTGGCCCTCGATCCGGACATCATCGTCTGCGACGAGCCGGTCTCCGCCCTCGACGTCTCGGTGCAGGCGCAGATCCTCAACCTGCTGGTCCGCCTGCAGAAGGAATTCAGCCTCTCCTTCCTGTTCATCAGCCACGATCTCAGCGTCGTCGACCACATCTCCGACCGGGTGGCGGTGATGTATCTGGGCGAGATCGTCGAGCTCGCGCCGCGCGCGCTGATCTTCGAGAACCCGCGCCACCCCTATACCGAACTGCTGCTACGCTCCGCCCCGCCGGCGCATCCGCGCGACCGCACCCGGCACAGCGTCCCGGCCGACGCCAGCGAGGTGCCGAGCGCCGCCAGCAAGCCGCCCGGCTGCCCCTTCCACACCCGCTGCCCCATCGCCCGCGACCACTGCCGGGTGGAGAAGCCGGCATTGCTGGTCCGCGACGACGGACGCCTGCTCGCCTGCCACGAACGCTAGGGCGCGGACGGGGACGGGATGCCGGTCCCGGGTCTGCAGCGCATCACTGCGTGCTGCGCAGCGCACGGGACGACGCGATTTCTCTCTCGTGGCAACAACACACGCGGTCGTCCCGGGCGCGATGCGGCACGCAGTGACGCCTCGCAGACCCGGGGCCGGTTGCCCGTCTTCTCAATCGTCGCGAACGACCGGCCAACGACCGATTGACAGGCCCGGACGCGGTCCGCATTATTCACTGGCCGGTTACTTAGCGATCCCCCCGAGGCAGCACAGGACCCCCGGACCGACGCATGGCGGACCAGATCCTCTTTGGCGACATCCACAACCACAATGCCCTCGGCTACGGGATCGGATCGCTGGAGCGGGCCATCGACGTGGCGCGCACCCATCTCGACTTCTTCGCCTTCACCGGCCACTCAAGCTGGCACGACATGGTGGCCATGGAGGGCGGCCGCGAGCAGCACTGGATCAAGGGCTTCGCGCGGCTGCAGGAGGGCTGGCCCCACGTCCAGTCGCTGATCGCCGAGGCCAACGAGGACGGCGCCTTCAACGCCTTTCTCGGCTTCGAGTGGCATTCCAGCCATTTCGGCGACCAGTGCGTGGTCTTCCCGGGCGACCACCGGCCGCTCGTCTACCCCGACAACGTCGCCGACCTGCGCCGCTTCTGCCTGGAGGAGAAGGCGCTGATGATCCCGCACCACCTCGGCTATCCGGAGGGCCATCGCGGGGTGAACTGGTCGGTCTTCGACGAGGCCTGCACGCCGGTCGTGGAGATCTTCTCCGAGCACGGCAATTCCGAGCACGACCGCGGCCCCTACCCCTATTTCAGCCATTCCATGGGCGGGCGCGACACCACGCAGACCGCCAGGGATGCCCTGGCGCGGGGCTTGCGCTTCGGCTTCGTCGCCTCCTCGGACAGCCATTCGGGCTTTCCCGGCGCCTATGACGAGGGCCTGCTCGGCGTCCATGCCGAGGCACGCACCCGCGAGGCCATCATGGCGGCGATCCGGGCGCGGCGCACCTACGCGCTGACCGGCGACCGCATGGGCGTCTGGTTCGACGTCGGCGGCCAGCCCATGGGCTCGACCATCGAGGCCGGCCGCAGCGTCGAGGCCCGCTTCCGCGTCGAGGGCCGGGACGAGATGGACGTGGTGGAGCTGATCCAGGACGGCCGCGCCGTGCACCACGCCTACCCGGCCGACCCGCTGGCCAGCCCGGCCCCGGGGGAGCCTTTCCAGGTGCGTCTGGAATGGGGCTGGGGGCCCTGGGGGGACCTCGCGCTCGATCGCGTCTGCGACTGGGAGTTCTCGATCGAGGTCGGCGGCGGGCGCATCCTCGACGCCAGCCCCTGCCTGCGCTCCGGCCCGTTCGACGAGAACCGGCGCCACCGCGTGGTGCGGCGCGGCGAGGACGCGGTGGACATCGTTTCCTATACCGGGCGTGCCGGCGCCTATCGGCAGAACCCGAACCACTCCGTGGTGCTGACCGTGGCCGGCGACGCCGATCTCGCCCTGACGGTCGCGATGCGCAAGCCCGTCGAGGACCGCACCGTCACCGGCCTGGCGGAACTGGCCCGGGCGTCGGTCAGCCGCTTCACCGGCCCGTTCCCGAAGGAGTCCTGGCAGTGGCACCGCCTGGTGCCGCAGGGCGGCAGCGTCGTGGAGGGCCGCCACACGCTGGACCTGCCGGCCGGGCGGCCGTCCCATGTCTACCTCCGCGCCCGCCAGGCCAACGGCCAGATGGCCTGGGCCAGCCCCGTGTTCCTCAACCGGCGATAGGACCCGTCGCCCAGGGGAACCAAGTCGATCGGAAGCCAGGCAGGAGCCAGGCTGCAGCCAAGATCGGGGGATCCCACCCCCGCATCGTCAACAGGAAGGGAGTTCATGTCATGATGAGACAGCTGAAGACACTCGGTCTCGCCGCCGCGCTGGCGGCCACCACCATCACCGGCCTCGCCACCACCGCGCCAGCCCGGGCCCAGGACTATCCCAGCGACGCGCTGACCTTCGTCGTGCCGTGGCCGGCCGGCGGCCGCACCGACATCGTCGGCCGCGTCGCCGCCTCCGTCTACGGCTCGTTGCTGGAGCAGCCGGCGGCGGTGGTCAACCGGGTCGGCGGCGGCGGTGCCGTGGGCACGCTCTCGGTGCTGGACGCGCCGGCCGACGGCTACACCATCCTGGTGACCACGATCGGCAACCACGTGCTGCAGCCGGTCAGCCGCGACGTCGGCTACACGCCCGACGACTTCATCCCCATCGGCCAGATCTCCTCCGCGACCATGGTGCTGGCGACCGCGGCCGACGGCCCCTACGACACCATCCAGGACGTGCTGGCCGCGGCCGCGGAGAGCCCGGGCGAAATCACCTACGGCGCCGTGCCCAACGTGCTGCCCGACCGCGCCATGCAGGCTTTCGCCCAGGCTGCCGGCGTCGAGTTCGCGCAGATCCCGACCCAGGGCGACGGCGAGGGCGTGCCGATGGCCGCCGGCGGCTTCATCGACATCGTCGTCTCCTCCTCGATCAGCTCGATCCAGTCTCAGGTCGAGGCGGGGCAGCTGATCCCGCTGCTCACCTTCGACGCCGAGCGGCATGAGAGCCTGCCCGACACGCCGACCGCCAGCGAGCTCGGCTACGACGTGGTGGCCAGCCCGTGGACCGGCCTCGCCGTGGCCGGCGGCACGCCGGACGAGATCGTGCAGATCCTGCGCGACACCCTGGTGATGGCGATCGAGGATCCCAGCTTCCTCGGTTACACCAACAATGCCGGCATCGACGTCGTCTATCTCGACGGCCCGGCCTTCGGCGAGGTCTGGGACGCCGGCATGGCGACCTTCGGCGGACAGTGAGCGCCGCCCGGCGGCGTCCGTCCTGACGGAGCAGACGTGAGAGCATCCGCACGCGATCTCGTGGGCGGCGGGGCGGTCACCGCGCTGGCGGTGGCCGTCCTCGTCGCCCTGCCGTCGCAGGCCGACGACACGGGCGGCGCCATCGTCACCTCGGCCTCCTTTCCGACCTGGCTCGCCTGGGCTCTGCTCGTCCTCGGCATCGCCTGGACGGCCAACGCGGCCGGCCGGCTGCGCCGGGGCACGGGCGAGGCGGACGCGGAGGAACCGGCCGGCTGGCGGGGCACGCTCTGGGTGCTGGCGGCGATCGCCGCCGGCATCGCCTATGCCGTGCTGCTGCCGCTGATCGGCTTCATGATCGCCTCGGCCCTGCTGATGGCGGTACTCTCGCTGCTCTATGGCGGGCGGCGCTGGACGACAGTGCTGCTGCCGGCGGTCATCCTGCCGCCGCTCGTCTACTATTTCTTCCGCTACGCGATGGTGGTCTTCCTGCCATCGGGCACGCTGTTCGGCTAGGCGAACGACACCCAGATGGAAACCATCCTGCCGGGCATCGAGCTCGCCTTCACCTTCTCCAACATCCTGCTCGCCGTGGTCGGGCTCGCGGTCGGCATCTTCATCGGCGCGATCCCGGGCCTCAACGTGCCCATGGCGGTGGCGCTGGCCCTGCCCTTCACCTTCGCGCTGACGCCCCTGTCGGCGCTGGCGCTGCTGATCGGCATCTACAAGGGCGGCACCTATGGCGGCTCGATTTCCGCCGTTCTGATCAACGTGCCGGGCACGCCGGCGGCGGCGGCGACGGCGGCGGACGGCCACGCGCTGGCCCGCCAGGGCAAGGCCGGCAAGGCCCTGCGCATGTCGCTCTTCGCCTCGGTGGTGGGCGAGATCATCGCCGACATCGCCCTGATCGCCCTGGCCATCCCGCTCGCCGCCTTCGCGCTCAATTTCGGGCCGGCGGAGTATTTCGCCGTCGGCGTCTTCGCGCTGACCATCATCGGCCTGGTCTCCGGCGGCAACCTCATCAAGGGGCTGATCGCCGGTACCGCGGGCGTGCTGCTGGCCACCGTCGGCCTCGACCCGCTGATCGGGGTCGAGCGGCTGACCTTCGACATCCGCGCGCTCAGCGGCGGCATCGACTTCATCGCGCTGATCATCGGCATGTTCGCCATCGCCGAACTGCTGATCCAGGTCGAACGCTCGGCCACCAACCGCATCTCCCAGCGCATCGCCGAGGACCGCGGCGACGATCCCGCCGCCGGCCGGGTCAGCCGGGCGGAGTTCCGCGCCGCCTTCCCGGCCATGCTGCGCGGCACGCCCATCGGCATCTTCATCGGCGCCATTCCCGGCCTCGGCTCGGCCGTCGCCGCCTATCTCTCCTACGGCCTCTCCAAGCGCTTCTCCCGCACGCCCGACCAGTACGGCAAGGGCGCCATCGACGGCGTCGCGGCGGCGGAGAGCGCCAACAACGCCGTGTGCTCCTCCACCATGATCCCGCTGCTGGCGCTGGGCGTGCCCGGCGACGTGATCACCGCCATCATGCTGGGCGCGCTGACCATCCACGGCATCATCCCGGGCCCCGCCCTGTTCGACCAGCAGGCCGACCTGATCACCGGACTGTTCATCCTGATGGCGCTGACCTCGATCCTGCACCTGGTCGTCGGCTGGGCCGGCCTGCGCGTCTTCGTGCGCGCCCTCGACCTGCCGCGCGCCGTGCTCTTCCCCGCGGTCTTCCTGGTCTGCCTGATCGGCACCTATGTGGCGACCTCCAGCTTCTTCGCCGTCTACACGATGCTCGGCGTCGGCGTGGTCGGCTATCTCATGCTCAAGGTCGGCATTCCGGTGGCGCCGCTTCTCATCGGCTTCATCCTGGGGCCGATCATCGAGGTGAAGCTGCGCCAGGCCCTGCTGATCTCGCGCGGCGACATCACGGTCTTCATCACCAGGCCGATCTCCGCCATCCTGCTGCTGATGACCCTCGCCGTCATCGTCACCATCATCGCCCAGTCGATCCGCAACGCCCGCGCCGGCACCAAGTCCTGACCCCCGAGGCTTCGCCCATGAAGATCGCCGCCATCGACCTGTTCCCCGTCGCCCTGCCGATGCACGCGGTGCTCACGCTGCCCCGCGGCCCGTCGCGGACGATCGCGGAGGGCAAGCAGATCGTGCTGACCCGGGTCACCGCCGATGACGGCACCGTCGGCTGGGGCGAGGCCGGGCCCAGCCGGCGCTGGTCGGCGGAGACGGTGCATTCCTGCTACACCTCGCTGAAGCACTTCCTGGCCCCCGCCGTCATCGGCCGCGATCCCTTCGACATCGCCGGCCTGCACGCCGCCATGAACCAGGAACTCGCCCCCGGCCTCGACCCGGGCCAGCCGGTCGCCAAGAGCGCCATCGACGTCGCCGTGCACGACCTCGTCTGCCGCAAGCTCGGCATCCCGCTGCAGGCCTTCCTCGGCACCCGGCTCGCCGACCGGGTGGAGATGGCCCGCCTCGTCTCCGCTCCCGATCCGGACAAGGCGGCGGAGCTGACCGAGCAGGCCAGGGCCGAGGGCTACAAGGGCTTCAAGGTGAAGGTCGGCGGCCACCGGCCGGAGCACGACGCCGCCATCCTCGAGGCGGTGGTGGCGGCCGCAGGCGATGGCTATGTCTGGCCCGACGCCAACCAGGGCTACACGCTGGACGCCGCCATCGTGCTGGCCCGGGCCTGCGAGCGGCTCGGCATCACCATGTTCGAGCAGCCGGTCGCCATGAGCGACACCTACGCCATGAAGAAGCTGCTGTCGGCGACCAGCGTGCGCATCGTGCTCGACGAGGCGGCGATGGGCCTTCCCTTCATCGTCGAGCTGCTGCGCCGCGAGGCGGTGGAGGGCCTGGCCATCAAGATCACCAAATGCGGCGGCCTCTTCTACGCCCGGCAGATGTGCGACCTCGCCCGCAATGCCGGGCTGACGCTGATCGGCAGCGGCCTGATGGACGCGCCGCTCAACTTCTCCGCCTCCGTCCATCTGTTCGCCGGCTACGGCATGGACCTGCCGGTCGACCTGAACGGCCCGCAGTTCATCTCCAAGGACTATCTGGCGCGCCCGGTGCCGATGGATGGCAAGGCAGCGCTGGTCACCGAGGCGCCCGGCCTGGGGCTGGAGGTCGACATGGACAAGGTGGCCGAATACGCCCTCGACCTCGCCGCCTGAGCCGGCCGTGCAGGGCGCCAACGACAATCTGCGGCCGATCCGGCGGCTGACCGAGGCCGACATCCCGGCGGCGCTGGCCCTGTCGGGCGAGGCGCACTGGAACCAGGTCGCCGACGACTGGCGGCTCTTCCTCGAGCTCGGCCAGCCGGTCGCCCTGGAGACCGCCGAGGGCCGCCTCGTCGCCACCGCCGCCAGCCTGCCCCACGGACCCCGTCTCGCCTGGATCTCCATGGTGCTGGTGACGGCCGACTGGCGCCGCCGCGGCCTCGCCACCCGGCTGATGATGCACGCCATCGAGACGGTGGAGGGCGGCGGCCGGGTACCCGGCCTCGACGCCACCCCGGCCGGTCGCGAGGTCTACCGCCCGCTGGGCTTCGAGGAGCTGTTCGCGCTGACCCGCTGGCGCGGCACCGTCGCCGGCGTCGACGCGCCAGTGCGGGCCGCGGTCCGGCCGCTCGCCGACACCGACATGGCGCTGGCCGCCGATCTCGACCGCCGGGCGCTGGGCGGCGAGCGTCCGGTGCTGCTGGCCCGGCTGCGCGCCCGCCGGCCCGACCTCGCGCTGTGGGCGGATGACGGTGCCGGCAACCGTGGCTTCTGCCTTGCCCGTCCCGGCCGCACCGCCACCCAGATCGGACCGGTGGTGGCACAATCCGAGACCGTGGCGCTGGCCCTGGTCGGCCGGGCGCTGGCGCTGCTGGCGGGCGAGACGGTGCTGGTCGACCTCGCCGACCACCAGGTGGCGGTCGGCGGTCTCCTCAAGGCCGCCGGCATGACGGCCGAGCGGCCCTTCTACCGGATGACCCGCGGCGAACCGCCCGCCTTCCAGCGCGACCTCTTCGTCGCCGCGGCCGGCCCCGAACTGGCGTGAGGGAGACCGCCGCCACCCTGCTGCTCCTCGTCGTCATCGTCGCCGAGCCCGCCGCCCGCATCCTCGGCGCCGACTGGCCGCTCGTCCCCGGCGCCCTGGCGCTCGTCGCCTTCACCCTCGTCAACTGGCCGCTGCTGCCCAGGAGCGCGCGCATCGTCAGCGGCCTGGCCGCCATCGGCGCCGCCATCTTCGTCGTCGACGGCGCGCCCTGGAGCGTGTGGGCCGGCGCGCTGCACCTGCCGCTCTTCCTCGCCACCTTCATCACCGTGGTCGGCCTGCTGCGCCAGGTCGGGCTGCGTTCTTCGATGATGCACCGGGCCGGCCGGGCCCTGATCGGCTGGCGCGGGGCCAAGCGCTATGTCGCCGTGTCGCTGGGCTCGCTGACGCTCAGCCTGGTGCTGCTGATCGGCGTCATCGGCCTCGTCGGCAGCATGATCATGGCGCGCGGCGGCCCGATCGACGGCAACCGGGCCGAGGCCTTGCGCGCGCTCGCCCGCGGCTACGGCCTCATGGTCATGCTCTCGCCGCTCAGCATGCCCTTCGCCATCGTCGCGACGACGGTCGAGGCCGCCCACTGGCCGGCCATGCTGGTCTATCTCGTGCCCGTCGCCGTCGCCGCCTGGGCCGCCGGCTGGGCGACGACGCGGAGCCGCCGGCAGCCGGTCTCCGATCCGCCCCCGGCCGAGCCCGGCGACCTCGCCGCCCTGTTCCGGGTGCTGGGCATCGTCGTCCTCATCGTCTGCTCGGTCGTGCTGCTCGACCGCTACCTGCTGCCCCGTCTGGTCGACGCGGTGGTGCTGACGGTCTTCCTGGTCTCGCTGGTCTGGCTGGCGCTCATGGCGCTCGGCGGCCGGCTCCGGTCGGGCGAACGCTGGCAGGCCTGGTTCATCGGCGGCGAGGTGGAGATGATCCTGCTGGCCGCCTCCATCTTCTTCGGCGAGGCGATCGTCACCGTGCTGCCGTTCGAGGCGGCGGCGACGGCGATCGGCGCCCTCGACCCGCCGGCCTGGATCTACCCGCCGGTGATCGCGGCCGTCTTCATCGGCCTCGGTCTCGCCGCCATTCCGCCGGTCTTCTCGATGATCATCCTGGCGAGCGCCCTGCCCCACGCCGCGCTGGGCCTGTCGCCCGCCTTCTTCGCCGCGGCCTGTCTCGTCTCCTGGTCGTTGACGGCATTGTCCTCGCCCTTCAACGCCGCCACGCTGACGCTGGCCCGCGTCTCCGGGGTGTCCAGCTTCCATGTCGCCTTCGTCTGGAACGGCCGCTGGATCGCGCTGTGCGTCCTCGCCCTCACCCTCTGGCTCGGCCTGATGTCCGCGGTCACATAGCCTCAGGCGAGCCCCAGCGCGGCGTCGCTGGCGCCGGGCCGGTACTTGTCGGCCGGCGGCCATGGCCGCTGGCGCCAGTCCGGCGTGAAGGCGAAGCTGGAGACCGCACGCCCCGGCGGCAGCGCGCCGTTCCCGGCACCCCGGGCATAGTCGTAGTAGAGCTTGACGATCTCCTCCCGGCTCACCTGCTGGGCCGCCGGATGGGCCATGCAGGCCTCGCGCCAGCGCCGCACCCGGGCGTAGTCCGGCGTCTCCGGCAGGGCGAAACCCTCGTAGTAGTCGAGGAACCAGAAGCGCATGAACATCGGCGTGAACACCGCCTCGGCCAGCCCGAAATCCTCGAACAGGAAGACACCGTCCGGGTTGTGCTGGTCGAGAAAGCCGGAGAGCTCCCGGTAGAGCCCCAGCAGCTTCTCCAGGTGCTGCCCGCGCGCGTCCGCGTCCTGGTTCAGCACGAACAGGTAGCCCGCCGCCGTGAACGGCCCTTCCTTGGCGATCAGCATGTTCTCCACCGCGTGCCGCAGCGGGTCGGCCTGGCGGACCATGCCCGGACCCAGGACCTCGTCGAGGTAGCGCAGGATGACGAGGCTCTCCTTCAGGATGGCCCCATCCGCCGTCTCCAGCACCGGCAGCGCCGTGGTGCCCCTGGTCTTGGCCAGCAGCGCCGGGTCGCGCGGCCGGGTGATGTCCACCACCTCGAAGCGGACCGCGTCCCGCCGCCCCTTCAGCGACAGCAGGATTTCCACCCGCTGGGAGAAGGGGCAGACCGGGATGTGGTGGATCACCGGCAGATCGGCCATGCGTGCGCTCCAGCCCAGATTGTCGCCCACGCTCAGCGCGCCAGGTGATCGAGCACCCAGGACGCGGTGGCGTGGGCCATCAGGTCCACCGTGTCCGGTCCGGTGAAGGCGTCGAAGACGTGGTCGGTGTCCAGCACCACGATGCCCTCCTCGCCCTCGTGGTGGTTGAGATAGACCCAGCCCGCCTGCGGCTGCGGCCAGACGATGTCGTCGCGGGTGCCGACGATGACCAGCAGCGGGCCCGCATAGCCGGCCATGAAGGCGACCGGGTCGGTGGTCCAGACCTCGTTGAAGAAGGCGGCGTTGAGCGTCGTTTCCATCCACGGCAGCTCGACCGTGATCGGCGTGTCCGGCTCGGCGGCGAGCGCCGTCTCGAACCCCGCCATGCCCATCAGGCGGGGGTAGGAGGAGGCGGGGGCGGCGACCGGCGCCCACAGCGTTGTGCTGACGATGTCGCTGGCCTGATCGGACACCGCCGAGGCGACGAGACCGCCCTGGCTCCAGCCCAGGATGTGCACGTTGTTCGGATCGACCCGCTCCAGCCCGCGGACGAAGTTCACCGCCGCCAGGCCGTCGGCGATCTGCGAGGTGAAGGTGGTCTCTGCCCACTCCCCGTCGCTCTCGCCGGAGCCGCGGAAGTCGATGCGCAGGCTCGCCAGGCCGTTCTCGGCGAGGATGCGCGCGGTGCGGGAGAACACGCCCTCTTGCGTGCCGGCGACCGGCAACTCGTCGCGGCTGCCGCCGAAGCCGTGGAACATCACCACCACCGGCACCGCGCCCTCGACCTCGGGCATGGCCAGCGTCGCCATCACCGTCCCGCCATCGACGGTGAAGCTGATGTCGCTCTCCGACCAGGTGCCCGCCTCCGCCGAGGCGAGACGTTCGGCCGCGGCGGTCAGCGCCGCCGTCATGTCCTCCGCCCGCGCGGTGGAGACGAGCGCCAGGCTCACGGCAGCCAGGGCGGCGAGGTCGCGCAAGCGCGGCGTTCGGGGGGTGATGCGGCTCATCTCTCGGTTCCTTCTGGTGCGGGCCCGACGCCGGCGCCGGGGCGTGCGAGGTCCCATTATGGGGCGCCCGCCGGCGGCGACGCCAGCGGTCAAATGGGGAACCATCGCCGCGAGGCCCGTGTTCACCGCGCAACCACAAACCGTGGACCACATCCGACACAGAGGATCAGGAATGCGTTGCCACACCCTCGCCGGCGCTCTCGCCGCGCTCGCCATCGTCAGCGTCACGCCCGCGAGGGCCCAGGAGGATCCGGGCGACACCTCGGTGGCCGAGCAGTGCCGGGCCGACATCGACGCCTTCGGCGAGGATGCATTGGGCGACGCGGAGCGGCCGGCCCTGACCCTGCGCACCGACCGGGCCCTGCGCACGCTGCGCAGTGCGGCCCTGGTTCTCGCCGAATACGGGCGCGAGGAGGCTTGCCAGGAGGTTCTGGCCGAAATGCGGGACATCCTGGAGAGCCAGTCCGGCGCGGCCGACGGAAGCCTCGAGACCTCCGGCGACAATCCCGCCATGGAGGATGCCGGCCTGCTCTACGAGAACCGGGGCGTGCTCCAGGTCGACGAGCTGGTCGGCGCCAATGTCTACGGCACGGACAACGAGCTCCTGGGCGAGATCGAGAGCGTGGCCGTCAATCCCGTCCCCGGCGGCGCCAGCTTCGCGCTGCTGACCGCCGGCGGCTTCCTCGGCCTCGGCGAGACGGTCATCCCGGTGCCCTGGAGCCAGTTCTACGTGACCGAGGAAACCGGGCTCCTCTTCCTCGACCTCGACGCTTCGACCTTCGGCGGCGCGCCGACCCTCAACAGCGAGGAATACAGCCTGGCTGACGGTTCGCTGTGGGCCGACCAGATCGATCTGTGGTGGCAGGAGAATGCCGGCGACTGAGGGATGGAAGTCCCGCCCGCCGCCGCTCAGACATGCGGTCTGAGCAGCCGGGCGCCGGCCTCGACGACGCGGCGGCCGAGGCCGCGCCGTTCCCAGGTCTGGCCGTCGACCCTCTCGCACGCTTTGAGGTCCTCGGCGAAATGGTCGTCGAGGATCCCTGTTACGGCGGGATCGTCCATCACCAGGGCGATCTCGTCATCCTTGCGCATCGAGCGGCGGTTGAAGTTCGGCGAACCGACGCAGGCGATCGCGCCGTCGACGGTGATGACCTTGGCGTGCAGCATGGTCTTCTGGTAGCGCCAGAGCCGGACGCCGGCCTCGATCAGCGATGTGTAGTAGTCCGCCCCGGCCAGCTCCGACACCCGCTTGTCGACGTGCCGGCCGGGGATCATGACCTCCACCTCGACGCCGCGCGCCACGGCTTCCCTGAGTTGCGCCACCGCGCGATCGTCCGGCATGAAATAGGGGGTGGTGATGGCGAGGCGCCGCCGCGCCACATCGACCAGCGCCTGCATCAGCGTCGCCACGTCGCTCCAGCCGATGGTCGCGGTCGAACGAACCACCTGGATGGCGGTGCCGTTCGCGCGCCGCTCGCCGTCCGCCGCCTGCTCCAGATCGTCGGCCGAGAGGTCGTCGTCGACCCGCCGGCCGGTTTCCGACCAGTTGCCGAGAAAGCCGGCCGCCAGTCCGCGCACCGCCGGGCCCTCGACGCGAAAGTGCGTGTCGCGCCATTCCGTCGGGTCGCGGGCATCCCCTTCCCACTCCCGGGCGATGCCGACGCCACCGGTGAAGCCGATCTCGTCGTCGACCACCAGGATCTTGCGGTGGGTACGGTTGTCGGCCGCCCACAGCCGCCAGGTGGAGAGCGGGCGGAACCAGGCGATCTCGACACCCCCCTTCTCCATCCGGTCGATCAGCTCCTGGCGCATCGACTTGGCGCCGAAGGCATCCAGCAGCACCTTCACGTCGACCCCCGCCGCCGCCCTGTCCGAAAGCGCGTCGGCCATGCGGTCGGCGATATCGCCGGTCCAGTAGACGAAGGTGAGGAAGCGGATGGTCCGCCGCGCCTCCTCCACCGCCTTCAGCATGGCGGGGAAGATCTCCTTGCCGTTGCGCAGCACGGTGACCGCGTTGCCGGTGAAGAAGGGGATGCCGAGAGCGGCCTCGAGTTTACGACGGCGGGTGTCCCGGTCCTCGGCTGCTTGCGTCACCTCCGGGGATGCGCCGTCGCGCATCACAGAAAGCGGCTCGGCCGCTGCTCGGTGAAGTGCAGGTAGCCGGCATCGAAGCCGGCCACGCGCTCCAGCCCCTTCATGTCGTGGATGCGCAGCTGCTGGCCGTCGAGCGAGATCATCTGCTCCGCCCGCAGCTGGCGCAGCGTGCGGTTCACGTGCACCGCGCTCAGGCCCAGCGTGTCGGCCAGTTCATCCTGGGTGATCGGCAGGCGCAGACCGTTGCCCTCGTTCAGGCCGAGCAGTTCGACGCGGCGATAGAGCTCGCAGAACAGATGGGCCATGCGCTGGCGCGCCGTGCGACGGCCGAGCGAGGTGATGCGCTCGGCCAGCAGCGCCTCCTCGTGCGCGTTGGTCCAGCTCAGCGCCAGCGCCAGTTCCGGATGCAGCGACAGCATCTGGGCGAACGGCACCAGCGGCAGCACGAACAGCCGCAGTTCGGTAAGGGCGCCGATATAGTAGTCCGACTGCCGGAACAAGGTGGCGTTGAAGCACAGGAAATCGCCGGGCAGCGCGAAATTGACGATCTGCCGGGCGCCGGATTCCAGCAGCTTGTAGCGCACCGCCCAGCCATGATTGACCAGGAAGACGCAATCATAGTCGGCGCCGGCGGCGATGATCTCGTCCTGGCGCGCATAGTGCGCCTCGTTCTGCGCCAGCACGCGGATGGCCTCGTCGACATCGTCGGAGACCTTGAGGATCGGCGACAGCTTCCGGATCAGATAGCTGGTCACGTGTGCTAGTTCCTCGGCAAAGGTGTCCGGTCCCATCGGCATCGTGCTCGCCATCTGTCCGGCGCGATCATAGATGCTCGATGGCATGTGGCGGAAGCCTCAAAGCCGGGCGGTTCCGCGGATTCCGTTCGACCGGTGCAGGATGGTCCGCAGAATCTTGGCCGCGCGCTGGTGATCCTCGACCGTGTAGGTGTCGGGCGTGGCATTGGCATGGGAATCCTGCGCCGTCTCGAGGATCTCCTCGAACTCGTCGGAGGAAAGCATGCCCTTGTCGACCAGCGTTATGATCAGCGACTCGCAGACCGCCAGCGCGGCCAGCGACAGGGCGATATCCGGATGATCGGGACGTTTCATGTGTGGCAACTCCCCCCGCGACGTCCCGCGAACAGCGACCGTCGCGCCGCAACCGGGTGGTACGGACCGGCCACGCGGGCGATCGCCTCGGGGCCGGTCCGACCACGCCGGCCGGCGGCCGCCTGGGCGCGCCACCCCGTAGCCCCCGAGCCCGGTTGGCGGCGCCGCGTCATGCGCGGCCGCTGATCCGGGCCGGCGTCAGCGCTCGACCGCGGGATCCTCGCCACGGCTGCGGCGCCGGCCCTTCTCCTCGGCCCGGCGCAGGGCGTCGCCCTCGGCGCCCTCACGCGCCTCGCGGGCCTCCTTGGCCAGTTTTTCGGTGTCGTGCGACCGGGTGAACGCCGTCGTCTCCTTGTTGTACTTGCGGGCGGCGGTGCGGTTGCCCTCGCCCTCGTTGGGCTGCTTGTTGGCGGACTGCTTTTCGGCTGGTTGCTTGTCGGCCATGGCCGGCTTCTCCTCATCCAATCGCGTGTCATGCCCGCCGGAGCCCGGCGGGCGGTTTGCGGGCAGGCGGCTTGCGGAAGGTGCTCGCCGCTCACAGCGGCGGCCGCCGGCCCCGCGCGAAATGGAAGATCAGCGCGATCACGAAGATCGCCAGGAAGATGAAGAACAGGATCTGCGCGATCCCCGCCGAGGCCGAAGCGATGCCGCCGAAACCGAAGGCGCCCGCGATGACCGCGACGACGAGGAATACGAGTGCCCACCAGAGCATGGGTCTTCTCCTTGGCTGGTTGCGCGATGACGGATGACGTCCCGGGCTGGAGCGGCCGCGTCCCGGGGGCACGGCCGCTCCGCCTGACGTCAGGCGCGCCAGTTGTCGACCTGGCGCTCGGCCTCCTCGCGGGCGATGCCGTACTGCTTCTGGATGCGGCCGACCAGCTCGTCCCGGCTGCCGGCGATCTGCTCCACATCGTCATTCGTCAGGTCGCCCCATTGCTGGCGGACCTTGCCCTTGAGGATGTTCCAGTTGCCCTTGATCTCGTCGGAATTCATTGCTGCCTCCTTCATCGGGCCGGCCACCGTGTCCACGGCGGCATGGCGGCCCTCGCTGTGTGGATCTCTGCGGTCTGAACGCAAGGCCGGGGCGATTGGTTCCGGCATGGTGGCCGTGGTTGGGCGGCCGGTATCAGGCGGCCGCCTGCCGGTCGCTGTCCATCATCGCGGACAGGCGGCTGCGCGCCCGCGACAGGCGCGAGCGGATGGTGCCCACCGCGACGTGCAACTCGTCGGCCGCCTCCTCGTAGCTGAGGCCGCTGCCGCCGACCAGGATCAGGACCCGGCGGTCGCGGTCGGACAGGCGGTCGAAGGCCCGCTCCATCTCCGCCAGTTCCATGTGCGCGTCCTGGTTCCCCTTCATCGGGAACAGGTGCTCGCACTCGCTGGCGTCCAGGCAGCCGTTCCAGCGCTGGGCCCGGCGGATCTCGTTGATGTGCGTGTTCTTCAGAATGGTGAAGAGCCAGGCACGCAGATTGGTGCCGGGTTGGAACTGGTGCAGGCGGCGCAACGCCCGCTCCAGGCAATTCTGGACCAGATCCTCCGCGCCATCCGCGTCACGGGTGATGCGGCGGGCCTGGGCCGTCAGTTGCGGTATCAGCTCCTCAATCTGCGCATGCAATTGAGCGCGAGCCATAGTTGAGCTCTCCTTGTTCATTTCGTGGAGCCGCTCAAGTAGGTGGGGAGTAATCGTCTGCCGTCTATGAAAATCGTGTGGGCAATACCTATAAAATCATCAAATTGAACCAAGTGTGGCGGATGTATGTCTTATTAATATTCCTTATTTGCCTAAAACAACATATGTTATGTTTGAGAGGTAACACACATTACTTACATATGTTGCCTCGCTGATGGAACAACCATCACTCACGACGCCGCGCTAACATAGGTGTGCGCGGACCGCCGGCCGGTGGTGATAGAAGGGGGACCATGACCTGCTTTCCCCAGACACCCCCGAGCGATGGAGAGTTCACATGGTGAGCCCCCGAGCCAAGCGAACCGAGAAGCTTCAGCTGATGCTGAACGAGCACGAACTCCAGATCATCGAGGACTGGCGCTTCGACAACCGCATGCCGTCGCGCGCCGCCGCCATCCGCGCGCTGGTCCGCAAGGGCCTCGCCACCACCGCTGACGAGAACCCCGCCGTCGGATAGCCGACACGCCCAGGCGTCCGGTCCGGCGGACCGCCGGCCCGGTGAACTCCGTCTGGTGAATCCGCCTCGTGGGTCCGCCGCGTCAGTCCGCCTCGCGCCCCAGCGACTTGGCCGCCATGCGCGCCATCTCGATGAAGGGCTCGATACCGGGCGCCGGATTGTCGGCCTTCCAGCCGATGCACAAATGGATGGCGATGTCGAGATCCTCGACATGGCGGATGACGATGTCGTGGGTCACCAGGTCGGTGATCCACTCCGGCAGGAAGGAGATGCCGACCCCGGCCGAGATCAGCGCCAGGGCGCCCATGGTGTTGGAGACGACCATGTCCTCGCGGAAGCTGATGCCGGCCTCCAGCAGGGTGTTGTAGAGCGTCTCGAAGCCGGTGATCTCGAAGCGCTTGAGCGGGATCACCGAGGTGCCCACGAAGTCGCGGATCGCCAGTTGCCGCTTGGCGGCCAGCGGGTGGCGCGCCGGAATGGCGGCCAGGAACCGCTCGCGCAGCAGCGGCGTGAAGCGCAGGATGCCCGGGTTCGTCAGCGGCCGGATCAGGCCCAGATGGAACTCGTCCTGCTCCAGGCCGGTGACGATGTCGTGGCTGTCCTTCGACTTCACCGTCAGGCTGGAGTCCGGGAAGCGGGCGCAGAAGCGGCGCAGCACCAGAGGCAGGAACCGGTAGGTCGCCGGCGAGATGGCGGCGATGCTGAGATGGTCGAGCCGACCGCCGCCGGCCTGCTGGGCGATCAGCACCGCCTCGTCGGTCTTCGCCAGCAACTCCTTGACATGCTGCTTGAGCGCCGCGCCCGCCACCGACAGCTCGACCCGCCGCGTCGACCGCTCGAACAGCTTGACGCCGATCTGCCGCTCGAGCTGGCGGATCTGCTGGCTCAGCGTGGGCTGGGAGATCAGCAGGCGCTCGGCCGCCCGGCCGAAATGCAGTTCCTCCGCCGCGACATAGAAACAGCGCAGCGCGCGCAGCTCGATCGGATTGCGGATCGCTATCGCCCGCCCCCGCCCGTCATGCCCCCGCCCGTCATGCAACGCCCCCGGCGGTGATGTGCGCGGTCAGGCTCGCGGTCAAACGCAGGGTCATTGGCGCGCCACCATCGCCGAGGCGCCGGACAGTTCGCCCAGGCGCGCGCCGGCGCGGATCTTGGCGTCCCGCGCCGCACCGCGCGACTGCCGCTCCAGCGCCGCCTCGATCACCGCGTCCAGCTCGTCCGGCGGGATCACCAGGAGGCCGTTGTCGTCGGCGATCACGGCGTCGCCGGGCTGCACCACCGCGCCGCCGCAGGAGACGGGCACGTTCATTGCCCCGCCGAGATCGCGCAGCCGCGTGGTGACGGGCGAGAGGCCGCGGCACCAGACGTGGAAGTCGAGCTCCTCGATCTCGCCGATATCGGTGCAGGGGCCGTCGACCGCCGCGCCGACCACGCCGGCCGTCTTCGCCGCTACGGTGACGCCGCCGCCCCAGCAGGCGTAGCGGTGGTCGCCCAGCCGGTCGATGATCACGAAGTCGCCCGGCCGCACCCCGGCGATGAGGTGGTGCAGCAGCGTGGAGTCCTCGCCCGGGATCGCCAGCGTCACCGCCGTGCCGACCACCGGCGGTCCGCGCCGCAGACGCGCCACCGCGCCGGAGACGAAGCCCCAATGCCGCCAGTGGCCCACCGTGGCCGGCTCGACCTGGCGCAGCCGCTCGAGCTTCGCGGCCGGAACCTGCTCCGGAAAGGCGCCGATCTTGTAGCGTTCAACCATGCCGTTCGTCGTCCGCGCTCAGGCCGCCATCTCGACCCGGTGGTCGATGACCGGGATCAGCCCGCGCACGCGGTCGATCTCGGCGCGGCGGATCTCCGCGTGCAGCACGCCGACGCCGTCCGACGCCTTGGCCACCACATGGCCCCAGGGGTCGGTGACCAGGGAATGGCCGTAGGTGTGCCGGGTCGAGCCGTCGCCATGGGTGAAGGTTCCCCACTGGCCGCAGGCCACGAAATAGGCGTCGTTCTCGATCGCCCGGGCCCGGCACAGCACCTCCCAGTGGTCCTTGCCGGTCTGCAGGGTGAAGGAGGCGGGCAGCACGATGACCTCCGCCCCGGCATCGGTCAGCGCCTGGAAGAGATAGGGGAAGCGCAGATCGTAGCAGATGGCGCAGCCGATCCGGAAACCTTCCAGGTCGTAGGTGACGGTGCCCGACCCCGGCTTCACCGACTCCGACTCCTTGTAGGTCGCGCCGTCCGGGGCGACGATGTCGAACATGTGGATCTTGCGGTAGCGCGCGATCTCGGTGCCCTGCCGGTCGAACACCACGGTGGTGTTGTGGATGCGGCTCTCGCCCGGGATGGTCTCCAGCATGCTGCCGGCATGCACGAAGACGCCGTGCTTCCGCGCGAAGGCCTGCATGCGCGAATAGGCCTCGCCACCCGGCATGGCGTCGGCGGCGGCGATCTTCTGCTCCTTGCGGCCGCCGGCCCAGTCGAAATGCTCGGGCAGCACGATCAGGTCGGGACTGCCTTCCGCGACCGCCTGCTCCATCAGCGCCTCGGCGGCGTCCAGATTGGCCGCCCGGTCGCTGACCGAGTTCATCTGCACCAGCGCGACCTTCAGTCTCTCAGCCATCGTTCCGTCTCTCACTCTCGATCCGTGTGTGTGTCACATCGTTGCGACATGGCCGCCGCCGGCCGGTCCGCGCTCAGGTCCCGAAGACGATCAGGTCGTCGGTGGCGAAGACCAGCGCGGCCGCGTCGCCCGCCGTGTAGGTGGGCCCGCCCTTGACGTTGAGGACGTCCACCCGGACGCTCTGGCCGCCGGCCAGGCCGACATAGACCTGGATGATCGGCCCCGCCAGGATCACGTCCTCGATGGTGCCGTTGAGCGTGCGGCCCTCCGGTGTCGCCTCGCCCTCCCCGGCGATGGCGATGACCTCCGGGCGGATGCCGAACTCCACGCTCTCGCCCTCGCCCACGGCGGCCGAGGCGGGGCAGGCCACGCGACCCGCACCGCCGTCCAGCGTGATCGCCTTGGCCTCGCCGCTGCCCGTCACCGTGCCGGCGAAGAAGTTCATCTGGCCGACGAAGGCGGCGACGAAGTGGGAGCGCGGCTGGGCGTAGATCTCGGTGGGCGAGCCGATCTGCTCGATCCGGCCCTGGTTCATCACCACCACGCGGTCGGACATGGTCAGCGCCTCGTCCTGGTCGTGGGTGACGAAGACCGCGGTGACGCCGAGCTCGCGCTGCAGCGTCTTCAGCTCCCGACGCATCGACTCGCGCAGCTTCAGGTCGAGATTGGACAGGGGCTCGTCGAGCAGCAGCACCGAGGGCTGCGGCGCGATCGCCCGGGCCAGCGCGATGCGCTGCTGCTGGCCGCCGGAGAGCTGGCGCGGGTAGCGCTCGGCGAACTGGCCCATGTGGACCAGCTCCAGCGACTCCCGCGCGCGGCGGGCGATCTCCGCCCGGTCGGCGCCGCGCATCTTCAGCCCGAAGCCGACATTCTGCTCGACCGTCAGGTGCGGGAACAGGGCGTAGTTCTGGAACACCATGCCGACCCGCCGCTTGTTGGGCGGCAGCCGGGTGACGTCCTCGCCGCGGATGCGGATATGGCCGCGGGTCGGCGGGAAGAAGCCGGCGATCATGTTGAGCGTGGTGGTCTTGCCACAGCCCGACGGGCCCAGAAGCGTGACGAACTCGCCGCGGTCGATCTGCAGGGTGCAGTCCTCCACCGCGGTGAAGTCGTCATACATCTTCTTGACGTCGCTGAGCTCGACATCGGGCTCCTGCATGCGCGTTCAGTCCCTCTTGTAGAGCGTGTGGGAGAACTTGCCGATCTTCTCCAGGATGGCCACCAGGACGATGATGATGACCAGGCAGACCACGTTCACCGCCGCCAGCGCCGGGTCGATGCGGTATTCGAGGTAGTTGATGACGGCGATCGAGATCGTCGTCGCGCCCGGCTGGGAGAGGAAGAGCGAGATCGGGATGTTGTTGAATGACAGGATGAAGGAGAAGGTGATCGCCGCGAACAGCCCCGGCTTCAGCAGCGGCAGGATGACGTAGCGCAGGGTCTGCGCCCGGGTCGCGCCGAGCACCGAGGCGGCGCGCTGCAGCGTGCGGTCGAAGCTGTAGATGTTGTTGGTGATCATCCGCGTGGTGAACGGCACCATCACCAGCGTGTGGCCCATCAGCAGCGTGACGATGCCGAGCCCGGTATGCATCGAGACCATGGCGAAGGCCTGCAGCAGCGCGATGCCGACCACGATCTGCGGCGCCGAGAGGGGCGACAGCAGGAAGGACATCACCAGCGAGTTGGCCGGGCAGCGGAAATAGGCGACCGCGAAGGCGCCCATCAGCCCCAGTATGGTGGCGCAGATCGAGGTCAGCGCGGCCAGCTGCAGGCTGAACTGCAGGGGCCGCAGCCAGCGGTCGGTGAAGACCTCGCCGAACCACTGCAGCGACAGCCCGTCGGGCACCAGCTCGATCTGGTTGGTCGGCGCCAGGGAGGCGATGACCACCACCAGCATGGGCAGCAGCATGAAGGCGAAGATCGCCACCACCGAGACCCGGAACACGATGTTGAGCGCGCGATCCATGGCGCTAGCCGTGCAGTTTGCGGTTGACGCCGCCCTCGACGCGGGCGCCGAGGAAGGCGATCAGCACGACGACGACGAAGAGGATG
>Ga0207773_100232_pt1 | contig 36853 bp, 34 predicted proteins | sample TtaePargueraPR_2_FD_187281 | JGI IMG/M metagenome (GOLD analysis project Ga0207773, IMG submission 187281) | Aerobic enrichment media microbial communities from Bioluminiscent Bay, La Parguera, Puerto Rico - Tt and M1 (3) (SPAdes) | ecosystem: Environmental > Aquatic > Marine > Unclassified ...
CCCCAGCCACGCCGGCAGGCTGGCCCTGCGGGTGGACGCCGGCACACACCTGATGCTGAACGGCGAGGAGATCGCCGCGCCGGTCAACCTGAGCGCCGGCGACCGCATCGGCGTGGCGGATTACGATGAAGTGATCACCGCGATCAGCGTGGAGCACTATGCGTAGGAAACGGCGTTTCACGACTTTCAGCCTGTCGTTCCTCGACATCATGTCCTGTGGCTTCGGCGCCGTGGCACTGATCTTCCTGATCATCAAGCACGGTTCCGACCACGATATAGAAGCCGAGAACCAGGACCTGGCGGCGGAGGTCAACCTGCTGCAAGAGGAAGTGGAATTCGGCCGCGAGCACCTGGTGCTGGCGCGCAACACGCTGGACGTCACCAGCGACGAACTGGCTGAGACCCAGGGGCTGGCGCGGCGCATCATAGAGCAGATAGAGGCGGTCAAGGGCAATATCGCCGAGGTCGACAGCGCCAACGAGGAGCAGGACATCAAGCGCCTGCAGGAAAAACTGAAAAAACTCGAGGAGGCGAAGAAGAATCTCGAGGAGGAAAACAAAAAACTTGGCAACAACGTGCGCAAGTTCGTCGGCGACGGCGACCGCCAGTACCTCACCGGCCTGCGCCTGGGCGGCGACCGCATACTGATCCTGCTCGACGCCTCCGCCAGCATGCTCGGCGACGAGCTGATCAAGGTGATCCGCACCCGCAACATGTCCTCGCGGGTCAAGCGCGAGACGGAAAAATGGCGCCGGGCGGTCAATACCGTCTCCTGGCTCACCGCGCAATTTCCCCAGGACAGCCAATACCAGATCTACACTTTCAACACGGGCTTCCGCGCCGCCATTCCCGGCACCGAGGACCGCTGGCTGAACGTGGACGACCGCGACCAACTGGACAAGGCCATCAAGGAACTGGACGAGATAGTGCCCGACGACGGCACCAGCCTGGAGCGGGTGTTCAATGCCATCAACGCCATGACCCCGCTGCCGGACAACATCATCCTCATTACCGACGGCCTGCCCACCCAGGGCATGAAGAGGCCCAGCGGCGCCACCATTTCCGCCCGGGACAGGCGCGACCTCTTTCGGCGCGCGGTCAAGGTGCTGCCGAAGGATGTCCCGGTCAACGTGATTCTCGCCCCTATGGAAGGTGACCCGTTTGCCGCCAGCGAATTCTGGAAGCTCGCCATGGAAACCCAGGGGTCCTTCCTCGCGCCATCGAGGGACTGGCCATGAGGCGCAACCGCAACAAGCGGGCCCAGGAGGAGTTCAGCATCTCCTTCCTGGACGTGATCTGCTGCGGCTTCGGCGCCATTGTATTGCTGTTGATGATTGCCAAGACCATGGAGCCGATCGTGCTCGAAGAGTCGGAGGTCGATCTGCAGGGACAGGTGCAGGACCTGCAAAACCAGCTGGCGGAAATCCGCGGCGAGACCACTGTCCTCAACCGCGACCTCAACGCCAAGCGCGAGCAACTGGACATAGAGCGCGAGCGCATCGCCAAGCTGCGCGGCGAACTGGACACACTGCAGGCGCTCTACGCGCGCAAAACCGAAGGGGAAAGCGAGGAAGGCAAACGCAAGGGCGAGCTGACCCTGGCCCTGCAGACCATGACCGAGGAAATGCGCCGCCTGCTGGGGGAGAACTACCAGCGCAAGAACAATGTGATTGGCGGCATCCCGGTGGACAGCGAATACATCCTGTTCATCATCGACACCTCCGGCAGTATGTTCAATTACGGCTGGGACCGCATGATGGCGGAGATGCTCAACACCCTGAACCTCTACCCCAGCGTCAAGGGCATCCAGGTGATGAACGACATGGGAGACTATATGTTCTCCAACTATCGCGGCAGGTGGATTCCCGACACCCCCGGCCGCCGCGACGCCGTCCTGCAGCGCCTGCGGTCCTGGAACCCCTTCAGCAATTCCAGCCCGGTGGAGGGCATCCAGAAAGCGGTGCGGAGTTTCTACGATCCCAACAAGAAAATCAGCATCTACGTGCTGGGCGATGAATTCACCGGCAACTCGATCCGCCGCGTGATGCTGGCGGTGGACAGGGTCAACGCCCAGCACGGCGAGGGCAAACGCAATGTGCGCATCCACGCGATCGGTTTCCCGATCCAGTTTTCCCGCCCGCCGCACCTGCAGACCACCGGGCTGCGATTCGCCGCGCTGATGCGTGAACTCACCTACCGCAACGGCGGCACTTTTGTGGGATTGAACGATTTTCGATAGCCGCTACCGGGCAGAGGACAATCGAGGAGCGAGACATGGAGTTACCAATTCAAGTTTCGGAGTTCAGTTCCGGGAGCCGGGGCGGGGTGCGCCCTTCTGGGACACGCCGTAAATACATCCCTGTAGGCTTGTCTGCGAGGTCCCTCTCGCAGACAGTCCCAGAAGGGCGCACCCCGCCCCGGCTTGTGCCACTGCCAAGGCCTCGAACCCCGAAACTTGAGTTACCAAGAAACGGATTCCCAGCGGCGGTGAAAACCGCCCTGCTGCTGATCGCGTTGCTGGCCGCGGCCTGCTCGCATACGGTGCAGGTGAGCGGGACATATCCCCAACCGGTGGGCCAGCAGCACCCGCTGACCGTCGGCATCTACCTGAGCGAGGAGTTCCGCAACTTCACCTACCACGAGGACAGCGAGGATCGGGAGGAGTGGAATATCAACACCGGGCGGGCGCAGAAAAACCTGTTCGAGACAGTGCTGGGCGCCATGTTCACCGAGACCATCTCCCTGTCCCAATACCCGCAAAACCTGCCGGGCAACATCGAGCTGGTGATAGTGCCCGAGGTGCGCGAGCTGCAGTTCACCATGCCGCGGGAAACCCGCGTCAATATTTTCGAGGTGTGGATCAAATACGATATGCACGCCTACAACCAACAGGGGGAGTCGGTGGCCAACTGGGTCATCACCGCCTACGGCAAGACACCCACCGCCTTCCTGAAATCCCAGGAAGACGCTCTCGCCCAGGCGATCAACGTCGCCCTGCGCGATGCCGGCGCCACCCTCTACACCGGGTTCGGGACTGTCCCGGAACTACAGGCGCTGCTCGCCAACAAGCAGCGCGCCCTGTCACTGAAGGAAACCGATTCCGCGGCTGATCAGGCCGCGGAGTAACAGGAGGTTGTTGTGTTCAAGTCAATTTTCACCTTTGGCCTGGCGCTGCTCAGCGGCTGCACCACCGTGGTTATCGACGAATACCGGCGCAGCGACGGCGAACTCGCCGCGGGCGATTCCGTGGTTATTCTCGGGCGGCGACACTCCAGCGAGTACGAGACGGAACCGGACCTGGTCGACTGCGTCGGCCGGGAGCTGCACGACCCGGGCCGGGGTGTGAGTGTCATTTCTGAAAAACAGTTTATGGATGCCATGTATCCCTGGTTCGAGCCGCGCACGGCGCCGATGCACCTGCGCTCCCTGGACCGGCTGATGGAAATCCCGAATGTGCGCGAACGCATGGAGGCCTACGGCGTCAAGTATATTGTGTGGATAGACGGCTCCACCGAAACCACCGCCAGTGCCGGCTCCATCGGCTGCTCCATCGGCACCGGCGGCGCCGGCTGTTTCGGTTTCGGCACCTGGGACAAGGAATCCGACTACGAAGCATCGGTGTGGGACTTCCGCGACCAGGAACTCTCCGGCAAACTCAGCGCTGACGCCAAGGGCACCTCCTATATGCCCGCCATCGTCGTCCCCATCCCGCTGATTGCACGGGTACAGAACAACGCCTGCAAAGGCATGGCGGCGCAGCTGCAGCAGTTCCTGTTGCCGGCCGCCAACGGAAAATCCTGACACGGTAAATCCAATAGGGAGGGAAGCGGCATGCATTATTTCAATAAACATTATTTCAAAAGCATGGTCACCGCCACACTGATAGCGGCCATCGCCGGCTGCGCCTTCAACCCAGCCACCAACCGACCGGACCTGGTGCTGATGTCGGAGGACAAGGAAATCAAGATCGGCAGGGAAATGCATGAAAAGCTGGTCGAGAGCACGCCGATTTACAAGGACCCGGTGCTCACCGCCTATGTGAACCACGTCGGCCAGAAAGTCGCCGCGGCCAGCGACAGGCCGGATCTCGAATACCATTTCACGATTATCGACAGCCAGGACATCAACGCCTTCGCCCTGCCCGGCGGCTACATCTATATCAACCGCGGTCTGCTCACCTACCTGCACTCGGAGGCGGAAATGGCCGCGGTGCTGGCCCACGAGATAGGGCATGTCACCGCGCGCCACGCGGTGCGGCAGAAGACCGCGGCCACCGGCGCCGGCGTCGCCTCGGTGCTGTCGGTGCTGGTGACCGGCAGCGGCGTGGTCGGCGATGTGGCGAACCTGTGGAGCACCGCGGCGGTGAAGGGCTACGGCCGCGACATGGAACTGGAGGCGGACCGGTTCGGCGCCCAGTATATGTACAACGCCGGCTACGATCCCCAGGCGATGATCAATGTGATCGGCCTGCTCAAGGACCAGGAGATCTTCGCCCGCCGCCGCGCGCGGATAGAAGGCAAGAAGCCGCAGACCTACCACGGCGTCTTCTCCACCCACCCGCGCAACGATATCCGCCTGCAGGAGGTGGTGGAGGCCGCCGGCAAGCTGCCGGAGGACCACAAGATCACCAAGATCGAGTACTACCGGGAAAAAACCGACGGCCTGGTCTACGGCCAGAACGTGCAGCAGTCGGACAAAAACCGCTACAACCACAAGCGCCTGGGCTTCTCCCTGTTGTTTCCCGAAGACTGGAAGGTGGAGAACCAGCGCTCCGCCATCGTGGGCACGGCACCGGACAGCAAGGCCACCATTACCATCAAGGTGGACCAGCGCAAGAACAACCAACCCGCCGACATGGCCCTGCGCGAAGTCTACAAGGTGCGCGACCTGGAACAGGGCGAGGAACTGAACCAGTACCGGCTGGAGGGCCACACTGGCCGGCTGCCCTCGGCCGGTGAAGCGGATCCGGACAGGGTGGCGGTCATCTACTACGGCAGCCGCCAGTACATTCTCGAGGGCAGGATCAACGACGCTTCCGCCACCGATGCGGAATCGCTCAACCAATATGACAACCTGTTCCTGAGCAGCATCCGCAGCTTCCGCCCCCTGCGCAAAACAGACATCGTGCAACCGGACATCAAGCGCGTGCGCTATGTCAAAGCGAACGACAAGACCACCTTCGCCTCGCTGGCCCGGCATATGGAAATCGGCGAGTACGCCGAAGAGCAGCTGCGCCTGCTGAACGGCTACTATCCGAGGGGGGAACCCAAGCCCGGCGAATGGATCAAGATTGTTCAATAAGTTTTTCGGGGCTCGGAACTATCGCAGGTCGGATAAGCGCCAGGCGCATCCACCTACAACGTCCGCTCGCCCTGTAGGAGCGGCGGGGCGGCCATCCGCCCATGGCCGCGATCAAATTGTCCAACGGCAATAAAGCCCAATTCATAACTCAACTTTCGGAGTTCACAGGGATTGGTAGCCCTTGAAGGAGGCAGTTTCGAGCGGCCCTGCTGCCGGCGGCCACCTGGCAAAAAACCTCATCGGTACATTTGCCAGGTGGCCGCCGGCAGCAGGACCTCGCTCAGTGCCACCGCGGCTTACTGCCCTCGACGTGAACTCCGAAACTTGAGTGATAAAACCGATAAAAATAAGGAACCCCCATGTTCGGCCTGATGATGCAATCCCAACTCACCCTCACCGGCATCATGCGCCACGCGCAGTGCCATTTCCCCGACAGTGAAATCGTCTCGATAACCGCGGACACCCCCCGGCATCGCTACAACTACCGAGAGGCCTTCGAGCGCACCGCGCGGCTGGCCAACGCCCTGCGGAAGCTGGGCGCCCGCCCCGGCGACCGCATCGGCACCCTGGCCTGGAACGACTACCGCCACTTCGAACTCTACTACGCCACCTCCTGCAGCGGTTTGGTATGCCACACCATCAACCCGCGCCTCTTCCCCGAACAGATCGCCTATATCGTCGAGCACGCGGAGGACCGCTGGCTGTTCATCGACCCCCTGTTCGTGCCGCTGCTGGAAGCCCTGGCGGACAAACTGGGGGCGGTGCGCGGCTACGTCATTCTTACCGACAGCGCACATATGCCCGAAACCAGGCTGCCCAATGCGCACTGCTATGAGACGCTGCTGGCACGGGAGCCGACGGACTTCGACTGGCCACCGCTGGATGAAAACACCGCGGCCGCCCTCTGCTACACCTCGGGCACCACCGGCAACCCCAAAGGGGTGCTCTACTCCCACCGCGCCATGGTGCTGCACACCTACGGCGTGCTGTTGCCCGACGCGTTCGCGCTGCGGGGCAATGAGGCGGTATTGCCGGTGGTGCCCATGTTCCACGTCAACGCCTGGTCCCTTCCCTATGCGGTGCCGGCGGCGGGCGCCAAACTGGTGCTCCCGGGCCCGAAAATGGGTTGCGGCGAGACCCTCACCAAACTGATACAGCGGGAGGGTGTCACCATCGCCGCCGGCGTGCCCACCGTGTGGCTGGCGCTGCTCAAATACCTGCGCGAGAGCGGCCAGACGGTCCCGAGCCTGAACCGGGTGGTGGTGGGCGGCTCCGCCTGCCCCTGGAGCATCATGGAGGAATTCGAGCGCAGGCATAACGTCTACACCCACCACGCCTGGGGCATGACCGAGATGAGCCCGCTCGGCACCTACAATGCCCGGGTACCGGATTCGCTGCCGGCCGCGGAGTCGAAAGCCCTGCGCCTGAAACAGGGCCGCGCCGCCTTCGGCGTGGAGATGCGCATCGTCGACGAACAGGGCCGGCCGCTGCCCCACGACGGCACAAGCTTCGGCGCACTGCAGGTTCGCGGCCCCTGGGTCTGCGAGCGCTACTTCAAGGCCGGGGAAGCGGCGCTGACCGCCGACGGCTGGTTCGACACCGGCGACGTGGCCAGCATAGACCCGCGCGGCTACCTGGGCATCACCGACCGCACCAAGGACGTGATCAAGTCCGGCGGCGAGTGGATATCCTCCATCGAGCTGGAGAACTTCGCCGCGACCCTGGACGGCGTGGCGGAAGCGGCGGTGATCGGCGTGGCCCACGAGCGATGGGCGGAGCGCCCGCTGCTGCTCGTGGTCCCGGCCCCCGGCGCCGAGCTGGACACCGGGGCGATTCTCGAGGCCTTTAAAGGCAATGTGGCCAAGTGGTGGATACCGGACGACTGCATAGTGGTAGCGGCGCTGCCCCACACCGCCACCGGCAAGATCAGCAAGAAGGACCTGCGCGAGCAATTTGCCGACTACCGCTGGCCACAAACCCAACCGGTTTAACTCTACGGGAAAGGGAGAAAGCGTGTGCCCCAGCTTTTGATTCTGCTCGCCGTTATCGCCTTTACCATACTGGTGACTACGAGATACAAGCTGCACCTCTTTCTCACCCTGCTGCTGGCCAGCTTTCTCGCCGCCTTCGCCTACGGGATACCCTCGGCCAATATCGCCCATGTCATCGGCAGGGGCTTCGGCACTGTGCTCGGTTATATCGGCCTGGTTATCCTGCTGGGCACGGTGATCGGCATCATCCTGGAGAGGTCGGGGGCCGCCATTACCATGGCGGAGGCCACCATCCGCCTGTTGGGGGAACGGATGCCCACCCTGGCCATCTCCGTTGTCGGCTACCTGGTCGCCATCCCGGTTTTCTGCGATTCCGGCTACATCATCCTGAACTCGCTGAAGAACTCCCTCGCGGACCAGCTCAAGGTCTCCAACTGCTCCATGAGCGTGGCCCTGGCCACCGGTCTCTTCGCAACCCACACCCTGGTCCCGCCGACCCCCGGCCCGGCCGTCGCGGCCGCCAATCTCAACCTGGGCCACCACCTCGGTACCGTGGTCATGCTGGGGCTGCCGGTAGCGGCGGTGGCCGCCCTGGTGGGGTGGCGCTGGTCGCGTCGCTTCGCCGACATACCACTGGAAATCGACCGCGCGGACGGGACCCGCGAACACGGCCGGAAACTGATCGAGCGCTACGGCAGCCTGCCGGGTCCGCTCAGCGCCTTTGCGCCCATAGTGGTCCCCCTTGCACTGCTGTGCCTGGGCTCCATCGTCAACCTCACCGACAGACCCCTCGCCGACATCCCCGCCCTGCGCCAACCGGCAAGCTTCCTCGGGCAGCCCCTCAATGCCCTGCTGGTGGGCCTGGGACTGGCCTGCTTCCTGCTGCGCGGGCCGAATAAGATAAGGCAACTCTCCAAACACACGGCCTCCGGCATCAAGGCCGCCGCGCCGGTACTGCTGATCACCGGCGCCGGCGGCGCCCTCGGCGAAGTGCTGAGAGTTTCCGACGTCGGCAGCCTGCTCAGCCAGTCCCTGGCCCACGCCAGCATTGGACTGTTTATGCCCTTCATGGTCGCCGCCGCCCTCAAAACCGCCCAGGGCTCCTCCACCGTCGCCATGGTCACCACTTCGACACTGGTGGCCCCCCTCCTCTATGAAATGGGTCTGGACAGCGAAATGGGCAGAGTGTTGACCGTCCTGGCCATCGGCGCCGGCGCCATGACCGTATCCCACATCAACGACAGCTACTTCTGGGTGGTTACCCAGCTCAGCAAAATGGACGTGGCCCTGGGCTACCGCGCACAGACCACCGCCACCCTGTTGCAGGGAATGAGCGCCATGGCGGTGGTGGCGCTGCTGGGGCTGTACCTGGTTTAAACCGTCACAACAATCCTGTATACAGAAACAGTCGCTTCCGGACCGATAAAGAACAATGCCTCTCCGAACCCTGCCCCTTTGCCTGTCACTGCTCCTCGCCCTGGCCGCCGCCTCGGCGCAGGCCACCCTGGTCATCGCCCACCGCGGCGCCTCCGGTTACCTGCCCGAACACACCCTGGAGGCCAAGGCCCTGGCCTACGCGATGCGGCCCGACTATATCGAGCAGGACCTGGTGCTCAGCAAGGACGACCAACTGATCGTGATGCACGACATCACCCTGGACGAAACCACGAATGTGGCCGAAGTATTTCCGGACCGCGCGCGCGAGGACGGCCACTACTACACCATCGACTTCACCCTCGGGGAACTGAAGCAGCTGCGCGTTACCGAGACGTTCGTCAAGTCCGGTAACGGCACCAGCGCCAAATACCCGAATCGCTTCCCGCTGTGGAAATCCAGTTTCCAGCTCTCCACACTGGAAGAGGAGATAGAACTCATCCAGGGCCTGAACCGCACCCTGGGCTACGACATCGGCCTCTACCCGGAAGTCAAGAAACCCTGGTTCCACCACCGCGAGGGCAAGGACATCGCCGCACTGACGCTGGCCAGGCTGAAACAGTACGGCTATGTCGACCGCGGGCAAAAGATATTCCTGCAGTGTTTCGACGCCGAAGAACTGCAGCGCATAAAGCGGGAATTGATGCCCCGCCTCGGCATGGACCTACCCCTCGTACAGCTGATCGCCGCCACCGACTGGGGGGAGAAGTTAATCGAGTCCGACGGAAAACCCGTCAATTACGACTACGACTGGATGTTGGAGCCCGGCGGCCTGGAAAAGATTGCCAGCTATGCCGACGGCATAGGTCCCTGGGCCATGATGCTCGCGCGCCTGGAGGGCGGAAAACCGGTGCCCACCGGTCTCCTGCGGAGAGCGCACAAGCGAAAACTGCTGGTACATCCCTACACCTTCCGCGCCGACCCTGGGCAAATACCGGAAGAGATCGGCAGTTTTGAAAACCTGCTGCAGCTGTTTATCGGCCAGCTGGGTGTAGACGGCCTTTTTACCGACCATCCGGACAAGGTGCGTGAATTTATCGGCCGCACCGCCACCGCACCCAGATAACCTCTACAGATCCAGGCTGGGGGGGGCTGACCGAAGCCCCACGCTCGCTATACACTGAAGGCAACATTCGTTTTTCTACGATCTCGCCACACCCAAATCAAGTTTGGAGCTTGACATATGAAGAAACTTAAATTGCTCGCACTGCCAATCTGTATGCTTTTCATTGCCTCTGCGTATGCGAAGGATAGCTTCAGAATGGCCAATGGAAGGCTGATATCCACCGGTCAACAAAAGCCCGAAGTTATCGCCCTGGCCGGCCTGCCCATATCCACTGAAGTCGAGACCATTGCCGTGGATGAGGGATCGGGCGAGGAGCCAGTTAAGCGGGAAGTTTTAACCTATAAGTTAAACAGCACTGTTGGGGGGGAGTACCTGGTGGTCGTAAGAATAGAAAACAACATCGTGGTATCAGTATCCTCCACGCAAATGAGTCGCCTTTGAGACCCCCTCTATGAATATCGAACGGAGAAAATGGAGGAAATGGAATAACGCCGCTTTCTTGTTATGGGGCAATATCGTTGGCTCCACAGTCAATATTACAGGCGCGCCGGCTGAATGATCCGGATTGGTATAGACTATCGGTGAACACTCGCTCCCCTGGGAGGTTCCTGCGGGACGGCGATTTTTTGCGCCACTCGCGCCTCGGAGGCCGCCATGAAGAAATGCCCAGTCTGTGAAGAAACCCGCTTAGAAACCAGACACCGCAATGACATTGAAATCGACTGCTGCCCGAAGTGTCGCGGCATTTGGCTGGACCGCGGTGAACTGGAAAAAATCATTGATCGCTCCACCACGGAGGGGGAAGAGACCCCACACGAAACCGCTGGAGAAAAGCCGGCTACTCAAGCAAAGAAGCGCAAAAGAAACCTGATAACTGAATTGTTCGACTTCTGAGAACCTGTTTGGAATCTCGCAAGAAGCTATCAAAGCAGGGTTGGGTACCGTTTTCCGGGACTGTTGGCGAGAGGGACCTCGCCGACAAGCCTCCAGGGATGGATGTAGGGGGGGGCGCCTAGCCCGTGTCCCGGAAAACGGTACCCCACCCTGCTCCGGCACGGAGGCCGGTTTTTCGAAGATCTCAAACAGGTTCCGAGACCCACCTCTCCGCGCCGCGCATTTCTGCGATCGCCAATAAGCAAAAAGCCCCGGGCCCGGGGCTTTTTGTTGCGCTTACTCGAAGCGGGAGAAATCCGCCGGCCGTTTTTCCATAAAGGCTGTGGCCGCCTCCCTGAACTCCTCCGACGCCAGGCGCTCCTGAAAGTGCCCGGCCTCATTGCGGATGACCTCCATTCCGGTGGCGCGGGTGCCCCGGCGCAGCAGCTGTTTGGTCAGACGCACGGCTTCGGGGGCTCTGCCGGCCATTTCCGTCGCGGCGGCGCGCGCGCGGTCCAGGGCCTCGTCGGCGGGCACCGCGGCATTGCAGATGCCCATTGCCACCGCCTCGTCGGCGCCGAACCTCTTACCCAGCAGCAGCAACTCGGAGGCCTTGGCGTGGCCCACCATGCGCGGCAGGAAGTAGCTGGAGGCGTATTCCGGGCACAGGCCGAGGTTCACGAAGGGCATCTGGAACATGGCGTCGCTGCCGGCAAAGGCCATATCGCAATGCAGCAACATCGTGGTGCCTATGCCGACGGCGGGGCCGTTGATGGCGGCCACCACCGGCTTGGGGAAGTCGTACAGGGCGGCCATGAACTGGAAGACCGGTGATTCCGTTCCGGAGGCGGAGCCGCCGAGGAAGTCCGTCAGGTCGTTGCCGCTGGTGAACGCACCCTGGGTGCCGGAGATGACCACCGCGCGAACTTCGGCATCGCCCGCGGCGCTGTTGAGCAGTTCGGCCATGGCGCTGTACATGGCCATGGTGAGGGCGTTTTTGCGCTGCGGGCGGTTGATGGTGATCTCCAGGACGCGCTCTGCGACCTGGGCCTGGATTTCTGCGCATGAGTTTTTCATAGTGACCTCCGTTTTTCCCTCTCCCCCGGCCCCTTTCCCGCCAGCGGGAGAGGGGAGAAAGGGGGCCCGTGCCAAATAAAGCACATGGTAGCCCTCTCAAACTCTCAGGCGAGGGCCGAATCAACCAGTTTTGCTAACCGAATCTCTACGCAACGGCTGGCACATGCAGTGCACACCGCCGCCACCGGGGGTGATCATGGAGATATCCGGGTCTATCACCCGCAGGCCGAGGGCGCGGCATTTTTCCGCCAGCCCCTTGTTGGCTTTCGGCAGCATGACGCGATCGTTGCCGAGGGCGACCACATTGACGCCCAGTTCGAGTATCTGCGGAAAGGGAATGTCGATGATCTCGATATTGCGGCTCCTGAACCACTGCACCAGCTCCGGTTCCACCGCGTCCACGCAGATAGCGGCCAGCTTTTCCGCGAGCATGGCAACCATAACGTCGATATGCAGGAAGAAGGGGTCGAAGGGGTAGCCCTTCACTTCCCAGTCCTCTTTCTCGATCCAGCCCTTCATCTGCTCGAAGCCCTGCTTGCTCGTGCGCTCGCCGGAGTAGCCACAGAGGATGACACCGGGTTCCAGCACCATAAAGTCCCCACCTTCGAGAGCGCCGGCAGTGATGCAGTCGTAAATAGGGATATCCAGCTCGGCGTATTTCTTCACGATGGACACCCACTCGCCGCGGCGCCAGGGACTGTACATCTGGGTGACGATGGGCCCCCAGGGAGTCATTACCGAGGAGTCGCGGCCGTAGATCTGGTAGGGAAGGCTGCTGTCCGCGGGGATGATGTGCGTGGTCACACCGGCGTGGCGGTAGGCGTCGAGCATCTCCGCGTGCTGGGCGGCGGCCACTTTGTGGTCGAACTGCATCCCCAGGCGCTCGGCGCGGCGGGCGCTGGCATTGCCGGTGCGCCAGCTGAAGTGGTCCACCGGGCCTATCAGCACATCGCGCAGCAGGCCGTATTCGGAATCCATGCCCCAGTTTTCCAGGGGCTGGGTGCCGCCTTGGTCTTTGCGGTGCTTCAGGGTGAATTCAGTCATTTATTTTGCTTCTTCCGGGTTGGATGGTTGCACTTCTTTTGCTCCCCTCTCCCGCTTGCGGGGGAGGGGCTGGGGGGAGGGGGCATCGGCGGCCCCCTCTCCCCCAACCTCTCTCCCCGGAGGGGAGAGGGGAGCTGGTTACGGAGCGATTCCGGCTCTTTCCAGCACTGCATGCAGCAGGACGTTGCCGCCGGCCTCCAGGTGGTCCGGCTCGGCGGATTCGGCCTCGTTGTGGGACAGGCCGCCGGCACAGGGGACGAAGATCATCGACACCGGCGCCACGCGGGAGACATAGACGGAATCGTGGCCGGCGCCGGAAACCATCCTGCGGTGGCTGTAGCCGAGGTCTTTGGCGGCGCTGTTGACCGCTTCGATACACCGCTCGTCGAAATGCACCGGCGGCGAGTGCCACTCCTCGCGCACGTCTATGGTCACCCCGGTGGCCTCCTCCACCTGCTCCGCCAGGCGGTAGAGGGTGCGGTGCAGGTGCTCCAGCCCCTCCGCTTTCGGGTGGCGCAGGTCCAGGGCCAGCACCACCTTCTCCGGCACCGTATTGCGGCTGCCGGGCTCGGCGCGCAGGTCGCCGCAGGTCATGCGGGCGTCGTCGGAGTAAGCTTTTACTTCGCTGTAGAGGCGCTCGCACAGCCAGGCCAGGGCCTGCACCGGGTCGCGCCTATCGGCCATGGGCGTGGGGCCCGCATGACAGGGGGTGCCATGGAAGGTGACGTCGTACCAACGGATGCCCTGCACGCCGGTGACCACGCCGATCAGCTGCTCCTGTTTTTCCAGGATGGGGCCCTGCTCGATATGGGCCTCGAAGGCGGCGGTGACGGGCTTCGGCTCCGCCGGCGCCCCGCCCAGGTAGCCGATGCGCTCCAGTTCCCCACCGATGGTCATCCCCGCCTTGTCGGCGCGGCCGTGGCCATACTCGAGGCTGAATTCCCCGGCCCAGACCCCGGAGCCGATCATCGCCGGCGAGAAGCGCGCGCCCTCCTCGTTGGTCCAGACCACCAGCTCCAGCGGCGCCCTGGTCTTGATGCTCTTGTCCTCCAGGGTCCGCAATACCTCCAGGCCAGCGAGCACGCCGTAGACGCCGTCGAACTTGCCACCGGTGGGCTGGGTGTCCAGGTGGGAACCGGTAATCACCGGCGGCATGTCGCTGTCGGTGCCGGCGCGGCGGGCGAAGATATTGCCCATGCGGTCGATGCGGATGTCGCAACCGATGTCGCGGCACCAGCGCAGGAAGAGATCGCGGCCCCGCTTGTCCTCGTCGGTCAGGGCCTGGCGGTTGCAGCCACCGGCGGGGGTGGCGCCTATGCGGGCCATCTCCATCAGGCTGTCCCAGAGACGGGCGCCATCGATTCTCAGGTCTTGTATAGATTTTTCCATTCGGAGAACTCCACGCCTTATAATGACACTAATATTAATGTTTTTTCCGCAATTTTAGTTTTGATCGGCGCAGCTTAAAGAGAGCAATATTTCGCTGCTGATCAAAACGCAAGCAGGTGCAGTTACCCTATGACCGTTACTTATAGTTCCTACCTCAAGGTAGACGAGCTACTGCAGTGCCAAAAGCCATTGTCCGAAGGGCCCGAGCACGACGAGATGCTGTTTATCGTGATCCACCAGAGCTACGAACTGTGGTTCAAGCAACTGCTGCACGAACTGGATTTCCTGGTGCGCTTGTTCAACGGCGGCGAGCGCAATCGCGCCCTGCACACGCTGAAGCGGGTGGACGCCATCTACCGCACACTGATCCAGCAGGTGGATATCCTGGAGACACTGACGCCGCTGGAGTTCATGTCCTTCCGCCACCGCCTGTCCACCGCCAGCGGCTTCCAGTCTTTCCAGTTCCGCGAACTGGAGTTCCTCTACGGCGCCAAGGACCCAAAGAAGCTGCAAAACTACAAGCCCGGCTCGGATCACTACCTGCGCCTGCAGAGGCGACTGCAGGCGCCGACCCTGTGGGACGCCTTCCTGAACTTCCTGGCGAAGGAGGGGCACGCCATACCAGAGAGTGAATTGACGAGGGATTTCAGTCAGTTGGCAGTACCCTCCCCGGCGGTGCAGAAGATACTGGTCGATATCTACCGCAACGATCCCCTGGTCAGCGAGATCTGTGAGGCGCTGGTGGATATCGACACTTCGCTGCAACAGTGGCGCTACCGCCATGTGAAGATGGTGGAGAGGACCATCGGCAGCAAGATGGGCACCGGTGGCTCCAGCGGCGTGGGTTACCTGCAGGGCACGCTGTTCAAGCCAGTGTTTCCGGACCTGTGGGCGATCCGGTCGGAGTTCTAACGGGGCTCGAAGGATTATGGCGTAGGAGCGGCCGGTGGCCGCGATCGAGATACGGAGATTCCCGCAAATCCGATCGCGGCCACCGGCCGCTCCTACAGGGAAGGGCCCGAAACGCGGGCATAAAAAAGCCGGCGATTGCCGGCTTTTTTGGGTTCGGGGAGCGCTTAGTCCTCGAAAGGCACTAGGGAAACCTGCATGCCCGGATTCACTTCCTTGGCCGCGTCGGCGATCTGCACATAGGTATCCGCGCTGGACTTGTTGTGCGCGCGCACGATCACAATGGCCTGCGGATTTTCCGCGAACAGCTGCGCGATACGGGCACGCACGGCGCGGGTGTCGATTCGGTTGGTACCCATCCAGATCTCGTCGTTGGCATTCACCGTCAGCAGGATGTTCTGCTTGTCGGGATTCGGCGGGGTCTGCTGGGTCTGCTCCGGATCGGGCACGTTTACGTCCAGCGCTTTCTCTTTAACAAAGGACGCCGTTACGATGAAGAAGATCAGCATGATGAACACGACGTCCAGCATGGGCGTCAGGTCAATATCGGCTTTTTCCTCTGCTACGGCCTTACCGCGTCGTCTACTCATAAAACACCGTACCGTTATCTAATGCGAATGGCGCCGGATTGACCGGTCTCATCAGGTGGGCAAGATTGCCGCGAAATTGCCAGCATTGCAAGGGGAACCTGCACTCCAGACAAAAAAGCACCAAAAATCAACAACTTATAAAATTGACCACTGCGTTCAGTTCATTATTTGAGCAAAAAAACCGACTATCTGCCGGCCAGGTAGCCCTGGTAATCCGGCACTTCCCGCTCGAACGCGGTGTCCATCAGGGTCGATTGCACCATCATATCCGCGCTGGCCCCGTTACAGGCCACGGGAATATTCCATACGGCGGCGATACGCAGTAGGGCCTTGACGTCCGGGTCGTGGGGCATGGGCTCGAAGGGGTCCCAGAAGAAGACCAGCAGGTCTATCTCCCCCTGGCAGATCTTGGCCCCCAGTTGCTGGTCGCCGCCCATGGGGCCGCTGAACAGCTTCTCCACCTTCAGCCCGGTGGCCGCCTCTATCTTGCTGCCGGTGGTGCCGGTGCCGAGCAGCTGGTGCCTCTGCAGCAGTTCCCGGTGGCGGTTGCACCACTCGATTAGGGTGCCCTTGCGGTTGTCGTGGGCCACCAGCGCCACGCGCTTGGTCGCCGGCAGCGGCTGCGAGATAAATTCCATCCTGACCTCAGTGCGATATCTCTTCTATTCTTTAACTCAAGTTTCGGAGTTCACACTGAGAGGCAGTAAGCCGCGGGGTGTGGCACTGCGCGAGGTCCTGCTGCCGGCGGCCACCTGGCAAATGTTTACCGATGAGGTTTTTTGCCAGGTGGCCGCCGGCAACAGGGCCGCTCGGAACTGCCTCCTTCAAGGGCTACCGATCCCGGTGAACTCCGAAACTTGAGTATTTAACTCCGTGCGGCGGGGCAGCCACACAGCCGTATTCTACCCGCTGCGGGGATTATACGCTTCTCCCTTTAACCCGGTTATTGCGCCGGAATCGGCGGTGCCATGTCCTCCCCGGGCAAATCCCCGCTATAATCCGCGGCCATTCGCACCGATAAAGGATGATATGCAATGAGTGTCGGAGCCTGGGAACCGGAAAAGCAGTCACAACAGGACAGCGCCAGCGAAGAGATCAGCCGCGAACTGCTGCTGCACTTTATCGATGCCGCACAGTCCACCTCCCCGCTGCAGGATTCGCTGCGGCAAGAGGATCAGCAGGCCTCGTGGCTGATGCGCCAACCGCTGCAGCGCTGGCTGGAGGAGAGCGAAAACTGGGACAACGATCAGCTGTGGCAACTGATCCGCTTCTTCACCCTGGCGGAAATACAACTGCCTGGCTGGGACGCGGGGGCGGATTCGCCGGTGATCCCGTTGGCGAAGGCCCTGCGCCAGCGCAAAGCACCGCTCAGCCGGGAGCAATTGCTGTGGATCAGGGAACACTCCGACAATCGCTACCTGCCCTACGGACCTCTTTGAAATGGTCAGTGGCCGGCGATGAGTGAACAGCTGGCACAAACCATACTCCCTACCCCCTCACTCCTCCAGTCGAAACAACTGGCTGCGCAGCAGCTCCGCACTGCCGGGAGTGCGGTAATTGACGGGCAGGTGCCGCCAAAGCACGAACGCTTCACTGTCCAACAGCCACTGGCTGGGGCGGGCCGCCCCCGCCAGCCCCGGACGCAATAGCGGCGGGGCTCCGCCGGTGGCGACAAACAGCCGGTTGGCAGTGGCCCCGACCGCGAGCTGCTGAATTTCCATCCAAGACCGCCCCATTTTGATGCACTGCCATTTGGACCCGTCCTGGGTACTGAAAAGCACCAGCCCCACTTTGCACCGTTGCAGGTCCGGCAACAACAGCGGTAACTGAGCAAGCAGGGCGCGGCTGCCAGCGCAAAAGCTGCCGCGCAAAAATATCAGCAGCAACCCCTCCAAATTATTCCGCCGCAGGTGTTCCGCGGCATACCAGGCTCTTCCGTCGGCGGTAACCAGTTCGGGAAAGGCCGAACCGACAGCCGGCATATCCGGATGGCGCAGTGCACTGAGGTGAAACAGGTAAACCAGGAAGATGAACAGGTTGTAGATCGCCAGGTAAACCGGCGGGCCCTTTTCGGTGTCGGTGAGCAGCGTAACTGCCAGCCCTGCCAGGACTGCCGCAAATGCGGGCGGCTCCCGCTGGCCGCCGACATATTTCCCCGGCCACTGATGCCGCAACAGCATCCACAGTGGCAGCGCCCAGGCGTTTACCAGCAGCCCGAGCCAGGCGACTTCGCCGGTGGCGAACCAGCGAAAAATTGCCCAAAATCCGCACCCCCAGAGCCAAATTAACGCGGCTGCGGTAAAAAAAACCTTAAATTTATTCATTACAGACTAAAAATGCCCTTAAAACACTTGCATTCCAGTATATAAATAAGCTGCAATTAGCGCGATGATTTCGGGGGGCCTCTCTATCAATTGTTTTCTGCCGGAATTCTCCCCCCAGCGCGGCTCCCTGCAACGCTGTGGAGAACGGCCTCAAGAGCGGAGAATAATTGATAGAGAGACCCCTTCATCCACAACAACACTTCATACAGGGATATTTTATGGCTGCACGTAAAACAGCAACTATGGTAAAAGCAAGCGCTAAAGTAAGCGCTGTCGCAAAGCTGGAGGCGGAACTCAGCTCGCTGAAGTCCAAGCTGGCACAGGCCCGCGCCCAGCAGGAAAAAGACGCGGCTTCCACCGCGGACAAACTGTCCAAGGACGCCGCCAAGGCCGCCGCCAAGGCCAAAACCACCGCCGCCAAGGTAAAAGCGGTACGCGCCAAGAAGAAAACCGCTGCCCAGCAGACCCAGCTGAAAGCGGCCCGCGCCGCGGCTGCTGAGGCCAAAAAGGCGGCCGACAACGCCAAGGCCACCGCCTCTGAGGCCAAAACCTTGCTGGGCGCGGTCAAGGCCGAGAACAAGCTCGCCGCCCAGGTAGCCAAGGCAGTCGCCAAAGAGGAAGCTGCCGTAGCCAAGAAACTGCGCGCCGCAGCGAAGAAACAAGCCGCCGCGGAGAAGAAGAAAGCCGCTGCCGCCGCCAAGAAGAAAGCGGCTGCGGAGAAGAAGAAGGCCGCTGCCGCCGCCAAGAAGCAGAAGGCTGCCGAGAAGAAGAAGGCCGCCGCTGCCAAGAAGAAGGCCGCCGCCGCCGCTAAAAAAGCAGCGGCCAGGGCCAAGTCCGCCACCAAGAAGAAACCCGGCCGCCCGAGAAAAGCCGCTACCGGGCAAAAAGGGCCGGGCCGCCCGAAGAAGGCCGCTACCGAGAAGGCAGGGGTGAAAAAACGTCCGGGTCGCCCTAAAAAGACCCCAACCGCAACTGCAGCCCAGGCCGAGCCCAAGAAAAGGCCCGGTCGCCCGAAGAAAGCCACCGCCCCCAAGAGACGCCCCGGCCGCCCGCCGAAGGCCAAGTAACGAAAACCCGGCTTCGGCCGGGTTTTTTTTGTGGTCGCTGGTTAGCTAGAACCTGCTTGGAGCCTGCTCATAATCTCCTGATGAAGTTGACAGACCGGATGGGGTGGACCTTTGCGGGACCGTATGAGGCATGGATGCCGATTACGAGCGACCCGGCCCCGAGAGCGCAGCGCCGGTAGCCACCACTCGCCACTACACTCACATTAGCCGCAGCCCACAGATCTGGTGATCCCGCCCAAGCTCAAAGACACAGTCGGCGCGCTCGGGCATCTCCGCCAGCAGGTTGCGCGTAATCCGCTCGTAGTGCTGTACGAAACGCGAGAGCGCCTCGTCGCTCATGCCGCCGCCGCTGCGCGCGCGCAGTTTCCGCTCCTGCAGGCGCCGCCACTCCAGCACGCACGCCATATCCGGCACCTTCAGCATCAGGAGCAGATCCAGCCGTGCAAACAGCTCTCGGTAGGGTCCCGCCAACTGCTCGTTGACATAAGTCCGCCAGATGCCATCCGCGTCCTCGTCCCGCTCCAGTGCATTGATGGGCGCACAAGCATCCGCCCAGGGCCTGGCGCCGACACACCAGCCCTCGAACAGCAATATATCCACCGGGCCACGCCGGCGCGGCCAGTCGTCGCTGGGCGCGCGGTCGTCGATGGATTTATCAAAGCGGGGAATCGCTACTTCCGCGTGGGAGTCCGCAGCACACAGGGCAGCAATAGTGTCCAGCCCCAGTTGCACATCGTGGGTGCCCGGCACACCGCGGGTCTCCAACAGCGGGTGCACCCGCTGCGCGAGTTGGTGGCGCTCGGCCCTGGTGAGGTAGATATCGTCCAGGGAAAAGGTGGCGCTGCGCAGTCCCATCCGCCGCCAGGCCAGGTGCAGGAAATCCGTCAGGGTGGATTTCCCGGACCCCTGGCCGCCGCAGATACCCACCACCCGGGTGCCAGCCCGGCGTTTGTGCGCCAGCGCCTTCCCCTCCAGCCACAGGGCCAGCGGCAGGTAATAGTCGTCGACCAGATGCACAAACGAATCCGGCAGTTGGTGGCTGTGGATAAATTCATCGATCTGCGGGCCCAGTTGCTCGCGCAGCTGCGCGGCGCTTTCGGTTACCTCCGCAGGCCAGGTATCTTTCATGGGCACCGACTCCTGGTTTTGACAGCGCGTTTTCGTCATACCGGCAAGGTTATTCGATTTGGATATCGAGTATCCGTACACATTGATGCAAACTCCGTGCACAGACGCCGAATTTACCTCTCGCCCCACCCGCCGCCGCGAATCCGCGGCGGCAGCAGGCCTTGCAACAGTTCGCGCAGCCGCCCCGGCAATACCAGCATCACCGGCGTGACGACCAGGGTGAGCAGGGTGGAAAAGGCCAAACCGTAGACGATGGCACTGGCGAGCTTGACCCAGAAGGAGGCGATAACCCCATTCACCACCACATTGCGCCCCACCATGTCCACGCTCACCCCCAGCGCCAGAGGCAAGAGACCGAGAATGGTGGTGGCAGTGGTCAGGAACACCGGCCGCAGCCGCTGTGCCGAGGCCTTGACCGCGGCCGCCGCCGGCGACAGTTCCGGTTCGGCCCTGCGCACGTAATTGTAGGTGTCGATCAGCACGATATTGTTGTTTACCACGATACCGGCCAGCGCGACTATGCCCACGCCGCTCATGATCACGCTGAAAGTGCTCTGGGTGAGCAGCAGGCCGAGCATCACACCCAGGGTGGACATCACCACCGACGACAGTATCAGCAGTGACTGGTAGAAACTGTTGAACTGGGTCACCAGCAGGATAAACATCAGGAACAGCGACAGCATGAAGGCCACGCCGAGGAAGGTCAGCGACTCGTTCTGCTCCTCGTCGGCGCCGCGGAACAGCAGCTCCACACCCGGTGCGATGGGGTTTTCCTCCAGCCAGGCCCTGATTTCCTTCACTTTATCGTCCGCCAGCACGCCCTCCTCCGCATCGGCCTTGACCTGCATGCGGGTGATGCCGTCGATGCGCTCGATCTTGTCCACCTTGGGCCTGGCCTCTGTGCGCACGAAGCTGCTGACGGGCACGGCGCCGCCGGGGGTGTTGACCTTGAGCTGGTCCAGCGCGGCGATGCCGCGCTCGCTCCGCGGGTAGCGGATGCGGATATCCACTTCCTCGTCGCTGTCGTCCGGGCGGTACTCCGCCATGCGCACACCGTTGGTGACCAGCTGCACGGCGCGCCCCACTTCGGTGAGGTCGGCACCGTAGAGGGCTGCCTTGGCGCGGTCCACTTTGACTTCCCACTGGACACCCGGCAGCGGCGCTGTGTTGACAATATCGCGCAGGCCATCGAATTGGGCTTCCAGCGCGCGGTGTAGCCGCCAGGTTTCCGCCAGCAGGGTGTCGTAATCCTGGGCACGCAGTTCCAGCACGATATCCTTACCCACCGGCGGGCCGCCCTCGAACACATTGGCGCTCACCTTGATTCCGGGAAAGTGCGCGGTGCGCGCGCGGATGTCGGCGAAAATATCGCGGCTGCGGCGCTCGCGCCGCTCCGCCGGCAGCAGCTCCACCAGCATGTTGGCGATCTGGTCCGGCGCCCGTTCGGTGTTGCCGGACAGGCCGCCGGAGCCGATCGCGGTGTAACCCACGCGCACCTCCGGCACTTGCAACACCACCTCTTCCACCTGCGCCACCAGTGCCCGCTTTTCCGCTACCGACAGGTTGCCCTGCGCGCGTATCTCCACATTGCCGTACTGCTCCTCCGTCTCGGTGAAAAACTCCACACCGGCGCCGAAGCGGCCGAAGGCGACAAAGATTCCGATCAGCACCAGCAGGGTGGCCAGAAATGCGGCCACTGGCCGGCGCACCGCAGCCTCCAACATGCGCGCATAGGCGCCGGTAACGCCGGCGAGCCCGGTCGCTCGCCCCGCCTCCAACTGCTTCAGGTACTGTCGGCCGGCCATGTCCAGGCTGCCCCTGCCGAACAGCGCGCCGAGCACCGGAGCGAAAAACAGTGCGTAGAGCAGTGAGCCGGCCAGCACCGCGAATACTGTCACCGGCAGGTAGCGCATAAACTCGCCCACCACACCGGGCCAGAACATGATCGGCAGGAAGGCGGCCAGGGTGGTGCCGGTGGAGGCCACCACCGGCCAGAACATGCGACGGACGGAGAGGATATAGGCCACGCGCGCGGACAGGCCCTCGGCCATCTTGCGATCGGCGTACTCGGTGATCACGATGGAGCCGTCGATCAGCATCCCCAGCGCCAGCAGCATGCCGAACATCACCATGAAATTGAACGAGTAGCCCAAATACCAGGTGACGATGGAACCGAACAGCAGCGAAAAAGGAATGCCGAACCCCACCAGCATGCCGGAGCGGAACCCCAGCGCCGCCACCACGATAATCATCACCAGCAGCATGGCGGTGAGGATATTGCCCTGCATCTCGCTGACCATATCGCGCGCGAACTGGGACTGGTCGAAGACGAAATTCACCTCCACGCCGCGGGGCAGATATTGCAGCTCCCCCTGCACCACCGCACGCACCGCGTCCGCCACCGCCACCGAACTGGCCTCACTGCGCTTTTCCACATTGATGGCCAGGCCCGGGCGGCCGTTGATACTGGTGTAACTCGAAGCATCCTTGAAGGTGCGGCGGATATGGGTGACATCGCCCAGAGTCACCACGCCGTCGGCGGAATTTTTCAGCGGAATCGCGTACACGTCCTGCGCCGTCTCGATCAGTCCCGGCACCACAACCGAGAAGCGACCGCGCGCCATCTCCAGTTCGCCGGCGGGAATCAACAGGTTATTGCCGAGCACCGCGCTGATCAGCTGGCCGCTGGTGATCCGGTAGTGCTCCAGGCGCACCGGGTCTATGGTGGCCTCCACCACTTCCTCGCGGTTGCCGTGCAAATCGGCGGAGAGCACCGTGGCGATATTTTCGATCTTGCGCTGCAGGTGCTGCGCGCTCTGCAGCAGCACCCGCTCGCCCACCTGCTCACCGGCCAGGGTGACGACGATGGCTGGAAAGGGCTGTGCCGAGGCCTCCTCGACGACCGGCTCCTCCGCGTCCCGCGGCAGTTCCGCCTTGGCCCTGTCCACCGCGTTGCGCACCTCGTCCACGGCGAAATCTATGTCGATGGCGGAATCGAATTCGATCACCAGGTAGGCCAGTGACTCGCGCGCGGTGGAAATAATTTCCTCCACACCCTCGATTGCGCGCATCTCCTGTTCCAGCGGTCGCACCAACAGGCGCACGCCATCCTCGGGGGAAATACCTTCGTGCATCACTTGCACGATCACCACCGGCGGGTTCACCTCGGGGCTGGATTCCACTGTCATGGCCGCGCGCGCCGCCAGGCCCACCAGCACGATCAGCAACATCAGGCTGATGGAGCTGCGGTAGCGGTCTATGGCGCCTTCCAACAATTTCATCGCCCATCGCTCCCGCGCGGATTTCCGGATGTGGAAACCGGTTGTGCCGCCGGCGCTTTCGGCGCGGGCAGGTCGCCCTCAACCTGTTCCAGTTCCACCTGCACTATCTCGCCGGCGCTCACATACTCCTGGCCGACCGTAATCAGCGTCACCTCACGCGGCAGGCCGGCGACCCAGACGCCCGCCTCGCCGTCACCGAGCAGCTGCACATTGGCGAAACGCACGCGGTTATCCTCGTCGAGAATCCGCAGGCCCAGGTCGCCGCGGTCGTCGAGGGTGAGAAGGGAGGAATTGACGCGATGCGCCATCACCTCGCCGGTGGGCAGCGACAGGCGGCCGCTGAGACCGCCGCGCAAAGTCCCGGACCCGTTGTCCACCGCCACTTCCACGCGGTAGGCGCGGGTTATTTCATGGGCTTGCTGGCTAATGTAGCGCAGCCTCCCCCGCACCAATGGCCCCTGTTGCAGCTGCGCGCTGGCGAGGCCGCCGGGTATCAGTTTGCCCACTTGGGATTCGGACACCTCGCCCACCAGCAGTACCGGATCCAGGTCGAGTAGCGTCGCGCACTCCTCGCCGCGGCGGATAAAGTCCCCCAGCTCCACAGCGCGGCTGTTGACCACACCGTCGAAGGGCGCGCGGATTTTCAGGTTGTCCACCGCCACCCGGGCATTTTTGTGCTCGGCGCGCGCATTGGCCAGGGCCACCCGCTGCTGCGCCATGGCGATATCCGACTGCAGGCCGTTCTTTTCCAGGCGCAGGGCGCCCGCGTAATCCAGCTCCGCCTTCCGCAGTGCCGCCTCGGCGCGGGCCAGCTGTTCCGGGCGGTCCTGGGGATCCATCTCGCAGATCACCTCGCCCTTTTTCACCGCGCGCCCCTCGGCCACCGGCAGCGCGACGACTGCACCGTCCAGTTCCGCGCGCAGGCGCACGCTGCGGTTCGCCTCGGTGTGGCCGTTGACCAGCACGCGGGTGGCATAGGGCTGCGCCTCGATGCGCCGCGCCTGCACTCGCAGGGATTCAGCCGGCACCGAGGCCGCCGCCTGCTCCCGCTCCTGCGGATCGGTGGAAAAAAACAGGCCGCTCAGCAGCCACAGGAGAGACAACAGAGCGACGACAGCAGCCACGCGGTAATTGCGCTGACGCCAGATGGATGCAAAAACATTCATACCCTAAACGACCTGAGCGGAGGGTGTTAAAGCGAAATGCCGATCGCCGGCACCTCCGTATTCCGGCGAAGGACAAATTTTAGGCGCACTGCGCCTCGCGCGTAATGTCGATTTCTATCGGATTGTGAAATCGGCAAGGTTACTGCGCCCTTCTATACTCAGGTTTCGGAGTTCACGTCGAGAGGCAGTAAGCCGCGGAGTGGCACTGCGCGAGGTCCTGCTGCCGGTGGCCACCTGGCAAATGTTTACCGATGAGGTTTTTTGCCAGGTGGCCACCGGCAGCAGGGCCGCTCGAAACTGCCGCCTTCAAGGTCGACCAATCCCTGTGAACTCCGAAACTTGAGTTCTATATATAGGAGAGACGCCAGGAAAGTTTCCAGCCTGGCACCGGGGGAAGGTCAAGGGAACGGGTGGTCGGTGGCTCCCAACACTATGAAAGCATCGACTCGAGAAAATCCGACATGTCCGATTCGTCGTCCACCAGCTCGCCGCTGCCGAACTCGGCATTCCAGTCCAGCAGTATGCGCGCCAGGGCGCTGGCCTGATCCGCCAGGGCCAGGAGTTCCTCGCGGCAGTCTTTCGGGCCCGTGTAGAGTTTCAGTTTGCGGTGGCTGTCCGCCAGTTCGTGGTCGGGGTACTTGGAGCGGTAGACCTCCAGCTTCCAGCGCAACGAATGCACCATGTTGCGGTAGAACACCAGCTTGGTGGGCAACTGCAGCAGGGAAAAATCGTCCAGGTCGCTGAACAGGGTGCAATCCACCCCCAGCACCTGGGTATCGCGGCTGGCCGGCGCGGCAACGATGGTGGCGCTGCGCGGTTCGGCGAGCAGCATAGACAGATCGCCGAACAATTCGCCCGGGCGGATTACCGCCAGCGGCCGCTCACTGGCAACGCCTTCTGCACCCGCACTGCCGTCCACATGCACGAGCAATTCGCCGCGCAGCAGGAAATAGACCCATTGATCCACGTCCCCGGCGTTCAATAATTGTTCGCCCGGCTGTAGACCGACCAGGCGGGAGCGTTTCAGCAATACATCGTACTGCCACTCACTGGTGGTACGAATGTCGCGAAACAAATGAATGACATTTAACAGGCGATCCACGGCGTCCCGCGGATAGCCACTGAGAGGCTTGATATCCATCGCTACTTGGCAATTAGTGAAATTTTTTCTGTTTCGGGCGGAACCGCTGCCGAAACAATTTTTAATAGGGGCTGTTTAAACAATACCGGGCCACCGCATTCTATCGGTAGAGGGACCGCTGTCTTCTTCCCGGTGAGTCGAAATTGGAAAAACGAGACATTCTACCGGTTTCGGGGTTGAACTCCATTGCAGTTGCAGTAGAGTTAAGCACAGTTCGGGTTAATTTGTCCCATAGTGCCAGGCAAACCGTGCACTTTTTAACCTGACAGGCGCCCTTCGGGGGAGGGGAGCGCCAAAAGGCTCATCCACCGGATTCTTCCCGTCCGGAAACACAGACACCGTAGAACAATGAAACCGATAAAACTCGTCACCGCCCTTATGGTGTTTGCGCTGGCGTTGACCGCCAATGCCGCACCGCTTCTGAACGGACTCGCCCTGGAACAGCAATTCAACAAGGACCGCTATATCGCCGCCGTCTACTCCGACACCCTGGCCGATAGCGCGGGCGTTCTACTCGACAACAACACGACGCGCCGCCTGGAAGTGCGCGTCGTCGCCGACGGCCTGTCCGCGCGCCGTTTCCGCAACCAGTGGATGGAGGGCATCGCCATCAACAACCCCGGCGACACCCTCACCCACCAGGCCGAGAACATGGTGACCTTCGCCAACCTGTTCTCCGGGCGCTTCCGGAAGGGCGATCGCCTGACGGTCGACTACGCCGCGGACAGCGGCACCACCAGCGTCGCCCTGAACGGCGCGGCCCTGGGTGAAATCACAGACCGCGCATTCTTCAACACCCTGCTGCGCGCCTGGATCGGCCCGGTGCCGCCCTCCAGCGACTTCCGCGAGGGCCTGCTGGCTGCCGGCCAGGTTTCCTCCTCCCTGCGGGGCAGCTATGAGCTGCTCCAACCCAGCAGCGAGCGCATTGCCGAGGTGACGGAACAACTGGCGCAGGCCGAAGAAGAAGCCACATCCGAAGAGACGAGCGTGGCCGCAGCTGCGCCGGCCGCGGCAAAAGCCAAGCCGAAACTGGCCGCCGAGATTCCCCCGCCCACCCTGGCCACCGTCGGCGCTAAGCCCGAAGTTCCCACCAAGAAGACACCGCCGGCGGCCGCACCCAAGCCGCAGCCGGCCAGGACCGTGGCCGCCAGACCCAGCGCTCCCGCGCAGGTGGTGGAGGAAGAGGACGAAGAGGAGGAAGACGAGGCGCCGCTGACCGCCGACCTGATCCTGGCCCGCCAGATCTACCACTCCATGCTGCTGCGTCACACCTTCAAATATATCCGCTACCCGAAACGCGCCCAGGAGCGCGGCCAGGAGGGCAGCGTGCGCCTGAACGTGACCATCGACGCCCAGGGCAACGTCAAGGACGTGCAGGCACTGCAGGAGTCCCGCTACGCCAGCCTCAATCGCGAGGCCCGCGAGGCGGTCGAGCGCGCCGGCCCCTTCCCGGCGGCGCCGCCGCAGCTGGCCCGGGACAACTATCATTTCTCGGTGCCCATCACCTTCCGCCTGCCCGACTGAGCAACCCGAGAGCCCCGCAACCGCGGGGCTCTTTGCGTTTCGGCCCCTCCGCCCCCTCCTCGCCCCCCTCCCCGTCCGCCACCGCGGGTTCACCACACTTGGCCGCAGCCCGGTTGCCCCGCCGGTGCGCGAGCACTTACTATGGCGGCGAAATATCCAGCCCCCAAAAGGCCCGAAATGAACAAACTACTACTCTCTCTCACCATCGCCGGCCTGATGGCCGGTTGCTCAAAACCCGAGACCCCGCAAAGCGGCCAGGCCGACGACGCCACTGCCGCGGTGCAGCAGGTGGAACTGGGGTCGGGTATCGACCTGACCGCCATGGATACCCAGGTCCGCCCCCAGGACGACTTCTTCGCCTATGTGAATGGCGGCTGGATGGCCAGGACCGAGATACCGGCGGACAAGTCCCGCTGGGGTGCCTTCGACCTGCTGCGCGACCGGAGCACCGAGCAGGTCAAGGCCCTGATCGTTGAAGCCGGCGAGCACGCCGGCAACGCCGACGCCCGGAAGATCGGCGCCCTCTACAACAGCTTTATGGACGAGAAGCGCATCGAGGCCCGCGGCCTGGCGGCCCTCGACGGCGAGATGAAAAAGATCGACGCCATCGCAGACAGGGATGACCTGTCCCGCTACTTCGCCTACGCCGACGCCATCGGCTACGACGCCCCCTTCGGTATCTACATCAACCAGGACCTGAAGGACGTGGAGTCCTATATCGCTTACTTCTGGCAATCCGGCCTGGGGCTGCCGGATCGCGACTACTACTTCGACGACTCCGAGAAGGGCCGCAAACTGCAGGCCGCCTACCTGGACTACCTGACCAAACTGCAGCAGCTGGCCGGCCTGGACAACGCCAAAGAAGGCGCCAAGACCATCTACGAGCTGGAAAAGAGCCTGGCCGAACACCAGTGGACCCGCGTGGAAAACCGCGATGACGAAAAGACCTACAACAAAAAGACCCTGAAGGAACTGGCGCAACTGGTACCGGCGATCAACTGGGAACTCTACCTGCCGAAGGCGCAGCTGCAGAAGGCCGAGAACGTGATCGTCGGCCAGCCGGACTACTTCGAGACGGCGGGCAGGATCATCGCCGACACCGAACTCGACACCTGGAAGCGCTACCTGAAAATCAAACTGCTCACGGCCATGGCGCCCTACATGCACGGGGAACTGGCACAGCTGAACTTCGATTTCTACGGCACCGCGGTGCGCGGCGTCGAGGAGATGGAGCCGCGCTGGAAGCGCGCCGTGCAGTTCGTCAGCGGCTCCGCCGGCGAGTTAGTGGGCAAGCGCTATGTGGAGAAGCACTTCCCGCCGCAGGCCAAGGCGCGCATGGTGGAACTGGTCGACAACCTCAAGGCCGCCTACCGGGAATCCATCGAGTCCCTGCAGTGGATGGGTGAGGAGACCAGGAAGCGGGCCCTGGACAAGCTGGCCAGCTTCACCACCAAGATCGGCTACCCGGACAAGTGGCGCGACTACAGCGCGCTGGAAGTGAGTTCCGACGACCTGGTGGGCAACGTGCTGGCCGCGCGCCGCTTCGCCGCCAACTACGACCGCGCCAAGCTGGGCCAGCCCCTCGACCGGGGCGAGTGGCACATGTTCCCGCAGACGGTGAACGCCTACTACAACCCGCCGATGAACGAAATCGTCTTCCCGGCGGCGATACTGCAGCCCCCCTTCTTCAATATGGAAGCGGACGATGCGGTGAACTACGGCGCTATCGGCGGCGTGATCGGCCATGAAATCGGCCACGGCTTCGACGACCAGGGCAGCAAGTTCGATGGCAAGGGCTACCTGAACAACTGGTGGACCGACTCCGACCGCGAAAACTTCGAACACCTGACCGGCAAACTGGTGGCCCAGTACGACGCCTTCGAGCCGCTGGACGGCGAGCACATCAACGGCGAGCTGACCCTGGGCGAGAACATCGGCGACCTGTCCGGCCTGGACATCGCCTACAAGGCCTACAAGATGTCCCTGCACGGCAAGGAGGCGGCCGTGATCGACGGCTTCACCGGCGAGCAGCGCCTGTTCATGGGCTGGGCCCAGGTGTGGCGCGGCAAGATCCGCGACGAAGCCCTGAGCGCGCAGATAAAGACAGACCCCCACTCCCCCACCAAGTACCGGGTGCTGGGCGTGCTGCCGAACATCTCCGCCTTCTACACCGCCTTCGACGTGAAGGAAGGCGACGGCATGTACCTGCCGGAGGAAGAGCGCGTAGTCATCTGGTAGTTCAGAAGACAGGGGACTGAGGACAGAAGATAGAGAGGTTCCGGATCAATAGGCGTAGCCCGAATGGGGCGCAGCGGAATCCGGGATAGGGTGCGGCCCTGCACACAACGGCGAGATGCATCTCTCCCTGCAACTGGTCGTTTTACGGCGCGGAGAGGGCATTTGCCTCGCGCACCCTACTCCTCGATAAATATCTGCTCGATAGGCCGGCCAAACACCCGCGCAATCCTGAATGCCAATGGCAGGCTCGGGTCGTATTTGCCTTTTTCAATGGCATTGACCGTCTGGCGCGACACCTCCAACAGATCCGCCAGCTGCGCCTGGGTCCAGGCCCGTTCCGCCCGCAACGCTTTCAAATGATTTCTCACCGGAGTCTCCGCCAACCTGCAACCGTGGTGACCAGGAACGTTATCCCCATGAGCAGGATCAAGTGTGGAATCTCCAGCTTCATGGCGGCGGACGGCAAACTGCCGTAAAACTGGAAAGCAATGCCGGCAACCACCGCAACGCCGAGGGTCACGGCCGCCGCATCGAGAAAGACCTTTCGCTCCATCTCATCCTGCGTCTTGAGGTGGCGAACCGTCGCCAGGATCATGCCCCAGCCCGTCGCCAGGTTCAGCACAATGGCCAACAGGTTAAGTACCGTGTTGTCCGGCCACAGGAAAAGGCTGCCAAATGTCATCAGGGCAGTGGCCAGCAACCAGGCGCCGGTCCACAGCGCCAGGTGGCGGGTACTTCGCGCTATAGTGGCACGACGCGATTCCGGTGCCTTTTGTCTGGTATCCATCAAATTTTCCTCCTGTCGTAGTCGTCAGCGGGCCAGGGCCATGTAAAGCGTACTTGACCAAGCGTAAGCCTCACGCACGCAAATGTCAAACACCCTTTACACGCCCCCTCCAATCGCACCCTGCCCACGACAGAGGATTCGCTCTCGCCAGAATTTGCGTAATATAGGGGGAAATCTCTACAAGGGACTTGTCCATGGCCCACACGAACCAGTTCCAACTCCTGGCCAGCCGCCGCTTTCTGCCGTTCTTCCTCACCCAGTTTCTCGGCGCCTTCAACGACAATGTGTTCAAAAGCGCGCTGATGGTGATGATCGCCTTTCGCCTCGCCGCGGACCAGGCCAATGCGCTGAACAACCTGGCTGCGGGGCTGTTTATCCTGCCCTTTTTCCTGTTTTCCGCCACCGCGGGCCAACTGGCGGACAAATACGACAAGAGCCTGCTGATCCGGCGCATCAAGCTGGCGGAAATCGGCATCAGCATGGTGGGCGTGGTGGCGCTGCTCAGCGGCAGCAACGCCCTGTGCCTGGTGGTGCTCTTTCTGCTCGGCGTGCAGTCCGCCTTCTTCGGCCCGATCAAGTACGCGATCCTGCCCCAGCACCTGCGCAAATCGGAGCTGGTGGGCGGCAACGCCCTGGTGGAAATGGCCACCTTCGTGGCCATCCTCGGCGGTACCATCGTGGGCACTATTCTCTCCGGCGCCAGCGATACCGATGGCAACAGCCAGTGGATAGGCGCATTGATTATCGGTATCGCGCTGGCGGGCTACCTGGTCTGCCGCGCGATTCCCGGTGCTGCGGCACCGGTGCCGGAGTTGAAAATCGACCTGAACCCCATCCGCCAGACGACGCGCATGCTGAGGGAGGTGGTCAAGACCCCCTCGATCTTCTACGCCATCGTCGGCATCTCCTGGTTCTGGCTGCTCGGCGCCGCCTACCTGACCCAGATACCGAGTTTCGGCAAGAACGTGCTGGGCGGGGACGAACCGCTGGTTGCCCTGCTGCTGTGCAGTTTTACCATCGGCGTGGCCATCGGCTCGCTGCTGTGCGAGCGGCTGTCCGGCGGCCGCATCGAGCTGGGCCTGGTACCGCTGGGAGCCGCCGGCCTGACCTACGGCGGTATCGCCCTGTCGGTGATCGGGGGCAACCTGTCGCCGCTGGCAGAGGTCTCACTGACCGCATTCTGGGCCAGTCCGGGCGCCAAGGCGTTCCTGCTGCACCTGGCACTGATCGGCGTATTCGGCGGCCTCTATATCGTGCCGCTCTACGCGATGATCCAGGAGCGCACCGACAAGGCCCTGCGCGCGCGGGTGATCGCCGTCACCAACATCATGAACTCGCTGTTCATGGTAGTTTCCGCGGTGCTCGGCATCGTCTTCCTGAGCCTGCTCGACTTCAGCATTCCGCAGTTCTTCATGGTGATCGCACTGATGAACGCGGCCGTGGCAGTGTTTGTCTTCAACCGGGTACCGGAGTTCGCCATGCGCCTGCTGGTGTGGCTGCTGTCCCACACCATGTACCGGGTGAAACACGAGGGGCTGGGGCAGATACCCGACGAGGGGCCGGCGATCATCGCCTGCAACCACGTCAGCTACGTGGATGCCCTGCTACTGGCCGGCGCCGTGCGCCGCCCCATCCGCTTCATCATGTACAAGCCGATTTACGAGATACCGGTACTGCACTTTATCTTCCGCACCGGCCGCGCCATTCCGATCTGCTCCAGGCAGAAAGACCCCGACGGTTACGAGCGCGCCTTCGAGGAAATCGAACAGGGATTAAAAAACGGTGACCTGCTCTGCATCTTCCCCGAGGGCCAGCTGACCCAGGACGGCGAACTCGGGCCCTTCAAGGCGGGCATCGAGAAAATCCTGCAGAAAACCCCGGTGTCGGTGATCCCCATGGCCCTGCGCGGTCTCTGGGGCAGCTTCTTCAGCCACAAGGACGGCCACGCATTTACCACCCTGCCGCGCAGGTTCTGGTCGAGGGTGAGCGTGGTGGCCGGCAAGCCACTGGATGCGGCCGCGGCCAGAGCGGAAGTGTTGCAGGAGACGGTGCTGGGGTTGCGGGGGGAACAGCGGTAAAGAAAGTTTTACGAAGCCAACCGGAAACACAAGGATAGAATTTCAATCAATAGAACCTGCGGCCTCGACATCAGTCGACGCTGGCATACCATGCCTCAGCCGGGGCCGACCTCGATCCGGTACAGGCCCCGCCAGGGTTCAACCCTGAATCCGATCGGCAGGAACTGCTCGATCAGCCACATCACCGTCCGCGCGTGCTGGCTCACCTTTCGCACCAGGAGTCTTGAGGCCTCCTGTGCCTGGGCTGCGTAAATCAGCAGCTGGTCGCAGGCATGGATATCCATGGCCGCCCCTGCTTCCAGTTCTGCGCGCAGCGCATAGCCGGCGTCTTCACCCAAACGCTCCGCCGGCACACCCCGCTCCGCCACGGTTGCCGCCCCCAGCACACTGTTTTCGGTTTCGGCGGCCAGCACCATGGCCCCGCCGGTGCCAAACGCCTCGGCTTCCCCCAAAACCCTGGTTTGAATCTGCACCGCACCGAAACCGGCCAGCGCACCCTGCGCCGCTGCCGCCATACGCTCGGGGATATGCAGCGGCAGATGTGCGACATGGGCGAAACCGCTGATCTGCCGCAGTGCGCCGGGCGCTTCCGCCACCAGCGGCCGCAGCGAGCGGCAGGGTTCCACCCGCAGTCGCACCAGCCCGCCCCCCTTTGGGTAGTAGCCGTGGCGGATCGATTCGATATGCACCCCGGCTCCCATACGGGCCAACCAGGGCAGAAAGACCATGCGCAGGTAATCCACCGGTGGGGCCATCCTCACGTCGGTTCCGCCGGTGATCGCCAGGTGCACCGGGCCGTCGGCGTGCAGCGCCACCGGCAGCAGCGCCTGCAGCACCAGCACTATGCTGCCGGCGGTGCCGACATCGAAGCGGTATTCACCGCCGACAATGCGGCCCGGCCTGTAGTGAATCTCCGTGGCACCGAGTTCGGCGCCTTCGAGCAGGCCACCACCAACTTCGGCCGCGGCCCGCAGCGCCGTCAGGTGCTGCGCCATCAATCCAGGCCTGGTGCGCCGGGCGCGGATATTGGTGAGATGGAGCGGACGGCCGCTGATTGCGGCCAGGGCAAGCGCATAGCGACTGAGCTGGCCGCCGCCCTCGCCGAAGCTTCCGTCGATGGCGAGCCAGTTCACTCCAGCATCTCCTTGAGCTCCCGGGCATTGCGCACCGCATAGGCGGACTCGTCGTTATTGAAATTATGGGTGATGTAGCGGCTCGCCTTGACCGCAAACACAAAGTCATCGGGAGTGCCGTCGCACCAGTCGGTAAAATTTTCGACGGTGGGAAGTCGGTAGAAACTGCGATTGATTTCCACGCTATTCAGGTATCCGGCATAGTAGTCGAGCCAGTCGGGCTCGGCCAGATCGTCGGGGTAGAAACGCCCTTGCCAGTGCGGATACACCCAACCGGACGTGCCTATATAAAATTGCACCCGGTCCTCCCTCCCGAAAGTGAATGGCCCATCAAACCCACAGACCGGGGTCGCCGCCCCGACCAATTTTCCGATCGCTGTACCGACCGCCCGGTCCCTTGGCATAGGATTGCCGCTCCGGAATCCGCTCCCGGTTGAAATGTGTCATTTGCCAACTGGTTCGTATAACTGAATTCACTTCTTGTCAAGTAAACAGCCTGGAAAACATTCTCTGATAGTAACGCTCAAAAACGGTGTTGGGATCTTGTGCGTGAACGGCGTGGAAGCTGCCCGCCATGAAACCATGACGCTGGCCCCCTTCCGGTTGAACAGCACCGACAAAAACTGGCTGGGGCGCTCGCAATATGCCGCCGATGCATTCCTGGCCGGCAAGATTGACGACTTCAGGATCTACAGCGGGGCCTTGTCCGCCAGTGAAATTGGCACCTTGGCGACGCCTTGATAGAAGGCGAGCCGGCCGGCTGGAGTGCCGCGCCGGCGCGCGTCCAGCCGCGGCCTGCTAGAGATCAGCGGCCAACTCACGGGTAAGCTGTGCGGCGGGGATCTCCTTGCACCCACTCGCATTCTGGCCACACCACAAAGGCGAGAAATCCCCCGAGCCCCGCTTTTCAGCCTCGGCGCGCAAAGGCGCGACGGCGGCGGTCGCCAGGGGAAAATCGGGTGTGGTGCCGATGGGACCAAGCTCTCTCATGATACGGTTCACGATGCCACGGGCGGGCCGGCCCGAGAAAAGATTGGTCAGCGCCGTGTGGCGGGCGGCTTCGCTTTTCAGCGCGGCGCGGTGCACCGCACTCGTGGTGGCCTCGGGACAGAGCAGGTAAGCCGTCCCGACCTGCACACCGGCTGCGCCGAGCGCCATCGCGGCCGCAACACCTTTTGCATCCGCGACGCCGCCGGCGGCAATGACCGGAAGCTTCACCGCCTGCACGATTTGCGGTACCAGTGCGAAGGTGCCGACCTGGCCGGCCAGGTCTCCCGACAAAAACAGGCCGCGGTGCCCGCCCGCCTCAAGGCCCTGCGCAATAACGGCGTCGACGCCCTGTGCTTCGAGCCAACACGCCTCTTCAACGGTCGTTGCCGAAGACAATATCTTCGCCCCCCAGGCCCTCACCCGCGCCAGCAATTCGGCCGATGGCACACCAAAGTGAAAGCTGACGACGGCGGGCTTGAATTCCTCCAGCACATCGGCGGACTCGGAACTGAAGGGCGCGCGCCCCGGACCGACGGGAATGCTGTCCGCATCGATTCCATACTCTTCATAATAAGGCGAAAGCGCAACTCGCCACGCCGCTTCACGCCCGGCACTGAGCACGGGCGGCAGGTGGCAGAAGAAATTCACGTTGAAAGGCTTGTCCGTTTGCGCCCTGATCGCCGCCAGCTCCGCCCGCAGGGCCTGTGGGCTGAGCATGGCACAGGGCAGAGAACCAAGCCCTCCGGCGTTGGACACGGCCACCGCCAGTGCACTGCCCTGCACCCCGGCCATAGGGGCCTGGATGATTGGCAGCGCCGTGCCCAGAAGTTGTTGAAGGGTCATTGGTTGAACTCCAGTTCCACAGCCAGGTGAAGCTGATGGTTACTCACCAACCATGCGAAGACTGTGAGGACAGCGATGGGGAACAGTACTAAAAACCATACAATTGGAATACGACCTGATGCCTCCAGGTTCCCTCTCGGATTACCAGCCAATCCGCGCGCAGTGCCTCCAAAAGCTTTCAAACTTGCTTCCTTTGGCATGGTGAAAAGGTCCACATAAAGGACTGACGACAGCGAGGATCGGATGAAACGAAGTAGGGCAATCTTTAAATGTGATCGTTATGTACCTTTTAAATGACCAACTCTATTTCCAGGCACCCCAACAACCTAATTGCCTCAAAGCGGTCAAACTTCGCCTTTTTAAGTCTGTTCTTGAAGATATCAATATCAAAGTTAGTTGCGCCTGAAAAGTCCGCTCCAGATAGATCCGTATCAGAAAACATCGAACCGCTGAAGTCAGTACCTTTAAAATTGGAGCCGCCAAAATTCCCACCCCTGAAATCAACATTATGCGCAACACACTCTTCGACCACCAAATCCTGCAAAGACAACTCATAAAACGAGTTATCATTGACAATAGATTCATAGAATTTAATTGGATAGCTAAATATCAATCTTGACCAAGCAACCTTAGTCCAATCAACACCAATTACTTTTGAATTTCGAAACAGGACATCAGATAGCTTTCCATATTCAATCTTAGCAACGCTTAAATTACAATTAGTGAACTCGCATTCGACAAAGTCACACCTGTTAAATTTTGCCCCTGTAAAATTACACCCTACAAAAGCACATCCATGGAATTTCTTCGATGATAAACTCTCCCCAGAGAAATTTTCGCCTTTAAATGTTTTTGAATAAAATTCCTCTCCTCCAAAATTCACACCATCTCCTCGCAACTCAATATGCGCCAAGTTTTACTCAATCCATTCCAATTCCGGACATAATGTTTGAACCACAAACCCTGGCTTTAACACAGTAAAAGTGTATACATCACCAGACAAAACATACTGCCCCTCCCCAACAATTTCATTTTCACAGTGAGGAAGCTTGAACTCTCCGGCTTCAGACCAAAGATAGGCCTCAAGACTACCGGATTCGGACTCAAACATATAAATCGATACTTGGCCAGACTTAACAGCTGTCCCTAAATACTTATGTTGGCCCAGTATCTTCGAGCCATCAGTAAGTCTTATAGGCCTAACCACTTTCCCAATGTCGCCTTTGCTGAGCAACTGCAACTGCGCCTTCAGGATCTTATCATTATCCCGTAAGAAATCATCCAAATCATATGCGCTCGCTAACGTACAGATCACTAAAAGCATTAACCCAAGAAATTTCATGACTATTCCTCCCAGATTCAACTTGTAAGTGCATATCTTGAGCAAACTAGAAAAAGCGGCCAGTTACCAGTAGGCTTCGCGCTTTTTCTCCGGCAAGAGATAGACGATGAAGCACTACAAGCAACTGGCCTATGAGC
>Ga0207773_100233_pt1 | contig 36820 bp, 40 predicted proteins | sample TtaePargueraPR_2_FD_187281 | JGI IMG/M metagenome (GOLD analysis project Ga0207773, IMG submission 187281) | Aerobic enrichment media microbial communities from Bioluminiscent Bay, La Parguera, Puerto Rico - Tt and M1 (3) (SPAdes) | ecosystem: Environmental > Aquatic > Marine > Unclassified ...
TCGATGCGTGCGTCCGAAATCCTGTTCGTGGGAAGCGGCTTTCGCCTCTTCTTTTATTTCAGGGGCGAAAGCCGCTTTTCACCGTGCCAAACCCGGAGGCACCCGTGCCGTCGGGCGCACAGTCATGGCCTGAGCAATAAAATTGCCCTGGCAAGCGCCCTACCCCACCAGCGATTTCGGTGGCCGCATCTTGAGCGACCAAAGTACGCAGCCAATCGCCAGCAGCGAGGTCACCGTCGAATAGAAGAACGCATAAGCGCCGAAATATTCCACCAGCACCCCGAACACGGTCAGCGCCATCATGGCCATGGCCATGTTGAGCATATTGGCAAAGCCCTGCGCCTCGGCCGCATTGGCTTCATTGGTCCAGTTGGCGATGAAGTGCACCACGCCAAAATAGCCCATGCCGAAGCTGAAGGCATGCAGCGACTGGGTGAGGAACAGCACCTCCACTGGCGGATTGAACGCCATGATGGTGAAGCGGATCAGTCCGGCGACCGCTCCGGCCAAAATCATGTTGCGCGCCGTGACGCGCCCACCAAAGCGGCGCCAGACAAACATCAGCACCGCCTCGCCGACGGCAGCAAAGCCCAGCAGCGGCCCGAGAAAATAGCTCGGAATCCCGTTCTCGTGCCAGAGCAGCGCCCCGAACCCGCCAATCACGGCATTGGACGAATTGACCAGCGCAAAGGCCAGCAGCGGCAGCACGAACCAGGGCTGCAGCGCATCCTTGAGCCGGCTCGGCGGCGCCACCCCGCCCGCGCTGGCATCGGCGAGTGTCACCTGTGGCGCGGGCGCCCGGAACCGCGGCAGGAGGAACGCCAGCCCGGCACGTGCCACCACCATGACCACGAACAGCGTCACGAAGGCGCCCGACCCAAGCACGTTGAGAAACAGCCCCAGCCCGCCCGCACCGACCACATACCCCACCGTGGCCCAGGCGCGGATGACGCCAAAATCGGTGCCATTGCGACGCGTCATGCGCACCGTGGCCGCATCGATCACCGGGGCCACCAGCCCATTGCTGGAGGCGCAAAGCCCCCAGACCAGCAGAATGCCCCAGAATTCGGACACGAAATACATCGGGATGGCCGTCAGCGCCGAAACGATGGAAATGCCGATCAGCGCCGTGCGCCAGTCATCCGCCTTGTCGGCAATGCGCCCCACAATCATGTTGAGCAGCAACAGCAGCAGGGTCGGCAAGGCATTGATGATGCCGATCTGGTCGGCCGGAATGCCATGCTCGCTGAGCCAGATGCCCAGAAAGACCGAAGCGACGCCGCCCGGCAGATAGACGGTAAATTGATAAATGGACGCGCGCAGCTCGGGAGAATCCCAGCGCGAAAAAGCCGAAGGCATGAAATTGAACTCCCGGCGCAGAGGCGCGCCGCGTGTCCTTACCTGACTCGGATGGCTTTCGGAGGCAAGGGCAATTCTGTGCCAGTTCGCCGCCAAACCAACATTTGGAACGTTCTAGATGGCCTTTTCCAGTCTTTCGGCGGCATGGGCTGGCGCAAGTGCAGACACAAACTGTTGCGCGCTGGCCGCCCAGGTAAACTGCTCGCCAAGCGCCCGTGCATGCGACCGCGCCAGGGTGAGCGAGCGGCGCACCGCCAGCCCCAGATCCTCGCTCAGCGTCCCGGCTCTGGGATCGGTGACGATATCGCGCGGCCCGGTCACCGGATAGGCCGCAACAGGGGTGCCCGAGGCCAGCGCTTCGGTCAGGACATTGCCGAAGGTGTCGGTCCGGCTGGGAAACACGAAGACATCCGCGCTGCGATAGGCCGCTGCCAACGCCTCGCCATGCAGATAGCCGGCAAAATGCACCTCTGGATAGAGACGCTCCAGATGCGCGCGCTCGGGTCCGTCACCCACCACAATCTTGCTGCCCGGCACATCGAGCGCCAGGAACTCCGCCACATTCTTTTCCGCCGACACCCGCCCCACATAGAGCAGATGCGGACCGGGCAGATCGGCGAACATGGTTTTTGGTCCCGGGCGAAACCGCTGCCCGTCCACGCCCCTGCCCCACAGGGTCAGATGCGAGAAACCATGTGCCTGCAATTCTGAGCGCAGCGAAGGCGTCGGCACCATGGTGGCCACGGCCGGATCATGAAACCAGCGCAGATATCCATAGCTCCATTCTTCCGGCACCGGCAGACGGGCCGCCACATATTCGGGGAACCGTGTGTGCAGGCTCGTGGTGAAGGCCTTGCTGCGCTCGAGGCAGTAGCGCCGCGCCAGAAGCCCCAGTGGCCCTTCGGTGGCGATGTGAATGTGATGCGCCCGCGCCCGCACCATGGCCAGGAACACAGACCGGCGCGAGGCCAGCGACAGGCGGATTTCCGGATATGTCGGCACCGGCACGGTCCAGAATGGCTCGGGGGTCAGGAAACTGACCTCATGCCCCCATTCGCGCAGCTGCTTGGCCAGGCTTTCGAGCGTTCGGACGACGCCATTGATCTGGGGGCGCCAGGCGTCGGTGACGATCAGGATACGACGGCAGGAGAGCTTGGGATCAATGTACATGGCGGCACCACGATTGCTCGCAATGCCCACATGCTGCGCTCGCCACGCGTCGACCGCGTGACGGTCATGTGACGTTCAATTGACGGGATTACTGCCCGGAACTCTGGCGCAATTTCTGCTTTCGGCCTTCGCCTGTGACCATTTCGGTCCATTTGATCAGCTCGAAAGCGCCATCGTGATTCTCGACGATTGCCGTGCAACTCTCCACCCAGTCGCCGGTATTGATATACTGGATGCCCAGCCGGTCGTGGATGTCGGCAAAATGGATATGGCCGCAGATCACACCATCCACCCCGCTTTCCTTGGCCTCATGCACCAGGGCTTCCTCGAACCGGCCAATGACGGAGACGGCGTTTTTGACCTTCTGCTTGGCCCAGGCGCTGAGCGACCAATATTGCAGACCCAGCCGGCGGCGCACCCAGTTGATGGCGATGTTGACCCGCAGCGCTGCGTTATAGGCCCAGTCCCCGACATGAGCGAGCCATTTGGCATTCATCACCACCACGTCGAACTGGTCGCCATGGATCACGAGATAGGTCTTGCCCGTCGCCGAAGTATGGATGGTCCTGTCCACCAGCTCGATCTCGCCGAAATAGGTGCCCAGATATTCGCGCAGAAACTCGTCGTGATTGCCCGGCAGATAGACGATCCGTGTGCCCGCAGTCGCCTTGTCCAGCATGAGCTGAATGACTTCATTGTACTGGGCCGGCCAATGCCACTGCTTGGCCAGCCGCCAGCCATCGAGAATGTCGCCCACCAGATAAATCGTCTCGGCATCATGCGCACGCAGGAACTCGGCCAGTTGCGCACTGCGGATCGGTTTCATGCCCAGATGCACGTCGGACAGGAAAAGCGCCCGTACGCGCCTGATCTCGCGGTCTTCCGACATCAGTCTGGGGTCTCCTCACACAGGACGCGCATCATATCGGCTGAGTACGGTGCTGAAAACACACAGGTCAAGAAAGCCGGGGAAAGCCGCTCACTGCAAGCGCGCCTTCAGCGCCGCGATACGGGTATAGCTTTGCTCTATCCGTGCGGCAAAGGCCGGATCAGCGTCTGCCTCCGCCAACAAGATATCGAGAACTTCCTGCGCCAGACCCGGGCGATAATCCGCCGTGTTGGAGAACAGGAGAATATCCATGCCCGCGCGCACCGCCATGGTAACAGTGTCCTTGAGCGAAAAATGGTCCCGAATGGCACCCATCTCGAGATCATCGCTGATGACCACACCGTCAAAACCGAGCTCGTCTCGCAATACACCATCGATCCAGCGCGGCGAGAGCGAAGACGGGGTCTGGCCATCTCCGTCAACATAGTCGGCGTGATAGAGATGCCCAACCATCACCATATCGGCCATATCCTGCCCGATCAGCGCGCGGTAGGGCTCCAGTTCCTCCGGCGCCCAGCTGCGGGTGATATCGACAAAGCCTTCATGGCTATCCGCAGTCGACGAACCATGCCCTGGAAAATGCTTGAGCGCCGTAATCAGCCCCGCAGCGTGGTGCGCCCGGATGAACGCCGCATCATACGCCGCCACCACATCGGGATCGTCAGAGAAGGCCCGACCATACCGGGCGATGATCTGGTTTTCCGGATTGGTATTGAGATCGGCAACCGGGCCGAAATTGACCGAAAACCCCTGCTCGGCGATGCCTCGAGCCATGCGCGCGTAGATCGCTTCGGCCTGCTCGGGCGTGTTTCGGGCGGCGATCGTTGCCGCATTGGCAATCTCGGTGAAGCCCACGTCTTTGGTCAAGCGTTCAACCGCACCACCTTCCTGATCAAGCGTGATCAAAGGCGGCAAATTGGTCGCGGCCTCTCGGAGCAGCGCGTTTATCTCGCGCACCGCCCGCAGGCTGGCCACATTCTTCTTGAGATACATCACCCCGCCAAGCCGGCCAGCCGCGAGGTCGTCGACAATGGCCCTCACGCCTGCATCACCGGGGCTGTCCCCCTCAAACCCCACCAGGATCATCTGCCCCGCCATTTTTTCCAGCGTCGCTGCCGCCGAGGGCAAAATGAGCCAAGGCAGGACGAAAAGGGCAATAACGATACGAAGCACAGGCATCACCGGCGGGGGAATCGGATCTGCAGAGTGCCCAGCAAATGGCGGCAAGACAATGGTCTCCCCTGAACAGGGGATGCCGGTGGATTATTGGCTATGTCACCTGTGCAGGCGGTGGACGCAGGACCGGTGGTTTTCAACCTTCCAGCCGGCCCCCGCCGAACTGGACGGGCGGTGGATCGTGGTGCCACCGCCCGCTTTTTTGGCCCTAGGCCGGTTTGTTCTGCCGGTTGGCGATCAGGTCATCGACCACCGACGGGTCTGCCAGGGTCGAAGTATCGCCGAGCGAGCCGAACTCATTCTCGGCAACCTTGCGCAGGATACGCCGCATGATCTTGCCCGAACGCGTCTTGGGCAGGCCCGGCGCCCACTGGATATAGTCCGGCGATGCGATCGGCCCGATTTCCTTGCGCACCCAGTTTCGCAGTTCGGTGCGCAGCTCATCGCTGCTCTGCTCGCCCGCCATCAGGGTCACATAGCAGTAGATGCCCTGCCCCTTGATATCGTGCGGGAAGCCAACAACGGCCGCCTCGGACACCTTGGGATGCGCCACCAGAGCGCTTTCGACCTCGGCGGTACCGAGGCGATGGCCGGAAACGTTCAGCACGTCATCGACGCGACCCGTAATCCAGTAGTAGCCATCTTCGTCTCGGCGACAGCCGTCGCCAGTGAAGTAATTGCCCTTATAGGTCTCGAAATAGGTCGAGACGAACCGGCCATGATCGCCCCAGATGGTGCGCGCTTGGCTGGGCCAGCTATCCTTGATGACCAGGACACCTTCGGCCTTGGTCTGCTCTTGGACCTTGCCCTCGGGCGAGAGCACTTCGGGCTGGATACCGAAAAAGGGCTTCGTTGCCGAACCGGGCTTGGTCGGGATGGCGCCCGGGAATGGCGCAATCATGTGTCCGCCGGTCTCCGTCTGCCACCAGGCATCGACGATCTCGCAACGGCCTTTGCCAACCTTGTTGTAGTACCAGAGCCAGGCTTCGGGATTAATCGGCTCACCCACCGTGCCGAGCAGGCGCAGCGAGGGCATGTCGTGCTTCTCGACATACTCGGCGCCCGCGCCCATCAACGCGCGAATAGCCGTGGGGGCGGTGTGGAAGATGTTGACCTTGTGGCGCTCCACCACCTGCCAGAACCGGCTGGCATCGGGCCAGGACGGGATACCTTCGAACATCACAGTCGTCGCGCCATTGGCCAGCGGACCATAGACGATATAGCTGTGACCGGTAATCCAGCCCACATCGGCCGTACACCAGAACACGTCACCCTTGTGATAATCGAAGCTGAGTTCATGGGTCAGCGAGGCATAGGTGAGATAGCCACCCTGGGTATGCAGCACGCCCTTGGGCTTGCCGGTCGAACCCGAGGTGTAGAGGATGAACAGCGGATCTTCCGCATTCATCGGTTCTGGATCGTTGAAGGGCTCAACGCCTGCGGCCGCTTCATGCCACCAGACATCGCGCGAACCTTTCATGGCCACATCGGCGCCGGTATTGTGCACCACCAGAACCTTGGAGACGCCCGGGCAGTCTTCCAGCGCCTTGTCGACATTGGCTTTGAGCGGCACCGTCTTGCCACCGCGACGGCCCTCGTCGGCAGTGATGACCACCGCCGAGTCACAGTCATTGATACGGCCAGCCAGCGAATCGGGCGAAAAACCGCCAAAGACCACCGAATGCACTGCCCCGATACGCGCGCACGCCAGCATGGCATAAGCGGCCTGCGGGATCATGGGCAGGTAGATGGTGACGCGGTCACCCTTCTTGACGCCCAGCGACTTCAGCACATTGGCACACCGGCACACTTTTTCATGCAGTGTCCGATAGGAGATGTATTCGGCCTTGTCCGCGGGATTGTCCGGTTCCCAGATGATGGCGATATCATCTCCGCGCTCAACCAGATGCCGATCAATGCAATTGGCGGCGACGTTGAGCACGCCGTCCTCGAACCATTTGATCGATACATCGGGATATTCGAACGTGGTGTTCTTTATCTTGGTGGGGAAAGTCACCCAGTCGAGCCGCTTGGCCTGCTCGGCCCAGAACCCGTTCGGATCCTTTATGGACTGCTGGTAGAGCGCATCATACTGCTCGGCTGTGGTGTGGGTGCGCGCGATCGCGGCCGCGCTTGGCTGGAATAAGAGCTGGTCGCTCATCGTCATCCTCCCTTATCTCTCCCGGCAACCGTTCTAATGTTCCGCCCGGCAAGCGGCAAGGTCTAGTACCTGCGACCAAACGCGTTTTTCCGGCATGGGCATATGCCCATCGGGCACGGCACCTGCCGTTAACCGGATTGCACTATGATTTTGCCATTGCCCGTCCAGCCGATGAAACGTCCTGAGGAGGAGCACGATGGCCGAGACGATCATGCGGCCCGCAACACATGCGGATCTTGATTTGGTTCTGCACGAACTGCGCGACGTCATCCGGACATCGCCGCACTACAGCGACCGCTTCAAGGAGCACGAGACCAACCGGCTTGATAAGGCCTTCCTCAAAGGCCTGATTGCGATCGACCCCTGGCATATCATGATCAGCTGGGCCGACGGCGTTCCCGCCGGCGCAATCATCTCCGGCCCGGAATGCGGTGCCATCTTCCGATATTGGAGCTGGGTCTTCCCATCGCACCGCCAGTCCAAGCTCGCCCTATTCGGCATGAGAGAATTCGATGCCCATTGGGACAACACCCGTTTTCACAAGGCCTACACCTATGTACGCCCCGAAAACGATGTCGCCCGCATGCTGTTGAAGCGCTACGGCTATACTGAAACTGCGCTGCTCAAGCAGCACATCTTCGGCCAGGATTATCTGCTGATTGAAAAGTTCTACACACGCCAGGAAGGTCCTTACGACAGCGGCTATGTCGGCCGCCTCGGGCGCATCAAGAACCGCTTGAAAGGACTGGTTGGGGCGTAACCGCTATTCCGCAGGAAGCATCCGCCTGGCCTTGAACCATTGCAGGATCGACACGTCGATCTGCGCTGTTCTGAGGGCGATCACCCAGAGCACGATCGACCACACAGAAATGGCGATGATGGCTGCCAGAGCCGCTCCCACCAGATGCAGCACGGGCACAAGCACGAGATTGCCCACAAACAAAGTACCCATGCCCAAGAGAACGGCCGGCACACTGGCCCAGGGTCGGTCGTGGATGGACAAGACCATCGAGGCCGGCCCCATGACTGACCGCACCACTAGCCCCAGGCACAAAATTGCCAGCGGCAGGGCGCCGGCGGTGAATGCGGGCCCGAACAGCAGCAACGCAAACGGTGCGCCCACAATCACTAACCCGAACAGCACCAGCGACACGGCACTGGCCGCCAGATTGGCCTCCCCAACCTTGCGGTGAAACGCGGCGCGATCAGAATTGGCTTCGCTCTCGAACATGTCGGGCAGGATGACTGCATAGACGGCCGCAACACCGAACGACACCAGCGAGAAGATCCGCGTGCAGACGCCGAAGATGGCAAGCTCCTCCCGGTCGAGAAGATTGGCGAGCAACAGCAGATCGATATCGAAGAAGAAATCGGTTGCCAGGGTGATCAGCACCCAGGGCGCAGCAAAGCGCCACCAGCGTGGCACTTCAGCCGTGCGCTCTTCGGTGGATTCGCCAATATGTGGAAGCGTCGTAATGACGACCGCCATATGCACCAGCGCGATGGCGACATAACCCAGCGCGGTGGCCCAGAGCATAGTTTCGAAGGCCTCGGGCGGCGCCGGAAACAGCCAGGCGCAACAAAGTACCGTGGCGAGCACCATCATGGGACGGAAAATGCCGTCAGCAAAAAAGCCAGCAAAAGGCCGCTTGAGTCCGACCAGCACTGCCCCATTGACGTAGACCAGCGCCGTGGCGAAAGCGAGCAGCACGACAGGCATGAAGTGTAGCGCAACGACATGACCACCCAGCCCCAGCCCATTGAGAACCATTGGGCCGGCAAGCATCAATGCCGCAAAAGCCAGGACGACATGCCCATAAGCGCGGAACAGGAAAGCGATGAGCTGGTGCCGGTCCTCACGGGCCCGATACTCCGCAGCAAAATAGGTGCCGATAGTCTGGAACCCCAGCGGCATGGCCACGGCAATCAGATTGACTGCAGCGATAACAACGAGATAGTCGCCCAGAATTGCAGCGCCCCATACCCGGGCAATGAAAGCCTGCACCAGAAAGATCAGGCCAGCGCCGAACAGGCGCCCGCCAAAAATGATCGTCGATTGGGAGGCCAGGCGGCGTGCAAGGCTCATCGGAACTCTTGCGGTAGCGGTGAGGATACCTGATCGGGCCGCGCGCGGGAGGGGCGTATGGCTTCGACACGCCGGCGCAGCTCATTATAGGCCTCGCGCGCCGCAAATGCACCTGCCCCCAAGACATAGGTCAACGGACGCGTGGCGAAATTGGCGACCGGCGGCACGGGCCGGATCAGCCCTGCATCCCCCACCATGCCTTTCTTGAACTGATGCAGGCCCTGGAACCCATCGGTTCCACCCAGATCATACCAGCTTGCCCTTGTGTGATCGCGCAACCAGCGAATGATGTGCCAGTGCATGAAATATCCGGCGCGCAGTGGTAGCGCCTTTTCGTTCGTGGCCCCATAGAGATAGACCGCTCGGGTGCCGGCTTTGAAGATCAGCGCCCCAGCGACCAGTTCGCCCTCGTGCCGCACGAAGAACAGTTCGGGCCGCAACGGCTGGTCCATGGCCATCAGCGCGTCCAGCGTATCGAAAGCGGAATAGTCGGGAAACTGCTTGCGGTCGCTCATGGCCGCATAAAGCGCCTTGAAGTCACCGATGCGTTGGGCCCCGGCATGCTCGAACTCCAGGCCTGACTTCTCTGATTTGTTGAGCTGCCGACGCCAGGTTTGGCCAAAGCTTTTTCGTAGCGCCTCGTCGGGCAGCCGCAGATTGACCAGATAGCGGTCGGGAAACCGCAACGCCGCGCCGCGCTGGAAACCGCGCGCTCGCAAGGTCTGATATTCGCTGTTGCTGTCCCCGATGCTGGCATGAGGCAGAACTGAGAGCATCATGCCACGCTTGTTGGCATATTCGGCCACCAGCGCCTCGATCATCCCCTGATAGAGGGAGGCGGCGTCCGGCGCCTTCATGTCGGCCAGCATCGGCCCCCACTTGATGATGGCGATCCGGCCAACACCCAAGGGCAGCCGTTGCACCATAACCAGCGCGCCGCCGACAATCCGTCCATGCCGCTCGAACAGCCGGGGCTCGGCGGTCACGCCCGGCCAGCGGATCGAGGCAAACGCGTAAAGCTGCTCCTGGCATATGGCATCAAAGCCGGAAACGACCGCATCCCACTCCGCACCATCGACCGGGCGGGCGACAACACTCGGCACGGCGGGGCGAGCGGGCAAGGGCGTGACACGCTGGTCGTGACTCTGAGCTGCTCCTGCGGAGACGGACATGGTTCTGCTTCCGGCTGTTGCGCGTTCTGCCGGACGCTAGACCTCTGTGATGAGTAAATCCCTATCCCGTCGGGACAAATGCGCCAAAATTTGGCGCGTGGTTACCAAACTTCGAACCGTGTCCGAAGGACGAAACCTCCCCTGTGGGGAGATTTCAGGTGAGAAGGCCATGAGCGCTATGCGCGAATGGGCGAACCGCCGCCCTTAATGCGCAGCCGCTGCGGCGCCCACTTCATGCGGCGTATAAAGGAACGGAATGGCCGGGATATCGACGAAGGCGCCCAGACCCTCAAGGCTCATGCGGATGGCCACGAAAAGGATCATGATCAGGCCCAACCAGGCGATCCAATGGTAACGGTGCAGCAGACGCGCGATGAAGGTCGCGGCAACGCCCATCAGCACCACCGACAGCGCAAGGCCGAAGACCAGCGCCTCAAAGTGGTGCTGGGCAGCACCGGCCACGGCCAGCACATTGTCGAGCGACATCGACACGTCAGCGATAATGATCTGGGTGACAGCCTGCCGCAGGGTTTTCTTCGGCGCCTTGCCGGCAACCATTCCGTCGGCATTGTGATCGGCATCTTCCAGCGCCTCGGTCGCCTCTTCTTCCTCAGCATCCGAAACAGTCAGCTCGCGGTACATCTTCCAGCAGACCCAGAGCAGCAGCAGGCCGCCGGCGATCAGGAGGCCACCGCCCAGCGACAGGAGTTGGGTTGTAACGAGAGCGAAGGCGATACGCAGGCCCGTCGCTGCCAGGATGCCGATCAGGATGGCGCGACGGCGTAGGTCTGGCGCCAGGCCAGCGGCGGCAAGACCGATGACGACGGCGTTGTCGCCCGCCAAAACCAAGTCAATCAGGATGACTTGGAATAGCGATGATAAGAAACTCGGATCGATGCCGAACATGGGGGCTCCCTTGCGCAGGCGGGTAACGCAGACGTGACACGCTGCTACGCCCGAGTGCAGCTTGCATCAAGAGGGCAAGGGGCAGAACCCGACGAAAGTTCCAGATTTTCCGAGGTTACAGGCCCGTTTTGACAGGCTGGCGACAGAAAACATCCCCCCGTGTGGACGAGGGGGTGTTTCGGTCTATTCGCAGGGAACTCGCTAGCCGATCGGCGGAGAAGGCGGTTCGCCACCCGGGGCCATCCCGTCCGGCGGTGCCATCATCCCACCAGTGCTGCGTTCGGCTGTCAGGTCGACTGCAATAGTGACAGCGCCTGCATAGCCGGTAGCGGGATCTCCGGTCATGGCCAGCATTTGCTGGGCGATTTCCTCGGCGCTGTTGTCGCTGAACACGTTGTCGGTGGCGATGGTAATGCGCCCGAGATTGGTCGTGCCATTCGAATAGCGCGCATCAGCCGCATAGACTGCGGCGCAGTCTGCCTCCGGAAGCGCGATCTGCGCCGTCAGCACGGACGCTTCCCCGCTCACCGCAGCCGAAACGCTCTCGAACACCTCGAAATGCATATGCGGCCAGCGTCCGTCATAGCAGCCCGGAACGATGGTGGTGAAGCGCACCTTGCCTTCGGCGTCGGCCACGCCGACCCCGCGCAGGTAATTGGCGTCGGTCAGGTCATAGAGCGAATATTTGCCGGTGGTGTCGCAGTGCCAGAGGTAAAGGGCATAGCCCTCAAGCGGCGTGCAGCCATCGGCATCGACCAGCGTCAGTTCGACATCGAGCTGCAGGCCATCCGCCACAGGCGTCAGAGTGCCGAACGAGGTTCTGAGATCAGCCCGGATGACGCCGTCCTGGGTCAGGGCATTGACCACCTGCCCATCCTTAACATTGCTGCCATCGGCGGGATAAGGGCCCGCGGTCTCCCAGGGCAGGGCAACGCATTCAAGCGCGGCAGCCGGGCCACCAGCCAGACCAACGACCCCGATGCCCCCCATCAGGGCCAGCAAGCGCCGGCGTCCGACCATACGTGGAAGGTCATGAGCAAATCCCAGATCGTGGGCATGGTGATCATCGTGATTATGGGCCATCGGGTCTTCCTCTCTGAAGGGCCATCAGTCGGAATCCACGTCGAAGCTACGCGTCGTGGAATGAAACCTCTATAGGAATGCCGACATTGCCGGCTCACATCCGCGAGATGACAATTTGGACAGGTGGTCCTATCACCAGACAAATGCGGCGCCGGACAATGTCGGCGCCGCCAGAATTCGCCTGTTCGGGCCGGGTGAGCCGACCGCTACTCGTCCTGCGTAGCGATCTCCTGGCCCGCGAGCAGTGCCAGCACGGCGTAGGCCGTCATGCCCAAGGCATCGAACGACATGGAAAAGGCCTCGTCCCGCGGGATAAAGAACATCTGGCCTTCGCGGCAGGCAAACATCTGCTCACAGAAGCCGGGTACCGAGGAGAGGTAGAGTTCCTTTTCGGCCGGCAGACCGTTGCCCCATCCCGTATTGTAGGTGGCGAAAATGACATCTGCGTCGAATTCGGGAAGCGATTCAATACTGAACTGGCTGCTGCCTCCGACCGGAATTGTGCCGATAATGTCAGGCTGAGAAAAACCAGCATCCCGCAGCACCTGCCCCAGATTGCCATAGGTATGCATGGCTGAAATCGTTCCATCCCGCACCTGAAAGGTCGTCACCGTGGTCGCGGCGGGGTCATCGACGACAAGCTTGATCTGGTCGATCTGCGCTTGGTAGCGCGCCCTGAGGCGAGCGAGCGTCTCTTTGGCCTCCTGCCCGGCCAGCTCGGCAAGGAAATCATAAATGTCGTCTCGCGACCGGGCCGACGTGTCGATGACCACCGTGGGGGCGATCTGCCGCAATTGCTCTGCCGGAACTTCGTTCCACTCAGTCGTGATGATGAGGTCTGGGGCCGCAGCAGCGATCAGTTCGATATCGGCGGGATAGTCGCCCACCCACTCAATAGGGGCATTGGCAAAATCGGTTCCGGTCAGGATCATGCCGGACCGGATGAACGGCGAGCCATCGGCTTCATTGACCCGACCGTGGCTCCCGGCTGGCAGCACACCAAGCTCGATCAGCGGAATGGTCAATTGGCTGTCATGCAGCGTAACGATCCGCTGCGGTGCGGCAGGAAAGGTTACCGGCACCCCAGCATCATCCGTCAGTGTACGCAACTCCTGCGCGCCGGAAGCGGTCGGTGCCAGCAGACCGGCCAGCGCGCACAGCGCCAGGCCGAGACCCGCCGCTGGTTCTCGAATGACGCTCAAGCAATTGAAGAAGCTGGAAGAAAACGACTCTTGTGGCATGGAAGCCATCCTTGGTTTGACGCTGCAATGCATTTCGATCGGGGCCAATAAACCGCCGGCCGACCACACGCCTGATGCAATGTTCCATCCCGAAACATCGTATTGCTGCGGAGCGCCCGAGGGCACCACCACGGATATTTTATGCTGAGTTTAATAGTCAAGAAATAATGCCTGCAACAATAGGCAGTTCCTTCCCGAGGGGGCGGGTTGCGTTCAGTCGACAGGTACTGTCAGGAAAAGACTTTGGTGGGTGCACAAGGACTCGAACCTTGGACCCGCTGATTAAGAGGCTCAGGGCCGAAGCCGGAGACGCCCGAAAATTCTGGCATCTCCGGACGCTCGTTTTACTAGCTGGCCTATTCGGACGCATTGAAATGCCTTGCTGATTCCGGGCGTGTGTAAAATGCTACGGCCCGCCCATAAATGCCTTTGCAGCCACCTGCCCCACCCATTTGATCCCCTCAAGGATCAGGCCGCCCATGAACAGCCATATGATACCTATGACGAACAGGATGCCCTTGGACCGCTCCAGTAGGCTACCCACACGCTTAAACACCGGGTCCATGTCAGCAACCGAGCCCTCGACTACCCCGACCCGCCTTCCGAGGTCGTGAACCTCTTGAGCGGTCTTTTCCTGCGCCTCGTACATTCTGGCCCGACTGGCCGATGACCGCTCGTCCTGGCTCTTGATGAGGTCGATGATTTCCCCAAGGCGCCGGTCAACGCCTTTCATTTCACCTCGAAGCTCTCCGAGCTCGCCCTTGAGGTCACCGATGTCACGTTGGGTATTGTCTTCTGGCACAGTGCCGCTCCGATGGCTTGGAGTGTAGAGATGGGCGGAGACGCGGGCCGCCGGGGTGTATTAGACGGCTCGGCAGGCGTCGAGCTTCTGATAGTGTCGTTCCAGATCGACAGCCCAGGCATCCAACGCAGGATCACCAGCGGCTTGCAGAGCGTCCACGGCGGCAACTGGGGGCGGCGCCAAGGGAGGACAGCTACCGACCACCCGAGCGCTTGCGCAGGCTGTCATAGGCAGAGCCAGGATCAGTAGGGCGGCGATCGATTTCATCGTAGTGCTCCTGAAGGTTGTCGCGGACTTTGGATTGGCGGGACTTCTCGATCTGGACGCCCTCTTTGCGGCCCCAGAAATAGCCCAGGACCGGCAGAAGGGAGATCACGGCGGCAATGGTCGCTCTCCAGCCCCAGACGAACTGGACGAGACACACAGCGACCAGGGCGAGTACTGCCCACACAGGCCAAGGCACCATGCCGAGAAGGAAGAGGATGAAGTCGATCATCGCGTTGCCTTCCTGATCACAATGATCGCAATGGTGATCGCTGCAATGACCATCAGGGCGGCAATGGCGTACTGGACTGGCCCATTGCCCGTGGTGAGCGCAGCAGCGCCACCCAAGAGGCCGCCACCAGCCGCCATGTTCTCAGGCGTGGCCAGTTCCTTCAGCGGATTACCCGGCTTGGCATCAACGGGGGCAGACGATACGAACGCGCCCTTAGCCCACAGACCAGCCTCAGCCGCACGACGGTTGACCAGGCCTTCCATGACCTTGCCGTCGTTCTTGTTCCAGCGGGCCATCTCGGCGGGGACCGCCTGATAGTCGCCAGCATTGAGCTTCTTCAGCAGCGTGGAGCTACGGAAGGCATTGTCACCCACGTTGTAGGTAAAGCTCACCAGCGCGCCGAACTGGTTATCGTTCAGCGGCACCTTCACGGCCTGGTCAACGACATTGCCCACTCGTGCAAGCTCCTGCAGCAGCCACTGTGCGGCCTCGGCCTCGCTGATGGTCTCGCCCAACTGGATGGGGCGCCCGTTGCGCCGGGTCTGGCCATAACCGATGGTGACTGGCTTCCCATCGCGAGAGCCGGGATCTGGATAGGCCTTCGCGCGAAACCCCTCCCACCGCTTGACGTGTTCAGTGGTCTCCGCATTCACGGATCGAGCCATATCGGCCTCCATTGATGTGAGAAAAGAAAGAGGCGGCCCAGAGGGGCCGCTTGTGAGAAAAGAAAAGCCCCACCGAAGCGGGGTGGATTAACTTTGTCAGCCGCCGACCGCTTGACTTGGTCCGCCTGTTAAGATTTCGATAAGCACCACTTTTTGGGGGGCTCATTCATGATCAGAACTATTTCCGTGGCCAGCTTGACCATCCTTTCACTTGCCGCTTGCGCCAAGGCGCCCGAAAGTATCGCGCCGTCCTATGTGTCGGAAGTGCCGTACCAGTCATACAGCTGCACCCAGCTTGGCCAGGAGAAGCAACGTCTTGAGCAAGCCTATGCTGTGGCTGCGAAAGCGCAGAATGACGCCCGTACAGGCGATGCCTGGGGTGTGTTCCTGATCGGCATGCCAACATCGAGTCTTTCCGGCGGCAACATCGCCCCAGAGATTGCCAGCCTCAAAGGCCAGATGACCGCCGTCGACAAGACCATCATCGCCAAAAACTGCGCGACGGGCTCAGTTCCGAGCTAAGGCGCCGCCCAGAGGGCATCGTTCGTAAGCTCATTCCCGCCCGGCAGCGGGTCCATGGCCTCGATCTCATTGGACCGGGCGCGCAGGCGTTCGATTTCGGCCCAGGCCGCTAGGGCCCCTGCCTGCCGCGTCTGAAGCGCTGTCGGCCAGTTGGCGGGGTCAGCGCCATATTGCATGGTCGCGGCCTGCCCGGCCGCCAGCGTGTTGCGCTGCTGATCTTCGGACATGATGAGGAGGATGCGGCGGCGGCATTCGGCTTTAATGGCTGCCGGCGTGACCGGCGCCAGCGCTCTGGGTGTGCGAAGATAGCCCGGCATCAGGACCTCCAATTGAAGACATAGTCGTGCAGCTTGACCATCACGGCCGTGGTGGAGAGGCGGAAGGCGGGAACGGACCCGCTATCGAGACCCGAGACATCGGCAATGCCCCAGAGCAGTTTGAAGCCGCTGGGGAGGTCCAGGACGATGTTGTCCATGCTGATGATCGCCCAATCGAGGCCATCCCTGGTGCCCTCGAAGACATAGTCATCGCCCACCGTTGCGGCGCTAACTTCCTCGACCAGGGCCAGGAAACGCAGCTCGGTCGGCGGCGCATCGGCGGCAAAGGCTTCGGATGCGACAGTCATGTCGTTGATTTCGCCAGGCTCATAAAAGACCACGTTGGCGACCCGCGGTTCGGCAACGCTTGAGGTAATGTAGACCCAGACGTAGTCCCAAAGAGTGCTTTGGTCACTTGAGGTGATGGTCTTGCCCACGGGGCCGGCGCCGTCAGCAAATGAACCCGTGGTGCCGAGGCTAGCGCCATCGGTGCCACTTGATGGCGCGCTGCCGTTTTTTCCGTAGAGAGTGATCGTGATGTTGCTTGCCGAGCTAGTGCCGTCGAAGCCAGCGGCGGAATTGTGGCTGGTGGCGACTACCTTGGAAATCTTCTTTGGCCCAGAGGAATAATCCTTCCCCACATAGCCCGGCGAGGTCGCTCCACGATCAGCGAATGTATTAGTGGATCCGTCGAACGCAGCGGCTAGGCCACCGGAGGCTGTCATGTTGCCGATGTTCGTGCCCGTGGCCTGACTGATCGCGCTTTCCGCCGCCGTTGTCGGCTTGAGAACCCCGGCCTCGGCTGTGCTTAGATTTGTCGCCCCAGCCACATCGATCTGGTCAAGTGAGGTCAGGTCATCAGCAAAGCCATTGCCATTGCTGCCCCCACCAAAGGCCCAGGCCTCTCCATCCATTGCAGCCAGCTTGAGCGCGATCTGGGAGATTTCCAGATCGTAGTCCTTACCCTCTGGCACCAGTGCGGCGATGGCCTGGGCAGTACGTTGCGGCGTCATGTAGGTTGTGTTGTCGGTGCCCGCCTCAGCCTGTACCTGACTGGAGAAAGCTATGCCCAGACCGGTGCGAGCCGCTGCTGGGGTCGTGTCCACGGTGATACGGCCAACCCAGAAGCTCGTCACGCCATCAATATCACCGGTGGCGCCCCGAATGTCTGATGCATCAGCCGGGTCCGTAACCATGCCGAGTGGGCCGACATATTTGCCCACATCGGTCGTTGGCTTTGTGCCGGCGCCACCAACGTAGTCGACAAGCCGCACAACCCGACGCTCACCATCGTCTTCTACCGTAAATGATGGCGCCCAACCCTTGTCACCCTGGTCGCCCTGCTCTCCCTGCTCTCCAGTATAGACTGCAACGATGTCCCACCCCCCGATGTCGTTGAGTTCAACAACACCGCTGCGATTGGCGCTGGCGCCACCAAGGTCGAAAACAAAGACGCGATATCCAGGGTCTTCGCTTTCATATGGCGTGAGGGATGCCATGTCCGCCACTTCTGCCGAATATTCGAACCCGGCGCCCTGGCTGCCGTTCGGAATGACAGAGATCATCAACTCGTCGGCAGCTGAAAAACTGCCCGAGACGTTGACCGGAGAAACAACCAGTTTTCGATAGCCAGTGCCATCAACGACTGCTGCCACGACTGAAAATGAGCAGAACGCAGTTCGGTCGCTGATCGATCGAATCCAAACCCAGCTACGCACAGGCGCTACGGTCGCGCCCCATTGGTCGATCTCGTCGGCCACCACAGAGCCATTGGCGTCGACATTGTCGATATAGATTTCAGTGGCCAGTGATGGGTCCGAGTTGTTGAGGCGAATATTACCTGCACCAGGATCGGCGTCCGTGACCGTATCATCAAACAGGTAGAACAGGCCCCGCCCATTAGCTTCAATCACAGTCATCTGTGCCAGAAGCTCGCGCAGTCGAGCCGTATTGCTGGTGCTGTCAGCCGCCGGAATAATCTCATAGGCCGCGTCTGTCAGGCCAGTCCCCGCCCATGCCGTGATGGCGAGTTCTTCATTGTCGGTCGGGTCCGCCGTCACCCGGGCAAAGAGCCCCTGCGCGGGGTCGAAGAACATGTCGTTCTTCCGTACCTTGCCGACCCAGAAGGTGCCGGTGCCAGTCACAGTGGTGCCGCCGTTTGCGACCGTTACGGTGCCAACGCTGTAGGGGTCGGTCATTGATGCCTCTGAGATTATGAGCGGCGCCCGAAGCGCCCCTTGACTGTGATCGCGTACCGGGTCGCGTAGTTGGTGGGGTCGGTGTGGCTGACCTGCTCCGAGCCGCCGTACCGCACGCGGTTGCAGTAACTGGCCGTGCCCCCAAAGGGATTTGCGGCGCCCTCATTGAGGTAGTAGGGCGCGGTGTCGGTCCACCAGACCGGGAGTCCTGCCCCATTCACAGCGATGTTTTCTGCACCGCTGTTGATGTGATTTGGAGGGATCGAGGTATCCGGAGCCTCCGGCGGCATCGTGCCAATCTGTCTGAAGTTCCCCGCAGGCGGACCAACACTGTGCTGCAGCCGCGCAACAAGGTTCCCGCCCTGCACGTCGATGGTCATGGCGCGAGCAATGCCGGCAGCCGCCTCAACAATGATGCTCCCACCATCGGTTGGCATAAACACTCCCTGGGGAATGACCGGCGAGATGTTCTGGGTCATCCAAGTGTGCGACGGAGCAATGGTCCGCGTCATGGATACGCGGCCGACAAACAGGTCAGCGCCCGCTGGCGCCGCCCCGAGCACTACTGTCTCGGCCCACTCCTGTGGCTTTGCACCAACGACGCTTCTGGCGATGCGAATAGCGAAAAACTCATTCCCAGGCGCTCGCTGGATTTGATACTGGAACTGATAGAGCCTGGTCTTGGTGGCGTTCGGATAGTTGATGTTCGCCGTGAAGGTCTGCTCGTCGGTCAAGAACTGCAGTAGCGTGCCTTCTGTCGTGGCCACCGTTCTGCTGCCATCGGTGATGACGATCTGGCCGCCTTCGATGGAAATGCCGCTCATGGCGCCTGCACCTGAATGACGGGCTCTCCGGCGAAGCTGCCATTGTAGTTGCCCGCAGGGCCACCCTGAGAGCCGTAAGCACCAAAAGACACTCTGAATGAGCTAGGGACGATATCCCGAACCGCTCCGCTGGCTGAGATCGACCGGAAGGTGCCGTTGGCCAGATCAACCGTCTTGCCGGTTGGGAGCGCGAATGGTGAGCCTCCATCCACGATCTGAAGGTATTTGCGGTCTGAACTGAACTTGCCTCTGCCCATGGTGACAATGCCGGTTTCTGGATCGGAATCCAGCAGGACATCACCTGTTGGCGCCGGTGGCTGCCTCAGGATAAGCAATGAATAGTCAATGCTGATCGCCGACAGAGACGCACTGGTCTGCATGGCGAACTCGTAGGCCCGGATTTGCGTTGTCGTGGCATAGAAGGTCACGAACCGGCAGCGCCCGTCCGCCAAAGCGAACTGGACCGGATATCCCGGGCTCATGATGTCGGACCCAACCACGGCCAGGAAATCCGGCACATACCCAAGACCATGGGTGTGGACAGCATAGTCGGTGGTATATCCGCCGTAACTTACACCAGTGGTCAGTTGGCCCACGGCGCCGCCAGAGGCCGGATTGGCCGGCACGGTGCCATGGTTGATCGTGATATCGACAGGTCCAATGACTTCCATCGGGTCGTAGTCCGAGTGGAAGTAGAGGTATTGCAGATTGGTCGACGGGCTGTTCAGCGGCGCGTTACGAGCGGAATCGGGGTCATTGAAATCCCCGGTCTCGACCGGCTCTTCAAACAGCGCGCACCGTCCCGTACTCGGGTCGGTCATATACACAACAGCCATCAGGTCGAAATCCGAAATGCGCCGGTTGTCAGGTTCCAAAAGCTCGCCTCATCCGCGCTGCTGATGGTGCCCACTGTCAGGTCCCGAACAATGGCCCCGTCACTATTGAACAGTGCTGCAACCGTCGTCCCGCCATCTGTACTGATGACGGTCTGGTCAGCATCGAGCACTATGCGGGTCGGGCTCTCGGTATCAGCCGGCACGTCCAGCAGAAGCGAGGCGGATCGGTAGGACCCGTCGTTGACCGCCGCTGTGATGGCGTAGCGGGCCGAATACCCAGACGGGGCGGCTACTGCCTCCCACCGAACGTTCACCTCACTGGTATTACCACCCATGGCCGCGTAGAGCGTTTCCAGTGCCGATGCGATTGCACCGCCCGGTCCCAAGGCCACCTCGATTACCTCGGAGAAGCTGGCTTCGAGATCGCCAACCTTCTTGCCCAGCGTGCGCTGCAGCACCTGCCGGTCATTGAAGTTGGCAAGGTCCTGTTCGGCAATGAGCGAGCCCAGCCGTTCGAAGTTCTCCAGAGCGTCACGAACGCCTGTGCTGATCCATTTCAGGTCGGCAGCAATCTCGGCTGCGATCTCCTCGAAGGTTACATCGATGTCGAGAGCGCCCAGCTTGACGTTGGGCGCCCGCACGGCAAACAGGTCGCTGGCGACCGTCTCCCGACCAGAATCCGAAATGTACTGTATCTGGATCACGTAGTAGGTGTTCGCCGTCACCGCTTCTGTCAGCCGGGCCGCGCCAAGGGCAGGCGGAACCAGGCCCTGCCACATCAGATCACCCGCGACAGGATCATCCTCTACCGGGTCGACTGCATCGTTGAGCCACATGCTGATGCGGACATAGCGCACGTCCACAGCGACAGAGGCCGATGACCAGAACACATCGATCGCCGGACGGCGGCCGTTACCCTCATTGTCTTCGGCAATGGCCGGAGCCACCGAGAAGCCGGACACCTCCTGCGGCGCCGGCCGGTTGGTCACCACAGGCGCGAAGCTCAGCGGCTGCTCATCGGCTTCCGGGTCCCAGTCATGGTCAGCAGGATCAATCTCCTGCAGGCCGAGGATGACATTGCCGAACGGCTCAACCGTGCGCGCCGTGATCAGGAACAGCTTGGCCGAATAGTCGAACCGATCCGAGGTCCATGCCAGCACCTGAAGGGGCCGGAACTGGGCGAATTCGGGTGGTAGGGCCACGACATGGCGACGGAAGCGCCTGCCTTCTTCGATGACCGCCTTGAGGATGCGCTGTGCCTGGGTGCCGCTGAAGGTGGTGCCGAGGTCCAGCCCTTCGATCTGCTGGCGGCCATCATCTTCGGCCTCGAGATCGCTTCGCAGGTATGGCGCGGTCTCCTTGTCCTCCCAAGCCTGTTCCGGCTCGCGATAGGTGGCCGTGGCGCCGTTGATGATCTCGTCCAGGTTCGGAAACGGGATCGTGCCGAGGGCATTGGTGGCGAGCACATCGGCATCGCTGAAGGCTCCATCGGCATCATCGGGCACACCGACCAGCGGATAGACCGTGCCATCGGCGCAATGGGTGATGCGGCCATTGCAGCCGATCAGCAGTTCCTTAATGACATCGCCAGGGCGCTCATTGAGAGCGATGCGTCGACCCGCCCGGAAGCGCTTTTCGGATCCGCCTGCATCGAGCGTGACCGACTCGTCACAGGCGTCCATGGCCGCAGCCCAAGCATCATATGGCAGTTCCGCAGCGGTCTTCTTGCCACCCCAGACATGAGCGCCATCGTAATAGATGCCGCGCTCGATGTTGTAGATGATGACCATGTTGTTGTCGGAGAACGCCCAGGTCGACTGGTCATTCCAACGCTGTGAGCCGCTGCCGCCCGCTGTCGTGTCTAGGCGCGGGTCATAGAGCTTGATGCCCTGAAATTCGCCCACAATCGACGGGATGCTGGTCCACTTGGTTTCGTCCCATAGCGCAGTGGTGATCAGGTAGGGTACGCCAATGCCAACCATATCGGACAGCCAGGGCCGATCCGCATCCGACCCGAACTTGCCGGTCAGGTAGGAGCTAACGACGGTCTGGGTGCCGTCGAAGAACTCGGACCAGAACACGCCCGCCTTGTCACCGGTCGCCGGGAACCCCTGTGTCACATGGCCAGAGGCCGATATCGGTTCGAGCACACCATTGATGTAGATCTTGGTGTTGGCCGTGATTGGCATGTCGCCAAACGATCGGACACTGGTCACATACGCATTCGGGACGCCGCCAACATTGCCCCAAGCGTTCTGATATTCGAGCTTCCCCGCCTCACCCACTGTGCCCACGAGGAAATACTGAGGAACCTTGCCGCCGATCTGGGAAGTGCCGCGCGTGCCGGTGCGGCGCTGCTGTTCGGTCTGCTGGGGCGCAAACGCCTGTTGCAGCAACGTCGATGCGAGCGAAAGAACCAGCCCGACGACGATCTGGATAAGGAAATTCATGACTTATTCTGGCCCCACCAGGTATTAACGGGCACAGCCGTGTCGCCATAGCGTCGAAAGCGATCCCCGCGCAGCTTCAACTGCTCGTCGGATTCCATCGCCGGATTGGTCTTGGTCAGGTCGATGGCGCTGTTGACGACTTCGAGGGACAAGCCCCCCTCCCCGCCCGCTGCTGCATCATCCACCGCGGCGCCATCCACTCGTCCTGAAAACATCAGGGTCGGCGTAGACACCAGGTTCCATGTCGCCGGATCGAAGAATGCTCGGTGCATCTCGACCCGAGCCACGCGGACGTTGTTGCCATAGACCATGTCCATGGGGCTGCCGACGGCCTGGCTGATGTGATCCAGTCCGAAGGTGATGGACCGGGCCTCAACACCAATGGCGTCCACGATGGCAGGGACATCGAGCAGAGTGCCGCCGCCGACATAGTTCCGACTGACGGGCGTCGTCTCGCCAGCCGGGACCACGTTGATGGCGGTGTTGTCCTCAATCGTGGAATAGTTGAACTCGGCCGCCGAGCCGCCAAGGGTCTTGCCCTTCACGGTCAACAGGTCGCGCACGACTATGGCCCCGCTTTCGAGAGCGGCGACCGTATCGACATCGTAGGACATGGGTCAGGCGCCGTAGGTTTGCTCAGCGGAGAACTCGATGGTGCTGTGCAGTCCGCCCTGCTTTGATGGGAAGGCGCTGTTCGGAACCAGCTTGAACTTGGCCGGGGGCTTGGACACGCTGACCTCTGCCCCGGTCGTGATCGATGCAGGCAACGGCGGGGTGATCTCCACCGATGCCACGGCACCCGTCACGGGATTGGCCGTCCGCGCTTCTGCGAACTGGCCCAGGTAGTAGCGGCTGGTGTCGAAGATGATGCCGAACCAGGTGCCGAGCGGGATTTCATAGCCCGCAGGGAAGCCCGAGAACGATACATGCGACCGGTCGGTGATCACATTCACGGTCGGCACTGTGGCGCCGATGATCGAGCCATCAGGATCGCTGGACGGGTGCGGCAACCGGTAGTTGTAGAGCAGGATGGACTTGAGGCCACCTGACCGGCTGTTGATCAGCGCCATGATGCCCTCTGCCTCGGCATTGAGCATGGGAATGGTGGTGATCTTGGCCCGGAGCATGGCGGGAGCGCGGTCGGCATAGCGCCGCTCCCCGCCCCCGGTCATGGATGATTGCTGCATGAAGCTCTGCACGAACTCCACGTCCTGCACCTTGAACAGGTCGGCAAAGTCGGCAACGCCAAGAGGATCGGCCAGAGCCATTTAGCCTGCCCTCCGGAGCGGGTTGCGATTGTGCCGTTCGATGGCATCGGGAAGCTGCCTGCGCAGTTCCTTGGTGACTTCGCGGGCAATGGCCGGGGCCACATCCGCAGAAGTGCCGGGCGGGACGTTGATGATATTGTTGATCACGATGTCGCCGCCGTTCTGGTTCGCCACCATGGCCATGGATGGGGCGTTGGGGATGATCTCCGCGCCCGCTGGCAGGCGAAGAAGCTCCGGCCCCTGCTCACCCACCCAGGACAGGCCAGAGCGGGCTACAGTGCCTCCTGTGGCCATTCCAGGAATGCCGAAGATGCCGGGGCGTCCAAAGCCGCCAGCGACACCCCATCCACCGCCAAGACTGTTGCCACCGAAGCCGCCCATGACGGCACCAAAGATCATGTCAAACAGACCATTGGCGGCCATGCTCAATGCGCGGTCTGCGATTTTATCGAGGGCATTGGCCCCGGCATTGCCGAGGGCTTCCCACATGGTCTGCCCATCCTGAAGGCCGGACTTGAGGTCGCCAAAGAAGCCTGTGAAGGTCGAGCGGTAGAAGTTCAGTTGCTCGTCCAGCAGGGCTTGCGCCTGAACCGCCTGTTCCATCTCCACAACCAGATTGGCATACTCGCCAGACATCTGGTTGATCTGCTGGATAAGGGGCTCGGTTATCTGCACTTCGGCCTGCTTGGCCTGGTTCAGCAGGTCAAAAGCTGCACGCTGGCGTTCGACCTCAAATGTGGACTTGCCGAGAAGGTCGATCTCCATCCGCTGCTGTTCGATGCGCTGCATGAAGTTGTCGTTGGCCGATCCCCAGCGGTCGATGGGTGTGGTCTTTGCCCCACTTCGCGCATTCTGTCGTGCGTTCCACTCGGACTCTTGCCGGTCAATCGCAGCCATCACGGCGTTGAGGTCATTCTGTGCTTGTTCGCGCAAAATGCCGTCTGTGGCAGCGGCAAGCTGCTTTCTATAAGCCGCTGTGGCTGCATCGCGGTCTTGATCGAACCTTGACCGGAAGTCAGGCATGAGGTCGCGCAATGCCTGCTGGGCCTCCGCATAGCCTTCCATCTGGACGTTGATGCGAACCAGCACATCCTTGGTGATCTGGCCGATGGCGGTCTGCACGCCGCCGATCTCGGCCTGAGCGTTTCGCGCTTCCTCGCCCAACTTCAGGAAGAAGTCGGCAAGCCACTCCACATCGGGGTCGGTCGCCGCGTTCTTCAGCAAGGTCATGGAATCAATGAAAGCGTCAAATTCGCGCTTTGTGGTGCTGGCCGAGATGTTCGCCTTGTCGAAGGTCTCAAGCACCGCGTTGATGCCGCTGGTGATAGCCGCATCGCCTCCAGCATTGACCATCATGTCGAGTTCGGTGCGCCAATCGGCAATGGTTGAACGCGCGTCCGACACCAGCTTATCGAGTCTCTCGCGAGCATCGTCCGCTTCTCGAGATAGGTTCGATGCGGTTGCGGCCTCCGGGGTCCGGGTATTCGCCTCAAGGAACGCGTCACGCGCATCCTTGGCCTGATCATACCCCTTCAGGATTCGGTCGATCTCCGCTGCATGATCCTCAAGTGCGAGGCTCGCTTCATCAGCGCCATTGACCATCCCCATGAACGCCTGAACACCAGCGGCTCCGAGGCCGATGGTGGCAATGGTGGCAAGGTTGAGGGGATTGAGCAGCATGCCAAGAGCGCTGCCGAGGCCCTGCACGATTGCGCGGCCATTGCCCATCTGGGAGAAGATACCGCCAACCTGCATACCTTGCTGGAGCGCAAGCATGCCCGGTGCCTGCCCCATCAAAGTCATCATGGCGATGTCCTGGGCCTGAAAGCCAAGGTTCAGCGCATTGGCCCGCTGCCCACCGGTTGCGCCCTGCGCTCGGACAGTTGCAGCTTGCAGCATGTCTGCACTCGCAGCAGCAGACCGGTAGCGGGCATCAAGCGCCGCCACGGCTGCTGCCTGCTCAGCCGTGGAAATGGCTCCCACCCGATGCGCGTAGTTGATCCCCTCCAGTTCACGTCCATAGGCCTGGGATGCCGCAAAGGCTGGGTTGTACTTGGCCCGCAGCCGGTCAAGTTCGTTGCCATAAGCCTCAATGTCGGCGGCCGCGCGCTTCACTCCACCTGTCACGCCAGTCATTCGGTCGATACGCTGGATCATGGCGGTGGCTGCATCGGCCTGTTGCTTTAGTCGATCAAAGCTTTTGCCGAGGTTGTCGTTGGTCGCACCCAACCGCTTTGCTGCGCGCTCCGCACCTTCGCTGGACGCAATAAGCCGGTTCAGCCCAGGAACTGCCTGGTCGGCGTTGCTGGTGACTGTGATGCCAACTTGGGCCATAGGTTGATCCTTGTGGGCGCGTGGAATAGCCTGCGCGCCTAATAGAGGGGCGAAAGCATGTGGTTTAAGGGACTAGTCGCCGTCACCTGCTTAGCGGTGCTGGCGGCTATCGGATGGTGGTTTTGGCAGGATCAGCAAGACCGAAGACTGGCAGAGGAATTGGCCGTGGCGGCGCAACACGCGGCGTCCGCTCGTGAATGCCGCGCGATGCTTTCAGATATGGAGCAAGGCCGGACAGAGGGCCTAATACTTGGGCATGTTCTGTTTTGCGTGAAGGGAGACTACTTCACCCTTGCCGATATGCGCGATCGAGGCCTGCACAGTGTCGCGAAGCAGACCGAAGACCATATTGCCGAATTTGGTAGCGACTGAATAGAAAAGGCCCGCCTAAGCGGGCCAATTTGAGATTGTCAGGCGACCATTAACGGCGGCTTGATCAATGTCGCCAGCTTGGTCAGCCCCTTCGGCGTCACCCGTACCTGCTCCGTTACCTTTTCGGAGCCATCGGCGCGAAGCACGGTTGTAACCTTGTGCTCCAAAAGCCCGGTTGCCGTCTTGGACTGGTAGCCAAGATCGTGCCCGGAGCCAGGACGGCGATAAATCCAGCCGTTCTGCCGAAGCCATTCGAACAGGTCTTTCGGGCGCATCTGGAGCGCCTTGGCTGCGTCGGTAACGCAAAGACTACCATCGGCCTCGGAAATGCGCTGCAAGGCTTCCTGCGACGGCAGAAGCTCCTGCACACGCTTTTCCAACACTTCGGCCTTTTCGGAATAGGTCAGCAGCAAGCCCCGAAGCGCAGCCGGGTCGTTGAGGTCGATGGCCGGGCCAGATTGGGCAATACGGCGGCACTCAGCTTCGAGGGCGTTAAATGCCTCGATATAGCGGAGCTTCCACTTGAGGGCCTTGGCGCCGGTGAACCCCATGGCGAGCAGGGTAAAACCATCGCGGTCCATTTCGAAGCTACGGTAGGTTTGCCCCGTAGAAGGCTCAACATATGGGGTCTGCTTAAAATTCAGCAGACCCAGTTTGGCCTCCTGCGCGATGAGGGAGTCGATAGCAGAGAGCACATTGCGGTGCTCCTTCCCAAAGAACGCTGCCACATCGCGGCTGTTGGCGAACACTTCGCCATCCTTCGCGAACACGATGGGGTTGCGTTCTGGGTCAATTGGGGTAATTGGATTGGTGGTCATTGCCTGTTTCTCCATTGGATAGGCATTGAAACTGGCTACCTGCTGGTTACAGGAGCCGGGGAACGTGGCGGGCGGGGCCGCTGTCGAGGCCAAATCCCCGCCGCCACGGCTTGAGCAGTCGAAACCGCCCAATCTCTCAAATTTCGTAATCAGGCAGTCGCCCGCAGCAGCGCGAAGATCATCTTTTCGCGGGCTGGGCCAACTGCTTCGCCGATCGCCACGTGGTCAGCAAACAAGCGATCCGCCACCGCCTTCTCGTCAGCGGTGCAAGCGGGGCCGCCAGCCTGTCTGCGCAGGCCAATCGGGCGAACGTAGTCGCCGTAGTCTGCTGTTGCCTTCACGGACGCACGATGGGCGTCGGCCCAAGTCTTGATGGCGTCGTAGGCTTCGCGGGGGATGGCTACGAAATCCTCATCAGCCCTAGGCTTAACCGTAGTGAGCAAAACAGGCGCTGCTACAGCTGCCCCGATGAATGGGAAGGCTTTGATGACGGCGCGGCGGGTGGTAGAGATAGCGTCAGCCATGACCGGTCTCCTTAGGACTGGTTGTCGGTTAGGGCCAAGGCAGGACTGGTACTCTTGCTTTGGCCTGTATTTTGTGTCACACCGAAATCATGTCGTCAACAATAAATGTAACACCGAAAAAGCGCGGACGCCCTGCAACGGGCAGACAGCCGCACGTCAGCGTGCGCATGGAGTCCGACACGCTCGATGCGCTCGACAAGTTTGTAAAGCGCGATGCCTTCCCATCTCGGTCAGAAGCCATTCGCCACATAGTGAAAGACTGGCTGACCGACAACGGGATGCTACCTAAGCCTTAGGCCCAGCGAACCCCGGCCCCGCCGCTGGCAGGTTCTCTGGGTCTTGCTTCTTGCCCCCGCCAAACACTGCCTGCCACATGTCCTGCTTGCCGGCGAAGCCCACGAGGATGGCATTCACGTCCGCCGCGAGCGCCTGTTCCTCACTCCACCCCAGCCAGCCAAGAGCGATCTCGGCCAGCCGGTCATAGAAGGCATCGATGGCGATTACTTCGGAGGGTTTTCGTCCCCCTCGCCTCCTTCATCGTCACCCACCGGGCGGCCGCCATTGGCGAGAATGACGAGATATTTCGTCACAGGGGCCACGAGAGAGCCAACGCCGGTCTCATAGACCATCTCAGGCAGCGCAGCGGCGGCCTTGCTGTCCCAGTTAAGGCCCAGAGCAATCACGGTGGTGATCGTGTCCAGGTCGAAGCTGGAAACGGCTGTCAGGGCGGCACGAATGCCGCCCGTCTGCCGAGAGATGGTCTGCGCAGCCTTGAGGTTCGGCTTCAGCACAAAGGTGTTGCCGCCGATCTCGATTTCCACATTGCCGGCGCCGAGTTTTGCTTTGGTCATGGGTGGCCCTTACGCGGCAATGACGGCAGAGGTGGCATCGCTTACCGCAATGGCAGTGCCGCTGGTGTTGGTAGCGGTTACGATGACGGAAATCACAGCGCCGACATGATCCTCGGTCAGATCGAGGGTAGCGCCGGTCTCGCCCGCAAGGCTCTCGCCATCAGCAAGCCACTGATACGAGTAGGTCGGAGTGGGCGAACCAGTCCAAGTGCCGGTTGAAGCGGACAGCGTCTCACCTTCCTGTGCAGTGCCGGTGATGGCAGGCAGGACGGTGTTGTCCGGGGCCGTGCCCGCAACGGTGTTGACGAACTCGCCATAGCTGTTGCCGACGCTGAACTGGCGCTTGGCCACGTTGTTCGGGCCGGTGCCATTGATGCGCTGCCAGCCCATGACCGGGCCACGGATATAGCTCACATCGCCATTGCGCCACTGGAAGCGAATGTTGCGTTCATTCTGGTCCGTAGGGGCAGCAGCCGCGCGCACAAGCGCCTGACCAGCATCGCTGGCCTGATCAGCACAGGTGATCTGTGCCATACCGCCGTCACTTGAGCCCTTCAGATGCCGGGTGCGGCTGTCACCAAGGGAGGTGAACGCCACATCGGCAGCGGTATCGCCAAAGTCCGAAATGGTCTCGGTCTCGGCAATCGGGGTATAGGTATCGGCTGCGAAGTCAGCGAGAATAGCCGCCTCATTGCCGGAAAAGTCGACAGCAGCGCTCGTGCCGATGGACACGACCGTGCCCGCCAGGGTGTACAACATGGGTTGTCTCCAACGGTGATGATGATGCCTTGCCCAAGGGCGAGAGGGCTAGGAAGCCTGAAGCCAGACTTCGTATGGAATTACGACAGGCGTGCGCCAGCGTTGATCGGTTTCATCGACATATCCGCCTGCGACGGTTGGGCGCTCGGTGATCCGGACCGTCACGCCCTCAACGGTGGCCTTATAGTCAGCCGGGAAGTGGGCAGCCACGGCCCCGGCGATCTCCATTGCGTCGATTGAGTTTGTGCCTTTCGGCATGCAGACCGATACGAATAGGCTACCGCGCTGCCGCGTGGTGGTGGACAGAAACGGCCTCATCCGGGCGATGCCGTCATGCTCTACCCGGAGATAGCGAGGCGGCTTGTTCTCCGCCGGGAAATTCACCCCAGGATAGGCCACCGCAAAGGCAGGTGTCAGGGTGAGGGTCTGGAGCCTGGCAACAAGCGCGGCCTCGATCTTCGCTTCTGGTGTCGCATAGGCCATGATTAGCTCCTAAACCCGCGCACCTTGGCGTCATTCTCTGCCACGATCTGTTCCCACCGGGCCGCGGCATTCTCCACGAAGTGATAGCCCGATTGATCGTACGTCCTGCCCAGAGCATCCTGCCCGGTAAATCCATAGTTCAGCCTTTGGGCGTATGCGGCTGTGAAGCCGAGGAAGACGGTTTCGCCAAGCTCCGCGCCCGCTATGGTCAGGATGATCTCTGCCTGCCCGTCCGAAATACCTTCCGACAGGTTTGGATTGATTTGTGGCATTGCACTGGTGCTAGACCGAAGCGAGCGCCGAAGATTGCCAAGTTGCACCGGCATTGAACCGCCGCGACCAGGAGCCGGTGGAGGGCCTTTCGACGGGCCTTCCTTCTTCACCTCGGCAACCAAGTCCTGCACCGAATACCGGAACACGGTGGTTACGTCTTGCAGGGCCTCTTTGACTTCGGCCCGCACTTCATCTGCGAAGCCCATCAGCGCAAGGCGCGTTCGAAGCGCAGCCGGTAGATGGGGTGGCACCGGCAGTTGATCAGTTCGCTTGCCGGAGCGCCCAATGAACGGTCGCCCGGAAAGCGCAGCATAGCGCCGGAAATGGACTGGAACGGCGTGTCGAGCCCTTCCACCTTCTGCCCATGCAGCGCCATGTGAGTGTCCCTGGTGCGGTCGCCGCTGGTGGCGATCCATTCCTTTTCGACATCGGTCATGGGGTTGAGCCCCAGACGGTCCATGGTCTGGCGATAGCCCTCGTGCTGGCTGGCCTCGATGGCCTCCAGCGTTTCGGTGCGGGCGATGGTATCGGCCCGAAACTTCAGCATCCGGTTGGACAGCGACGTGATCATGCGATCAACGGTCGCCTTGTCGAGCGACTTGCCCTCTCGGATGACCTTCTCCACCGTCCTGTCGAACCGCCTGTCACGCAACTTGCGCTGCATGAACGCCCGAAGCGCCTCAGGATCGCCAGAGATAAGCTGTGAGCGGGCATTGGCCAGTTGCTGGGCCTGTGCCTCGGTCAGCCCAATTGTGCCGCCCTCGCGTTTCCCTGAGGCTCTGCTTATGCGCCCCACAAGGTCAGTGGCGATGGCACGTGGCCCCCTGCCCGCTGCCAATCCGGTTTCGATGGTGGCGCGGGACGATGCGACGGCTTCCGTGGTCAGCCCCTGCACCAGTGTTGCGCTGTGCAGCCTCACCCACGCCTCAGCCGCCGGATCGCGCACGTCGAATCGCAGCACTGCCCGATGGCCTTCCGGGTCTTTGATCGCCGGGATACCGGAGACAATGGCGATACCACCGGCATTGAATGCCTGATGTACGGTTGTGGCGAGGCCACCAAAGGCCGCTTGCTCGATATTGAGGGCATTGATCGCCCCTTGGACATCACCCCGCTCCAGGCGCTCTACAATAAGCCCCAGAGTGATGCGGGAGATGATCTCGTTCACGGCTTCCAAGAAGCTGGCGCGAAACTTAGCGTCCCAATCGGCGGTAAGCTGCTCGATCTGCTCTCGTGGTGTCAGCCTCTTGAGCATCAGTTATCCTTGCAGGAGAAGTTCATAAAGGACTGCGATCCCAGCCGGCGCCAATGGCTTCACCGAAACGATGGGCTCCCACGCCACCGCCTCATCCGTCGCGTCATCCACAAACGTCAGATGCGAGCCCAGCACGATCTTGTCGTCATCGCTCGGCACCACTCCAGCTGCGCCCGAGATTGTCACAGTCCGCTTGGTCATGCCTATCAGCGTGCCGTTCACGTCCCGCAGTTCCTTGTCCGACACCATGACGATGACCTGGTAATAGGTCGGGTCGCCATATTCGGGGGCATAGTCTGGCCCGCCTGTCCGCACCCCTGCCCTGCGCAGTGTGGCGGGGTAGCCGTTGGGCTGGGAGGTGTCGCCAATCTTCTTCAGTCCGCGCTCAACCTTCGCAGCAATCTTGTTCCAGTCCTTGGCCATTACCCGCGCACCGCTGTTCCAGAATACCGGCTCTTGGTCATGGGGAACAATGGAGCCAGAATGCCGTCGATCACCATCAGTTCAGGGGCCATGACAGATGCACCACCGGAGCCGATGGCATACTCGAACTCAACCTTGTCGAACTTCTCGCGCTTGACGACCTCGCCCGGCACAATGTCAGGGCTCAAAGATTGAGGTGTTGCCAGCTCACGAGCACCCGCTTCCGCCGTTGCAGAGACGATCTGGCGGGGCACGGCATCATTGGCGATGGCATAGCCGCCGCGATCAACAAGGCCACTCATGGGCCACATAAGGGCCTGGTCGGAATTGATACGATTGCCATTGAACCGAACGCTGTAGGTCGCATCGATCCATTGCGTGGCGCGGCGAAGCGCCTGCTCGATCTGGGTGTCCGTCTTGTCGGCATAGGACAGACCATGTGCATCGCAATAGGACTTGAAGCCAGCGACGGAAATATAGCTTTCGGCCGAGGCAGAACCCGTTCCTGTTTCGACTTCGAGCGCCATGATTTCAGTCCTTGTGCGAAATGGTTAGAACGCGGCCATGCGCGCTCGAACCGTGTTCCTTGGTGGCCTCGATTGCATCCGCTGCACTTGCCCCGGCCCACAAGGCACCAAAGGCAGTCGCAGAGCCGCCACCAATGGAGAAATACGGGGCCTTGTAGGTTTCAACGCCACGTGCGGCGATGATGCGGACAGGCCCGCCGGGGGACACCGCCAGAACAATGAAGCTATTGCCACCATCAGGCAGCGCTTCGGGCTTGGGCATCATCTCCGGATCGGCGCCAGCCTTCACCCAATCGAGAAACCCGAGCGCCTCAGGAGCACCACCGGCAACACCGTAGAGAGTGCCATCCGGCCCCCTGGCAAGCTTCTCTGCCCACCCGTGGCTGGCATCGCCCATCCATGAGCCGGAGTCGGCGGCCATGATGCCGTCGCGATATGCGATGGTGGTCATTCGGCTTTCGCTGCCTGCTCTGCCCGATCATCTTCAGCAGCGCCAATGATGTCCTTGGCGATCTGGGTCATAGTCTTGTCCGCAGTCGCCTCGAAATCGCCGGCCAGTTCTTTGGCCAGAGCGATGATCTTGGTGTGGTGCATGTCCCGCCAGTCGGCAGGGATAGGCGTGGGGATGCCATCAGGCGTTTCCGACACCGGATCATCGCCAGAGCCGTTATCGCCGCTCACCGGCCCCGCTACGGGCTTCAGATCATCGTCCAGGACGGTGAAGGCGTCGGGGTTGGCCTCATACTTGGCCAAGGCAATGAAATGCCAGCCACGCGAACCCTCACGGGCCACGCGGATAGTTCCTGCTGGGGTTGTCATGGGGATAGTTCCTGCTGGGGTTGCTGGTCTCAGTGACGGGGCCGCCGAAGCGGTCCCGCTGCAAAGATCAGGATTAGCCGAGAAGCACCGCGATGCCGTCCGACTTCCACGCCTTGGCCTGGTACAAGCAGGTGATGTCGAACATCGCCTTGTTGTAGCCCTTATAGGCAGAGATGCGGAACACGAGCCCGGAGAACGGGTCCTGAACAATCATCTCGTCCACGGCGGCATCGCCGCCAGCGGGCTTCTGGAGCGGGCGCATGGCCAGTTCCACTGCCGACTGGTGCAGGGCAACGTTGGCGGTGAAGTTGTTGCCGATGGTCAGTTCGGCGCCGGAGGCAACCGCGGTGCGGATGCCAGGACCGCCGATCACCGCATTACCAGCCGCGGCGGTGAAGCCGGTGTTGACGATGTACTTGTTCACCGAGTCGCTGGCGAAGGTGATCACGTCGCCAGAGAGCAGCGAGCCGCCATCGCCGCCATCAAGGGCCAAGGTAGTATCCTTGAGTGCGAGGTTGGCGTTCGCATCGAGGCCCGTCGCCGTGCCCTTGGTGTGAACCTGCACCTGGCCGGATTCCTTCAGCATGAAGCCCTGAAGGTCAAGCAGGGTGCCCTGGCGCAGCAGTTCAGTGCCACCGCCCTCGTTCGCCTTCTGCAACTGGGCAAGCTGGCGAAGGTTGGTGCCGGCTGCCGAGTTGATCACCAGCGACAGGCGGCCATCGGTGACGGGCATACCGTTGTCGAACAGGATCTGGCGAACCGCGGCAATCTCGTTGAAGTTCGATGCGAAGGGCGTGGTGCCAGCCGTGCCGTAGGCACGAGAAGCACCCTTATAGGCCACCCCAGCAACGTGAGCCTCAATGGTATTGACGATACCGCGCATGGCCTGGCGAATCTGGTCGCCATAGATGGTCTCGAAGCCCGAGCCGTTGTTGACGTGCTTCATGTCTTCGCCGGTCCACGGGATGCGGACAGAAGCGATCTGGCTCAGCGCCATGGTCTTGGTGTCCACGGTCTGATCATCACCTTCAGGGATGGTCATGGACGGCGTGGCCGAGGCATTGACGGTCGCTTCGCGAGTGAAGTGCGAGCGAACGGTGTCGCCCTGGGCGGCTTGTTCGGCACCGGCATTGATGGTGACGGCTGGGATAAAGCCGACCGCTTCGCGACCGACAATATCGGCGGCCTTGTAGATGTCGGCCGCAAGATCAGTGAGTACGTTGGCCAAAATGGCCTCCTATGGTTTGGAGATGTCAGGATCAAAGGAAGCCGTTCGGCTGGTTCCGCCGCCCGTTCGGGCCGCGCGGGGAATTAGTTGGGGTCAGGCCGCGTCAACGACCTTGAAGCCGTCCTTGGCCTTGGCGGCGCGGTCGGCGTGGGACATGCCGTCCCATTCGCTGCGCAGGATGGTCTTTGCGCCACCACCCTGGCCACCCTGCCCCGGCTGCTTGCCGGAGCCGGAACCGCCGGAGCCCTTCAGGATGGAATCCTTGTGCGGGTAGGCTTCGACCAGGATTTCGAGAGCCTCATCGAAGTCGGCATGATTGCCGGGGTTCGACTTGGAGTAGATCGGGTTCTTGTTCTGGTCGTAGGCAACGACCTTGCCGTCTTCGAGCTTGAAGTTGGCCCCGAAGCGGGATTCGATGATATCTGCCGGCACGGCGATCTTGTCGGCAATGAACTTGGACCGGGCGAACGATCCGCCGATTTTCTCACTGTGCAGCGCGGTCTGAAGCGTGTCGCGCTCCTGCACAATGGGCGCATACTTGTCTTCGACGGCCTTGATCGCAGCGGCCTTGATCTCTTCGACCTTACCAGCCTCGACCAGTTCCTTGTCGCCCCAATTGGCGACCTTGGCCAGGGCGTCCTTGGCCGCCTTCGGGTCTTCGATGCCCTCGAATGCCTTCAGCTTACCTTCAGCTTCCTGGGCACGGGTTTTGTAGCCCTTGGACTCGTCGGTGATGCGGGCAATGGTGGACGCGGTTGCCGGGGCGTCAAAGGCGATTTCCTTGCCATCGTCGCTCAGATAGACGGGCTTGCCATCAGCCACTTCCGCATAGGTCTTGCCTTCCACTTCGATCGTTTTAAGCTTCATCGGTCAGTCTTTCCGGGCCTTCGCCCATTGGGAGAGGCATTCGCCTCGTTGGCGCCCATGGCATTCGCTTCAGGGCATAGAAAAGCCCAGCTCTATGGCCAGGCGGTGATTGCCAGATGGAGTTAGGGTGTGGGTGGGTCAGGTCGAACCGTACTGGGCCACGCTCTCGCGTATCTCGTCGTCCAGTTTGCCCAGTTCGGACAACTTCACCTGCACCGGGTTCATGACCGGCCCGGGTGACAACTCCTGCCCGTCATCGTACACCAGCACTGCCTGCACATTGACGTGGAGAACACGGAGCTTCCGTTCTTTTTGCTTCTCGGCTTCGGCCATTTACGCGGCTCCCAGCGTTGTGATTGTCCCCGCGCTGCCCCGGAATTTCAGGGCACCGCCTTCGACGTAGAGATGTCCGCCAGCAATATTGCTGTTGGGGATGGTCGCTGCATTCAGCATCGAGATAGCCCCAACACCGCCGCCCGCCGTCGCCCCGCCAATGCGCAATGACTTGGCAATGTCGAACTCGCCATTCACAGCCAGGCGCGCAGCAGCGGTACGGCTCAGCGTGGTGTCCAGGGCGGCACTGCCGGGCCCCCAGCTGATCTGGCCATTCGCCAGAATTTGGATTTGCTCGGTTGAAGACCCGACACGCCCCTGAAGAACGATTTCTGTCGCCGAGGACAGCCGGGCCTTGAACGCGGCACCCGTGGTCAGGGCGGCTTGCGGCTGGACCAGAATGCCGTTCTGCCCCGCCCCTGCGTGATTGATCAGCAACTGTGCAGGATCGGACGCTGGCGTCCAGGCCGTCGACCCAATTGTCAGCTCGCCGTTGGAGCGCCGACCATAGAGAAGGGTCCCGAGAGAATCGCCAGCATCGTCATAGCGCTGTAGCTCGAAGTTGCCGCCGACATTGCCCGAACTCTCTTGCTGGGCATTGACACCGATCTTCCACCGCGTGTTTGCCGGGTCATCATCGGTGCGGGCGAACTCAACCATGCGGTCGAGGGAATGCGTTCCGGCAAGGATGAACCGGCCACAGTCTTCGCCCCCAGTGGTGTATCGGGACACCATGAAGTCGGCTCGACTGGTTGAGATGAGCGCGACCTCGTTGCCGACCAGGGTGGGATCGGTGCGGTCGTTGAAGAATATCTGAAAGCGGGTATGCAACTCTCCGTTGGGCAGCGGGGTTTCCACCGACCAATGTCCGTGAATATCGGTCGGGTTCTCGTCGTCAACCTGATCCTGTGCGAACCAATGAGCGCCAGCCCAGACCACTCGCTTCCAGTCGCTGTCATCAAACGGCCCGGAATGCGCGCCCATGACCTCACGGGTGCCCCAGTCCATTGGCAGCCGCCAAGTGATCATGCTCTTGGCCAGCGGGGCCGTATCGAACCAGATGGTCTCACCGCCGTTGAAACTGTTCTCAGTCTCCTGCTTTTGGTAGGATTCAAATCGAATGCGGCGGGTATCTTCCAGCGGATCGACGGGGGATTGCAGCCTGATGCTTGCATCCAGCCCCGCCAAGCCAGAGGCGCTATTGAGCGCGGTCGCCAGGTCATTTCCATTGATGCGGCGGGTCATGCGTCGGCCTCCAATCCAGTCAAAAACTCACCATCTGAACCGACCAGGTATTGGTCGTCGGCGCCCTGCAGATAGTCCTCGTCGGCAG